>JACCDR010874807.1_pt1 | contig 32283 bp, 24 predicted proteins | sample 7446431 | NCBI WGS metagenome assembly JACCDR01 (sample SAMN15323443, study PRJNA562643) | freshwater metagenome | isolation source: river surface water | place: USA:Blue River Watershed | collected 2017-08-17
GGCAAGGGAAGAATCAATGCTGGCATCATTCGCTACGCCATCAAGAACGGTAAAACGCCGGTCTTCGTAACTCAAAAGCCAGCTTTGTACGCTGACATGATTCGGGATTTGAAAGATATTGGGATGGAGAATATCAGGCCGCTGATTACCAATTCCGGTGAAGCTATCCCGCTGAATGACTCTGCAACGGAATGGATGCATGCCGCTGTAGACGCCAAAGCCAAAGGCGACAAAGTACCCAAGCTTCCATCAGACGCAAAGATATTCAGAGCAAAAGCTGACCATGTTACGACGCTGGAACAGGTTGGAATGTCGGGCAAGCTCAAAGGTTACGATGTTGTTTTCACAACTTACGATCAGATGAATCCGATGGGTGGTTTGTTCAACAAAGAACGGCACACGGCTGTCTCGTCGGCAGTTCGTGGCGGCGTGTTGATCATGGATGAATCGCACACTGCTGGGGGTGTGGCTCCGGCTGGACGTGGCGGAAAACTGACTCCAAGCCGGTCGAAATTCTTCCGAGAACTGGTTAAGGCTGCCGGATCGGTCTTTTACTCGTCGGCGACGTATGCCAAACGTCCTGATGTGATGGACTTGTACAGTAAGACGGATTTGGGGCTGTTGGGCAAAAATGGCGACGCTTTGACCGAACTGTTTAGCAAGGGCGGTGTCGCGCTTCAACAGGTGGTTGCGTCGAAGCTGGCCGAAGCTGGTCAATACCTTCGTCGGGAGCGAACCTTTGACGGCATTACTTATTCGCCTGAAGTTGTCGAAGTCAACAAACAGCATGCGGAAAATGTCAGTACCACGATGAGACTGATTGTGGCTTTCGACAATGCAAAGCGACAAGCCGTGGCCGATTTGAAAGAGAATGTAAAAGCATTGGCGGCAATTGCGAGTGAGGATGGTTCAATTGGGAACGCCGGGGTTGATTCGTCCAACTTTACGAGCTTGATGCACAACGTTATTGACCAGATGTTGTTGGGGCTGAAAGCTGACCAAGCGGCTGCTCTGGCAATCAAGGCCATTCAAAATGGCGAGCGGCCAGTGTTGACCGTCTCAAACACGATGGAAAGCTTCCTGAAGGATGCTGGCCTGTCACCTGGCGATGCTGTTGATCTGAGCTTCAAAGATGTTTTGATGCGTTACCTGCAACGGTCGCGTGACATTGTCATCAAGGATAGACACGGCGATAAAACGCGCCGCCCGCTGGATGATGATGAACTTGGTGAAAAAGGGTTGGCCGCGTTTGAGGCTGTTCAGGACTTTATCAATAAATCGGACTTTGGTGATATTCCAATTTCGCCAATTGATCGTGTTCGGAAGTTGATCGAAAAAGCCGGTTATAAGCTTGGAGAGATTACAGGTCGTGGAACGTGGGTGGACTATAGTGGGAAGGTTCCTATTCTTCGCGCTCGATCAGCCTTTGATACAAAAACTGCCGGTCGTCGCAAAGTTATTCAGGATTTTAATAACGGTGTCATTGATGTACTGCTAACTAATCAATCGGGGTCAACGGGAATTTCTGCTCATGCTTCGCCCAAGGTCGGAAAGAATGTTGATCCTCGTACAATGATTATCTGGCAGGCTGAAAAGAACATTGATACTCACATGCAGTTATTAGGGCGGATAAACCGGACAGGACAGGTTGTGTTGCCTCGTTACATTCAGATGATTGCCGATGTGCCAGCGGAGAAAAGGCCAGCGGCTGTTTTGCTCAAGAAAATGGCTTCTTTGAGCGCAAACACAACAGCCAGTCGAAAGAGTGCAGTTCAAACCGAAGGCGTGACAGATTTCATCAATGAATTGGGTGATGCCGTTGTTGCGCGAATCCTGAGTAATGATTCCGAACTCAGCAACAAGCTGGGCGACCCGCTTGACTATGACGGTGACGAGTTGTCGAAAGAGGGTGCTGCGCGCAAGGTTTCTGGCCGAATTCCATTGCTAACACTGGCCGAACAACACGAAGTTTACGAGCGGATTGAGTCGGAGTATGCCGATTATCTCGCACAAAAAGAGGCGATGGGCGAAAACCCGCTCGAAGCTCGCACGGAAGATTTCAGGGCTGAGACGATCAGCAAGGAAGTCTTGACTGAAGGCGTTCCTGGTAGTCCATTCAGCGAGCCAGCGCACTTGGAAAAGGTGAAGATCAATCGCACGGTGAAGCCTTACACGTCGGCTGAAGTTTCAAAAATGGTGCGTGAAAATCTTGGTTTGGCTGATGATGCGAACGATGGACAGGTAAGGAATGCGGCTCAAGAAAAGCTCAGTCAGTTTGTCAAAGACATTGCTCCGCTGTATTCGGCATACGAAAAGTCATTGGGTGATGATGTCCAAGAGGCTGACGCGAAAGCTACGGCGGTTGCGGCAGGTTTGATGCAGAAAGCCCGAACGGTTGGCTCACACTGGCATACCGTGGCAAAAGCTACTCAACCTGGTTCAATGGTGACGGTCAATACTGACGCGGGTTCTGTTTCAGGCGTTGTGCTGGACGTGCTGCAACGTGGGAAGCCGAAGAATCCTTATGCGCTCGGTTCGTGGGTTACTCGCCTTGCTGTGCTTGATGGGCGAGAATTGCGAATCAGTTTCAACGAAATGATAAACAAAGACGGCGTGTTGAAAGTTGGACAATCGCCGCAAGTGAACCGACTCAATCCTGAAACCGGGATGTTTGAGTCTCGTCCAATGTTGCCGGAGTTCGACGCTTCACAGGGTACAAAGAAGCAAAACCGGTATATGGTTACTGGTAACATAGTTTCAGGTTATGCCGCTCTGCCGAAGGGGCAGATTCTCAATTACACCGATGCCGAAGGGAACGTCAAACAGGGTGTGTTGTTGCCGGGTAACTTCGACGCAGCCGCAACATTGGCAAATATGGCTGTCGAACTGAGTACGGCAAGTCAGGTGATTGATTTCTTCAACAAAGTTCCTGGTGGAAAGGTTTCGGACTCCAAACAAGAAGTTACGATTACGCCTGAAAAGCGTGGAACAGATTTAGAGATTTACGTTTTGTCGTCAAAGTCTATTGGTGGAAAATACTATTTGGACAAAGACTTGACGGCGATTACTGGAAACTTCGTCAAACAGGGTGGTTTGATGAAAGTGAGCATTGACCGTGCAAAGCTGCCAGCGGTGATGGCCTGGTTGCGGGATCAAGGGATTGGTCTGAATGCTTCTCACAAGAAAGAAGCAAAAGAATTGCTTGGTCAGAGTCGAACAGCGCCGCCAGCGTCGAGACGGCCAAATGTGTTTAAGCCTGGTCAATCCAGCGGAAAGAATGTTTATGATGTAACAGTAGATGTTTTCAGCTTCAAGACCGGTCAAAGCCACACGAAATTTATAAAGGTCGGGGCCGATTCGCGGCCAGAAGCGATGGCACGCGCAATTGAGCAAACGTCTCGCTCATATCCTCCGACGCTGTTTGTTGTTAAAGCTTTTGTCGCGGAAAAAGCCTCAAGTGCTGAAGCTTATAAGCAGCAAGAAATGTATCGTAATGCGCGAAAAACCGCGACACAAAAAGCGACTGAAGCCATCAATGAAATGCCAATGCCGTCTTTGCGTGGCGAATTGCGAATGGCGGCTGAGACGGCTAAGAGCGTTGGTCTAAGAGAAGTGTCGAAACTGTTGATGGAAGCGTCGTATGTTGCCCACAAGACAGATCGTGGTCAGCGGATAGTTGAATTGTTAGCGTCTGAAAATGACGCAATAAAGCATTTGAAGGGCGATTTGGGCGATGTTTTACGAACGATTCCTACCGATTTGGACGAATTCAAGAAAGCACTTGCCCCGTCAACCTCACGTCGAGAAACAGCCGGACCAGCCTCAGAACTGGCGAACCCATTGGACACCCTGCTCAACTTCGAGACAATCACAAAGAGCCGTGGGAGTCGTGGCGTTCGCATGTACGTCAACGACCATGCGCGGGCAATTCTGGGCGCGTCCCTCTCCGAAGTGTTTGGCCAAGATTATTCCAACGTCAACGCAATCAATCTGTCTCGTGAAGAGGTAAAGAAAGTCGCGGATTACCTGGCGACTGAAGCTAAGGGACTGGAAGGCGATTACAAAGCCGGTGCTGAAAGATTTGTCTCTGACCTTCGTGGGCTACTCTCCCAAAATAAAACCCAACGCACGTTCAACATTGTGGATGTGTCGGCTTACGAAGCGCGTCATCAATCTGGAATTCGATCAGACCGGGAACGCGCTGCTGAACAATTGAAAGGTGATATTCGGGAAGAAGGCTTTCACTGGTCGCAACGTGAAGTGAGCGGGCAATCTGTGGCTCTGGTCGGGTCATCGTGGGCGCAGTCATCGAAAGGCTTTGGGAAGTATCGGCGGAAGTTAATCGAACTGGGTTATCCCGATGATCCTGAAACGCTGGCGGCTGAGATTGCGGCAAAAATTGCCGCAGGTAAATTCGATGATCTGGGCGTCAGGACAGAAGCTGACCACGAACAAGCTCAAAACTGGCTCGCAAGTTATTTTGAGCGTGTGGCAGAGAAACACGGCATCGAAGCGTTAGAGAAGTTTGACCGGCTTTTACCGAATGCGAAGGAAGCCAAAGCAAAAGGAGCGCAAAGTGTTAAAGAACGCCTTAGAGAGAGAATTGAACAAGAACAAGCCCAAAGTGGCGGAACCAACAGACCTCGCTCCCCTGGCGGCCAAAGCGAAAGAGTACGCGGGGCTGATGAAGGCGGACAAAAAGACGGCAAAGCAGAAGTTCGTCGCCGGAGCGCGGAAGAACCGTTTGAAAGCGCCGAAGCAGTTAAAGGGCCGCAGCTCACAATTGACGAAAGAACCAACGCCGAAAACGTCCGTCGTCCCGGCGAAAAAGCGCCCGAATTTTCCACTGTAAAGGGAGCGCGTATTCAGCCGAAGCTGTTCAGTGAAGGTGAGCCAGCGGAAGGCTGGGTTGATCCGCTTGATCCTGAATCCATTGAGCAAACCACGCTGTTCGGCAAAGATGGGATGCCTAAGAAGACTTGGGGCGATATGTGGGCGAATCTGGCTGACGTGTTGAATCTTCCGAAGGCTCTGCGCGCATCGGGTGATTTGTCGGCTGCTGGTCGTCAGGGCTGGTTTTTGAGTATTCCACCTTCTCGTTGGGCAATCGCTGCTCGTTCCTTTGGGAAAGGGGTTCGATCTGCTGAAGCAATCGGATTGAAAAAAGGCGCTTACAAGGCTCTGAAGCGTGAACTGACTCAGCATCCAGCTTACAGGGATATGACTGCCGCTGGTTGGATACCCATGACAAGTGATTCCGGCGAACTGACGGCACAAACTGAACTGTTCGGTTCTCGATTCGCGGGCAAGATTCCTTGGGCAAAGTATTCGGAGCAAGCCTACAAGATGAATCTCGATTGGTTGGCTCTCTCGACCTTTGAATTGTACAAGAAAGGGATTGATAAATCGTCGCGCGATTTGCGTGAACGACACGAAGGTTATAAGGCCGCAGTGGACTGGATCAATGTTTCGTCCGGTCGTGGGAGCTACAGCGGGCGATTTGGAAAGTGGTACAAGGAAAAGCCTGCGCCGTTTCTTAACGTGATTGGCTGGGCGCCGGGATTGGTCTACAGTCGAATGCAGTTACTCAATCCGGTCACTTACGCGAAGAATCTGAAAAATCCGCAAAGCCGGGTAGTTTTTCGCAAGCAGATGTCGGAACTATTCCAATCTGGCGCAGTCCTGTTTCTGACTGGAGCTTTGGCAAAAGCTGGCGGTGCGTTGATTTCGACTGACCCAGAGGAAGCTGATTTTCTGAAGCTTCGTTTTGGCACGACTCGCTATGATGTGCTGGCTGGACTTCAACAGGTCGCACGACTGGGCATCCGAATGGGTGAATGGGCAAGAACGCGAGCGACTGAAGACGATTCAACAGAGGAAGGCAAGAAGAAACTCAAGAAATCGGCGAACGAGACAACGAGTGCATTGCTTCGTTTTGGACGGACAAAGCTGGGGCCTGTTCCTGGGTTTCTTATTGATTGGCTGAACGACTGGAAAAAGGTCACAGGGGAGCGTCACGCGCCTGGTGATTTCATCGGCGACTTCAAAGAAGGGGAGAATCTTCGGGCGATTGCTGAAATGACCGAAGACCCGATTGTTTCACAGGTCATTCCGTTGTTTTGGGCAGATATGGTTCAAGCTTATGAGCAGGGTTGGCGAGCGAATGGTCAGGAAGGTGGGTTGACTCACGCCGCGAAAATGCTTCCTGCTGGTCTGGGGCTTGGTGTCCAAGATTATGACCGGCCTGAATGGTCGCCACGAACAAAGCTGCACTTGGATGCGTTCGACCTTGATCCGCGCTTCCCTACTCGGAAAACGGGGGAAAGGGAAGGGGATTACCAGAAGCGTGTTCGATCCCACATAAAGGAGCAGGAAAAAGCGATTGACCAATTCGCCGATGATCCAAACTTGATCGGTCAGCCGTTGGAGCGCAAAAAGGCTTTGCTCAAGCAGGAAATGTCAGACGAAGGGCGCGAGCGAATGAGCAAAATTGCTCCTGAAGATGTGGCTGATGACAGAATGGTACGCGCCTGGATTCAGATTGGCGTTGAACGGCTGAAGGCGAATCCGGTTTATCAGCAGATGTCCGAAATGGAACAAAAGCGCGCAGTCCAAAGCTATTATGGTCGGATGAACAGGTATAAGGCGCAGCCTGCAAACGGTCAGCATGAGTACCTGCGTCCCGATACTACTGTTGACGAAGAGGTGTTGCAGCAAAAGATTAAAGCTGCAATCTCAACTCAACAGGACAACTAAATCTCTTGATAAAGCATTGAGAGAATTGTATCTTGCCGTCGTACGGCGGAAACGCAAACATCAATCCTCGGAGGCTATGGGAAGACTATGAGGATCAATGGCAAAAACAGCGCATCAAAGCGTCGGGGAATTTTTTCTCCGGCCTCCGATTGCAGGATTGAGAGTTTTAACGGGCGTGGCTGCCGTCCAAGCATCGTTTGAAGACCCGACTCCTGCCAATGGTCGAACTGTCCTGGCCGCATTGCTGGCTCTGACAGACGGCGAATCAGTTTACAACAACATCCACAAAGCCGAATATTTCCAGATTCGCGCACTCAACAAAGTTTTACAACCAATTTCATCCGTTGCCGGGCGTGAAGAAGGCGATTCTGCGACTAACGTCGCAGATACCATTCGCAACGCCCTGACTCTGAACGCTGCTATCGCTGCGTTCTTCACGGTGTCAGGGACAGGAACGTCTGTCATTCTTACGGCGATTACACGTGCAGCCAATGACGCGACGATGGAATTGGCGCTGACGAATGGCTCCGCGACTGGCATGACTCCGACTACCTCGGCGAACACGACTGCTGGTGTCGCTCCGGTTGCACAAGTCGAAACGGCTACGGCTGCTGGTTCGGTCACTGGATCAGGCAACGCCACTGTGATTGTTACGGCGGCTGGAATGACTGGATCGCCGAAAACATTCAATGTCCCAGTGCTGAACGGTGATACCGCTGCACAGTGGGCGGACAAGGTTCGCATCGCCCTGGCTGCTGATTCAGCGGTTACGGCATTGTTCACTGTTGGCGGAACTTCGACCTCGATTGTCTTGACTCGTACCAATCCTGCTGGTGTCGCCAATGACGGGACTCTGAACATCAGCTTGGCGAACGGTACTTCGACGGGTATCACAACTGCTGCAACTTCGGCGAATACGACTGCTGGTGTGGCTGGAACCCAGCAAGTCGAGACTCTGACTGTTACCGGTGCGCCGACAACTGACGGAAACATTCTCATCACAGTTACCGCTGTAGGGCTGACCGGAACCCCCGTCGTTGTGCAAGTGCCTGTCAATGGTAGTCAGTACACCGACATTCTCATTACGGATGCGGTCTATGCGGCGGCTAAAGCAACTGGTGGAAGTGCTGCTGGTGATGCTCTGCGCGCGGCACTGGTCACTCTGGCTCAGGATTACATACCTGGCTTTACAGGTGTGGGACTTCTCAACGCCGGACGATTCTAAAGGGGTGGTCATTGGATTGGATTCGCGCCTTGTTGCCTGGGATTTTCGTTGAGGTCTATCACTGGAAAGAACGGGCATTGCGAGCGGAAAAGCAGCTTGGTGAGGTCGTCGGCCAATACAGCACGACGATTGCCCACGAGCGCGAGCTTCACGCTGCCGAACGGCGCGAATTATTGAGTATGCTGACTGGGAACACTTCCCAAAAGCCTCCGCAGTCAGCAGAAATGAATGAGGGGAGTAGTTTTGAAGCTACTCCCTTTGTTCATCCTATCCAACGGGCCATTGATGACTTCAAGGCCAGCCAGTCCCAACCAATTACAGATGAAATGATCGAAGCCGGAGTTGAAGAATACCTTCGATTGAGCGCGATTCAATAATGATCGAAGTCAATAGCGTTGCTGAACAAGCAGGGATTGGAAGATTTGTTCCGAATGAATCGGCGCATCGGCGTAGCGTTTTTGAACCTCATCAGAATTGGGACACGTTTCTTAGCACTCTGACAGATAAAGTTGATCGGGCTGATACCCAAGCAAACATCGCGCGGCATCGTAAATGGTTGACCGTGATGCGGTTTTTCATCGGCGAGCAATTGGGCTTCGTCAATGATGCCGGGGCTTGGCAGACAATCACACGAAATCCTGGTGATCCGATTTACGTTGTCAATTTGCTTCAATACTTTGTCAACGCTTTGTTAAAGGATTACGTGAGGTCACAAGCCATTTTGGACGTGACAGCGCGTGGTGGCCGAATGGACATGCGTCTCGCTTCCCGTCCGGCTGCTGAAATGCTCAAGATCATTCAACAGGATCAGATTACGCCGACTTCGATTGAACGGGATGGAAAGTTTGCAATCTTGTTGGGCAATACCTTCCGTTACACGATCTGCACGGCTGCGACTGGGAAATATCGAAAAGAGCCGGTGACAGAGAAAGTCAGGATCCAGTTGATGGGTTCATCGGCTGTCTGTTTGGATTGTGGATCAGTCTCAGAAATGACTGAAATGCCGAATGGAGTCGAAGACGGTCAAGATGTCGGGCCTCAGAAGTGTCCTGAATGCGGCTCCGACGCAACCGAACTGGTTCAAGGTGCTGAAACTGACATAACAAAGATCAAAGGCTTTGAAAACAAACAAACGCCAGATGTCCAGACCAGCATTGTTGATCCGTTTGAAATGAAGCTGCCAATTTCGGCAGAGAATGAAGTCCTGGCTGCGTGGATTCGTCGTGAACGGTTTGTTGACCATTCCAAGCTGCGAACAGCGTTTCCGTGGGCTGAAATTACTGAAACGTCGGCTTGGCATACCGGCGAGACTCCACTGCTTGCCCAAGCTCAGATTCAGCAATCACCTGGTAACGTTGGCGGTCACGTTACAGCCTACAACACGACTCCTACACAGCAAGAACTGAGACGATTCCGGCAATACTGGTACAGGCCGGAAGAATATGCCCATTACATCTTTGCCCAAGCTGAAACGCTGGCCAATGGTGAAGTGATTCAGGCAGGAACTCGCGCGATTGATCTGTTCCCGAATGGTTTGTATATCGCACAGTGTGGGCAAACAAAGCTGGAAGTGGCTCCCGAAGATAAAGCCGACGTGTGGACGCATAACCGTTGGGAAGTCGTTCCAGACGCCATCTGGGGCTATGGGATTGACCACGTAATTCAAGGTCAAGAAATGCAGAACGAAGTGTTCTCGCTGGTCTATGAACACATCATGCACAACACGACGCCGCCAACGATCATTGATCCCACGTTTCTCAAACGGTCGGATTGGAGCAACAAGCCGGGAATGGTTGCCGTGTTGAAGCAGGCGGCTCCGCAAGGTGGAATTGGTTCGGCAGTCTGGCAACCACAAGGGCGTCCTGTCGGCGGTGATACCTTCGGGTTCCTTGAAATGCTCAAAGGCGATATGCAATTACTCGCTGGTGGGGCTTTTTCAACTGCTTCCGGCCTTCCAGATGTTCATACAAACACACTGGGCGGAATGCAAATTCAGCGGGATCAGGCTCTTGCTCAGCACGTTTCAAAGCTTAACCGTAAGGCTGAAGCTGACGTTAAGACAGGCAAACAGCAGCTTCGTGTAGTCAAAAAGCACAACCTGGCTCAGTATTATTTTCCGCGCCTGTCAGACTTCTCCGAATACGAACTTCAGATGTTTGAACAGTGCGACATTGATGTGGACTTGGAAATCAAAGCGCGTCCGCAATCATGGATACCGCGCTCTGTGCTGGAACAACGGGGAGATTTGGAAGCGGCTTTGATAATGGGCGGACTGCCACTGGGCATATTCAATCCACAAATCCCGCGTTCGATCAAACGGCTGGGGCTGGAATTGCTCAACCTGCCGTCACAGGCGGAACAGATGGGCGCAGATGAGCGAAACACGCTCCTGAACATCGTTCACCTGATGGAATTCGCTGAAATTGGCGAGAAAGCTGGTCAGATTGATGAACAAGGTCAACCGATGGACCAACCTTCAGGGCCGTCACCTGAAGAAGCCTTGATGATGGGTGCGAATGTCGCGCCAGTCAGGTATCGGGTAGACGATCATCCGGTTTGCATCGAAACAGTTATTGATTTCTTGAAAACAGACGCCGGTCGGCATCTTTCGCCACTGGCAGAACTGTTGCTGAACGACCTGATAACGCGCCACAAACAGGCGATGGTTATGCAGATGATGGAGGATGCCACGAATCCAATGATGATGAATCCGATGGCTCCTGATGCTGTTCCTGGCAATTCCAATCCGGCAATGTCGCAACCCGCGCCGTCGCCTCGACCGGGAGCGCCACAACAGCAAATGTCCCAACAGCCGATGCCGGGAATGTCTCAAAAAGGCGCAACCAGCACAGCACAAGGGAACAAACCAACACCAATGGCTCCGTAACCCGGACACAACCGGTTATACAAGTGGACGGAGCAAATGGAGGCTTTATGGAAAATGTAGATTTTGGAAGTAGTTTGGACTGGCTAGGCAGTACCGAGCCAGTCGTGACAGAGAGTGCAGTCGAAGAAGTGAAGGCCGCAGAGGTAGCAGAACTGCCCGCGGGTGAAACTTTGAAGCCTGCCGAAGACGTGGCAACGCCAGTTGCTGAACCAATCGCAGACGAACCGCTATTGATCCCGCTTGTAGATGATCTGGGTGGTGTGGATGGAGCGCGGCAGCTTATTCCTCTTGTGCGAGCGATTCAGACAACAGATGCGGAGCCGGAAGTCCTCGGCGAGAAGCTCCAAGACGCATTGCTAAAGATTTTAACTCCTGACCAGTTCTCGGCTTTGACCTGGCGACAATATGACAAGTACGGCGAACTGATGGCCGAACAGTTTCTTGCTGACAATCCTAAATGGGCAGAAGAAAAGGGCTACGTGAAAGCCGATTCTGAGCAAGAAGACTATTTGCTCGCGCCGGATGATGACGAAGATTTGTCGCCGCGTGAACAGGCTTTGCAGGCTCGTTTAGCGAAAATGGAGACGCAATTACAGCAATTCCAACAGAAGGATTCGCAAACGGAAGCCCAAAAGCAGCAAGTAAGCCAGCAACAAGTGGTCGCCGAAGCTGAGCGCGCGATGATGGGCGCTGTGGTTGATCGAACTTTTACAGCACTTGAAGGATGGGAAGAAGCTGATATGCAAAAGGCTCTCCGCTTGGCCTTTGCTGAATTCAACCAAGACCCCGAAGCCGTCGAACAGTACAAATTGGGAGTGCAGTATCAACAGACAAAACAGCCTGTGCTGGCAGCGAGTCAGCGCAAGGCATCAGCAGCTTTTGCCGGTTATCTGGCCGAAGCTGTTGAAATGGTGGATGCGAGACGGACAAAGGCTGCCAAGGTCACGACTCCGCCGATTCCACCTGGGCGGACTGAAATTGACTCGACTACAAAGCCGGGAGCATCCGGAACCCTGACTCAACAAGCTTCGACGAACGGCAAAGGGCCGTTTGACCCGAATATGTTGATGAAAGCGGTTCAAGAAAGGCTTCTGACACGAGCGGCGAGTCCACGATAATCAACTGCTGCCGCAGAGGTAAGTCAAAATGGCAGAGCAATATGCTGGTTTAGAAGTAGCTGAGGCACTGTTTAAGGAAATCATTGCCAAAGGCCTTTACAGCTACGTCAACCGAGCCGCGAAATTTTACGGAAGAATCGAAGAAGGCGAAGCGATGGAAACGAACAGCAGAGGCGTTCGTATTGTCGCCGAAGTCGAAGCGAATCCTTCCAACCGTTCATTCGCTGAAGGCGGAAAGTATGCGCCGTTCAGCTTCCCGCGTGACATCAACATGCGAGTCTTCTGGACTCGTCACTCAAAAGGTCGTGGTTATTCTCGTGATGAGTATGAGGCTCTAATGAGTTCTCAGACCAGTATCGTAACGGGACTGACACGCGACATCAAACGCGAAACCGGTGATTTGATTAAGGTCATCAACTTTATGAGCTGGAACAACGGTGACGGTGTTGTAGCTCGTGTTGATTCCGCTGGTTCTCCGGTGGTGACCGGCGCAAACGGGACTGCGAAATTTGCATACGATGGTGGCTCGTATCACATTCTTGTCCGTGGGCGTTATAACTTCATCAATCCGGCTACCGGGCTGGCTCGGTTGAATGGCGGTTCGACGGCTTTTGTTTCGACGGCGGTCAGCAAAACCAGTTCAACTCAGACTGTGACGTTCGATACTGTTCCGTCTGACGCTGCTGCTGGTGATTACCTGGTTTACGAAGATTCGTACCTGTCGGCGCTTCACGGTGTCCCGTATCACGTCAACAACGACACTGGCGCTTACCAAGGTCAATCACGCGCCCAGTACGAAAATCTTCGTTCAGTCGTGATTGATGCGGCGGTCGCTTCGGTGGCTCAGCCGTTGTCAACTGCGCTGCTTGATCGGATGGAAGCTCAAACGATGTACTTGCACGGTACTGACACTGATTCGGAAAATACCGATGAATGGCAGTTTTGGACTTCTCCGTGTCAGGAGGTCGCGTATATCCGGTTGGGTGATCCGCTGCACCGTGTTATCAAAACGGCGCAAGTGGAAGTCCTGAATCTGGGTTACAAGCTGAACGGCAAGGGCATTCAGCATCGCCACAAGTGGGAAATTGACACCGATCATCAGGATAACAGGATTGACGGTCTGAAGCTTTCGACCTTCAAAAAGTTTCTGGCTCCTGGTGGGACTCCCGGCTTCATCAGCAAAGTTGAGGGCGGTTACTGGCGTGAAGTGCCGTCGTTTGACAGCACTGGCGTCGGCGGCTACTTCGACCGAACTGGATTCTACATGGGCTTCCGAATGGATATTGGCAACGTCTCGCCATTCTCCAACGGGGCTATCATCAATTTGGCGACGACCGGACTTCCGAACAAGAAATCCGCTTACGCCTAAACAGGTCTGCAAGCGCAGACGAGTGCAAGCTAACTGGGTTGGAGTGGGTTTACTGATTCGTTTTCTCGCTCCAACCTGAGTTGGACTTTTTTGATTGAATGAGACACGAAGAAACTTCAAAAGCAGTTGCTCCAACGATTCCAGCGAATGTGCTGACTGACCTTCTCCGCATCGGCGGCACGAATGACTACGGCGAACCGAAGCTCCGGCTTGTCTGGGGTGAAGTCCATCAGTGGTTTCGTGCTGGTAAGTGGCGGCTGATGTATCCCATTGCGAGGAAGCTTCGACGACTGGCGGCTTGGAATATCACCAACGTCGCAACTGGGGTGAAGTTCAACCTTCCCGCGGGGCCGCAACCGTTCTTTTCAGCCGAATATCTGGTTGCTCCGGTCTGGGAAGATCGGGAGATTGGTTATCCTGGCTGGATTCTCGAAGAATGGTGGCCGCCTGAGGTAGTGTGTCCTGGGTGGGAAGCCGCTCGCTGGTTTACAAAAGAGAACGGTGAAAAGATTGATCTGTTGGGTGAAGTCCCTGTTCGTGGACAATATCGGTTTTTGATGTATCTTGAGGATGGTCGGGAAGAACCAACTCCGTTGGCGATTGACGATCACCGTCTGATAGACATTATTGAATGTGCTGTTCGACTGCGCGAAGATCAAAATGCGGCTGATGGCTGGCGCAAGATTCAGACAGTTGAAAAAGCAAAGCAGATGCAGGCTTTGATTCAGAAGGATCGTGATAAAACCACGGCTGAAGAAGAAGCTGAACTTGAAGAAATGATCCGTGATTCAGTGGCGAGTTATTCGCGCAAACTGCGTCACGCTTACTTAAGCTAGGAGGCTTGGGGAATTTATGCAGCAAGCTTATAAGCCAGCAATGGCAACCAGTCCTGTGATGGACTTAATGAATCAAACAGGGCATACGGTAGTTCTGTGGTCACCTGAACATCTGAACTTGAGCCACAAACAAGTTGGAATCCAGAAGGTTGAGGCACGGCATTTTGTGATTTTTACGGATCAGGTATTTCACGCGCGCGACGAATCCGAAGCAATCTTTCAGGCTGATTTGAATGCACCAAGGGGGATTGTCAGACAGACCAAAACAGCGTTCGCCTGTGCCTATGAAGTGATTATTCAGCATGCAGCGCGCGGAGTCGTGATTTTGGATAGCTTTCTCGATGTGCCGGTCGCCAAAGTCGAAGCGTTGGAAAACAAGCTGAAGCAGGCTGGTTGGTTCGAGGCCGAGAAGATTCCGCAATTGAAGGAGATTCTGGAAAGCATCAAAGCCAGCGATGCGATTGAGCGGACGGCAATTGATGATCTGAAGAATGCTGTTGAAACAACCATCACCTATCGAATGGCGCGACTTGATGACTCGATGGGTGAGGCTCAACGTGCCAAAGAAGGCAACATGGGCCGTGCTACGCTGACGCGTGAAGAACGCGCCTATTACGAAGAAATTGGTCTGGAATTGCCGGAAAGCGTCACTCAATCGCCGGTCGCTCAAAATGGATTGTTGACTGGTGAAAATGCGGTCGCCGAACTTTTGGCGTCCAACAATCAAGCGATGATCGGCGTAATGGCTGAAGCTATGAATAATTTTGCGGCGACGTTAGTAGCCCAAATGAAAGGAGGTCAACCCGATGGCAACGAAAAAGAAAGCGGAACCAGTAAAGCCAGTGTCCAGCGAAAAGCTTAAGGTTGACGCCGAGTTGATCGAACCGGACAGTGACAAAACGGTAACAGAACAACCGGTGTCAACACCTGGATTGCTTGCCCATTTCCCAAACGGAGAGACTCGTGAGCCGACGAAAGATGAATTGGTTGAAATGGGTCGTGCGATTGCTGCAAGAATCTTTGGCAATCGAAATGTCGAAGCTGAGCCAGTCGCAAGGCCGGACGCTCCACCAAAGCCGAAAATCAGCGGTAATCATTGTCGGCTGTGCAAGTCGTTCGCTGGTAATGATCCGCGTGGTGCGCTTTGGTCGGATTCTGGCCACTGCCTGACCTACAATCACGTTCAGTCACCTGTTGAACCTGAACATTACTGTAATCGCTTTGTTTTCAACGAAGCGTTACGAGATGCGGAACCGCGATGAGTTGTAAGGTACTGACTCCACAATCAATCTTGAACGGCGCACTGGCGATGATCGGCAGGCCGCCGAAGCTCATCACAAAGACAGGCGATTTGTATGATGTGATGGGCAATTTGTTGGAGATGTACCAGAACAAGCTGGCAATCCACGACGGCAATTTCATTCTCAAACAACGCCGGATAACCCTACCTGCTGGCAAATTGGAAATTTCGTTTGTCGAACCATCGTGGGGTCGTCCGGTGATGTGTGACCTTGATCCGGCGAGTTTGCCGCAAAACGTGACGTTGCCAAGACGCGATGTGGACTTGATCGCAATTCAGGATCAAGACCAGTATCGGAACAACGTCTTCTCAGGGAGTGCAGGAAGTGGCCTGACGACTTCGGATGGATCGGCAACCATTGCTTTCGCTCAAGCGGTAAGCTGGCTGCGTGACGGAAACACGATCAAGCTGTTTTTTGAATTTGGTGGGTTCACTCCTGGAACTGATTCAACTTATCGGTTTTTCTATCAACCTGGCGGCATCGCCGAAGTGATGGAAGATCAGAATGTTGAATGGCTCCCAAACTTTATTGGCTTATTGCAGTGTGACTTTGCTTTAGCAATCCTGCCCCTGTCTGGAATTGCTGAGCCGGATTACACACGATTCAAGGAATACCTTCAGGGACAGGTGATTCGACGCGAACCTGTTCTTGACCTATTTCTACAGAACGATCACCGAGAACAAACGGGCTATACGCCTGGTTACGCTCGGTCGCGCGTTGGTGGGCATCAACGTGCGAGGTAATTACACACAATCTCCCATTCTTGTGCCTAAAGTGAGAGGTTTCCTATGACTGCAAATGATGTAATGGTTGGGGCGGACTTGGCTATGGCTACAGATATTCGAAACGAGGTGAGTGAATTAAAAAGCTCACTTGCTGCAACAAGTGCAAGGCTGACGACGCAACATGAGCATCTAATTGGCTCGATTGAGCGATTGGAAGCCGCACTTTATGAAGCAGGGAAAAACAGTGTCGCTTTTAGGGAGAATGTCTCTCAGAAGCTTTCTGACGTTGTAGAGTCTGTGCGTAAAGTTGAGACTGAAGTTGAGAAGGTTAAAGACGATTTACGGGAACGAGCCGACAATGATTTCTTCCCCTGGCTTCGTCGTAATACTGCCTCAATTTTGCTCACGATTACCTTGGTAACTGCCTTGATTGCTTTTGTAAAATGGGTTGCGTCCCATGTCCGATGGTAGATTATGGCTGGAATTAAGCGAAGTGTCATTTTCAGGCAGGTCTTGGCGAATCTCAATTCGTCTCCGGCGAACTATGCCGGGGCAGTCTCTGTGGATGAAGCCTATGATGACTTGGCTGTGATGGACGCCATTCTCAATCAGGAAGCTTTCTTGCTTCACAAGATTGCTGAAAGCTGGTTCAACGGCAATCGGACGAATGAAGTCGGGTTGACTGACATTATCTCGTCTTTGTCGGTCGCCAACGGTGCGCTGATTCCTCGGCACATTGGGCCGGTAATTGGAGTGCTGATTGATGGAATTCCTGGCGAGATTGCAGCGGCGGCAGAAGTGGCGAGGCTCCGAACGAAGAACCCGCTGAAGCTGACGTTGACGGGGTATCTGTACGGACTGGAAGACAATCGGCTTTACTTCACGTCGGAGAATCCTGCGACAACGACTGCGACGGTTTACGTTTATCAATTTGCTCGGCCAGAATTTGCGAACATCACTGCGTTCAAGAATTCAGATTCTCCTGTGCCAGCAGAATATCAGCAGGCTTGGGTTGATCTTTCGACCGGGGCAGTGATTCCGCGCGAAGGTTCAATGATGCAGGCTTCTCAGATGTACCTGAATCGTGGCAATCAAGTGCTTGGTGAGATTGAGCGCGAGAATCGTCCACGATCTGCAACTAAAGACAGTCAGATGGCAGGCGAGTAATGGAGGCTTATGGCAGGCGAGTAATGGAGGCTTATGGAAAATACGATGACACCAATTGAACGCTTGAAGACTTGGTTATCATAAAATGGGAATGACAACCGAACAACTCGTAGAATTCGCGCTGATTGAGGCTTTCCCTGGTCAGTCGCAGAATCAAAAACAGGCTTACCGCTTTGAGTTTGAATCATTCGTGCCTCAAGTGCTGCTTCAACTTGCCCGCGAAGTTGCTGCCTCGCCTGACTACCAAATACTCCAGCGCACGGTCGTTCTCCCGATTATGGCAAGTCGTGAGATTGACTATGATCGGTTCGGGCCTGCGCCTGGAACGGCTGGGAAAGAGCCAGTCATTGATAACGGGTTGATCTTTGGTGACAACGGCGCTTTTGCAATCTCTCCGCAACGGCTGAGCCTTTCTGGTTCGCCTCTCCGAGTTCGATCACAATTTATTGAGTGGCAATGGCTGACAGTCAAGAATAACGTCTGTGCTGGCGTCCTGCCGGTTTTCCCGACTGACGCAACGGTTGTTGATATTACGGCGTGGAACGATCTTGTGCGAGTTGGAACGTCGTTTTCGACTGGCGATGTCTTTGCGAATGGTGTCCAGTATTCCAACGTGTTTACGATGAGTCCCGGCGACTACCTGCGGTTTCAGTGGGATGCGAACGGCGACTTGTTCATCACTCAGTATGATGCGAACCGCACCGTGGTCTTGGGAAGTTATGCGGTTGCTGGCGGGGAAGTATCAGCGATTGCAACACCTGGTGTCCTGTTCCTTGGCGATGGTGGCCAAGTATCGGTTGGACGGATCGGAACGGGGACTTCGACCAGCCTTTCGCCGACAATTACCGATGGACTTTACCGGCTCGACCTTCAAACCGGCTGGCAGTTCCTGACCTCATACTTCGATGAAAACGGGATGGTTCAGTTTGATGGAACGATCAAGCTGCTGTCTTGGGTTCCGTCGTTGAGTTATCGTGGCCAATCAAGTCGCTGCGATAGTTGGTATTGGACATTCGACGGAGAGCAAATAGTGTTTTGGCCTGGGACTGAGGGCGAAACATTGCCATCAAACAATCTGCGGATTACGGGAAGCATTGTTCCTGAAGCTCCTGACCTACCCTTTGAATATCACAAACGAGCGATTGATTTACTCGTTGAGAAAGCGCGCGTTCGTGGCGGAATGAAAGCAAAATGAGTGAGACAAAAGAATTCTCAGACCAAATTCGGATGGATCGGGGCTTCTTCCCTGGTGTCCCGTTGCATGTCCAAGCTGCGGTTGGTGACGGGGCGATTGCTGGCGAAAATGTGGTCTTCTCACGCTACTCCGAAATGCGAAGTTGGCGCGGCTTCTCTCCATTCAACTCGCTTGGCTCCAAGCTGCTCTACAATGCAGGCGGAAAAATCGCCGGGAATGATACCGGCAACGTCTGGCAACAGCACGGCAACGCGACATTCTTCATCGGGACTGGTGATACCTTTCTTGAGGATTTCACGGCTCCAATCGGAGTTTCCACCTCGCAATTGCAACTCTATGTGAACGGTCAAACCTATCAGGCCGGACTCCCAAAGCCTTCCGCGCCTGAAGTCTCAATCTCAACAGATGCTCTTGGACAGCCAAATCCCGGTCAGGTCAGCGGTGAAATCTCAGCACAATTCACGCGAATCAGGACTGTGACCGGTGCTGAATCGGAAGCTTCCGACACTTCAAACATCATCAATCCAACGTCAGGGCGAGTGCGCGTAGCCTTCCCTGCTGCCATAACTGAACAGGGGCAAGATGAATGGGGGCTGTACCTGTCTCGTCACGGTTTTGGCGGTGTTGGGCCGCATTACCTGTACAGACAGATTCCTGAAGGTGAACTTGTGCCGTTTGCGTTCGCTCGAATCGCTGCCGGGGCTGGCAATGGAGCGACAACGACTTTTGGCGGGACAACTGCGGTTCCTGCGAATTCCAGAATTGCGACGATTGTCCTGAAAGACGCTGCTGGTACATTGCCGTCTTTCACTGCGAGCGGCTTTGCCCTGACTGCTGGGGCGTCTCAGTCAATCAGAGTTCAACGTCCGGTTGGGTCGTCGGATGGTCAATACTTGATGGTCATGGTTACCTTCAAGGCGACTCACATCATTATCCCGAACGGCACGAATCACGGAACGGAAACGTTGTCAGCGGTTACTGGTGTCTGGATGGATGGGCCTTCCCCTCTTGATCCGAAAGGCGAAAAAATTGATGTCATTCAGGATTCTACGACAACCTTCAAATGGAAGCTCCGAAGCTCGGCGGTTTACTCTGCTTCGACGCCGCTTTCGACCAGTCCAACGGGACTCGGAACGACTGGCCTGTTTATTACATGGTCGGCGGCAACGACTGGATCACTGGAAGTCAACAACCAATTCACAATTGATATTTTTGCGCTTATCGCTCCTGATTTGCTTCCGTTGATTGAATGGCAGAACAACGGGGCGTCACTAGTCGGAATTGGGATTTATGGCGGCTTTTTGTCTTCGACCATCGGCGAATTCCTTGAATGGACTTCATCTCTGAACAGTCAGATGAATGCTTTGGCGGTCGCGTGGGCGGATGTAAACACAACAACACCGGTCACACAGAGTTTTAGTAATGCTTACGGGCTGGCGACTTCGCACACCGTTGCTTTGCCTTCTGGCGCTCCAACGGCGACTCAGTTGGTCACAGCTTGGTTCACTTCTGATGGCTCGGTCGCCGACTTTACACCGACTGCTCCGCTGGTGACGATTACGGACACAGACCTTTTGCCGCGATTCCTGGATATTGATTACGCTGACGACGATCTGCTCGACACAATTGCTCCGCGCGGCATCGAAGCGCCTCCGGCTGGAACGCACGGTTTTGCGCTGGGGCCGTTGACTGTGATCGCTGGAGCTTTGGACGGGACAGCACTCGTGCCTTCGAAGCCAAATCAATCTGAACAGTACAACTTGGGCGATGATGCAACCTTCCTGAATCCTCCTGAGCCAATTGTTCGGCTGGAAACCTCGCCGTTTGATGGATCGGTCTATATTTGGACTCGCAACAGCCTTCAAACCGTCGTCTACACTGGCGAGACTGTGGCTCCGGTGCTTCCAAGAACGATCTGGTCAAATACGGGAATTGAGGGACAGTCGGCGGCCTGCGTGTCGAAGACTGGCGCTTATTGCTTCTCTGGTCGTCGTGGAATTGCTCGTTATCGTGGGAATTTGGAGCCGGACACGAACTTTGCCGACGCTGTGGCTGAATATACCCGCGACTGGAACCCTCGCAATGTGGCAGTCGGTTATGATCCGGCACTTGAGGCTATCGTCTTCTGCCATAACGATGAAATGCTGGCCTACTTTGAAACGCAAGGTCAATGGTCAACACCGCTCAAAATTACGCTCTGGAATGCTCTGACCGATGTTGGCGGGGGAGTCTTTACCGGTGGCGGATTGAATGCGAGTCCCAGAATCCTGACCTGTCTGACGCTTGAAAATCGGCTTTACTTTGTTGTTCAGCAAGGGGAAGACGCCCAAGATTTTTACGAAATCTTTGTTTTTGATATTGGACTGGGCGGTGATTGGTTCATCAGGTCGGTTGCGCGACACGGAAACGCGGCAGGGATGAACAAAACACTGCGGCATGCTCGGTTGATCGCTGATTTGTCGTCGTCTCAGCCGATGGATTGGTATTGGGAAAACAGTCTGCATCAGATGGGAACGAGGCTTTATCAGGACAGCACGGCGACTGAAGGTTATGCGGCCTCACAGCTTTACCTGGCTCCGTCTGAAATCATTGCTGGCAAGATTCGGTTTGAGTGGACAGTCTTGACGGCTGTTAGTGGCGAAACTTATGCAACTTTTGCTTCACAGGGAGCTTTGACTAAGTATGGAGCGCCTCCCCGACTCCCAACGACGGCATACAATTTGAGTTCAAGGCTTGGTTGGTACATCTCTCCCGGTAATCTCCTGGCTTGGTATCAGGGAGCAACAGGAACGGTCTGGGGTACTGTCCTTGATGGCGATGTTCTTAGGATTGATTTTGAAGGGAACGGGGTTGTAAAGGGCCGAGTGTTGCGGAACGGGGTAGTGACAGGCTCAGTGTTTACGTGGGCGTATGATGCAACAACGTGGACTTCATGGCACGGCTGGAAAGTCTCGATCAAAACGGGCGGTAACATTGATGTCGGGACTGTCTACAAATACGGTCAGACTGGCGGCTTTCGTTTCTACAAGAACTTTGGCGGCGAGCGTGGGCTGGCTGAGATTGTCGAAAAGACCTACACCGAAGACAACGAACACACTTATCCGTGGGAACGGCTCAACAAAACGAACATCGTCACCTACAATGCGGAGATGTGGGGCACTTGCGGTCAGCAACGTCCCAGTGTTTTGTATGTAGACGGGTGGATACCTGGCAGAATGCACGAAAGTCTGCTGACGCAATAATTTTATGGGCGGTTGGATTAGCAAAGCACAAAGGAATTACGCGGCGAATCTTGAAATTTTGTCGCTGGCTAAAAAGAACGGAATTGATCCGGTGACTCTGGCTGTCCTTGAAACTCGTCTGGCCGATTTAGAAAATCCTGCCGCGAAAACTGCTCCAACTCCTGCGACTGGAATTGACAACCTGTTTGTGAATTCAGACCACGATCATTCGGTGTTGAGTTACACGGGTGCTGGTGCGAACGATGAAGACTATCGCTGGTTCCGTGGAGTCAACGCTGCGACTCCGGTAAAGACGGCGGCAACCAATCCTTTGTGGAACCGAAACGAAGGCTGGCTTGATTGGAATATCACGACGGATGCCGATGATTTGTCTTACAACTTCAGCAAACGGTTAATTCGACCTGGCCAATCCCTTTACCTGATGTTCAACGCTCGCCTGAAAGATGGCTTGAGCGGGGCTGGCCTGACACTGGAAGCTGGTATCTGGGATGCGACGGTTGGAATTGCGAACTGGATCGGGGCTTCGGTCAGTGGTGGGGCTGGATCGGCCACGATAAACGCCGTGAAGGTCGGGCCGGGAGCGGCGGCAACCAATTACACTTATGTCGTGGTGGCTCAAACAGACCGGAATGAGATTGTGGTGAGCTTGCCAAAGACGGTGTTGGGTGCTGCTGCTCTTACAACAACTGACTATAATCAAATTAGTTGGACGCTGACCGGGGGAGTCCTGACCTACCGGATTTACCGAACGGGGCCGAATCCTGGATTGATCGGGATTGTTTCTTCCGGTTCGACCACATTCAACGATGTGGGAGTGTTGATTCAGGCGAACGCGCCGATTCCCGTTCCGGCTGCGACTTTGGCCAAGACAACGATCACCAATTTTGGGAATGGGCTTTCGTCGGTGTGGAAAACGATCAGGCTGACAATCAGAATTCCACGAAATTACAATTTTTCGCTTACCGGCTCCGACAAGCAATGGTTTAGAATGGGCTTGCGCGGAACGTCCGTGAACTCCATTCAGATTGATCGGATGGGGTTATCTCTGACACCTGGGGTATGGTCGCCATCGCCAGAAGATCGGCAATCTGCTGGTGATGTCGTGATTACTCCAACTGGTGACGGGGAACAAGGCGGAATCGGGGTTGATTTTGAGCATACGGGCGGTTGGTGGGATTTCAGTAAACTGGCAGAACAACAACAAGTTTAAGGGGGCTTGGGATAATGGATAGTATTCTTTCGGAAGTAGCTTGGCAGGAAGTGGACTCTTCGAACATTACGGCAATTGCCTATCACGAAGATTCAAAGCAGATTCTGGTTCGCTTCAAAGACTCTGGCGAATATGCCTACGAAGACTGTGATTTGCCATTGTACGAGCGATTCAAGGGTGCGCCGTCAGTCGGCAAATTCTTTTACGCAAACATCAAGCCGAAATCATTTGAACGGCTGAATTGAGGTAATTATGGGAGCAAAATACGCGCACCATGTTTTGGACGGTTGGCTTGATCCGAAACTGACAGCCAATTTTGATGAAGTCAGCAAGTATAAAGACTTGGCTGGCAAAACCTTCATCAACGAAGACTTGGCAAAGTTTGGTCAGGGTGAACAGTCCAAGATTTTCAATGGCCAAATTGGGTCAACGATGCTTGCCGGGGCTGCCCGTAACCAAGGCGCGCGGGACATTCAGGGACTGAAGGCGTCTCAACGGCTGGGAAGTGCTGCGATGAGTCGTGGCGGCAATAACGCTGCGTCGGCTGGCGTCAACCTGATGTATGACCGGATGCTGAAGAACGAAACCGGTCGCGTCAATGATCGGACAGCGGATCAGGTTGTTGGTGGGCTTCCCGGTTACATGAATGCGGCTGCTGGCTGGGCAGAAGCTGGCAATCGTGGCCGCGCCCAACAAATGCAAATGGGCAGTGCTTACCAGAACATGTTTGGCAATGCTGTGGCGATGCGGCAATCCAACCAAACCTTTGAAAAGAAAAAATCCTTTTGGGATAAATTCAAAGAAGGGCTTGGGGTTGCTGGTCAGATTGCCGGAATTGCTGGCACGCTCATGACGGGCATCCCGTCTGGTGGTGGAGCGTCGAAGGCAATGGGCGCTAGTAAACCATCCGCTACCCAACAAGGAAGCGCGGCGGCCTTTGGCGGCAGCCTTTACGGCGCAGATTTTTAGGAGTTTTGATGTCAGCTTACACGCAACGAAATTTCAGTCTGACGATGAACGGCGGCGAAATGTCTCTGACGCTGAACGGTATTTTCACGCCGCGAATGACGATCAAGGCTGACTCGAACAACCTTCAGCCGGTTTATGTCGGCAATATCTACGAGAACGGCGCGAACGGCGTCATTCGCACACTGGATTCGACCAACAATCTCAACACTCTCCAACCTGGCCAAAGCGAAGAATACGCGAACATCGTCCAGAATGACCGACTCCCGCGAACTCGAAACTTCTACATTGAACGGAATTACCTTCACGTAATGACGGAATGGTACGTGAAAGGCTCTGTTGGGGATATTGTGTTTGTGACGTGGCTTGATGAAGGCAACGGGTTTCTGGATATAAATTCTCAGACTCAGATTGACGTTTCAACAGCGGGGTTAAGCCGATGACAAAAGAGCAAACAATCAAAGCTGTAAAAGATTTGGCTGAAAAAATTTGGGCTGAAGCAAGAAAAACACAGATAACGGCTCAAAAGTCAGAAGACGGGATGATTCCTGAAATCAAAGAAGAAGTTGATTTCAAGAAGGACCTGGCTGGCAAGCTGCATGGCGTCATCCTCACATTTGAGAAGGAAACCGAATGAGTGATGTTGTAGTCAATTCGATCAACATTGACCGCTGGAAAGGGCCAATCTCTGACGTTGAAATCAGACTGACTCTCGACGCCCCAATTGTGACGCCTGAAGGTGGAGTTTTTGGGACTCAGCCGGTCTTTGTCGCGCGTGGACTCTGTACGATCACATCTGCTCTGGTCGCCGGAATTACTCAATACACCTTGACCGTCCCGACTCTGACACTTCCAGCAACCAGTAATGCCCTTGTCGGTCGAACTGCCCGTTACACTGCTGGCTTTTATAAGTCTTCGACTGGTCAGTTTATTCAAGCTTGGCCTGGGTTTGAGTCCTTCTCGTTGTCACCTTCACCGAGTCCGGTGGATTGGGGAACAATCAGGGTAGCAAATGAAGGCGGCATCCTGCCTTACAGTGATGCAATGACCTTCAGCCGGTCAGAGATTTTGAGCTTGATCGGGGCTTACGTCCGTAAATTGGCTGGATGGGGAACTCCAACGGGAACGGTAGCTCGCACAACCTTTGCGACTTATACGGCTTCGGTTATCAGTCCAGCGCCAAGCCAAGTCGAAGTTCAAGAAATGGCGAATCATCTTCAGGTGTTGAGTCAACGACTGGCTGCATTGATTACTGATGTTAAACAGTAGCGTTCAGGATTGTTTTCAGATATATTTTGTCCGCGCAGTCTCAAGCGAGGCTGTTAGTATGTAGGTTAAATTTCAGGGGAGAAAAGGCAGGCTTACAACTTGCCTTTTTTTTAAGTAAGTAGGAGGCAAATTGAAAAAATTCACGGTAGAAAGGCTCTTGGCTTCGACTTTCATTGTGCTGGCTTTGAGCTTCTCGCTCGCCGTAGCGCAGAAGGCTGAAGAACCGAAGGAAATCATTAAGGCATTTCCGCCTGCGCTGTCCCAGAAATACAGTGACGCGAATCATGAAGTTGAACTCGCTCAAGCACGACTGGTTGCTGCTCAGCAGAATGCGCGCCTGGTGCTGTATGCTATTGCTGACGAAATGGAGCTGACGCGGCAGGAAAAAGAAACCTGTCCTATCGGGCAAACACAGACTGGGGCTTGGATATTCAAATGTCCTCCACCAGCAGCGGCTGCGAAGGAGCCAAAGAAGCCGTCTGAATCGAAAAAGCCCTAACGAATTTCTCTCGACAAGGAATAAAGCACAACTTACGCACGGAGGCCGGGGAACTAGCCTTCGTGCGTTTTTTTATTTGAGTAACAGATGAAACGATTTCTCGCTGCCATTCTTCTCGCCTTCTCTTTTGTCACAGTCTCACTGGCTCAAGATTCAGCCAACCTCTTTCGGCCAACAGCTACGCCTCCAAATCCGCCCTGTCCATATTCCCGACTGTTCATGAACACGTCGAATCAGATGGCGCTGGTCAGTTGTACGGGGGCAGTGACGGTTATCGGGTCGGGTGGTGGTGGATCAGGAACGGTTACAAGTGTTGGGCTGTCGCTGCCATCAATTTTCAGCGTGTCAGGCTCTCCGGTGACGACTTCGGGAACGCTTACGGCGACTTTGGCGACTCAGACAGCCAATTTGGTCTTTGCTGGGCCGACTTCTGGTGGTGGTGCGACTCCAACCTTCCGCGCGCTGGTGTCTGCTGATATTCCAAGCCTGGATGCGGCCAAGATTACCTCTGGAACGATTGCGACTGCTCGGCTTGGATCGGGAACGGCGAACTCCACGACATTTCTTCGCGGAGATCAGACGTGGGCAGTTCCATCATTTACGGTGACTGGCGTTCCTGATGCAATCAATGCTGTGCGAGATTATGGATGCGTCGGGGATGACGTTGCTAACGACACGACTTGCCTAACAAATGCGCTGCTTGCGGCAAAAGCATCGCTGGGCAAGGCTCTTTACCTTCGTGCCGGGACTTACAAGACTACGGCAAAATTGGAAGTTCCCGGCGGGGTGACTCTTTACGGTGATGGGCGCGAAAAGACGATCATCCACGGCACAGCAAACGACACGATTCTTGAATTGAAGGCGGGTACGGGGACTTTCTTGTTTGAGGGGCCGACTGTCAAGAGCTTGTCAGTTTACGGTTCATCAGCGGGAGCCAGTCAGATAGGCATTTCAGTTGATGATGCCGTTGGGCCTGATTTTTACATAAATGGTGCTTGGATTGAGAATGTAAGCGTGTACCAGACTGGCAGTCATGGTGTTTATTTTGGGCGCGCATTCTCGTCTACCTTCAAACGAATTTATGCCAGTGCGCCAATCAGCGGTTATCCGTTCCTATTCAACCAATTCAATATGCCGGGAAACACGTTTGAAGGGCTTTATGCTCAAGACGTGAACGTGACTAATCCGGCTGGTTTCCGTGTCCGAACGGGAGACATTCATTGTTGGGGTTGTAACGGCATTAACAACAGTTCGTCGAATTCGTGGTGGGCAATCATCGGCGACAAAATTGGCGTAGACGGCGCGACGGGTAACGCTTCGGCTTATTTCAATTGTTGGGGATGTAACATTGAGTCGTCCAAAGCGGGCGGCATCTGGCATTACTCGGACTCGACTTCTTACCTGGATGGACGGACACTTTTTGCCGGTGACAGCAGCGGAAGCGGCACTTACGTTGCTCTCAAATATGAAGTAACTACTCCTGGTTCTGGCGGCCTGCCAGCGGCACAGCCGAAAGGGAACTTGGGGCCATTGGTGGTCTTCGCCAATTCTCCGTTGAGCTTTTACGCGAATTCCGAAGTCATCCACGCGAACGACCTGCCGCCTGTGACGATTGAAGGTGATGTCCGGCAAGCAGACGGCGCAATCATCAGTACCTATCGTAATACGACAAACAGCCGGTCAGAGAAAATCTTTCGACTTGATGCCCGCATGCCAGTGACGACGATCACAGCCAATGCGAGCTACACACAGCCTGGTACAACGAATTACGAAGCAAACTGCGCTCTAGGATGCACTCTAACCTTACCGTTCGCTGGTTATTGGGCGTCAATGGAGCAACTGATTTACATCCGCAACATCGGCGTTGGAACGCTGGTTGTGAACGGCAATTCAGGCTCTACGATGAACGGCGGAGGCTCGTATTCGCTGACTGCTGGTGAGTCCGTTACATTCATTCCGCACTCTGCTTCGGCTGATTATCGTTTGGTCGGAGTGGGTGGCTCCGGTGTCGCAAATCGAATCACCTACTGGAACGATGTCCAACGCATAACCAGTTCGGCGAACCTGACTTACGACGGGACAACAGTCCTAAATCAGCGCGCTGGCGGCAATCCGTACTTCGCGGCAAATGACACCACGAACGGAATTACAACCAGATTTGGGACGTTGGCTGGTGCGCCTGACCGGGCATTCATCGGCACAACGAGCAACCATCCGTTCGGGTTGTACGCGAACAACGCCGAACGGTGGACAATCGGGACAACTGGGCACCTGACACCTGGCGTTGCGACTACTTACAACATTGGTTCAAGTTCACTCCCAATCAATGATGTAACCATTGGCGGAAAGCTTTATTGGACAGGCTCAACCGTCTTTGACTTTTCAGGCTCTGGAAGTCCTGAAGGTGTGATTACGGCTGGCATTGGATCGGTTTATCGGCGGACGAACGGCGGAACCGGCACAACCTTCTACGTTAAAGAATCTGGCGTTGGCAATACTGGCTGGTCGGCTCTTGGCGGCGCTGGTGCTGGTGGCATCACGACATTGAACGGACTGACGACGGCGACACAGAGTTTTGCAGTTGGCACAAGTGGAACTGATTTCGCTGTCTCATCGGCTACTTCGACGCACACCTTCAATCTTCCTGATGCTGGAGCTTCGGCGCGCGGAGTGGTAACGACTGGAACTCAAACGATTGCCGGGGCAAAGACTGTTACTTCGGTCTTCACAGCCAATCCTGGCACGACTCCAACAACGGGCATCTTAGTTGACATAAACGCGCTCGGAACAACAGGACAGCGAGACAGTAATTGGCAAGTCTTTCGTGGGCGCAGTTTTGCGAGTTCGACCACATATCTGGCTGAGTGGAAACTGTTTGCAGATATAACCTCTGACACTGGTGCGTCTAAATTCGCGTTACAAACCAGAATCAATGCCGCGAGTTTTGGTGAAGTGTTCAGTGTGGACGATGCTGGTCTTGTCAGTGCCGGTGATTTTCAGGGCGGCACTTTTACGGCTGCTGTGGGTTTTGTAGGTGACGGGTCGGGGTTGGCCAGTCTGGACGCTTCCCAGTTGACGACGGGAACAGTTGCTGCAAATCGCGGCGGTGCTGGGACTCTCAGCGGGATATTGAAAGCAAATGGATCGGGCACGGTTTCGGCGGTAACTGTGGGAACCGGGCTGGCATTCGATGGAACAACATTATCGTCAACTGTAGCTGGTACGGTGGGAGGGACTGGCACAGCAAACACTCTCGCCAAGTTTTCAGCGGCTTCGACAATTGCCAACTCAATAATCACCGAATCGTCAGGCCCAGCGACAATCAACATCGCCGGTCTGTTGACGCAAGCACTCTCAACATCTGCTACCGGCACAGCGGTTGTGGGTGATGCGATTACAGTGGCTTCGACCGGAACGGCGGCATCGAATTTCGGGTATCAGCAAACATTTACACTTGAAAATGCTTCAGGCTCGAACGTAGAGGCGACTGCAATCTCTCATACATGGACGACTGCTACGGCTGGGGCTGAGACTGGTCGCGTTGCCATTTCAACGAATCTTGCAGGGGCTGGTGTCGGTGAAGCGTTCGTTGTTGAGGGAAGTCAGTTCTATGGGACTTATGCGACGGCGAACATATCTGGCGCGGCGACACTTAACTTCAACGATGGAAACTCGCAAACTCTGACTCTGACAGGAAATGTCACATCAACGACTCTGACAGGGTTAAAGTCGGGCGGTTTATATTTTCTGATTTTCAAGCAAGACGGCACTGGTGGCCGCACTCTGGCCTCAACCAACATCAAAGTAACTGGGGCTGATTTGACAATTACTGGAACGGCAGCGACGGGCCGAACACTGTTCACTTGCATGAGTGATGGCACTTCGTTGTTTTGCATAAAAACATTAGACATACGGTAAATAGGAGTAGCTTTGAAAACTTATCTGTTGATTTTATTGATGATTTTGCCAGTTTTTGCGCTGGCTCAAGATCGAAGGGTACAAGAAATTCGGTCACTGAAGCCTTACACGCCTCAGTTATTGGAATATCCTAACCTTTACATCGCCGCTGGCATTGTCCAGTCACCACAAGGCTATGCGGTGATGACCTACGATCTAATTCCGGCACAGTCGTTGATGGGGTTGTACGGGCAATCATTGAAGGTCAGCGGTGTGACAAAGGCTGTGGTTCAAAATCAGGGCGAAGAATTCATCCTTGATGTCCAAGTCTGGCCGGTTGGCTGGCTGAAGATTGAAGTAATGACATTCAGGCTTCCGCCAGAAGTTCATGGCGAAGTCTGGGTAAAAACAATGGGGCGTTTCAACGACGTTTCCAATACTGTTCGATTTTTTGTTGAGTAAGGAGTGATAAATGGCTGCACGGAAATTCGCAAGTAATTTTGAAAGTTTGAGTAATCAATCTGCTGTTCAAGTTGGCGCTTGGGCAGACCTGGGGGATTGCAAACAGCTTGATTACGGAGTCGTCAAAGGCTCTGGGACGATCACCGATGGCGCAATGGAGCTTGTTTGTCGAGACGATGCGAATCATCCACCGATGACCGTTCTCACGCTCGATGCGACTGCGCTGGCGGCTCTTAACACGCGCGGTTTCCAGTCCAGCGAACCGCGTCCGCATGGGAGTCAGTTTGCTTGGCTCATCACCACGGCAATCGTGGGCGGCACGGTGACGGCGACAATCAATGGACAAGGAGCCTAGATATGCTTCCAGCTTTTACGGCGGAGCCGTTTCATTTTAACACGACTTGAGGGGCGAGGATTATGAAAAAGTTTTTTTTATCGCTGGCGTTGCTGCTGGCGTTTACTTCAATTGGGTTAGGGCAGGGAAGCGGGCCAATTACGGTCAAGGAAGTGGATGGATCGCCGGTCTGTAATAATTGCCGAACGTTTGTCTTTCCCAACGGTTCTCTGACCGTCTCTGGAAATAAGGTTACGGTGGCGTCTGGCGGCGGCGGCGGCGGCATCACCATTGGTACGACTACGGTAACGAGCGGCACGACGACCCGCGTCTTGTTCAACAATGCTGGCGTGGTTGGCGAGTATGCGGTGACGGGAACGGGCAATGCTGTGCTAAGCGAGTCGCCGACGTTGACGGGCACGGTTGCGGCGGCGGCGGCTACGTTTAGCGGCACGATTACGCAAACCAGCGCCAGCGCGACGGCGTTTGTTAGTGGCTTGAACGGCGCAACTACTCCTGCTTTTGTGATTGACAATTCCACGGCCATCCAAGCTAGCGGAATGAAAGTTATCGGCAAAGCGGACGGAATTGCGCCGGAACTGAAAGCCATCAGCCGGACGCAGATCACAACCGCGCTTGCTGGTAATGGATTAGCAATTACGGCTGACCCTGCAATTGCGGGCAGCGCGACGGCTGGCGCGGCGGCTGGCGGGAGTGTGACGATTACAGCGGGCGATGCTGCTCGATTAACAAGCGGGAGTGCCATTGGTGGGAGCATCTTTTTGATTCCCGGCACGAGCATAGGCACGTCGCAATTGGGCGGGGTTTACTTTGATGCCGCCAAGCTGCAGGGATTTCAAGCGTCGGGATCGTCAATCGTAATGCATCAAAACGGACTGCCTGGTTTTTATCTAAATACCGGGCAGGGCGTGGCGGCTCCGGCTGGAACGGGGTATTTTTTAACAAATACAGTCAATGACGCGACTGCAACACGCGATACTGGGATCGCTCGACAGGCTGCGGGTGTGGTGCGCATCGTCGCGGGAGCAAACGGGAGCGGCGCTCAGGGGTCGCTACTGTTAGGCAGCAACACAGTTGGGAGCATCGGCACGTCCGGCGTCGGCGTCTTTGCCATCGCCAACGGTACAGCCCCGACCAGCAGCCCCGCCGATGAATTTCAGCTTTACAGCGCAGACGCCGCAGCAGGCGCAGCCAACGCCTACATTCGCAATGAGGCGGGTGAGATCAATCGCCTCTCTGGCCTGAGCGCAATCAATACTTCATCCTTCGCAAAAACATCTGATACTACGCTCGCCAACGTCACAGGACTCACTCGTCCGGTTGAAGCCGGAAGAACCTACGCCTTCCGCGCCGAACTCGACACAACGGCTGCTGTAACAGGCGGCGTCAAGTTCGCTGTATCGGGTACAGCAACCGCCACTTCGATCAATTACAGCGGTGTGCTGATAGACGGCACAACAATCCTTGCGAACACTCGCGCGACTGCGCTGAATACAACTGTTTGCGCTTCGACGACTTCAACGGCAGGGACTTGCACGATCAAGGGCGTCGTTGTAATAAATTCGGGAGGCACGCTAACAATCCAATTCGCCCAGAACGCCTCTGACGGCTCCGCGTCAACTGTGCTGGTAAATCAATCACTTCAACTCATACCGATTAGCTAGGAGCTATTTATGAAGCTGAGGCAGCCGGGGATTTAAGCCGCGCGCGTTCCGACGGGAGCGCACGCGGCTGTTTTTGTTTCTGGTTCGCAGTCTCAGTAGCAGGGCTTAACCTGACGGCGACAGCAACCCGAATTCGCGCA
>JACCDR012684116.1_pt1 | contig 32247 bp, 43 predicted proteins | sample 7446431 | NCBI WGS metagenome assembly JACCDR01 (sample SAMN15323443, study PRJNA562643) | freshwater metagenome | isolation source: river surface water | place: USA:Blue River Watershed | collected 2017-08-17
AAACTATTTCAAAAACAGAAAGTAAATCAAAAAGTAAAAGCAAAGCGTATTCATATGTAAGTATGGTAGATAACGAAATACAAGTTCACAAAACTTGGGACGAATGCAAGGCAAGAGTAAACGGCAAAAGTGGTGCACGATACAAAAAATCTACATCTCCAGAAAACGAAGAAGAAATCATTGAGGAGTTTTCAAACTCATAATTTTAAAACCCGCATATTCTTTTGGTAAAGAATTGCTTTGCTCAGAAATCAAGAAAATAATCTCCCTCTCGCTCGTCTTCTCGAAAAACTCACTTCGTTCAGACAGTTTCTCCAGGCTGACGCTTTTGGTCGTTATTTTCTAATTTCTTCCGCAATGTTTTAAAATTATGTATTTGAAAAAAGTTGTAGTTGCAGATACTTAAAATATAAGTAGAGTATTGGCATGATACTTTCTGCTACTTTTGGTTTCATTTCGGGCATTGCTTTGGCTTCGTTTGTGCATATTACTACCGTATATTTTTACTCCATATCTTTTATTGCCCTGCTCTGTTTTATATATAGATTTTTTGTAGAAGGTGAGGATAGAAAAAGACTGACTTTGTTTTTAGTGTTTTTTATTTTAGTTTTGGTTGGAGTTATGCGAGTAAATATTTCTAACTTATATTCGCAGTCAAAACTAAGTGAATATGAAAATAAAAAAATTGAAATAGTTGGGGTTGTAGTTTCCGAGCCGGATGTACGTGAGAAAAATACTAAGCTAACCATTGAAACAGAAACTGTCGGTGATAATAAAATAAAAGAAAAAATTCTCATCTCGGTTTCTCATTATCCTGAGTTTCAATATGGGGACAAGGTTTCAGGGAATGTTTCACTTCAAAAACCAAAAGCCATAGAGTCAGAAGATGGGAGAGTTTTTGACTATGTTGGTTACTTAAGAGTGCGTGGAATATGGTACACATCTAGTTACACCTCTCTTACACTACTCTCCTCCGGTAATGGAAACACTATTAAAACAGTGTTATTCAAAACCAAAAAAGATTTTACAAATTCTATCGAGAGTGTTCTACCTGAGCCTGAGTCCAGTTTGCTTTCAGGTCTGTTACTCGGAACAAAACAAAGTTTAGGAAAAGAAATTTTAAATGAGTTTCAGAGAACAGGAACATCACATATAGTAGTTTTGTCTGGTTACAACATTGCTATTGTTGCTGAAAGCATTATGAACGCTTTAAACTTTCTACCTAGAAATATTTCTTTTGGTTTTGGTGCCATCGGTATTATTTTATTTACTATGCTTTCTGGGGCAGGGGCATCGGGAGTACGCGCTGCTATAATGGTGCTTGTCGCACTGTTTGCAAAAAGGTTTAACCGTGACTACAAAGCAAACAGAGTTTTAGGTTTCACGGTTGTGCTTATGCTTGCACCAAACCCACTGCTATTAGTTTTTGATCCATCGTTTCAACTTTCTATTTTGGCAACTATTGGTTTGGTTTTTGTTTCACCGATATTAGAACCCTACTTTAAAAATGTTACAGAAAATTTTGGTTTGCGTGAAATTTTAGCAACTACAATTTCGACACAGATAACAGTGCTTCCTTTTCTTATTTATAACACGGGGTTACTTTCACTTATTTCAATACCGGTAAATGTTTTGATACTTTCCACAATACCCTTAACAATGTTTCTTGGATTTACAACAGGAATTTTTGGACTAGTTTCATTTTATCTTTCAATTATTCCCGCAGTATTTACTTATTGTCTTTTGTGGTATCAGTTAAAAATAGTTCACATCGGATCTGCACTTTCATTTGGCACAATTTCGCTTCCCGTTTTTTCTCCAATTTATTTAGTAATTACTTATTTACTGATCTTTTTTGTTTTAAGCAAATTAAAAAACAATAATTAGTTTTTTGCATTTAAAAAATTTCTCTCTACTTTTTCCCAGTTTAGATTTACGAAGAAGTCTTCAACATATTGTTTTTTTCCACTAGGTTGGTAGTCAGCAACAAAAGAGTGTTCCCACATATCGAGAGCTAGTATAGGTGTGCACCCTTGAAGTTGTCCAAGGTGTTGTTCATCCACCCAACTATTTATAAGTCGATTTTCTTTTTTATCATACCAAAGCATCGCCCATCCAACTCCGCGAGTCATTGCCATTGCTTTAAAGATTTCTAAAAAAAGATCAAGTGTTCCATAACTTGCTTCAATGGATTTTTTAAGTTCGCCATTTGAAAGAGGTTTAACTCCATCAGAAAGAGAATCAAAATATACTTCATGGTTTCTCATTCCGTTGTACTCAAAACTAAATCTTCTTGCTAGTTCACTCATTGCATAGTTATGCTTCTCTTTATCTTCCACCCACATTTCGCCAATTTTTGTACTTACCAAGTTCGCGTTTTTTACATAACCTGCATATAGTTTCAAATGCTCTTCGATTGTTTTTGCACTTATACCTTTTAGTTCTCCGATATTAAATTTTTGTTCTTCAAATGGTTTCATTTTGTTTTAGTTAAGCCTTTGTAATTTGTGTGTATAATATAGCACATGAAGTTAGCTTTTCTACATATAAAAGAGTACTTTAGATGGTACTTTTTGTTTCTACTTGTTGTATTAGTCATAATTTTGTTATCAGTACTACTGAACCATAACAAAGAAGGTGTTTTGACTTTTGCAGTATTGGATGTGGGGCAAGGTGACGCACTATATATAGAGTCACCAACGGGTACTCAGGTAATAGTTGATGGAGGTCCTGGTAACAATTTACTCAAGGCAATTCCAAAAGTAATGCCTTTTTATGATAGGTCAGTAGATATGATAGTGGTGACAAATCCTGACAGTGACCACTACGAAGGTTTTATAAAATTTTTAGATAAATACAAAGTTGAAAATCTTTTGGAACCTGGGACGACAAACTCCAATCCGGCATATGAAGTTTTTCAAAATAAGATAGAGCAAAAAAATCTTAAAAAGACTTTTGCTCGCAGAGGTCAGGAGATTGACCTTGGTGGGGGAGCATACTTGCAAGTTTTGTTTCCAGATAGAAATGTAGATCAAGTCAGCTCAAATACGGGCTCTATAGTAATGAAATTAATATATGGAGATACTAGTGTAATACTACAAGGGGATTCTGTTTCAAATATTGAACAGTATCTGCTTGAACTTGATGGAAATTATCTAAAAAGCGATATTTTGAAAGTGGGTCACCACGGAAGTCGCACAAGTACAATTGAAGAATATGTGGCAAAAGTTTCTCCGAAGTGGGCAGTAATTTCTTCTGGTATAGAAAATAGTTACGGTCATCCTCACAAGGAAACTATAGCTACGTTGAAAAAATTAAATATTTTCACATATAATACTTGTAATAATGGAAGCATATTTTTTGAGTCTGACGGAAAAAATTTTATACTTAAAAATGAAAATATAAAGGAGGCGGTTGTAGGATGTAAATTTGACTAAATTAAAAATAATAAATAATGTATCTTTCGGAGGAGTCGTGATGCAAAGTCCCGTCTGTGTTCTGCACTGGAAGAAGACCGAGGTTAGCGTCGTTGTGCCTGGGTCGATGCCTTTCTGGACCAAGTTTCCGGAAGTGATGGATCAAGTTATCCATCAGATGAGGGGGCTGCCTCTCATCGGTGGCAAGTGGGATTTTGTTCTGCTCGACAACAACAGCAACGAAATTCCTATCACATAGTCGACGTGAGTCGACTCAAAAACAAACGGCCGGGTCCCAAGGGATTCCGGCCGTCGTTCGTAATTGGTTTTTAATAAACTTTCATAATTTGAGACAAGGTCGCGTAAAAATAAAAAACCAATTCCGGAGGTGTACATACTAGTACATCGAGGGAAGTGGTTTTTTATTTTGGCGATGAAATTGGCCAAATTTGGAAGTTTATATTAGGCCTGCTTTGTGAAGTGTCGCAAACGCCCCCTTTTTCTGAATAGTCTTTATTGCATCTGTAGAAAGAGTAAGTGACATGTATTTTTTAAGTTCAGGAATATACACTCTCTTTTTTTGAAGATTTGCATATCGTCTCTTTACGCCAGTTGGGTTAAACTGAGTCGCACGAGTTCTGTTTGAGTAGCCACCACCTAGTTGTGACGACTTGCCGGTTATTGCACATACTTTTGCCATAGTGAGAATATGCTATCATACTATCTATAAAAAGCAAATATGCAGATAGACATCGTATTTCAAATAGTCATACTAATATTTTCTGTCGTTCTTCATGAGGTTTCTCATGGTTTTGCTGCATATTATTTGGGTGACAATACAGCAAAGTATCAGGGTAGACTTACACTTAACCCACTAAGTCATTTAGAGTTGTTTGGCTCGTTTGTTTTGCCAGTCATAACATACTTGTCTGGAGGTTTTATTATTGGCTGGGCTAAGCCAGTACCTTTTAACCCATACAACTTACGAGATCAAAAATGGGGTGAGGCAAAGGTGGCTTTGGCTGGACCACTTTCAAATCTATTGATTGCTATATTTTTTGGTCTGTTAATACGTTTTGGTGTGGCTATGCAGTTTGGTCCTGCTTTTGTGTATATTTCTTCTACTATAGTATTGATAAATCTTGTTTTAGCTACTTTTAATCTTGTGCCAGTTCCTCCACTGGATGGTTCAAAGATTCTTTTCTCACTTCTTCCTTATAATAGAAATTATATTAGAGAATTTTTAGAAAGAAATAGTTTATATTTAATGCTCATTTTCATATTCTTTTTGTGGAAATTTATATTCCCAATAGTATCTCTACAGTTTTTACTACTTACTGGTTATTCTATATAAATTGACAGAGTTCTACATGCTGGTACGCTTATGTAGGGGGTACTAGTGAAAACGACGCCGACTCCCACCCTTCAGGACTTCATCAAGATTCAGATGAGGGTGGGTCAGAGGAATCGGAACGGTGCGGACTCTCAATTCCTGAGTGGTTGGGATGAGAGAGTGCGAGTCTTCCTTCAAATGTTCTGTGAGGAACAGGAGGTAGACTTGAACAATTGGGAGGATCTTCCCGGCTCAACACCTATCGGTGAGGGTTCTCTCAAGTTCTTCATGGATCTCAAGGATTGGCTCAGACAGCAGTCTGACCAGTTCGCTGAGGTCTAGCAACGCTTCGAGGTTACGCGGCAGAGCACATGCTTCTGCCGCGGCCCCGGAGTTTTTTTATCTCCAATATACTACTTGCGTTTCTAATAAAGATGTATTAGTATACCCATCACATGTCAACAATAAATCAATTAGTTAGACGAAGACGAAGTACTCTAAAAAAGAAGCCACGAGCTGTGGCTCTTACTCGTGGTTTTAACAACCTTACAAACAGACCTGGTTTTTACCCATCTCCATTCAAAAGAGGTGTATGTACAAAAGTAACTACAAAGACTCCAAAGAAACCTAACTCAGCGATTCGAAAAATTGCCAGAGTAAGACTTACAAACGGTATGGAAGTTACAGCCTACATCCCAGGAATGGGTCACAATCTACAAGAACACTCAGTGGTTCTACTAAGAGGTGGAAAGGTAAAGGATGTTGGAGTTAGATACACTATTGTTCGAGGTATGTTGGATGCTACAGGAGTAGAGAAGAGAATGAAGGGAAGATCAAGATACGGTGCGAAGAGACCTAAGGCTGGTAAATAATCTGAAATAATTTAAATAATATAATGCGAAGAAAAGTTACAAATAGAAATATCGTTGGTCCAGATTCAGTTTACAACTCAGAGAAAGTTGGCAAATTTGTTAACTACGTAATGTGGAGAGGACAAAAGGAAACAGCTAGAGGAATAGTTTATGAAGCATTTGAGTTCATTGCCAGCAGCGGCGGAGCTTCGGCAGTAGATCCTATGGAAGTTTTTGAAACAGCTTTGAAAAACTCAGGACCACTTACAGAAGTTAGAAGTCGAAGAGTTGGAGGCGCAAACTACCAAATCCCTAGAGAAGTTAGACCAGAAAGAAGAACTTTCCTAGCTATGAAGTGGATTATTGAGGCAGCAAGAGAAGGTAAGGGAAAGAAAATGGCACAAAAGCTAGCAGATGAAATAATGCTAGCAGCTAAAAATGAAGGAAAGGCAGTGAAGAAGAGAGAGGATACTCACAAGATGGCAGAGGCGAACAAAGCCTTCGCCCACTTTGCATGGTAAGAAAAAATTGAGCCTGAGGGCTCTTTTTTCTTACCATGCAAGTTTCCAAATTTGGCGATCTGCTAGTTTCGGGTTTAAAAATTCTCGTCAACGTACTAAGTGTACGCCTCCTCGCATTTTCAAACCCTCAACGTCGCACCTCATCCAAATTCTGAAAACTTTAAATGACTTATACGGATTTTTGTTTTACCTTGTCAATTCCTTTATTGAAGGTAAAATTTAGATATTAGAATTAACTAAAATATTATTATGTACGTAATTTTGTTTGTGACTTTGATTGTTTTTTTCTATTTATATTCATTTAGGTTAATTGATAGAGTTAACTTACCATTGAGCGTTAAGGGAACAATCGGGGGAATTGCGCTAATTTTACCTTATGTTTTGTTTATACTTATTCCATCTGACTTTCGACCCGGGTCTGATTTTGGTGCAAGAAAAGACTGGGCAATAATATATTTGTTGGTTTTTGGTTTGGGGGGACTGGTGTTTGGATTAATGGCCTCATTCTTAAAAAGAAAAAAATAATATGCATGAATCATTTTGGGATTTGCTAATGGATCCGGCTCACTGGTATTTTGAACTTTTTCTAATTGTTCTATTTGATGTAATAGTTGGTCTGCTTATTTGGCCTTTTGTAAGAAAGGGCATCATGCACCATAAGTCAGATCACGAAAGATTGGAGGATTTAGAAAGGGAAGTAAGTATATTAAAAAATAGATAAAGCGAAGGCCCCGAGGTGGGGCCTTTTGCAAAAGATCGGTTGCTCGTGCTAGAGCTAGGTTGTCTGTTGTTCTGTCTCATCCGGCAGTTCGAACTGCTCTACCGGTTTCCACTCCTTGAGTTCTCTGGTTTGAACACATCCTCGGCGTTCGCCCTCATTGGCAACAGCCGTGATCGTGACTGTCATACCACGAAGGCCCCACTTTGCCGTGACGCAGTTGAACAGAATCAGGTTTCTGGTGACACCGCTATTTCTCGCGCCACCAGCTCGTTTCAGGATCTCGTCGATTGTTGCTACCACTCAGACCTCCGTCTTTTCAGATTTTTGCACACAAAAACTCTCATTGCAACAGAAGGGTTTTTAGTATATAGTTTTCGTTGAATTTGGCCCACAGGCTTTTTTCTTTACTTTAGCAAAATTAACAATTAAAAATTATTATGAATCGGGATTATACATTGGATAAAGTTAGAAACTTTGGAATCATCGCTCACATTGATGCAGGTAAAACAACTACATCTGAGCGGGTGCTTTTCTACACAGGAATGACTCACAAAATCGGTGAGGTGCATGATGGAGAAACAACTACAGATTGGATGGAACAAGAGAGAGAGCGTGGTATTACTATTACTGCTGCTGCAATTACTTGTTTCTGGAATCCAACATACATGCCAAAGGGTCAAAAACCTGAATATCGTTTCAATGTTATCGATACTCCTGGTCACATAGACTTTACAGCTGAAGTAAAGAGATCTCTTCGAGTGCTAGACGGTGCGGTTGTGGTTTTTGATGGTGTGGCTGGTGTAGAACCTCAATCAGAAACAAACTGGAGATATGCTGATGATGGAAACGTTCCAAGAATTTGTTTCATTAACAAGCTAGATAGAACTGGTGCATCTTTTGAAAGATCATACGCCTCTATTTTAGATAGACTAAATAAAAATGCTGTAAGAATGCAGATTCCAATGGGTCTAGAAGGGGACTTTGAGGGGGTTATCGATCTTTTGACTATGAAAGCTGTTTACTTTGAGGGAAACATGGGAATGGATATCAGAAAAGAAGAAGTTCCAGCACAATACCTTGAAGAAGCTAAAAAATATCGGGCAGAACTTATTGAGAAAATCGTAGAACAAGATGATGCTCAAATGTAAATGTTTCTAAGTGTAACTGAACCTTCTATAGAAGATCTAAAGAAGACTCTAAGAAAAGCAACTTTAGCTGTGAAAATTATCCCAGTATTTGCTGGATCTGCTTTGAAAAACAAAGGAGTGCAACTAGTGCTAGATGCAGTGGTAGAGTATCTTCCATCACCACTAGATATCCCTCCAACAAAAGGTATCGATCCAAAAACTGGAAATGAAATAGTAAGAAACGCATCTGATAATGAACCATTTTCTGCTCTAGCTTTTAAACTTCAAAACGACCCGTTCGTAGGTCAGCTAACTTTCTTTAGAGTTTATTCGGGAACTATTGAAGCTGGTACATATATTTATAACGCTACAACAGGGGAGAAAGAAAGACTTGGACGTATTGTGCGATTGCAGGCAGATAAAAGAGAAGAAGTGAAAAAAGTTTTCGCTGGAGAAATCGCAGCAGCTGTAGGACTGAAATCAGCAAAAACTTCTCACACACTTTGTGATGAAAATCAACCGATTATTCTAGATCCTATTAAATTCGTTGCACCTGTGGTGTCTCTACGTATTGAACCAAAGACAAAAGCTGACCAAGAGAAAATGGGTATGGCTCTTAAGAAACTTTCTGATGAAGATCCAACTTTCGTTATCTCTTCAAACACAGATACAGGTGAGTCTATTGTGTCGGGAATGGGTGAGCTACACCTTGAAATAATGGTTGATCGTATGAAAAGAGAGTTCGGTGTAGAAGTAAATGTTGGTAAGCCACAAGTAGCATACCGAGAGACTATCTTGGGTGAAGCTGAGGCAGAACACAAATACATCAAGCAGACTGGAGGTAAGGGTCAATACGGTCACGTTAAACTTGTTATTAAACCAATGCAGTCTATTGAAGAAGGTGCAAAGATTCCTAAGAACGTTAAGAGATACGAAGACTTTGAGTTCATCGATAACATTAAGGGAGGTGTTATTCCACAAGAATTTATTCCTGCAGTTGAAAAGGGTGTTTACGAAGCTATGGAAAGAGGAATTGTTGCTGGATACAAAATGGTAAATGTTTCTTGTGATCTAATCTTCGGTTCATACCACGATGTGGACTCATCTGAAATTGCTTACAAGATCGCAGCTTCACAAGCTTTCCAAGAAGCAGCTAAAAAAGCTCGACCGGTTATCCTAGAGCCTATCATGAAAGTTGAGGCGATAATGCCAGAACAGTTCATGGGTGATATCACGGGTTCACTATCAGGTAAGAGAGGACAAATTGAGGGAATGGATGAAAGAGGAATGCTACGAGTTATCCACGCAAAAGTGCCTCTTTCTGAAATGTTCGGTTACACAACTGATATTCGATCAATGACACAAGGAAGAGGATCAGTTCAAATGGAGTTTGATCACTACGAAGTTGTTCCTCCAAATGTCGAAAAGACTATCGTGGAGTCTAGAAAATAATCACAATAAAAAAATCACTCGAAAGAGTGATTTTTTTATTGCTCGTAATTTTTTTACAATATATAATATGTAAATGGCTTCACCTATTTTTGAAACAAGAAATTCTCAACCTGATTCAATTGGGGAAATGGAAATATATCCTGTAGGAAGAGGAGCTCTTGATATTTCAGACGATGCAATTCGAAGAATAGAGGGTTTGGAAAAAACAACCTCGAACCCAACTAAAAGAATAGTCCCTGATATTTTATTAACTCAACTACATCCTGATCAGAGGGAAAGAGTAGTTTCTGAAAATCTTCATGTGCCAGAATTTAATTCTATCGATCCTGAAAGAGATGGATTAGAGGATTTTGTTATGGGTCCAACTTCGGTTGGAAAAGAATTTGTTACTAGTGCTAGTACAGAAAGAAATACAACAGACTTACAGCTAGAAGATATGGCTCTTCAGGCTTTCTATGATGGTCGAAATGATTTAGCGATAAAATATTTTTCAGAGATAAAAGATAGAAGTGCAGTTTATTTGCAAATGGAAACTGTAATTTCTCAAATGGTTGCAAATAGAGATTTTGAAGATGCTCTACGTTTAGCAGAATTAATTATTGATACTGTTGAGCGAGAAAAAGAACTAGTGTACATAAAAGCAGAACAAAAAAGATATGCTCCAACAGGCACTGGAGACTTAGAAGATGGAGACAGAGAGGCACTAGAGGCAGATTTTGGAGCGTTTCCAAAAAAAGAAGAAGGGAGAGTTGTTAATTTAAAAATAATTAGAGAACCAGATCATATAGAAGCCGATGAAGAAAAATTAAATATGTCTCCTGATGCTCCAAGTGCAGTGGATATCGCAATGAGAAAGACGGATAATCTGGTCGATACAAAAACTGTTCCTCCGGAAGTTCCTCCCGTAGTAGAAAGTGGAGCTACAAATCCACCAAATCAACCTGAATTAGGGGTAAGAAATGAAAATATGGAAGCGAATTTTGAAGCACTTCGTGAGGCTCGGGACGCATATGCTACTGCATATGCGGAATGGGAGTATCAGACTCGTAATTCTACTAAACTATGGAAGAAAACTATGTTTGCACTTGGTGCCAGTAAACCAGCACCAGAGAGGCTTACTTTACGCACTTCTACTTTAGAAGACGCAAGAGAGGAATACCTAAAAGCGAGAGTTGCTTGTGGTAAGGCAACTTCAAATACGTATAAAGAAAATTACGAAAGAATCACAGAAGAAGAGCTTTTGCTACAAGATGCGATTCAAAAAGCAAGAGAGAGTAGAGAAGCTTCTGATGCTGAAAATAAAAAAATGGCAGATGAAATGCTATCAAAAGGTTCAGTCGATAAGGTTATGGATAAAATGGCTGATACTAGTTTTGGAAAAATGCTAAGAAGAGCAAACAATGTTTGGTTAAAAGTCCCAGGAAAAACAATCATGTTTTCTACTACTCTTGTAGCTGGAGGAACACTTTTTGCTGGAGCTGGTCTTGGGGGCGCAGCTTTTGTGGGGGGGATGAGAGTGGCTAGAGCTGGCGCAAGTATACTAGGTTCACAACTTGCTGGAATTGGTCTGGGTAAATATTTTGATAAGAAAAATGAGACAGCAGATGAGTTGAATACAAGAGAATATGCAGGAGCAATAAACGAAAAAAATTTTGCAGAATGGGAAGCAAAGAAATTGCAACAGTTTGAGAATAATAGAAATCTAAAACGAAGACAAAATGCTATAAAAGTTGGTGCAATGGTTTCTGTGGGTGGAGCTACTGCCTTGTCATCTGGTTCAATTTTGAACTCTATTTTTGGAACTCCATCAGTCGAAGGTGTTGTCGGAACAGTTCCAGAACAACAACAAGTAGAAAAACCTGTATTGGAGTCGGTAAGTAAATTTAACAACATAGTGGAACCCAAAGCTGCAGTTTTTGAGGCGAATACAGATGTTACACCGTCAGATTTTGACTCACAAATACATGCACTCAAGTCAGATATTCTTTCAAAATATCATGGAGAACAAGTTCCATTAGAAGTGCAAAAAAATATTTTAGATGTACCAACTGATAAACTTCTTGAAAGATTCCAGCTTGTAGATAATGCTCACAATGCAAGTGCTGGAAATGTTGGGGGACGTATTGCATATGAAAATGGCAAGGTCGTTTATGAACAAGCAGGAATAAAAACAGATTTATACGATCCAAACAGTGAAATAGGTTCAAAACAGTTTTCTAAAATAGTAATTGGAGATCCTAGTATTGAAATAAAACCAACTGTTCACGAAGAACTTCTTGGGGATCCTGTAACAACAGCTGATGAACTAAAACCTACCGATCCTTCATTTGGTACGACTGAAATACAATCACAAGAACCAGTTTTAGTAGATGAAAGTAAAATCGATATTTCTGGTGAGGATAGTGTGAAAATGGGGGAAACTATATTGGAGCAATCATTTGAAGGTGGTAAAATATCATTGATACACGGTACTCCAACGGATCCAAATCACATAAGCATGGTTTTAAATGGAAAAGAGTTTGCTGTGGGCGTGGTAAAAAACGGTATAACCAAATTTGTTATACACCCGGAACTAAAGGGAGGTTGGTTTACCACTACGGTATATGAGAGAGCCTATGATGTAATGCAGAAGAAAATTAGTGCTGAAGCAGTTCGTATTAAATAATTATGAAAAATATCTTATCAAATGACATTATTAAAGAGTGGGGGTTGGGATCTTTACCACAGGAAAAACAAATCGAATTAGTTGAGCGCATCGGTCGAATTATCTATCAGGCAGTTTTGGTAAGAACATTAGATATACTTTCTGACAAAGAACAGGATGAGTTTGATGACTTACTAAACCAGGACACTACTACTCCAGACGATGTTTTTGCTTTTTTACAGAAGAAAATACCGACTTTTAACCAAATAATGTTAGAAGAGAGAAAAAATATTAGGGAGGATTTGATGGCCCAGGTATAGTATTTGACCGCAGTACTAGAGCAAAGCTCAGTACACGGTTCAATCCTGTAGTGAAGTTGCTATTTTTGCTCTGCAAGGTAACCCTTGCAATAGCAACTTCTACTACCGGATTGACTATTTTGGTTTTTTTGTCTAATATGTTATTTGCCGTTTCGACACTTGTTGTGTCTGAAGTTTCTAAAATTCAGCGATATTTTGTTTCTCGAAGGTTGAGTTTTTGGAATTTCCAAAATGGCAATTATAAGGGTTTAATAATTAATTTTAAAATATATGGCAGATTTTGATAGATCAAAGCCACACATGAACGTGGGTACTATCGGTCACGTTGACCATGGTAAGACAACATTAACAGCAGCTATTTTGACTGTTCTATCACGACAGGGAAATGGTTACGGAGCTAAACTAAAAGGAGTTGGGGAAATCGACTCTGCTCCAGAAGAAAAAGCAAGAGGAATTACTATTGCTCTTTCTCACAACGAGTATGAGACACCTACAAGACACTATGCTCACGTAGATGCCCCTGGACACGCTGACTACATCAAGAACATGATTACTGGTGCTGCTCAAATGGACGGTGCCGTACTAGTGGTAGCAGCTACAGATGGTGTGATGCCTCAAACAAGAGAGCACGTACTTTTGGCTAAACAAGTTGGTGTGCCAAAGATAATCGTATTCCTAAACAAATGTGACATGGTACCTGACGCTGAACTTATTGACCTAGTTGAGGAGGAAGTTCGAGAACTCCTTACAAAACAAGGTTTCGACGGAGCAGGAGCACCTATTATTAGAGGATCAGGTCTAAAAGCACTTGAATCAGCTAACAATGATGACGAATGGGCAAAGAAGGTTCTAGATCTTGCGACTGCTCTAGATACATATTTTCCAGTTCCAGAAAGAGACCTTGATAAGCCATTCCTAATGCCAGTTGAAGACATCTTCTCTATTGAAGGAAGAGGAACAGTGGTAACAGGAAGAATTGAAAGAGGTGTTGTAAAAGTAGGTGAGGAAATCGAATGTGTTGGTCTAAAAGACACACAAAAATACACAGTTACTGGTATTGAAATGTTTAACAAATCTCTAAACCAAGGAGAGGCAGGAGACAACGCGGGTATTCTACTTAGAGGTGCTAAGAAAGAAGAGATTCACCGAGGTCAGGTTCTTGCTAAGGCAAAATCTGTAACTCCACACACAGAGTTTACAGCTGAGGTGTACATCCTAAAGAAAGAGGAAGGAGGAAGACACACTCCATTCTTCTCTGGATACAAACCACAATTCTACATTCGAACTACAGACGTTACAGGAGATGTAACTCTAAACGAGGGAGTGGAAATGGTTATGCCTGGAGACCAAGTTACTTTCAAAGTTAAACTAGTAGCACCAGTTGCTCTAGAAGATAACACTAAGTTTGCAATCCGTGAGGGAGGTAAGACTGTAGGTGCTGGAGTTGTAACAAAGATTATTGCTTAATCTAAGCTAAATATCAAAAAACCACCTCTGGGTGGTTTTTTGATATTTGCAATAAAAACACTTGAAATAAAAACACATATCTGTTAGTATTCTGAAATCAACAAATTGACATATGGCAACTAAAGAAACAACAAAAAAGGCACCTGCTAAGAAAGCTGCTAAAGCTAAATCTAACCCAGATGTTATTTCAAAACTTAGAATACGAGTTAGAGCTTATGAATATAAGATTCTAGATGTTTCTGTGAAGCAAATCATAGACACAGCTCTAAGATACGATGCTAAAGTAGAAGGACCTATCCCTCTACCTACAGAGACAAAGAAATACACTGTAAACCGATCTTCATTCGTTTACAAAAACGCAAGAGAGCAGTTTGAAATGAGAGTTCACAAGAGAGTTATAGACATCCTAAACCCAACTCCAAAGATTATGGAAGCACTTACAAATCTTTCTCTTCCATCCGGAGTGAACATCGACGTAAAGATAATCTAGTTTCAAAAAACCACCTACGGGTGGTTTTTTGAAAACTTTACAAATTGCATTTGTATGGTAGGTTTCTGGAAGGGAGAGGCACAATGAATCCATTCTCAGAGTTTTTTCAAAATGCTCCATCAAAGATGATGGGGTACGGGGCAAGATCACTTCTTGCAGGAGTACTACTCACATTCCTAGGGGGCTGGTGGAGGAGAGAGTTCTTTTGCAATTAAGGTGGTAATATTTGCCTCCGTTCTCATGTTCGGTGGACTCGTTCTATTGTTCACTGGATGGCTTATTCTCGAACGGCAGTACAAGGCCCGCGCTCCACTTGAGTAGCGGGCCGTTCGTTATACAGGACTTGATATTAAATTCACTTTCTGCTAATGTATGCAAATCGCCTTTTGGTGAGATTGGGTTAGGGACCCAACCGCAAGACCGGAGCTGCGAAGGCAGCGAGGTAGGGTAGCAGGATTTTTTACTAAAAAAATACCTGCAACATGAAAGAAGAGGACTATCGATGGGCAATGTTGTGAGATTTCTTCTCACATTACTGTCCGAAAAATGTCTTCAAAATAATAGAAAAAATATGAAATTCCTTCTAGGAACAAAACAAAACATGACTCAAATCTTCGACGCTGAAGGTGTGGTTCATCCTGCAACAGTACTGAAAACTGGTCCTATGGTAGTTACACAAGTTAAAACTGTGGAAACAGATGGTTACAATGCTGTACAAATTGGTTTTGGTACTCGAGCTGCTAAAAATATAAACAAAGCTCTTAAGGGTCATATGAAAGATGGAAACTTTGCTAACTTAGTTGAGTTTCGAGTAGAGGACACTTCTACTTTCAAAGTGGGTGAAACAGTTCCTGTTTCTTTTGTTGCTGGAGATGTAGTTACTACAACTAGTATTTCAAAAGGAAAAGGATTCCAAGGAGGTGTTAAGAGACACGGTTTCAAAGGAGGTCCAAGATCGCACGGTCAAAAGCACTCTGAAAGAGAGCCAGGTTCACTTGGAGGAGGAGGAAGAGACGGAGGTAGAGTTGCTAAAGGAAAGAGAATGGCAGGTAGAATGGGAAGTGACACTATAACTTCAAAGGGTCTAACTATTGTTGGAGTAAATGCTGATGCAAACGAAATATACATTCGTGGAGCAGTTGCTGGTAAAAGAGGAACACTAGTTGAGATTCTTGGTTAGATTTAAATACAAATAAAATGGAAACAGCAGTATATAACACAAAAGGAAAAGAAGTTGGAAAGGTAAAACTACCTGAAAACGTTTTTGGTCTAGGTTGGAATGCTGACCTTGTTCACCAGGTTGTGACTTCTATGGAGTCAAGTAGCAGAACAAACGTAGCGCATACAAAGACTAGAGGAGAAGTTTCTGGAGGTGGAAAGAAACCTTGGCAGCAAAAGGGAACAGGACGCGCTAGACATGGCTCAACACGTTCACCTATATGGCGACACGGAGGTATTACTCATGGTCCTAGAAATGATAAGGATTATGACAGAAAAGTTAATAAGAAAATGAAAGCAAAGGCTTTGTATACTATTCTTTCTGCAAAATACAAAAATGGCCAGATATTGTTTATTGATGACCTGACTATGAAGGCTCCAAAGACAAAAGAAGCTGTTTCTATAATGCAGTCTTTCTCAAAAGTAGAAGGCTACAAAGATATTCTTTCAAAGAAGAGAAATTCAGCATACATTGCATTGTCTTCTAAGGACAGTTCTACAGAGAAGAGTTTTGCAAATCTAAACAATCTTTTTGTTGATGAAATCAGAAATATTAATCCAGTAGATTTGATGAAGTACAAGTACGTTGTGATTTCAAATCCAGAAGCAGGTCTTCCACAAATATCTCAAAAAATTTCTGCTAAGCAGGACCTTAAGGTAGCTAAAAAATAACTATTATGAAAAAAGACCTAAACAACATAATACTGCGCCCACACATTACAGAGAAGGCGACAATCACTTCTGAGAAGTCAGTTTATGTGTTTGTAGTAGAAAGTAACTCAACAAAATCTTTGATTAAAAAAGCTTTTGAAACAAAGTATAAAATAACTCCAGTTAAAATTTCTACAGTAACTATTCCAGCTAAGGCAGTTTTTATACGAGGCAAGAGAGGAAGTAAACCTGGTTACAAAAAAGCTTATGTTTACCTAAAGTCTGGAACTAAGATAGAGAGTCTATAATTTGCAATGAAATCATATGAAACGATATAAACCAACATCAAAAAGTAGAAGAGGAATGACAACAATTTCATTTGGTGATTTTATTACTACAAATGAACCAGTTAAGTCTCTAACACATGGTTTTAGACGACAAATGGGACGAAACCATCATGGGAAGGTTACAACTCGCCACAAGGGAGGTGGAGCAAGAAGACTATTTAGAGAGATAGATTTTAGATATGACAAAATAGATGTTCCATATACTATAAAGACGGTAGAGTACGATCCAAATAGATCTGGATTCATTGGTCTTGCTCAGTACCAAGATGGTGAAAAAAGATATGTTTTACTTCCTAGTTCTGTAAGAGTGGGGGATGTTAGAGTTACTTCTAGTAATGCTGAACAAAAGCCTGGAAATAGACTACAACTTAAAAATATAAATACAGGTACTTTTATTTATAACGTAGAGGTTAAGCCATTGGGTGGAGCTAAACTAGGCAGATCTGCAGGAAACTATGTAGAACTTATTGCGAAAGATGCTGGAATGGTAGATATAAAACTTCCTTCTACTGAAGTAAGAAAAATAAAAGACACAGCATGGGCATCAATTGGAGAAGTTTCAAACTCAGAAAATAGACTAGTTAATCTTGGAAAAGCTGGAAGAAGTAGATGGTTAGGTATTAGACCAACAGTTAAGGGTACAGCTCAAAACCCAGTTGATCACCCACACGGAGGAGGAGAGGGTAGACAGGGACGAGGACGAAAACGAGCGATCTCTGTATATGGTAAACCAACAGGTAAGGGTCAGAAGTCTAGAACACCTAAGAAATACTCAAATAAATTCATTGTGTCTCGCCGAAAAGTTGGCAAGCGAAAGTAAAAACTTATAAATCCAGCGAACGCCTTTGTTGGATTGCGAAAAATACCGCTCACCCTATACTCGATAGGTCTCGCGGTATTTTTCTTATCCGCCTCAGATTTCATCTGGATTAATAAGTTTTTAAAAACACTTTTAATCTCTCAACATCGGATTTCATTCAGATTAGAAAGTTTTCAAAACAAAAGCGCCGAATGGCGTTTTTGTTTTGACTAAGTTATATAAAGATGTAAAGTAGTATCGGAGCGTGAACATGAAAAAGGTTGAGTTTGTTAGGAGACTGGCCGATGCTGTGACTATGTACAGAAGGGGGGTTGCCAATCTTGGACAACAGAACAGTGACGCTGTGTCACGTGAGTCTGCCAAGGAAGCTGGTCTCATCCTGACCACCTCAGAAGAAGGAGCCTTGATTCTCGGTATCATCTCGAGAATCTGCTTTCTGGACAGATCCCATCCCGAGTTCTCCCTCAGGGTCTGGGCTTTCATGGAAGAAGCCTACGAGGCTCATGAGAAGATGATCGCGTCTCAGAACGTGCACGACCAGTAACTCCACAGTGGGGGAGTAAGGGCGACCAGATGGTCGCCCTTAGCTTATCTGTTGACTTTTATTCGACTTTTGTATAGTATAAACGCCACTGAAGTATTGCATTCTTTAACTAGGATTTGAAGTAAGTCAGTACCACACGATTTATATTTACTGAGTGGTTTTCCTTTTGCCGAGTATCATATACAAGGCAGGGAATTAAAATAGACAAAATATGACAAGATCATCAAAAAAAGGTCCATATGTAGATGAAAGACTCCTTAAGAAAATTGAGGGTAAAAAGCCTATAGAAACAGGTGTTATTAAAACATGGTCAAGAGCATGTGTTATATCTCCTGAAATGGTAGGTTTTATTTTCGGTGTTCACAACGGAAAATCTCATCTTGAGGTTCTAGTTTCAGAAGATATGGTGGGTCACAGACTAGGTGAGTTTTCTCCTACAAAGAAATTCATTAAACATGGAGGAAAGATGCAGAAAGAGCTAGAAATCAAGAAGAAGGAAAGTGAAATTGCCTCTGCGCAAGCAGCAAAAGCAGCTACAACTGATGCTAAGAAAAAATAATATTTAAAGTACTATTATGAAAACAGCACAAGCAACATTAAAAAATTTCCGACAAGCTCCTCGAAAAATGAGAATGGTTGTTAATGCTGTTAGAGGAAAGAAAGTTTCAGATGTTCTAGTGAACCTAGACTTCATTGCAAAAAGAGGAGCTCTTCCTATTAAAACACTTATTCTTTCTGCATTAGCAAATGCTAAGAATCTAGATATTCCTACAGAGAATTTGGTAATAAAAACAATTAAAGTTGATGGTGGAAGTATTATGTATCGAAGACGACCAGCCGCTAGAGGTAGTGCTCATCCTATTCGAAAGAGAACTTGTTCAGTATTCGTTGAGCTAGGAGAGGCAGAGCCAAAGAAAAAAGCAAAGGTTTCAAAGGAGTCTTCAGAAGAAGTAAAAGCAGAGAAGAAATCATTACCAGCTAAAAAGCGAGCGCCGAAGGCTTCTTCATCTGAGGCGAAAGCTTCGAAAGAAATAAAGTAATCTTTATGACACATACAGTTCACCCATATTCACATAGACTTGGAATCATAAGAGACTGGAAATCTCGATGGTTTGGAGTAAAAAATAAATATAAAGAATTTCTAAAAAGTGATGTTCTTTTGAGAGAATACCTAGAAAAGAAATTCAGAGGTTTTTACGTAAGTAATATTGAAATGGAAAGAGGTGAGAAAGTTCTACGAATCATTGTAGAAACTAGTAGACCGGGTATGATTATTGGCCGATCTGGAGACGGTGCTGTAAAACTTCGAAACGATGTTTTGAAATTCATCAGTAAGAATAAACTATCTGCAGGTGGTGAAGTAAAAATTGATATTAAAGAAATTAAATCACCAGAGTCAAACGCTTCTATTGTCGCTCAAATGATTGCTGATGGTCTAGAAAAAAGACTTCCTTTCAGAAGAGTTGTAAAGCAAATGGTTGAGAAAGTAATGGCCAACAAGGATGTTAAGGGCGTTAGAGTTATTCTTTCTGGAATTCTTGGAGGAAACTCAATGGCAAGAACAGAAATGATAAAGAAGGGAAGAGTTCCTCTGCAAACTTTTAGAGCTGATATCGACTATGCTCAATCTACAGCTAGACTTACTCTAGGAGCTACTGGAGTTAAAGTTTGGATATATAAGGGAGATATTTTCAAAAAAGATAGATAGTTTTAATTTAATACCACTACCATGTTACTACCAAAAAAAGTTAAATATAGAAAATGGCACACATTCCGAAAAAACGCCTCTAAGGTTGGTGTAGCATCTCGTGGTGCAAAAATTGATTTCGGTTCGCATGCTCTAAAAGCCATGGATGGAGCGAGAATAATGTCTAACCAAATTGAGGCTGCGAGAAAAGCGCTTTCAAGAGCTCTAGGAAAGACTGGAAAAATCTGGATCAGAATTTTCCCAGATATGCCACTTACTAAAAAACCTGCCGAAGTAAAACTTGGAAAAGGAAAGGGTGATCTATTTGGTTACTGTGCACCAGTTAAGCCAGGAAGAATTATTTTTGAAGTGGATGGAGTTACAGACGCAGTAGCAAGAGAGGCTTTAAGAAAAGCTGGAACAAAACTTCCTCTTAAAACAAAAATAATCACAAACGCACACTAATTTTATGAAAAATAAAGATATTGTAAAAAAGAATACAAAAGAACTACTGGCTCTGCTTTCTGAAAAGAAAACAGCACTTAGAGACTTTCGATTTGGCGTGAGTGGAAGTAATGCAAGAAATGTAAAGGAGGGTAAGGAACTTAGAAAAGACATAGCAAGAGTTCTCACTGCTTTAAATAAAGAAGTAAAATAAACTATATGAAAAATACAGAAAATAAAAAAATAACAGGTAAGGAACTTTCTGGCGTTGTAGTTTCTGACAAAATGAAGGATACAGTTGTTGTTGAGGTGAAGAGATTTGTAAAACACCCTAAATATGATAAGTTCATATCTATCAACAAAAAGTATAAAGCGCATGATGCTGGAAATACAAAGAAGATAGGGGACAAGGTTGCTATGATGGAAACGGCACCTATCTCAAAGGATAAAAGACACAAAATAGTATAAGAGGATTAAATAATAACTTAAAAAGTATGATACAACCAAGATCAATAGTAAAAATAGCTGATAACTCCGGAGGTAAAATCGGAAGAGTTTTCAAGGTGCTTGGTTCATCAAAAAAGAGATACGCAAGGATTGGTGAGGTAGTTGTTATTTCTATTCAAAAAGCTGAACCTAGAAAAACTACAAAGAAAAAAGATGTTTTGTATGCTTTGGTAGTAAGACAAAAAGCTCCTTTTAGAAGAAAGGATGGTTCATATATTAGATTTGATGAAAATGCAGTTGTTATTGTAATGAAAGATAAGCCTGAACCAGTTGCGGGAAGAATCTTTGGTCCTATTCCAAGAGAGATCGGTGAGGTGGGTTACCAAAAAATTATCTCTCTAGCGCCTGAAGTGGTTTAAATAAAATTTTAAAGAAAAATATGAACGTAAAAAAAGACGACAAAGTAATAGTACTTACAGGAAAGGACAAGGGTAAAACTGGTTCAGTTATTAAATCTATGCCAAAAGAAGGCAAGGTTATTGTTTCTGGAGTTAATCTTTCTAAAAAACATCAAAGAGCTAGAAGAAGTGGGGAGAAAGGACAAATAGTTGAAAAAGCTATGCCAATAAGTGCTTCAAATGTAAAGAAGGCAAAATAATTTTAAATACAATGGAAACTATAAAACAAAAAACAGCAAAAGCATTTGAAGCACTTAAGGGAGATTTTGGATATAAAAATGCAATGCAAGCACCTAAAATTGTAAAGGTTGTTGTATCTTCTGGTGTTGGTTCTCAAAAAGATAAAAAGAAAATTGAACTGATTGCAGATCGACTTTCAAAAATAACAGGACAGAAACCTGTAAGAAAAGGGGCTAAACAATCAGTGGCAGCTTTTAAGGTTCGAGAAGGAGACACAGTTGGTATGCAAATCACTCTTAGGGGGGCAAGAATGTATGACTTCCTAGACAGACTAGTAAACATTGCTTTACCTAGAACAAAAGACTTCAGAGGTATTTCAAGTAACGGTATAGACGAGATGGGTAACTACACTCTTGGAATCAAGGAAAGTACTATTTTCCCAGAGACAGGAGATGAAGATTTGAAAGATGTTTTTGGTCTTGCGGTAACAGTAGTTACAAACGTTAAAGATCCAAAGCAAACAAAAGCTTTTCTACTTCACCTTGGATTCCCATTCAAAAAAACTGAAACTAAAGAAGTAAAAGCTAAGATCGATCCTAAGAAGGGAAGAGCTCCAAAGAAATAGAACTTTCAAATTGTGAAAGTTTCAGACAAAAACCACCAAAAGGTGGTTTTTGTTTACTTGACAATTACATAAATTAAGATATAGTTTTTATCGAAGGTTTGTAGGAACCAAAATACCTACGGAGGTGATACGTGAACATGGATTTATTCTGGTTCCAGTCGTCTGAGACAGATTTGTCGGCTTTGGTGGGGATAGCAATAGTATCTATCCTCGCCACTGCTAGCATCCTCTACATAGCGCGAAGAAGTCCTCGTGTGGTCGAGGTCCCCACCAACAATGGCTGGCAGGTCTCTACGATTTATCGTTTTAGACATGTAGCTACCAGAATTGACAAAAGAGGCCAGTTCGACGTGAGCCTGAGAAGGGCCCCTCATGCAGAAATTATGCATGTATCTAGACTCGTGGCTGGCTCTCAGAAGCCAATCATAATGATCACCATTGAAATCTCTTTCCGGCGTGGAAAGAATCAGGTGATACTTGTGAGGCACGGGGGAGAAGAGAGGTATTTTGCATCTGGAGAAGACGATGTTATGGATGCAATTTACTACTTCAGATGGATTTTCACTGAGATGGTGGCTAGCTAACTATCGCCAGCCAAATAGTCACGTCCGGCTTTCCAAGAGGAAGTCGGACGTTTCGCTTTGTTTGACATTGCAGGTCTTAACTGCTAGTATTACCTGCGAGCTTAAAGGCTCTATTTTAATTCAATGGCAAAAACATCAGTATTAGCTAGAGCAGCAAAAAAACCAAAGTTTTCTACTCGGGCAACAAACCGATGTTTTAAGTGTGGTCGTGGAAGGGCATTTATGCGAGATTTCGGTCTTTGCAGAATCTGTTTCCGAGAACTAGCCAATGAGGGTAAGATACCGGGGGTGAAAAAGTCTTCTTGGTAAAATATATAAGTCAGTTTGGGTAAGTCCAAATCGCTAGAATAGGAAACTACCTAAATATAATAATAAAAAAATGGATCCAATTTCAAACATGATAGTAATGATTAAGAATGCATCTGATTCACGCAAGGAGTCAGTAGTTTTTCCTTATTCAAAAATCAAAGTTGCTATTTTGGAACTTCTACAAAAAGAAGGGTATATAAAGTCTTTCGGTAAAAAAGGAAAGAAAGTAATTAAATTTATTGAAGTTGTGCTATCTTACGATGGAAAAGAGGGAAGAATAAACGGTGTTAAGAGAGTTTCAAAAACATCAAAGAGAGTATATTTTGGAACTAAAGAAATAAAGAAGGTAAAAAATGGAGTTGGAAGTCTAATAATGTCTACTCCAAAAGGAATAATGACAGATAAAATGGCAAGAGAGGCAAAGGTCGGAGGAGAAGCATTGTTTGAAATATGGTAAATCTTTTATATTAAATATATGTCAAGAATCGGAAAAAAAATAATAAGTATCCCTGCAGGTGTTGAGGTTAAACTAGACAACACAAATTTTACAGTGAAGGGATCGCAAGGAACTCTTACGAAAGAGTTTAAAAAGGATATTGAAATTGCTATTACTCCAACTGATATAACTCTTGTTCCAAAAACTGCATCATTGCAGAATAAGGCTCTTTGGGGAACATACTCTTCTCATATTCAGAATATGGTAAAGGGCGTAACTACTCCTTTTGTAAAGAAGCTTATACTTGAGGGTATTGGTTATAAGTCTGAAGTTAAGGGAACAAATCTAGTTCTTGCTTTAGGTTTTTCACATCCAGTTAACGTACCAATTCCAGCTTCTATAAAACTTACTGCAGAGAAAAACCTAATTACAGGTACTTCAGCTGATAAGGAAGAGTTGGGAAGTTTTATGGCTAAGGTAAGATCTCTAAAGAAACCAGAACCTTATAAGGGTAAGGGGATGAGATATGATGGTGAAGTTATCAAACGAAAGCAAGGTAAGAAAACTGCGTAATATTTTAAACTAATATGAAATCTCTTAATTCTAAAATTGTAAATAGAATCAGAACAAGAAACAGAATCCGAGCAAAGATTTCTGGTACTGAAGCTATGCCAAGGCTTTCAGTATTTAAATCAAATACAAGCATTTCTGCTCAAATAATTGATGACACAATATCAAAAACTTTGGCTTCAACACATAGTAGGGATGTAAAAGGTAAAACAATGATGGAAAAGTCTGTTCTTGTTGGAAAAATGATAGCTGAGAAAGCAAAGGCTTTGAAAATTGAGAAAGTCGTTTTTGATAGAGGGGGATTTGTTTACACAGGTAATATTAAAGCTTTGGCGGATGGAGCAAGACAAGGGGGCTTAAAATTTTAAAATAAATATATGGATCAAGATATAATAAAAACAGAAGAAGAGGTTGTTACAACATCACAGGATGTTGTGTCTACTTCTGCTCCAGAAGCAGGAGCTCCAAGAGAGTTTAGAAAAAACTCTAGAAAGCCAGCTCCTAGAAGAGAAGCTCGTGTTAAGCCTGAGTTTGACCAAAAAATTATCGACATTAGAAGAGTAACTCGTGTTGTTACTGGAGGAAGAAGATTTAGTTTTTCAGTAGCTGTGGTTATTGGTGATAGAAAAGGTAGAGTAGGAGTAGGTATGGGTAAGGCAGGTGATACTCCAGTTGCTATTGATAAAGCTGTAAGAGATGCTCGAAAGAATATGGTTAAAGTTAATCTTACAAAACATTCTTCACCAATTCATGAAGTTAGTGCGAAATACTCTAGTTCAAGAGTTCTTATTATGAAGGCGCCTGGTAAGGGAGTTTTGGCAGGATCATCTGTACGTGTAGTTCTAGAACTTGCAGGTATTAAGGAAGTGAGTGCTAAAATTTTCTCAAGAAGTAAAAATAAAATAAACAATGCAAAAGCGGCAGTGAAAGCTCTAGCCTTAATGAAAGCTCCAAAAGTAAAATAAAAATATATGCAAAAGAATAATTTAAAAAGAAAGAACCCAAATAAGAAAGATAGAATAGTTGGACGTGGTGGAAAGCACGCCAAGACTTCTGGTAGAGGAACAAAGGGACAAAATGCTAGAGCAGGTCACAAAAAAAGACCGGAGATTAGAGATTTTATAAAAAGAATTCCAAAACTAAGGGGAAGAGGTAAAAATATAAATACAAGTATTCAAAATAAATACTCTGTAGTAAATATTGGGGATTTAAATAATCTTTGCAAAAATGGAGATACAATTTCTCCAGAGACTTTGGTTAAGCATGGTGTTTTGAAGATGGTTAAGGGAAGTCTTCCTAAAGTTAAAATACTTGGAACTGGTACTTTAGATAAAAGTCTAACTTTTAAGGGTTGTGTAGTTTCAAATAGTGCAAAATTGCTAATTGAGAAAGCTGGGGGTAACATAAGTTAATATGAAAGAATTTTTTAATAAATTTGCTTTAGTTTTTCAGGACAGTGTCCTACGAAAAAGGATATTTTTCACGTTGTTTGCCTTGATTGTGTTTAGATTTTTAGCAGCTGTTCCAATATCAGGAATTGATGCTGGTAAGCTGGCACAATTTTTCTCTAGTAATGAATTTTTGGGACTACTAAATGTGTTCTCTGGTGGTGGGTTATCTCAACTTTCTATTGTGATGCTTGGAGTGGGTCCTTATATTACAGGATCAATCATTATGCAGCTTTTGACAATCATGTCTCCTAAACTAAAGGCGATGTACCAAGAAGATGGTGATATGGGTAGAAGAAAATTTGCTCAGTACGGTAGAATAATTACTATACCTCTAGCTCTACTACAAGCTTTTTCATTTATCAAAATTCTAGAGAATCAACAGATTATTGGTTCACTTTCTCCACTACAACTAGCTACTAACCTTATAGTTATCACAGCAGGTTCAGTATTACTAATGTGGATAGGTGAGCTTGTCTCAGAATATGGTATTGGTAACGGTGTAAGTCTAATTATATTTGCTGGTATCGTAGCATCACTACCAACAGCAATTGGTCAACTAGTATTTTCTTTCAATCCAGCACAACTACCAATATACATAGCGCTTACAGTAGTTGCTTTGATAGTTATTGTTTTGGTTGTAATTATAACTGAGGCAGAAAGACCAATACCTATTGTGCAAGCGAAACAAGTTAGAGGAAACAGGGTATATGGCGGTGGTTCATCTTATTTACCACTACGCATAAATCAAGCTGGAGTTATTCCAATTATTTTTGCATTGTCTATTTTACTTTTCCCAAGAATGATATTGCAGTTTCTGCAGGGTGTAAGTAATGTAACTGTGCAAAGTATTTCAACTACAGTGTTGAGTGTTTTAGATAATAGTTGGTTTTATGGAGGAGCATATTTCTTCCTAGTATTTGTGTTCACTTACTTTTACACTGCAGTTACTTTTGATCCAGATCAGATTTCTACAAATCTTCAGAAAAATGGTTCATTTATCCCAGGAGTTAGACCAGGTAAGTCTACAGCAGAGCACATCTCAAGGATATTAACTAGATTAACTTTAGTTGGGGCACTTTTTCTAGGAGTTATCGCTATATTACCTCTAATAGTTGCGCAGACAACAGGTATTACAGCTATCTCTGTTGGTGGAACTTCACTTCTTATCGTTGTTTCAGTTGTAATAGACCTAATTAAAAAAGTGGATGCGCAGGCTTCTATTAGGGAATATTAAAATTTAGAAAATTTTACAAAAAAGGCCTCCAAACTGGAGGTCTTTTTTGTTAATGAGTCAATTGGCTTTTAAGCTCGAATATGCTTTTATATGTTGCGGGGGGGTGTCCGATGGTTTTCGTTGTCGCAGACAAGATGGGTATTGTGGCAGCTGAAATCCGGACGAGTTTTCTTGGACACCGGCTGCCTGGTGATTTCCATAGCGTGAAGACGTTGCGTGGAATATCCGAAAGGATTCGTAACCAGGATAGGCCGATCGTTCTGTCGGCTCAGCTTGTTCCGGCAGTTAGGAACATTGCTGAGTTGGCCGAGTTCGTGAAGGGGGAAAACCCAAGTACATTTTTTGCGGTTTACTATCGCAACGGAGGTCCGCTTGGAGATCTCGTTGACCTGGTGGTGCCAACGGTGCCAGCAGGTGAAAGACCTGGGGATTTTATTCTCAGGCTGCTTCGTCCGCACTTCGAAGTCCAGATGCAAGGTCAACTTGCTCTCGACTTCTTGATGGAGTAGGAGCAAAGGGGGCGGCCGGTAACGGCTGCCCCTCGTCTGTATATGAGAGTTTTAATATGTTATATTAATCGTATGACACCACAAACCTTTATATTTTTTGGACCATCAGGATCAGGAAAGGGAACGCAAGCAAGGCTTTTGATTGAATATTTAGAAAAAAATGACCCAGAGAGAAAGACAGTTTATATTGAAACTGGAAGAAGATTTCGAGATTTTATTACTGAAGCATCATATACCGCAAAGAAGACAAATGAAATAATTGAAACTGGAGGGCTATTGCCAGAGTTTCTTCCGATATGGATTTGGTCAGAATACTTGGTAAAACATGTATCAGGGGATGAGCACATGATACTGGACGGACTTTCTAGACGAGCGCACGAAGCTCCTATCTTAAACTCAGCAATGAAGTTTTATGGCAGAATAAAACCATTTGTAATTTACATGGATGTGTCACGTGAGTGGGCAGAAGAAAAACTACTTGCTAGAGAAAGAGGGGATGACAAAATAGAACAAATAGAAAAAAGATTAGATTGGTTTGAAAAAAATGTTAGACCTGCAATGGACTATTTTAGAGATAACGAGTTTTATAATTTTATAACTGTAAATGGTGAACAGAGTGTAGAAGATGTGCACAAAGAACTTATGGATAAGTGTGGTCTTAGATAAATAAATGATTAAAATTAAAAAACCAGAAGAGATAGAGAAAATGAAAGAGGGCGGTAAACGTCACTCTTTTATATTGTCAGAACTTTCTAAGTTGGTTGTTCCTGGAGTTTCTACTCAAGTTTTGGAAGACAAGGCCAGAGAACTTGTTGAAGAAGGAGGAGACAAAGCTGCTTTTTTAAATTACACTCCCAGAGGAGCAAAACGACCATACCCAGCTGCTCTTTGTGTTTCTGTAAATAATGAAATAGTTCATGGTATTCCAAACGAAAACCCACTTATTTTGCAAGAGGGAGATGTTGTAACTTTAGATTTAGGACTTGTTCATGAGGGTCTTATAACTGATAGTGCTATTACAGTTCCAGTAGGTAAGGTTAGTGATGAAAACAGGAAACTAATGGAGCACTGTAAAGAAGCACTATATTTGGGTATAAAACAAGCTAGAGGTGGAAATCATGTGGGGGATATTGGATATGCTATTGAGTCATATATAAGGCCTATGGGCTATGGTTTGTCAGAAGGTTTAGCGGGTCATGGTGTTGGTTACAAAGTTCACGAAGACCCTTTTGTTCCAAACGAGGGAAGACCAGGTCAAGGCGAAAAGCTGGTTCCTGGTATGGTAATAGCTATTGAGCCAATGGTGACTTTAGGTAGTAGTAAAATTACTTTAGATAAGGATGGTTATACATATAAAACAAAGGATGGGAGTAATGCTGCACATTTTGAACATACTATAGCTATAACAGAAGGTGACCCAATTATACTAACAAAGTAATTATTAAACTTGAGAAGTGCGTTGGTTGTGGTATTGTATAAAAAATAATATAAAAAAATATGCATCCAAAAAATGAAAGAACATTTGTGATACTAAAACCTGATGCAATACAAAGGTCTTTAGTTGGGGAAATAATTAAAAGGTTTGAAAGAGCTGGTTTTAAGCTTTGTGCGGCAAAGTTTATGGTGCCCACAGAAGATCAGTGCTGGAAACATTACAATAAAGATGATGCTTGGTTTTTAAAAAAAGGAACAGCCATTGCTGAAGTTAGAAGGGGTAAAGGTCTTTCTGTAGATAGGGAGCCTATAGAATACGGTAAGGATATAATAAGAGGAGCTGTAAGTTATATGACTGCCGGTCCTGTATTGTGTATGGTTTGGGAAGGGAATCAATCCGTGGCAGTTATTAAAAAAATGGTGGGGGGCACTGAACCAACTACTTCTGACGTTGGAACGATAAGAGGGGATTTCTCATTGGATTCGTATCATTTGTCTGACCTAGACTCACGTGGAAGTGTAAGAAATCTAATACATTGCACAGACGATGTTAATGAATATGAAAGAGAAATGAATATTTGGTTTAAGCCGGAAGAGATTGTTAATTACAGACATATTCAAGAGGCTATGCTGTATGACGTAAATTTAGATGGAATTTTAGAATAGTAATCTGACACATATTTAAAATTTCTCAAGTTCCGATTGAAAAAGTTTGGCGTATAATAAATTTAGGTAGTGTTAGATATTTTCTACCTAAACTTTATATTAGGGAGTCTTAAATTTCTAGAGTCCTTGGACTCTAGGTGCGGGCACCCACCTACATTTTTTGTAGGCAAATATCAACACTACCCAACTAAAAATCCCACGAAAGTGGGATTTTTAGTTTAATAAAAAATAAAGTACAATAGGGAAATGATTTCGAAACCACTATTTAAAAGAACTTTTGCTTTACTTTCTATAATTGGAATAGCAAATCTAGTAGCAAACAAGTTGCATCTATATTGGACAGTTTGGTGGGCGGACGTTTTTATGCATTTTTCTGCCGGTTTTTGTGTGGCAATGGCAACGGTTTTACTGTGGCATTATTTATTAGATAGAAAAATAAGTCTAAGAAAGTCAGTATTTGTTTCATTTCTTATGGTTCTTATTGTGGGACTTGCGTGGGAAGTATTTGAGACACATTTTGAAATTGAAATTCTTTCAGATGGATATTTGTATGTTTATGATACAGTTTCGGATTTGATATTAGATATATGTGGGGGATTGCTTGGTTCAGTATATGCTTTTAAAGTTTTAAATAAATAAAAATGCAGAAGAACGTAAACAATGATTTACAAATAACATTTTGGTCAGGCGTAGGTACTGTAACTGGTGCTAATTTCCTTTTAGAATCCAGAAAAACAAAAATTCTTATAGACTGTGGTTTGCTTCAAGGTACACCAGAAGCATATGAGTACAACAAAAAACCATTTCCATATGATGTGAAATCTATAGATTTTCTATTTGTTACTCATGCACATATGGATCATATTGGGCGGGTGTGTAAGCTCGTAAAAGATGGTTTCGGTGGGATTATTTATTCCACAAAAGAAACTAAGGACTTGGCAAACGTGATGCTTATGGATGCTATAAAGGTGATGAATATGAAAGAAAAACAGGCTGTGGATGGTCAGAAAGAGGCACCACTTTATGAGCTCGCGGATTTTAATAAAACTATGGCACTTTGGAGAATTATTCCTTATCACACTAAAACGAAAGTAAACGATGAGTTTCAGGTTTATCTTAAAGATGCTGGGCATATTTTAGGTTCTAGTATGTACGAGTTTACATTTAAGGGTAAAAAGATTGTATTTACTGGTGATTCTGGTAACTCTCCAGCACCATTATTGAAAGATACAGAAAAAATAACTGAAGCTGATTACCTTGTGGTAGATAGTGTGTACGGTGATAGAAACCATGAAGATAAGGATATAAGAGACGAGAAATTCAGGAGGATTGTTATGGAGACTATAGAGAAAAAAGGTGCGCTCGTGATACCGGCTTTTTCTGTAGAGAGAACTCAGGTGGTATTGTACGAACTAAACAATCTTGTAGAAGATAAAAAAATTCCTTCAGTTCCGGTTTTTTTAGACTCTCCTTTGGGGAACAAGGTTACTGATATATATAAAAATTATACGACTGATTTTAATTCTGAAGTTAAGAAAGAAATTTCGGGAGGAGATAACATTTTTAATTTTCCGAAACTTACCATAATACATGGCAGGGAAGAGTCAGATGATATAGTAAAAACTCCGAATCCTAAAATTATTATTGCCGGAAGTGGTATGTCTTCAGGTGGTAGAGTGGTTGGGCATGAGATGCATTTTCTACCTGATCCAAACTCTACCATTTTACTTATGGGTTATCAGGCAATTGGCACCTTAGGTAGAGAGATACAAAACAAGCCAAGAGAAATAGAAATAAATGGTAATCTAATACCTGTTAACGCAAGAATAGAAATGATTTCAGGCTATTCTTCTCACAAAGACTCAGATGGTATTGTGAATATGGTTGCAGATGTTTCAGAAAAAGTTAAAAAAGTTTTTGTGGTTATGGGGGAGCCGAAGTCTTCAACATTTCTTGTTCAGAGGTTGAGGGATGAGTTGGATGTAGATGCAGTTTATCCAGAGAGGGGTATTATTTACAATTTACCAATTTACTAGTCTAAGTTGTATTAAACTAAAATAAAATAAGTCATATATGAATGCTGGGCGAGGACGGTTTTATCGGTTATAATATTGAATATGACATTAAAAATAAAGAATAGTGTTTTTTTATTAACTCTTTTGTGTTGTTTGACTTTCGTGCCCATCGGGTATGTTTCCGCAGTAGAATTTTCAGATAATTTTGAGACTGATCCATATTCTGGTAGATGGATAAATGAAATGAGTTCTGCTGTTTGGGACTCTGCTAACGGTGAGCTGGATGTAAGTAATGACGGAGACACTGCCATACGATACTCTCAGAATTCTCCAGGTAGTATTGAACATGAAGCACAGGTAACTGCTCTTGCTGTATCTTCAGAGCGATTGGTGGGACCAGGTGTTCGCTTTGATAACACTGGTCAAAATGATATGTACGGAATGTCATTTGAAGGAGGTGCTGTAAATATCTACAGATGGAATAATGGTGCAAGAACACATCTCGCTTCAGTGTCTTCTGGAGTTACTTTTACTATTGGTAATTATTATTCAATGAGAATGTCTGCTTCAGGAGGAGTGGGTTCTCCAGTTGTTTTAAATGTTTGGGTACAAGATCATGGAGCTTCAAAACCAACAGACCCAGGATGGGTTGGAAGTGATGGTAGTCCATTGGCTACATACATTGACACTTCTACAAGCGGAACAAGGTTTGATGGATCTCAACACTCTCAAACTGGTATCGCTGGACGTTCAACTGTTATTCAGAATGACAATCGTCATGATTATTTTAAAACTCGTGCTATTTCAGACAGAGGAGGAGTAGTTACTCCACCTTCTGATACAACACCTCCTAGTATTTCTGCTATTTCTGTATCTAATGTGGGCACGACTGGAGCAACTATATCTTGGACAACTAATGAAAACTCTACATCACAACTACAGTATGGACTAAGTACTTCATACGGAACTAATTCTAACTCTGCTGGAACAACAAATCATACAGTAACTTTATCTAATCTAACGTCAAACACCACATACAATTTTCGTGTTTCAGCCACTGATTCATCAGGTAATAACACCTTATCTTCAAACCAAACATTTACAACATCACAAGAAGTTGTGGCACCCTCAACCCCCACAGCAGATCTGCAAGTAAATGGAAGTAACTCAGGAGTAACAGTAAACAGTGGAACAGTAGTAACACTTTCATGGACATCAACAAATGCAACAAGTTGTTCAGTAACACCTGGTAACTATTCAGGAACAAGTGGAACAC
>JACCDR012601984.1_pt1 | contig 32242 bp, 44 predicted proteins | sample 7446431 | NCBI WGS metagenome assembly JACCDR01 (sample SAMN15323443, study PRJNA562643) | freshwater metagenome | isolation source: river surface water | place: USA:Blue River Watershed | collected 2017-08-17
ACGGTGAACTCGAACAGCTCGTAGGGCTTGCCCTGATCCGTGCTCGTATCGATTGCGGCGTAGGTCATGTGGTGGTCAGGGGAAGCACAACCTCGGCCACGCCGAGCGAGTGGTGGGTGATCTCGATGGAGTCGCTGGCCAGCCGCACGGGAGAAACCAGGCGCGGGCGCAGCATGGGGTCGAGCGTATCACTGCCGGTCGTGTCGATGGTGGTTCCGCTCACGGTCGCGCCCAGGCTGATGCGCTCGTAGCCGACCACGGTGAGCGGGCCGACGCCGGCTACCACGTCGTAGAGCGTGGCGTTGAGGTACTGCTGCAGTGAGTCGGTCGAGGTGGCAGCCAGCGCGTCGAGGTTGAACCCGAAGCCCGAGCCGGTGGCGGTATCGAGCAGTACGTCGTTAGCGTACAGGCTCAGGGTGGCGCCGCTGTTGGTCACGCTGAGCCGGATCACATCGCCAGCCGCCACGGTGCCGTTGACCAGCGTGGCGCCACCTGCGTAGGCGTTGTCCACCAGCAGTCGGCGAACGTCGGTATCGGGCGATCCGCTGAAGACGTTGATGGCTTGGATGGTGCTGCCGCTGCCGCCCACGCTGAGCGCGCCGCCGCGGCTGGAACTGAACCACAGGTGCCATTCATTGCCCGTGAGCGAGACCGCCGGGCTAATGCTGGCGCGGCCGTTGGAGCCGAACGTCACGCCCGACGTGACCGTACCCGCAGTGGTGATCGTGTGAGCCCCGGTAATGTCGGTGGCGGCCGGGCCGGGCATCTCGAACATCAGCGTCTGCGGCCGGTATTTCGGCTTGAGGTAGCTCAGGCCCGCCACGTAGTTGCCGGGGTTGCTGTAGAAGCGCAGGCTGGGCATCGTGGCCGTGCCGGCGCTAATGCTGGTGGCGTCCGTGTCCAGCACGGGGTTGAGTGCGTAGAAGCCCACGGCGCGGGCGCGATGGGCCGCCACGAACTGCCTGAGCTGGGCGACTGCTGCGTCACCTTCAAGCAGCAGCCGCACCGACCACTGCATGGCCGAGCGAGCGCCGGCCGGGCGCTTCGAGAGTAGGCCCAGGCCTGGGTCGTTCACGTCATTGGGGAACGTGACCGTGAGCTTGGCTTCCTCGGTCCAGTTGTGTTCCAGGCCCAGCAGGTGGTCACGTGGATCGGTGGCAGGCGTGCCTGTGGGGAACGTGTCGCCCCAGGCGCTGCCGTCAGCGGGCTCGGCCAGCACGGGGGTCAGGCCCGGCCGCACCTCGAACGTCACGTCCAGCCGCAGCAGCTCACCGGCCGGCGCAGTGGCGGACTGGCCCGCCGGCAGATCCGCGAAGTGCAATGGCACCACGGTGGCGCCCACTGGCCAGGTGCCGGCCAAGGCCGCGGTCAGCACGAGCCCGTTGGTGGTCACGCTGGCCACCGTGAAGGGCTCCAGCGTGCCAGCGCTGGTGTAGACCATGCCGCGCGAGCCTGCCTGCCACAGGGTCTCGGTGGCGCGCGAGAGGGCCAGCGTGTCGGTCGGGGCGCCCGCGGTGAGTTTGCTGGCGGCCCACCAGGCAGGTGCTGCCCAGACCTTGCCCTGCCACGCTCGCATCAGGCCGAGCGCCACCGGGGCGTCATCCTCGGCCAGCAGGTAGGAGTAGGCCATCTGCAGCCGTGGCTCGGGCCGCAGGGCGCGGCGCTGCTCGGCGCTGTTCTGGCTCACGTGCACGGCAGTGCGCCACTCCAACCGCTCGACGGGCAGCGTCGCCCAGTTCGGGCGCCACGGCCAGATCAGCGCGGCGTCAGCCGGCGGCGTCGCGGGGTCGAGGTGGTGGAAGGGGGTCATGGGCTGCTATTGTGCTTCACAGGTGGTTCCAATGCAGCACGAGCAGCCGCCCACGCCAAGGGCTTGCGCTTGTAGTAGTTCTCGTAGTCCGTGCCATGGCCCATCTCATGCAGTTGTTTCAGGCGGTCTTTCATGTCCTTCAATGCAACCAGCTCGGCCAAAGCCGCCCGCAGTCGTGCTGCCTCGCCTTCCGCCGCCGCTCGGCGCCTGTCGGCCCTCCACAACTCGCAGCCATCAACGTGTTCTTGGCCGCCGCAGTGCGGGCAATACTGTGGCGCCGGGTCTGGCGGGTCGCCCCATGCTTCTCTGCTCATCCGAGTCTCCCGTGCCGGAAACCCAGCCACGCGCCCCGCACGGCCACGCTCAAGTAATCCCCGTTCGTGCGCCGGTCTAGCACGCTCTCGTGGCTGAGCACGCCCACGGTGTTGAGCGCTTCGAGGTTCTGCAGCACCCAGATTTCGAACTCGCTGCGCAGCTCGCGTTCGAGCATGTCGCGGCTCGGTGCGGGCGCTGGCTTGGCGCGCGGCCCATCCAGGGCCAGCTTCTGCTCCAGCACGTGCCGGTGCATGGCCACGCTGGTGTCCTTGAACTCAAAGGGTGTGTCGAGTTCGGTGTGCACGCTGTCGCGCATGGCCTGTGCCATGTCCGGGTCGAGCGGCGCCGGCTGGGTGAGTGCCCGAAGGCGGGACATGATGCTCATGACTGGTGCTCCCGAGCGCAGATGCTCTGGTATTTCAACGAGAGGCCGACAGCGCCGATCCCGACGCAACTACCCGCTGGCACGATCTCGGGCGCGTCAAGCGATGACTCGAAAACGAGATCGTGCTGGCCCGCCCACCAGGCGTCTTCCCAGGTCTCGTCCAGTGCGAAGTGCGAGATGGGCTTGGGGAGGATGATGTTTCTGACCGGGGGCTTGCTCATGACTGCAGCTCCAGAAACTCGCGGTAAGTGATCGTTTGAAGGGTCCATGACTGAGGGCACCTGCCCACGTCAAAACGAAAACAGCTACCGGCTGGCAGAATATCTGGTGCGTCAATAGACTGCTCAAAAATAAGGTCGATCTTGCATTCCCACCAGGCATTCTCCCAATGCGAGTTCATATCAAAGACAGATAGTACTTTGGGCCATACCTCATTCTTGATGCCGAGCTTGCTCACGTTGATCTCCTGTTGCGATGGTAGAAGCATAACCCCTATTGCCCATCACGACAACAACTTTTTGACTTCCGCGCGCTTCACGCTGATCGCGTTGACTAGCGTGCGCTGCCCTGCGGGGCTCGCCAGTGCGCGATCCAGCACTTCCTGTGGGTCGATGGTGTTGATGATCGTCATGCCCTGCGCTGGCGCCGCGGCGGCCGGGCCACTGCTGGCCATGTTGCGCACGTTGCGGGGATTGTCCTTGCTCAGCACTTCCTCACCCACCTGCAAGATGGCCGCGCGCTCGTCGCTCTTGAGCCCTGGCAGGCCGCCGTTGTGCATGCGGGGGGCGCCGGCCCACACGGATGCCGGTGCACTGCGGGCGAAGCCGCCTGAGCCCACCATGCCGCCGCTGTGGAAGACCGCTGCCGCCGTGGTGCCCGCTGCATCGAACCCGGGCTGGAACGCGCCGCTGGTGCTGCCACCTAGGCCAGCGATCTGCTTCCAGAAGGCCAGCACTTGGGTCTGCACGATCATCTTGATCACGCCGTCGATGAACGAGCGAGCGAACGCCTTGAAGGCGTTGCGCACGTCGGCCAGCGCGCTGCCGGCGCCCTTGGCGTTGGTGGCGATGTCGGCGAAGGCATTGACCGCGGCCACGCCCACATCGGTGAGCCCAGACACTAAGCCATCACCCAGCGTGCGGCGCACCTTCTCGGCCTCGGTATCGACTGTCTGCAAGCGCACGATCATGGCGTCAAGCTGCGCCACACCCGTGGTATCACCCTGGGCCAGCGCCAGCTCGCGCGCCTGGATCGCTGCATCCGTGATGAGGCCGCGGTACTCGGTCATCAGCCGCACGCGCTCGGCCATGCCGGTGGCGCCGGTCGGGTCTTGGATGTCGGCCGCGGCTACCGCAGCTTCGATCTTGGCGTCGCGCTCTTGCACCAGCAGTTGGATCTTGGTGCGCAGGTCTGCCAAGTCAGCAGCGCGTGCCTCGCGCTCAGGATCTTGCGCCGTGAGCTTGGCGATGACAGCACGCTGCTTGGCTGCCTCAACCACCTTGTTGTCGGCTTCGGCCGCAGCGAGCGCGGCGGACGCGGCGGCCAGCAGTTGCTGCCGGTACTGGATGAGGATGGCCACTTCTTCGGCGCGCTTGGCCACCCGCTTGCTGGGGTCCAGTTCGGCCTCCAGCCGCACCAGTTCGATCTTGGCGTCGCGCTCTGCCGTCAGGGCCTGCTGTTTGGCCAGCGCGTCCTTGAGGTTGAAGTCGGCCTTGGCCACCTCCTTCAACTGCTCGACCGCAGCGCGGGCGCGGGCGTTGAGCCGGTTGGCGGTCGCCGCGTCCAGGCCGGCGATGTCCTTGAACAGTTCCTTGTACTGCAGGTCAATAGCTGCCAGCACTTCGCTCAGTTCATCGGCCGACTTGCGCGCAGAGCGGGCTTCGAGCGCGGAGACTGCGGCGTCGATGGCCTCACGCTTGCGCTCGGCGCGGGCATCGGGCTTGGAAGGCCCCAACTCGGGCTTCATCGTGACCCGGGCATCTTGCTGGGGCTCGGAAGCGTTGAGCAGACCGCGGTTGCTCTTGTTGGCGGCCACTGTCACCTTGTCGAGTTCGGCGAAGGCGCCCTTGGTCACGTCGATCACGGTGGCCACGTCGGTAGCCATCTGATCCCACGACTTGCCGAACGCATCGCCCGCCTTGGCGCTGGCGTCAGCCAGGGTCTTCACGTACTCTTTGCCGAAGTCCTTGGTGCTGTCCAGCACGGTCTTGGCCAGGTCGCCCGCGCCGATGGCTTCGAGGCCGCTGGCCACGAGCCCACCGAGCTTCTGCACGCCCGTCGTGAGCCCCGTCACCAAGGTCTCGAACAGCCGGCGGATGACCAGCGCTGCGCCGTCCACGATGACGGGCACGCTGTTCTTGACGACGGCGATGATGACCGCGATGTCGTTGACCACCGTCAGGCCAACCTTCTTCACCCACACGAAGTTGTCGTTGGCCCACTTGCCCAGGTCGTAGGCCACGAGCGCAACAATAGGCAAGATCAGGGCGGACTGGATGGCCGTGCCGAGCGTGGTGACAGCGCCTGTGAAGCCTATCGTGGCCACCTCCGCCACGCGAATGGCCTCGGCAAAGAGCACCACCTTGTTGACCACCCACAGGGCCGCCACAAGCGCCATAACGCGGCCGAGTTCGGTGAATGCGCCGGTCAGGCTCATCACGTCAGCGCCTGTACCCAGGCCCAGGAACTCGCGGGCGCCATTGATCACACCCTGCAGGGCACCGGTCACGGTCTTGATGCCTTCAAGCCCGTCAGCGATGGCGCCGAAGAAGCCGACCGCCACCGGTAGGAGGGCCTGGAACACGCCGATCATGCCGCTGAAGACTTCGCTCAGGGCCTGAGCTGCACGGGTGCCTTCCGGGCCGCCCAGCATCTCGCGCAGCATGCGCGCGAAGTTGGTCATGGCGTCAGCGAAGCCACTGTTGGCCACGTTGGTACGGAAGTCGAACAGGGCCGTGCTCAGGCGGCCAAGCTCAGCCTGCCAGCTCTTGGTCGAGTCGCGCAGCACGGGCGCGGCCTTGTCGCCGACCGCCTGGGCGATCAGCAGCAAGTTCTTGCTGGAGACGATGCCCTTCTCCAGCGCCTTGTCCAGATCGCCCGGCTTGTCTAGGCCCAGGGCCTTGGCCGTCAGCGGCACGATGCCGGGCAGCACGTCGCCCAACTGGCCACGCAATTCCTCGGCCTGGATCTTGCCCTTCGACATGATCTGCTCAAGCGCCTTGAAGACCCGGCCGGTTTCCTCCGTGCCGAGTTTCAAACTGCGTGTCATCTCACTGAAGCGTTTGAAGACGAAGAATGTCTCGTCTGCCGTGAGCCCACCAGCACGGGCCGCCACGGCGAACTTGCTGTAGCCTTGCGCGGCGTTGGCAAGATCCAAGCCGAGCCGGTTGGCTTCGTCGCGCACGTTCTTGAGCTGCTGCGCCACCACAGCCGGGTCATCACCGAACGCGATGGCCAGCTTGTTGCGGATGGCCACGTTGGTGGTACTGGCCTCCAGTGCCGCCTTGGCCTCGTTGATGACGCCGAACAGGCCCACGTAGGCCGCCGTCAGGCTCAGGATCTGGCCACGCAGGCGCTGGGTGAAGCTCAGGGCCGTGCGGGTCTCATCCCCGAACAGGCTGAATTCCTTGCGCGCCACGCTCGTGGCCTGGCCGAGCCGGGTGGTGCTCTGGCCGGTGGCGTCGAGCGCGGTGGTAATGCGGCGGGCGTTGTCCAGCAGGGTCTGCTCGGCCTTGGCCAGATCGCTCACGTCGACGCCCGCGGCGCGCAGGTTCGTGGCCAGCCGGCCCACTGCCGCGCCTTGCTGCTGGTAGGCGGCCGTCAGCGCGGCCAGTTCCTGCCGCTGCTGCTTGAGTCCAGCTTCGAGGTCGTCATCGCTCGTGCCGGCGCGGCGGGCCTCAGCAGCGAACAGTTCAAGTGCGGCCTTGGCGTTGGTGAGCGCAGATCCGGTCGCATCGAACTCGGCGCGCAGCTTGCGGAAGCTGTCGAGCTGCGCGGCCTGGTCAGCCGTCTCGCGCTGGGCCTTGGCCAAGAACGTGTGATCCTGCGCCAGTGCCTTGAGCAGATCCCGAGAGGGCGCCCACACGCGGTTGACGGTGGCCTGACGGCCTTCCACCTCGGTGAGCGCGGCTGACACCTGATCCAAGCTCAGCGCCGCGGCCTTGGCCGGCTGCACGATGGCCTGCACCTGCTGGGCGAGCCCGGCCGCTGGCGCCGCGCCGCCGGCTGCGATCCTGTCCGTGGCGGCCACGAGCTGCGTGGTGGCGGCTGCGGCCTGTTGCGACTGCTGGCCAAGCTCGCGTAGGCTGGCGGCTGCTGCCAACTCCTGCTCGCGCTGTGCGCGCATGGCTGCGTCGAGCTTGGCCAAGCCGGTCAGGCGCTGCTGTTCCTGCGCCACGGCTGCTGCATTAGCGGCCTGAATCTCGCGGTCGGCGGCGGCCAGGCGCTCGGCTGCCTGCACCTGCACGGCAGCACTGCGGGCGGCCTCATCGGCAGCAGCTCGGTTGGCGGCGGCGGCCTCGCGCACGGCCTGCGCGTGCCCTTGCACGTTGCGGGTGGCGCGGTCGAAGCCGGCGGTGGCCTGGGCCTCGGCAGCACCCAGGCGCGCGAACTCGGCGGCTACCTGCTCGGTGCTGATGCCCAGCAGGGAAAGCCGGTCGGAGGCGCTGGCCAGGGTGCGCTCTTGGCTCTTGAGCGCACGTTCGCTAGCCTTCACCTCATCGGTCAGGGCCTTGAGCTGCGCCTTCTGATCCTCGGTGCGCTTGCGCGCGACTGGCAGGGTCTCGTTGTAGGCTTGCTGGGCGCGCTTGGCGGCTTCGAGTCCGGCTGCCGCGAGCTTTGCGCCCTCGCCGGCGAGACGGAAGGTCTCGAACAGCGCCTTGCGCCCGCTGATCTCGCGCGTCAGGGTCTCGAACTTCTCGGCCTCGCTGCGCAGCTCGTTTAGGCTCTTGGTGGCCGGGCCGCCCTCGGATGCGAGGTGGTCGAGCGCACCAGAGAGCTGGCCGAGCAGCTTGAGCAGGTCATCCAGCGGCTGGGTCTTGATCTCCTGCGCGCGGATGATGAGGTCGGTAGTCGTGCCGTTAGTCGCCATTGCTGAGCCCCTTGAGCGTGTTGCGCAGCGCGTCGAACGACTCTTTGCCGCCCAGCACGGTCATGACGACTTGGTGCATGAGCGTGGCGTCTGCCGCCATCTGTGCGTTGACCCGCTGCTGGGCTATTGTCGCCTCAGTCCAGAGTGTGCACAGCGGGTATTCGGCAGCGTCTGTGTGACCTTGCGCCAGCAGGAATGAAACCAGCCGGCGCTGCTGGAGAAGCCAACCTAGCGGGTCTGCTTCACGAGCCCTGCGCCCGCCTGCATCAGCCCCGTGAGGTTGGCCATGAATTTTGGGAAGGCACCCGGCTCACTGAACGTGAGCTGGCCCACGGCCATGATGCATTCGAGCTGCACCGGGCCAGGCAGCGCGGCGGCAGCTTCCAGCAGGGTGGGCTCGTCGCATGCGAGCGCGATGACCTTGGCGATGAGCCCAGGCGCGGTCTGTGCGAGCTTGGCCGCCAGCGCACCCATGTCGGGCTCGTCCGAGGTCTGCACGACGCTGACGACGGCCAGGAAATCCTCGCGGTGGTCGATGACCAGGCGCGAGAGGTCGGCAAAGGAGAGCCCGCGCAGACTGAGGGTGGTGCCCATGACGGGCACCTCCACTCGCGCGGTAACGATGTCGCGCAGGCCCATGGCGCTTACGCGGCGCGGCCGTCGATGTAGATGGCGGCGGTGCTGTCGTCCTTCTTCAGCACTTCCATGTCGAGCTTCATGCTCAGCCAGTTCGTGCCATCGCCCTTCAGCACGAAGTCGCCGTTGGGGGCGAGCGTCACGTTGGGCAGGTAGTAGTCGCGGTTGGTGCCTTCCGAATTTTCCGCGATCACACGCAGCGCGCCCTTCACCTGCGTGCCAGCGCTGATGACCTGCTCGCGGGTGCTGGTGCTGATGACGTAATCGACGGTCATCGTGACGAAGGCGACCAGCGTGTGCACGCGGCCGGTGTCAGCGTCCAGTTCGTAGTGGGTGCCCAAGGTCTTGGCCGTGCCAGCGTCCTTGACGACGACGGTCGTGACCTTACGAGCGCCGCTCGGGCGGGTGGCGCCGATGCCGAGCTGCACGACGGCATCCGCCGGCACCGCGCCGTGCGCTTCAGCCGTGATGGTCGCACCGGCATCCGACACAGTGCTGGTGGTGCCCAGGAAGAAGGCGGCCAGGTTGTCGGCGCTGATGTTGTCGACTTCGAGCGAACCAGCGTAGTTCACTTCGGTGACGATGGACTTGTCCTTGATGCGGACCGGGCCGTCAGCCGAGAAGTGCTCCAGCTTGGTGGACGAGCCGGTGAGGTTGGCGCTCGGGGTGTTGCCCAGGTAGCGCTCGAACGTGGCAGGCGTGGTCGTGCCGGCGGCGAACGGGGCGAAGTACACCTTGCCGCGCGGCAGCACGATGTTGTTGGCGGTCGTGTGGGTAAAGGCCATAGCGGCTCTCCTTCAAATGTGGCTCAGGTGAGCCGGTATGGATTCGCAGAGTCGTCTTTGATCTTCATCGTGAGACGAAGCCAAAAGTACGCACGGGATGATACATCGTCGGGCGGCCGGCACACAGGCGCCTCGAAAGACAATTCCTCCACGTAGCCGGCGATGCGACCGGGCACGAGTTTGGCCAGGGATTTCTGCACGTCCGCGGCCAGGAGGTAGGCCGGGTCCGTGGGGTTTTCTTCATCGTCAGCGACCCATCCCTGCACGAGCATGTGCCACACGTTCACCTTGATCGCGTGATTGCCGCTCGACGGCCGGGAGTCGGTGTCAGGGTTAAGCGCTTCGATCAGGGCGACACACGGCAGCGCAGTGTTGTCGCTGATGACATTGCGACCGCGCCACACACCGGCCAGGTCATGCTGGTATCCGTTGGCGACCGTGAGGTCGGCCAGCAGGTGGGCAGTGATGGCTTTGAGCACCACCAGGCGCTTGGGATCAGCCACGGCTCAGCCTCTCGAATTGGCGGGCGTATTCCTGCTGCAGCCGCGTCTGGATGGCAGGCAGGAGCGTCGGCGCGATGTTGGCCAGCAGTTGGTTCGGGCTCGGGCCGCTCAGAATGTAGATGTCGCTGCCGGGGATGCGCCGCGCGGCGCGCGACCTGGCCAGGCCGCCCGGGGCGCGCACGGCCAGCGCGAAGCTGCCGGGGGCTTTAGGTGTCGGGATCAGGAAGGCACGATCCAGCTTGACCGCGGCGCCGCCGGGCTTGATCCGCACGGTGGGTGACTTGGCGCGGGCCACGCGCGGACTCGTGACGAAGCGGATGAGCCCGAGGCCCTGGTTGCTCGCGCTCAGGGCGGCCTCCAGTGCGTTGGGCTTGGCGCGGCGCGTGATACCGAAGCGAGCCGGCGTGATCGAGTCGGCGGGCACGGCCACCTGCTGGAGAATGCCAGCTTTGATACGCACGCGCGACCACTCGATGGTGTCGTTGACCGCAAATTGCGCGGCCTTGCGGGCGGTCTCGGGCTGGCGCCGGATGGCGTCTTCCAGGCCGCGGATGCCCGTGCTGGAGATGACGATCATGCTGGCACTCGCACAACCATGACCGTCAGGAATTGGCCGTCAGCGGGCTCGACATCCTCCACGCGAAAGATGCCGTGGCCTGTGACGTTGAAGCGGCCGTTGCGGGCCGGCGTGGATATCTCGGCAGAGTCCACGATGAGGGAGTTGATGTCCTCCCGCACTTTGGCGAAGCCCTGGCGATCCAGGTCTCCGTGGTTGACCATCTCGCGCATCAGCCGCACGGTGGTGAGAACCGCGATGGCTCCCACGCCAGGCGGCGTGTAGATAGCGCTAAGGCCTAGTTCCGTGTGAACTGCGGCCCGCGCTTCAGCGAGAAGGTCAGCCCAGGCCATTACTCTTCGGCCTTGGGGGCGGGCTCGGCCACGATACCGTCGTCCTTGAACGCAGCGGCGTCCTCGGCGGTCAGGTAGCACAGCTCGCCCACGTTGGCGTGGGTCTGCTTCGGGCCCCACACGACGACGCCCTTGAGCACGCGCATGGGGACCAGCTTGGCCACTGCAGGGGTAGGTGCGGTGGCCATGGCTTACGCGACGACGCGCGCCTTGAAGCAGGCGTTGACCCGGCCCATCACCATCATCGGTGCCGATTGGGTCAGCACGACGCGGGCGGAAGGCTCTTCGATGGTCCAGCTCTTGGTGAACAGGCTCTGCGCTTGCAGGTTGCTCAGGTCCAGGATGGCACCGTAGCAGCGGGCACCAGCGATGGCACCGGTGGCCACCAGCAGAACGTCGCGCGGGTCCATCATGGCAACCGTGGTCGATTCGTCGGTGTCGTACACCTCGCTGTAGACGTAGTACTGGCGCTGGCCATCCGTGCCCTTGTACTGCAGCGGGGCGCCCGAGCCCGGCACGATGTCCAGACCGCCCAGGCGGTCGGTGCCGCGCAGCAGGTCCAGCTTGTCAACCAGATCGATGTCCTTGCGGAACGCCGTCCAGGCCGTGGTGCCCATGATGACCACATCGACCGGGTAGCCGACCGCGTTGAACACGGTGGTGCCCCAGGTCTCCAGGTTGTCCAGGGCCATGATGCCGGCGTCACCCCAGCGCGAGCCCGAGGCCAGCGTGATGGTGTGGCCGGCGGCGCGGCCGAAGTCGACTGTGGTCGTGGGGTACTCGTCACCGCTCAGCGTGATCGTGCCGTTGAGCATGGCCTGGGCTGCCATCCAGTTCCAGCGACGCTCGACCTGATCGCGGTGATCGACCAGATAGCTGGCCAGCAGGGCAGCTTCGCGGGCGGCCGGCGACAGCGAGCCCCCGAATGCCTCGCCCGGCTGTCGTTCCAGCGTGCGGCGCGGGTTGATGATGTTCTTGACCTTGACGTAGGCCGGCTTGTGCTTCTGCACAGTGAAGCCGCGCTCGCGCTGGGGCTTGCCGGCCACGGTGGGCATCACGAACGGGGCGATCTTGCGGTCGACCGTGACGACATCAAAGTCGACTTCCTCGGTGTCGAACAGGAATTCGCGCGTGAAGAAGTTGAGCCAGAAGCCGGGGACCGTGGGGCGCAAGGTGCGGATGACACCGCCCATTGCGTAGGTAGCGAAGAGATCATGCGACATGGTTGTTGCTCCTGGGGTTTAGACCGCGCCGTAGGCCAGCTTGCGGACCTTGATGGGCGAGTTGAGCCCGAACACCGCCAGCTTGAGGGCGTCGGTGTTGGTGGCAGCGTTCCACGTCAGGGCGTCCATCGAGAACTCGCCCGAGGTGATGACGTTGCAGGTCACGTCGCCCGAGGTGGCGTCGACCGCGTAGGCGGCCAGGGCAGTGGCGTTCTGCGAGCCGTCGACCGCGGCCGGCGCATGCTTGGTGAGCTTGCCCGAAGCGGTGATGGTGCCGAGCACTTGCAGGTACACGACAGTGCCGGTGCCGCTGACGATGACGGCCTTCTGCTGGATGATGTCGGACGAGCCTGAGAGGTCGCCCGAGGGCACGAAGCTCTCGGTCGAGTAGGCCGCGGCGTTGGGGTAGGTCAGAGCCATGATGCGGCCTCCTTATTGCTTGGCAGAGAACTTGCGGCCGGTCGCTTGCGTGAGCGATGCCAGCATGAAGTCGGCAGCGGCCTTGGCCTTGGCCTCGGGCGTGTCGGCCACGTCGGAAGCACCAGGGCCTTCCGGGCTCACACCGGGCGTGCCAGCCTGTCGCATGGCGGCGGCCAGCGGGTCAGCCGGCGCGGCGGCAGCGGGGGCCGGCGCCACGGTGTCGCGGCCGGCGGCGGCCAGCAGGGCGACGGCATCGGCGGCGGGTTGGGTGGTATTGAAGGCCAGGTGCTGCGCCAGCTTGCCGCGGCCATCGGCCTCGGGGCTGGACAGGATGGCCTGAATGCGGGCGCGCTCGGAAGCTGCGCCCTCGGCGGCGGTCGGATCGGGCATGGTAGCCTCCAAGGTGATGACGCCCGATTCCTCGTCTTCGAGGTCGGACAGGGATTCCAGAAACGCGGCGAACGCTTCCGGGGCCGGCGCCACGCTGTCCACCAGCCCGAGGGCCAAGGCTTGCGGGGCGTCGAACGTGTTGGCCTGCAGATCGGTGATTTCCTGCACGGGCTTGCCGCGCATCTCAGCGACGTAGGCGCAGAAGTTGGCACTGACGCTGTCGATGCGCGCCTGGAAGGCAGTGGCCACCTCGGGCGGCAGCGGGCCGAAGGGATTGCCGTCTGCCTTGTGCGAGCCGGCGGCGAAGATCGTGACCTTCTCGCCTTCCATCTCCATCTCGCGGCTGACATCCCAGTGCATCATAATGGCGCCGATGCTGCCAGCACGGCCACTGGGGATCACTGCCACCTTGCTGGCCGCGCATGCGAGCGCGTAGCCGGCGCTGGCCGCGGTCGAGTCGATCATGGCCAGGCTGGGGATCTTGGCGGCGGTCAGGGCATCACGGATGAACCGGCCGGTCTCGAAGCAACCGGCGGCCTCGCCACCGTAGCTGTCCACGTCGAACACGACGGCCTTGACGCCCGGGTCTTGCACGATGGCCGCGATCATGGCCGTGATGTACTTGTAGCCGGTGATGTAGCCGCCCCACGAGTAGTTGCAGCGGTTGATGAGCGAGCCGCGCACCGGCACGAAGGCGATGCCGTCAGCGAACGCATACGGCCGGTCGATCTCACCGCTGAACTGCACGCCGAAGATGGCGGCCATCTCCAGCGCGTGGTCCCAGCTCTCATCACGCGGACGCGCCAGATCGGCGGCCACACCGGTGTAGTGCGGCGCAACCAGCACGGGCTCAGCGACGAATTGGGCGGGTTTCATTGGGGTGGTACTGTATCAGGCTTCGGGCCTGGTTTGGCCACGACAGGCGCAGCATACGGGTCACTCAGGCCAAGATCCGTGGCAACACGACGTTCGCGCGCACGTTGCTTGAGCACTTTGCGCCAATCCTTGCCCAAACGAGCGTTCTCGTCTTCGAGCGTAGAGAGGTTGGCGCCCAGTCGGGCAATGGCCGCGTCGGTTTCCTTGCCCTCATCGATCTGCCCGCGCGCCGCACCGATCCACTCGGCTGCGCAGAAAGCCTCGCGCATCATGGGCTTGTAGAACAGCGAGCGGTCAGCGCCGGCCCACAGCGGCACATCGCCGCGGCTGATCTGTTCTTCCAGCCAGTTGCCATAGATAAAGTTGGCGAGCCGGTCGGCCACCATCTTTTTCTTGCTGGTCATGCGCTTCCACGTGACATTGCTGGCACCACGGAAGCTGCTGTAGTTGGTTTGGCTGAAGTCGCCGCAGTATTCCTCATAGCTCACGCCCAGGCCGGCGGCGATCCGGCGGTGCAGGCGCTGCTCGAACTTGGTGTCCCCAATCTGGCCAGCCGGCATCATGTGCAGCTTGGTGCCCGGGAACAGGTGCGGGATGCGAGCGCCATCGAGGGTGATGCCCTTGGCCTCACCGACGTATGCCTGCAGTTGGGTCATGAAGCCAGCAAGGGCCGGGTTGACCTGATCGCTGCCGAGCTGGGCGAACGCGGTATCCGGCGGCAGTTCGCTTTCGATGACGGCCGCATACATCGCATTGACGATGGCGTTCTGCAGCTCGATCTCAGTGTAGCGCTTAGCCATCCGCATGTCCTTGAGGCATGCGACCATGGCAGCGATGCCACGCGTCTGCTCGGGCTCGTTGGTCGAGTCATAGATGTGGCAGACCTGCGGGCGACCCCAGGGCAGGTAAGCATCCACGCGCTTCCACGTGTAGACATCCGCGCTCGGGATCGGGTCGAACCGATGCTTGTTGCGGAACCAGTAGGCGATGGGCTCACCGAACGGGCCGACCACTTTGCCACGGCGGATGTTCTCCGTGTCCATCCCGTCGTTCGGGTTGCTCAGGCGGTCAGGGTTGATGAGCGAGATGGCGGTCTTGAACGGCCGGTTGGCGCGGTCGATCCACTCGCTCACCGCCAGGGCCTCGCCCACGCTGGCGAAGCTGCCCACGGCCAGGCGGACCAGTTCGGTGAACGTGCGCGTGCGCGCGGCGTCGAACCACGCGAATTCGCTGTCACCGATCAGGTTGAAGCGGGTCTCCACCACCTGCTGGAATTCTTCCTCCCAGCCATCGGGGGCGCCCAGCAGGGAAGACTCGGGCCGGCTGTTGAGCACGTACTGGCCGCCGACGATGCTGTCTTGCGTGAGGCCGCGGGCGCCCTGGACGTAGCTGTCGTTGCGGGTGATGTCGCGCCCACGCGCATCCAGCAGTTCCTTGTCCTGGCTGATGATGGCGTCGACCGGGCGCGGGTCAGGTGACCATAGCGCCATCTCGCGGCTCGTGCGCTCAGCACCAGCCAAGCCGCCACCGAGGGCCTTGACTTCGGCCGGCTTGATGTCAGCCAGCGTGGGGATGACGTACTCGCTCAAAACCACATCCTCAATGGGCCGGGCGCGGTGCTGCCGGCGATGGAAGCGGTCAGATCCGCGATGTAGCGGCGCAGATCTGGCAAGTTGGCCTTGTGGTACTCCACCCGCTGGCCGTCGCGGTCAACGATCACTGACGGGGCCTTGCCCGTCACGATGTTGTGCAACGCCGCCTGAGCGGCGGCTAGGTTTTCAGCAGCGGTAGCCATATGCGTTCCAATATATCACGTCAACCCGCGAGCGCGCGAGCGAAATCCGCCATGGACTTGGCACCTGGCGCGGCGGCGTACCGCGGTCGGGCCACTACCTCATCCGGCTCCACGCGCCGGCACAAGCTATTGGCCGTACCCGCCGGCAGCGCCCACGTCGGCGGCTTCTCCCAGTCCCAGCGCTCGATTCCGTACCACGCGAGCGAACCCAGGCAGTAGTAGAGCAAGTCCCAGCTCTCGTTGCGACCACGGCCCACCCAGCCCTTCAGTTCGCGCACCTCCAGGCACAGTTCCTGAAACCACGTGTCATCCAGCCAGCCAGGGTAGTTGATGGCGCCGCTCGTGAGCATGCCGTCGAGCTGATCCTTCAGCACGTTCGGGTTGAGCATGAGCACCGGCACGTCGCCGCGCAGGGGCGAGTTCTTGTCCCGCTTGCTGGAATCCGGGTAGGTGATACGGGCGCGCGGGGCACCTGGCGTGGGGTCACCCTTCACGAGCTGGAACCGCGCGTGCATGCCGGTGCGGCGCAGGTCGAGCCAGCACTGGTAGGCCCGAGTGGTCACGCCGTCTCGGCCGCCCGAGTCGCAGAACATCTGCTTGACGCGCATGCGCAGTGCTGGGTCGTCGGCCATGGCGTACTCGCGCTCGGCCAGTTCGTCCACGAGCTGCTGCCAGTCCTCGGCGTGGGCGTTCGGCTCGATAGGCAGCGGGTCGCCATCTGCATCCAGCCGGCGGCTCTTGGTGATATCGAAGCGGTCGATGACGGTGATGCCGTAGGGGCGCCCTGGGCGGATGCCATGGATCTGGACGACGAACTTGCGCCCCTGCACGTCAGCGTGGGCCAGCAGGAACCGCACGTCGGCCGGCACGGTGCCCTTGAGCCATTCGTCGGCGCGGCTGCGCAGATCCTCGGGCCGGCGCGAGACACCCTGGCCACGGCGCACGTAGGGCACGCCCTGGTCGACGTTGACCGTGGTCTTGAGCGCTTCCTGGCTGCCGGTACGCTCGAATTCTGCCTCCGCATTGCGGTAGCTGATGACGAGGTTGGCCCACGATGCGAAGGCCGCGGCCACGCCCTTGAGCCAGAAGCTGGCGATGTCGCTCTCGCGCGCCGTGCCCACCAGTTCATCGTCGGCGGTCAGGCGCTGGCCTTCGCGCACCCAGCGGCCGGCGCGGTTGAGTTCGTATTTCTCGTCCGAGCCGATGAGCGCAGCGCAGTGCGGGCAGCGCATCTTGGCCTTCGCCCCGCTCGTCACCACGTCGCAATCGGTCGGGTAATCCAGCAGTTCAAACTCGGGCTCAAACCACGCGCGGCAGTGCGGGCACTTCCACTGCCAGCGGCGGCGGTCGCCGCGGTTGTAGAGCGCCAGGATGCCGTCGCAGGGCGGTGCCTCGTGGCCGGTGGGTGACCACGCACTGCCGGCCTGCACCTCGAAGCCTGGGGAGGATTCGCATACGGTCTTGGCCTTGGTGCGGAAGGTCGTCGTCCGCTTCATGCCCAGATCGAACGGGGAGCCTTCCTTGTCCACATCCTGCGGCATGCGGTCGTAGTCGGTAAGGATCACCAGGCCACGCGGGCGCCCGGACATTTCATTGATGGTCGGCCACGACAGATTCACCACGATGCCTGACTTGTAGTGCTTGGCGTGCACTGTGTCGTCATTGCCGCCGGGCAGTAACTGCGCACCGGCTGCTGGGCTGTGGCGATTCATCCGGTCCAGGCGCGTGCGAGAAAAGTCAGCCGCGACAGTTTGACTGGTCTGGTAGACGATAGTATCGATGGGGTCACATACTGTCGTGTACAGAATGCTATTGAGAATGAGTGCGTCCGACTTCCCGCTCTGCGCGGGGCCAACAAATATGCACGCACGCTTGGTACGATCAACCAGCACGTCCATGGGCTCTACCATGTAGGGTGTGGTCTTATTCAACCACGGCCCGTTGTATGCGCCTGGTATCTGGAGCATGCGGTATTTCTCGGCCGCCTGCGATGGTAGCAACCGCTCAGGCGGCTGCAGCGCGGCGGCCAAGTCAACCATCATCGCCGGCAGGTCGACATAGACCGTGGCTTTCTCGGCCTTGGCGCTGCGCCGGCTTTGACGCATGCTCATAGATCAACCCATTCCGTCAGGTACTCACCAAAGCCCGAAGTCGACTCGACCAGCTCAGCCTCGCGCAAGTTATTGACCGCCACGACGTTCTTGCCCACGCGCGCCAAGCGGTAGCGCAGTTTGATCGGCGTGCGACGGTAGATGCCGTCCGCGTAGAAGTGCGGCATCTTTTTCGTTACGCTCGGGTGCGGCAGATCCTTGAAGACACCTTCCTCGAAATACTGCATCGGGATACCAGCGAGCCAGTCGATGACCGCCGCGTGCTGAGGATAGTGAGTGCTCACTTTGCAAGGCTCCAGATGTAGATGCGGCAGGCGAGCGCCACGGGCGTCGGGCGGAACGGTTGTTGGTGGGTGCTCACTTCAGGTGTCCTTTCGTGCGGGGTTGCGATCTTCCTTGTCCTCAGTACCGTCCCAGCCGTCGAACGCTTCGATCACAGCGTCCCGGCACTCGCCCAGGGTGGCGTCAGCAATGCCTTGGATGATCTCACGCTGGCGGATGCTCAACGTAGCTTGCTGGTCGACATTATCTGCCAGCAGGGTCATTTGCTGCCGAACGACTTTGAGCACGGTAGCCACAGCCATCTGCACGCGCTCTTGGCGCCACAGTTGTTCAACTTCCTCCATGTACTCCAGGCGAGCTTTCTGGCCTTTCCAGAACTCGGTCGACAGCGACGCAGGCAACTGGTTCGGCTTCATGCGCTTGATGGTTTCTTCGAGCGCCACGTCTGCTGCGTCACCTGAACCACTGAGCGCCTGCATGGCCGTGTAGAGGTCGTACACGCGCGCCCGCAGTTGAATACCTCGCATGGGTTTCACTGCGATTAGCATACTTTCGACCTCGGCCATTGGACGGCCAGTCATTGCGCTCAGATCCTGCACGGTGATGCCGTGCTGCACCATGCGGTCAATGGCGTCTAGGTGACTTGGTGGGGTGGGGCTAACCATGGTTTATCCCTTGCGGTAGTTACGAGCTTCCCAGCCGCCAGCGGCCTTGATGGGCCAATCCTTTGCCCACGCGGGAAGCGTTGTCATGAGGGATTCTAGCTCGGTCACACTGCCGAAGGATTCCGGCACTTCGCAAACTACTTCGTCATACGTGTGCATGACGACGGGGTAGCCTGAGGCTTCGAGGTTTTCGATAGCGTTCATCTGGATGTTGCGGGCGACATGCTGGCAACAGTTCTCGCCGGCCCGGCCCCCGTACAAATCCTTCGTGATCCATCCATACCCACCATTTTTGGGGTTGGTGTTCCAGCCCTCATAGCTGATGCCGAGGCCGCGCCACGATTGATCGTGCGGATATATTCTCGGGCGATGATAAGTCATGCGGGCGCCACCGGGTGTCAGCATAAACAGGATATCGTCACGGCAGATATACTGGATACCCGTGCTGGAACCATCCGAACGGATTACATCATAGGTGACGCCCGGGTGCTCGATGGCTTCAATTGCCGTGCCTTCGAGGCCGAAACGCATTTCATGCTTGCGGTCATACTCATCACGCCAGAATTGACCACCCCAGAAATTGACGATGTGTGGGCTTGCTGCACGCCATGCCAGCACATTGGCTTTGATTTCCTCGTCCGTACCGGGGCCACCAAAGTTTTTCCACGCGCCAATCCACCCGCCATACCCTAGGCCCAGCTCCGCGGGCTTACCAATAGCCTGACGTGCGGGGTGGTGAACTCCATGCTGGGTCTTATAGTCCAGTAGTTCCTGCAGTGGTACACCGAGTATCTTGGCCGCACTGGTTTCATAAATCTTGCCATGCGTACGAAACACATCCAGCCGCCATTCCTCTCCGGCCAGTGCAGCGATCACCACGCTCTCGATGGAGCTGAAGTCCGAACTGACCAGCTTGTGCCCCGGCTTGGCCACGAACAGGCCGCGCAGCACGCCCGCAACGGTCTGCATGGCCTCGCTGAAGAAGAACTCGACGGCGACCAGGCTACGCGAGCGCAGCACCAGCAGGGCATCCTCGACCGCTTCCGGGTTCCACTCGCGGCGCTTGCTGGCGCGGTCGAACGTCGTGAAGCACCACGGGCACTGGTTGCCAGCGGCGTTGTGCTGGTGGCCACACGCAGCGCACTTCCAGACGTGCGGGCCTGCCTTGGGCAAGTTGGTTGGCTGCGGCCCGCTGCCGGTTGGGCGCCCCGAGTGCGCGCCGTGATAAATGTAGAGGTCGTGCAGCCGACCGGCCGCCGACATCATGTTGCGCATGGAGAAAACCTTCTTCACGCTGGCGCTGCCCACCGCGGCACGGATCTCCAGCGCGCGGCGCGCGTCAGGTGGCAGATCCCACCCGAGCGCGGCTTCGATGGCTTCTTCCTCCATGCTCTCCATGTGCACGCCGCGCCCGTGCAGCCACCCCGAGAGCTTCTGCAGCTCGGTAGGCTTGCACCCGGCCAGTTGCAGCAGCTCCTGGCCGTAGCGCTCGCTGGCCTGCTGGATGATGGCGATGCAGTTATCCACGCCGTCACGGTCGATGGCGATGCCGCGGCGGTTGATGCGCTGGTCCGTCAACCAGACCGGGAACTCATGCCGGCTCAGGTCGGGCACCATCTCGCCCACCGAGCGCTCGGCCAGCACGTCAGTCTCGTTGTAGCTGACGAGCTTGAGGGTGTCGACGCGATCTTCCTGCACAAGCTCGGTGGCAGCCTTTTCCTTGAGCCCGAGCGCCATGAGCTTGGCTACCTCGGCGCCGGCCTGGTCTTCGTCCCAGATGAGCGGAATGCGCCGGCGCGGATCGCCCTTGGTGGGGTTGCGGGGCATCGAGAACTTCTTCAGCAGGCGGTCGCCGTCCTTGTCCTTCTGCACAGCCGCGCCAAGAACGCCAGCGGCGTCCGAGAGCGCGCCCGGCAGGGAATGGGCACGGCTCTTGGCCATCGCGTCATAGAAGCCTTCGATGGGGCGTGCTGGCCAACCATACTTGCGCACGCACACGTTGTTCCAGATCCAGTATTCAAAGCCGCTATTCCACGCTTCCACCACTGGCGCGGCGAACAAATCGAACGGATTTGGCATACCAGGCCGCCAGAACTTCATGCCATGGCCCACGTCGTACTTGAGCGTCAGCACCTCGGTGCTCGGGTGCTCGCTGTACTTTGCCGCGCCGATGACCGGCAGTCCTTTCTTGCCCTGACTCGCGCCCTCGGGACCGCGGTACTTCTGCGCTACTTCATCCCACTCGAAGCCAGCTTCGGAGTAGGTTTCAAAGTCCATTTGTGGGCGCGTCACAGGCCACACTCCTCATCCGCATCACCTTCCCACTCGGTTACCAGCAAGAAAAGCTCATCGCGCAATTTATCAATGCCACCGAACTCGTTTGCAAAGCCTTCATTTTCTAGACCTAGTTTGTAGTCGCTGGCAGCTTCGGCTATACGAGCTTCAAGAGAACGGGCTATTGGGAGTTGTTGCACCATTACTCACCCCACCAGCTTATTGATGCGGTTGATGAGCGCTTCGTACTTGTCAGCCACGTCAGGTGCTTGCTTGCGCAGCTCACCAGGCAGCAGATCCTGCAAGCGCTTGCGAAGCCGGCGCGCAACGGTGCGCTCGACATCATTCTGCGGCGGCGGAAGGTTTTCCACCCACGCGTGAATAGTGCTGAAGCCCGCTTCCATGACGGTAGCGAGCGACGGGTAGGTGGTTTTCCAGTCGTACATGGTGATGGGGTAGTGATAATAGAAGCCCCCGCTACTTTCCCGGGGTGGTCAGGGTATGCCCAGTTTAAACGCCGCTCAAGGCGTATGCGGCTGATTACCTATTGGCATATGCATTCGCCATGAAACCTTCATCCCGAACACAGAAACTACCTCGTCAGGCGTCTGCGTCGGCGCTGATGCGAGAGCATGCCGAAACCCAATCGGCGGAAGCTCCCACAGAAAATACAAGACCAGTAGCAACATGGATCAGCCCATGGCCATGTAGCCACCATCGATCATCTGCTGGTCGTTCCAGCCCGCGGCCTTCAGTTCGTCGTAGCCGAACTCCTTCAGCATGCGGCGCACGGGCTCGGCCGGCGGCACCTGGCGGAAGGCGGGCGAGGGCGGGGGCAGCGGCTGCGGGGCAGCCGGGCGCGGCGCTACCGCGGTGGGCACCGGGGCTGCGGCAGCGGGAGCCGGAGCCTGGAAGCCAGCCGGCGGCGCAGTGCTGGCGCCCGCGGGCAGGGCCGCACCACCGAAGCCGGCGCTCGACACATCCGGGCCGACCGTGATGACCGGGCCGTAGGCGACCAAACAGACCATGTGGTGGTTGAGGTAGACGCCCGGCTGCTGCAGGTTGCCGTTGGCCTTGGTGCTGCAGTTCACCTGCACAAAGTAGCCGGTCTGGATGGCGTTGGGCTCGGGCAGGTCGACGGCGGACGCCTGGCCGATCAGCGTGTAAATCTTGGGCGGGTGGCCACCGCTGAAGTGCAGCAGCCAGTTGCCAGCGGCGCCCTGACGATCACGCGGCACGCGGCCCTTGCCGTCCGGCACTGCGCTGTCGCCGTCCTGTACCTTCCATGAGAACTTCGGGTTCTGGCCGGCGCTCGGCTGGAAGCCGTGGCCGGCGGCCCACAGGTGCTGGCCCCAGGGCGTGGCCGACCAATGCTGCTCGGCGCCCTTGGGGATGGCCACGCAAAAGTAGAACTCGCTACGGGGGTTGTTCTGCTTGTCCACCAGCGGCTTGCCGGTGCTGTCCTTGGTGTTGGCACGGTAGAGGGAGCCGCCGATCAAACGGCCAGGCGGGGTGGTGAAGTTGGTAGCTTGGCTCATGAGGTTTTGAAGGTCTTGGAGGGAACAAGTTTGGCCGCGCCCGCGGGTCGGGTGACCCACTCGTTGAGCACGTCCTGCGGAATGCCGGACTTCTTCAGCATGGCCCTGGCCTGTGCCGGCGTGACAGGCTTGGGTGCGGTGATGGGCAACTGCATGGCGTCGGCCATCTGGGTGAGGGTGTCCGCGTCAAGCGTCCACTGCTCTCGGCCTTGGCCGTATTCTATTGCCAACCCGGGCAACTGCGTGCCATTTTTGATGGCATGCATGGCCTGGGCTTCGATGCCGCTCACGAAGGCTTCCATGCGGGCGATAGCTGCCTTGCCGATGGCGTAGGCGGCTGCGATGGCTGGCCCCTGCATTGGCACGGGCTGCAGATCAAAGCTCATGTCGATCACGCGGCCGGCGACGGTCTGCAGTGTGGCGCAGGCGTGGCGCCCGTTGCAGTGGTCGCACTGCGGGCCGGTCGTGGCCTTGGCACCCATCTGCATCACGCTGCCAGCTGCGTTGCGCAACGTGTTGAAGTAAGCACGCAGCTCGATCAGCGGGATCGTCCAGCACCGGAACGGCTCGGCGGTGAAGCAACGCGGCTGGGCGATATGGATGTGCACTGTGACCTTCAGCTCCAGCCCGTGGCTCATGTTGAGCTGGTCGAGGATGAGGCTGACGTAGTTGATGCACTGCCAGTTGCCCACGTGGTTAACGTAGCCGTGGCCATACTTCAGATCGAGCACATGCAGGTCGAAGGTCTTCCAGCCGAACAGATCGGGCGTTCCGAAGTTCTGCGAGTCGTGGATCGACTTGCCGTGCAGCTTCTGTTCGCTGTTCCACTCGGTGACGCCCAAGCCGAGCGCGTACATCCAGGTGTCCGCGACGTGCCCGGCCATCTCGTCTGTGACGCCCGCTGGCATCGGCTGGCCGGTGGCCAAGCAGTTGAGCGCCTGGGCCGCCAAAGTGCCCTCATCCGCTGCGGTCTTGTCCCCAAGGTCGGGGAACTCGCGCTGCATCCAAGGCCACTTGTGGCAGGCGACCCAGCAATCCGCCCCGCTGGGTGGGAGGAATGCGTGGTCGTTCATCGCAGTAGCTCCGCGAGATGCTTTGCCTGCCACACAGCATCATTAACTGCCTTGTGGGCGGGCTCGATGGGTTCTGGTAACGGCACGTCGGGCTTCAGTGCGCGCAGGGTGCGGTAGCACCGCTGCTGCCGGAAGTCCCATGCCGGCTTGATGCCGCATGCGTCGAACGCTGACTTGAGCCATACCAGATCCTCAGCCGTGCCGTTGGCCCACACCTCTTCCACACGGTTGGCGGTCATGATGAAGTTCAATGCTTCGAGTGCGACAGGTAGTTGGGCTGGCTTCTGTTCTGGAGCCGTGATCGATGCGCGGGCCGCGTCGGACTGCTCAAGCCACCAGAGCACCGTGCTGATGTCGACCATCGCACCTGCCTGGCCAACCGGGTCAACGTCGATGTGGCGGGCTCGAACCACGTCGAGGTTCGAGTCCAGCACGGCCACGCCGATCTGCAGGATCACCGGATGTGTGCTCACACCCAGCGTCTCGCAGTCGATCATGGCCCGGATCACGCCAGCACTCCCGGCTCAGCCTGGATCAGCGCCCAGATCGTGTCGAGCTGATCGGGACTGGCGCTGCTGGCCATGCCCATGTTGGCCACACCCTGCGTTTGGCACAGTTCGTTGATGCGCAAGCCCGCGATCTTGCCAGCCTTGATGAGCGGCATCACGTTGGCCATGAACGTGGCAAAGGTGGTGGCCGCCGGCTTCGAGCCGTTGAGGGCGGGCGCCGGCGGGGCCACCGGGGCAGGGGCAGGAGCGGCGGCCACGGGCGTGGGAGCCGGCGGGGCATCGGGCGCGGCGCCACGCTTCTTCCGCCATGTGCCGTCCGCGATCTTGGCCTTGGTGCTGGCGTGCAGCTCGGCATTCCACGGCTGGCCTTCGCTGTCCAGCTCGACTGCGGGCGCCTCGGGTGCGGCCGGTGTGGGGGCGGGCGGGGTGAACACTGCGGCGGCCGGCGGAACGGGAGCGGGCGCGGCTTCAGGTTGCACCAGCGGGTCTGCGGGTTTGCCCACGTCGGGCGCGTCGGCGCCGATGTCGTTGAAGGCAGCGGCGTAGGCGACCAGGGCGTTGAGCGCAGCGCGGCGCTGGATGACGCTCTCAGCGCCGGTGAAGGTGAGGGTGAGGCTCATTTGAATCCAATCATGAGGCACGCGGCCTGAATTTCTGCTGTGGCGTGGTTGATGGCTGCAAGAATAGCAGCCGGTGATCCGTCAGTCGACCCAGCAGTAAGGTCGATGACGCGAACGAGGGCGTGCGAGAGGCGCGCATGGTACATGCGCTTCTCGCTGACAATCGGCTCACCTTCGCGCGACTCGCCCGGACGTTGCTCGATGATCGTCCAGTTGTACGGGTCTTGCACGATGGTGAATCGGTCGTTGATTCGGAGGGTGAAGGGTGCACTCATTGGCCGATCCCGATGAATACATTCTGGGGCTGACGCTGGTCATACCGATCATCCAGCATGTCGTGGAAGTCAACATCAGATGCGTCGAACGTGAAGTAGCTCCAGTAGTCGATGTCGTAGCGAGCGACTTCCAGATCGCCGTGCTCCGCGATGAGCTGCTGCAGCCGGGTGATGAGTTCAGAGGCTTTCATGTCGTTCCTTGCTTGCCATGGCCGCTATTCTGAGGCAGAATTACTGCCATCGTCAACAGGAATTTTGCAATGACCCACAAACACACTCCCGGGCCTTGGTCGACTGACGAAGCCGAACACGATGAGCCTTACCAAGACATCAACATACGCGCCGGCAGTCGTCCGATCTGCCGAGTGTGGAAGGATGATGCCCCCGTGCGTGACTACAACGCTGAGCAGGATGCCGACGCCAAGCTCATCGCCGCAGCGCCCGATCTGCTGGAGGCGCTGGAAGATTTACTGCAGACGATGGAGCAGCACGAGCAACTTGCCGGCGGCGCGTGCATCTATGGTGACAACGCCCGTGCAGCCATCGCAAAGGCCACGTCATGACACGAGAACTGAGCTTCGAGGAAGCCGATCATCTGGCCGAGGCCGAACGCCTGGGCACGTTCGAGCAGGTGGCGCGCGAGCTGACCGGCTGGACGGCGCCCGGCACGATCCGCATGCAGGGTCGCGGCTGGGGTGGGCTGCAACTGGTGCTGGTGCCACGGGAATGAGGACGATCATCGCCGGATCGCGCGGCATCACGGACCCGAACGTAGTGCTCGCCGCAATTGCCTTTGCTTTTGGTGAGGGCATCTTGCCTTCCGTCATCATCAGTGGCGGCGCCCGCGGGGTTGATGCACTCGGTGAACAGTGGGCCAAGAGTGTTGGCATTCCTGTCGAGGTGTACCCCGCAGAGTGGGGCAAGTACGGAAGGAAAGCTGGAACGATGCGAAATGTCCACATGGGCAATGTCGCCACGGCCCTCATTGCTGTCTGGGATGGTAAGAGCCCGGGAACAAAGCACATGATTCAATTCGCAAGGCGTCATGGCCTGAAGGTGTACGTCCATGCAACTGCGTGACTACCAAGCCACCATGGTGGCGCAGATCCAGGATGCATGGGCTGCTGGCCACCAGAACGTGATGGGTGTGCTCCCGACCGGCGGCGGCAAAACGGCGATCATGTCCTACCTGGCCAACGAGACCGATGGCGGCGTGTGCCTCATGGCTCACCGGCAGGAGCTGGTGGGGCAGATATCGATGGCGCTCGCCCGCTTCGGTATCCAGCACGGGATCATCGCGGCGGCTGGGACGATCAGCACCATCGTGCGGTTGCACGTCGAGGAATTCGGCCGCAGCTACTACTCGCCCAACAGCCTGCACCGCGTGGCCAGCGTGGACACCCTCATCCGCATGCCGCCGACTGATCCATGGCTGGCCCGCGTGCGGCTGTGGGTCTGTGATGAAGCTGCACATTTACTGTCTGCTGCCCACAATAAGTGGGGCAAGGTGGTGGAAATGTTCCCCCGCAACGCTCGCGGCCTGGGCGTCACCGCCACGCCCTGCCGCGCAGACGGCAAGGGTCTCGGGCGCCATGCCGACGGGCTTATTGACGTGATGATCGAAGGCCCACGCATGCGCGAGCTGATCGACCGCGGCTTCCTCACGGACTACATGATCTGGTGCCCGCCCAGCGATATCGACTTGTCGGGCGTGGGCATCGCGCCCAGTGGCGACTTCTCGCCCGAGGGCGTGCGCAAGGCCGTGCACCAGAGCAAGCAGATCGTGGGCGATGTCGTCCAGCACTACCTCAAGGTGGCGCCCGGCCTGCGCGGCGTGACCTTCTGCGTGGATATCGAGAGCGCGACAGAAATCTGCGAGGAATACCGCCACTATGGCGTGCCGGCCGAGGTGTTGACGGGCAAGACACCAGACCTTGTGCGCGCCCAGATCCTGCGCAAGCTGCGCGACGGCAGCATCCTGCAGGTCACCAGTGTGGACGTGCTGTCGGAAGGCTTCGACCTGCCAGCTATCGAGGCGATCAGCTTCGCGCGGCCGACTGAGAGCTATGGCTTGTTTGCCCAGCAGTTCGGACGCGCCCTTCGCACGCTGCCGGGCAAGACCCATGCTCGCATCATCGATCACGTCGGCAACGTCATCCGCCACCGGCCGCCCGATGCCTACCGCGAGTGGTCACTGGATCGGCGGGAGCGTCGCAGCAAAAGCGCGCCCAGTGACGTGATCCCGATGCGCGCGTGTCCGCAGTGCACCCGCCCCTACGAGCGCCATCTGGTGGGGTGCCCCTACTGCGGCTTCTTCCCTGAGCCCGCCGGCCGCGGCACGCCTGAGCAGGTCGAAGGCGACCTGGCGCTGCTCACGCCCGAGGTGCTGGCCAAGATGCGCGGCGACCTGGCGCGAGTGGATGCAGGTGTGGTGAACGTTCCCTACGGAGCGGACCCTGCGGTTGCCGGCCGGTTGCATCGCATCGCACGCGAGCGAAACGAGGCCCTGACTGCGCTTCGTTGCTCTATGGATCAATACGGGGGTATCATGGCGGCCAAGGGCACGAGCCCGCGCGAGACCAGCCGCGCCTTCTACCAGCAGTTCGGCATCGACGTGATATCGGCCCAACTGCTCAACGCCAACGATAGCAACGCGCTCCGCGAGCGCATCGAGAGGACATGGAAATGACAACACCACCGATTGAAGAACGCCGACGCCAGTTCCTGCTTGCCGAGCAGAACGCCAAGAAAGTGCTGAAGCCGGGCGACCGTATCCGCGTTAAAAAGTGCCCCGGCACAAAGCGCTGGGTGACGTTTGCTGGCTGGGATGGCCACTGGATTGTGTCGAAGTCAGGTGTCAACGACTACTCACCGGGCGCCGTGGATATGCTCAACGGTAAGCCCGTGGACTTCAAGATGGGTGAATACCTTGGCAACTCTACGGGAGCAGAAGAATGACACAACCCAAGCTGCTTCAGGACGAATGCCGAGAACTCAGCCGGAAGCTATCGAACACGCCCGACGCCATGACGCACGCCAGGGAAGCCGCGCAGTTGATCCAGCAAGGGGCGATGATGCAACCCGGCATAAAGGCAGTGACCGACGTGCTGGCTGAGCGCCAACGGCAGATCGCAGTTGAGGGATGGACGCCCGAGCATGATGACGAGCACATCGCCTGCGAACTGTCAGATGCCGCGGCGTGCTATGCGCTGGGCAGAGAAGCCGCTGATGCGGGAGATGTGCCCGATTGCTGGCCACAATCGTGGGACGAATCATGGTGGCGCCCTAGCTTGGATCGCAGGCGCAATCTGGTGAAGGCTGCTGCCCTCCTGCTGGCCGAGATCGAGCGCCTGGACCGCGCGAGGGGCCTGTGATGACGATGATGCAACCCGGCACTAGGGCCCGCAAGGTAGGCGGCAAGTTCGAGGCCAACGGAACCATCGTGGCGGCCTGGGTCGACCCCGATGATGGCAAGCCGCGCTACGCCTTCCGCTTCGACTTCCCGGCGGGCATGACGCGCTCCTACACAGCAGAGCAGGTGCGCGAGCGCCGGGCGGATGATCCGGTGGGGATGAGCCCGCTGGAGGGGAGCGCGCTGCTTGACTTGGCCAGGCAGCATGCGCCGATTGAAGCCTTTGAGCCGCGCGATGAACGCCTGCAAAGCCTGGTGTTGCAGCTTCTGGTGTGCTTCGGCCGAGCAGTGGAGCAAGCGCATGACATTCGATGACTGGGCTCTCTGCTACCCCGAGGCCGCGCAGGCTCTGCGCGCCGCACTCGTGCCGCAGACCCCGTTCCCGCTCGCTGGCAAGAGTGAGGCTGCAGTGCAGCAGCAGGTACGATACGACGCGGCCAAGGCGGGTGATATTCTCTGGAGAAACAACTGCGGGGTTCTGCTCAACGAAGCTGGAGTACCTGTTCGTTTCGGCCTGGCCAACGACAGCAAGCAGATGAACCAGCAGGTGAAGTCGGCCGATCTGGTGGGCATCCGCCGCGTGCTCATAACGCCCGCCATGGTCGGCACTACTGTGGGAGTGTTCATGAGCCGCGAGTGCAAGCACGGTGACTGGCACTGGACCGGCAGCGACCGTGAGCAGGCGCAACTGGCGTGGGCCAGCCTGGTGTGGTCGTTCGGTGGTGATGCTGCTATAGTTACCGCATAGGAGAATACCCGTGAGCCGAATGAACCCCAAAGACCGAAAAGCCGAGCTGTTCGAGCATGCGATGACGCTCGCAGTCGCCAGCGGCTACATGCGCGTGACGCGCTCTGCCATTGCTGCCGCGGGTGGTGTGACCGAGGGCCTGGTGACACACTACTTCGGAACCATGACCACGCTGCGCCGCGACATCATGCGTGCGGCCGTCAAGCGCCGTGTGCTGCCTGTGGTGGCGCAGGGCCTGGCCATGGGCGAGAAGGCCGCCCTCAAGGCCCCCGAGGATCTGCGGAAGGAGGCGGCATCATGGTCGATGACACGGTAGTGCGGTATCGCGTGTGGCCGGATGCCACCGTGCAAGCTGTCGAGGATGGCGACCCCTACTACTGGATGTCTGACGACTTCGTTGTGGTATGGGCCGAGAACGAAAGCGACGCCCGTGCTCGGGCCAGTGAGGGTCAGTATGGTCGATGACACGGTAGGCTGGGCACAACTGGTGTCCCGGCCGTGCTACCAGCATGTGGTGGGGCACATCAGGAACCGCATCAGCGAACAGCAGCGCTTTGAGTGGGCGCTGGCGGTGGCCAAGTCGTTCGCTGGGCGGCCGGCGTATCGACGAAAGCCGCAGAAGTAGGCTACTCGAATCGTCGGAAAATGATACTCAGGGTCTCATAGGACTCCTGAACCGCCACGTTCCTCGATTCATTGCCATCTACGAGAACAATGCACGCGAGACCATGGCTGGCTGGCGTGGATAGGTAGACAGCCGCCACGTATTCTGGGTTGACGAGAAACTTCTCGCCCTGCGGGAAGGTGAGTTCTATGAATTTTGCCATGTTGGGCTCCTGCGTTGATTGAGCCCTTACGATAGCACGAAAGTGCGCTATAGTGGGCCGTCCCGTTTCGTTACGAGGTTACGAATGTCCCACATAGAGATTCTGCGAAGGCAGATCGAGACCCTGTTGTCTACAGGGCTCTCTTTAACCGAGATAGCAACACGTGCGGAGATGAGTGTCGGCGGTCTGCACGACATAAAAAGCGGTCGTGCCAAATCCGTCACGACTGAAATCTACGCTCGCGTGATGGCCGTGATCCCCGGCCCGAGGAAGGCATCCGCATGATTCCGCATCTGCTTGACCTTCCCCACTTCACTCTCTGGGCAACGCGCCCGAACCCCGTCCCCGGTAAGAAGCCGCTGAAGGTGCCACTGCATCTCGATGGGACCACACACCACTCGCTGGCTGATCCGGCGATGCCTCTCGACTGGCACACCGCGCTGGCGTGCGCCGAGTTCACGGGCGCGCGCCTGGGCTTCCGGCCACACACGAGCACCAAGGTCTGCTGCATCGACTTGGACAACTGCATTGACGAACATCACAACTGGAGCGAGCACGCGCAGATCGTGGAAGCGATGCTGCCTGGCGCCGCCATCGAAGAAAGCGTGTCCCAGCGCGGCCTGCATTTTTGGTTCAGCTACACCGGCCCTGGCTGGGGCAAGCGCGGGCGCAAGGGCACGCCGCTGGGCGATATCGATCTGTTCTCCAGTGCCGACGCCTTCGTGGCTTTCGGCACCTACCTGCGCGGAGACGCCAGCGTCGATCTGACCGTTGAGTGCCAGGCCATCGTGGATCTGTGCTTCCCGAGCGCTGCTGGCCCGAGCAAGATGAGCCCGGAATGGGAGATCAAGAGCCCTGACGAGAAGGCCCGTTCGGTGGCCGACCTGCGCAGCGCCCTGGCCGCCATGCCATCGGATGACCGCCGCGAATGGGTCGCCGTGGGGGAGTGCCTGGTCGAGCTGGGCGATACCGGCTGGGAGCTCTGGAACGAGTGGTCGGCCAAGAGCGAGAAGTACAACGAAGGTGACGCGGCCTACCGCTGGTCTGGGTTCTCTGGCGACCGCGCCGGCTACGCGGGCGTGTTCCGCAAGGCCGAGCGCTACGGCTGGGCCAACCGGCGCGGCGTGGACCCAGTGGCGGCCTTCCAACCAGTCGCGGCGTTGCCGAACGGAGCCAGCACGGTGCCTCCGCCGCCAGGTAGCCTGTCATTCATGGCCGCGGCCGAGGGCGCCATCAAAGCGACGCCTGCGAACGTCACGAGCGCCCTACTCTCCAACGAATCCAGCGTCTGCATTGCATACGATAACTTCGCTGGTGACATCATTATCGGTGGCCCGGGAAAATGGCGTAAGTTTCTCGATGCTGACTACATGATGCTGCGCGTGGAGATGGAAAAGCGCGGCTTTGCGTCAATCCCACCCGAGATTATCAAGTCGGCCGTCCACTATGTTGCCAGCATGAAGGCAGTGGATACTGCTATCGAGTGGGCACAAGGGCTCGTGTGGGATGGTATTCCACGCGTCAGCCTGGCTATGACTACCTACTTTGGCTGCGAGGAAAATGACTACTCACGCTCGGTGGCCGAATACCTGTTCACCGCGCTCGCTGGCCGGTGCCTTTCTCCCGGGTGCCAAGCGGACATGGCCATCATCCTCGTGGGCCTGCAGGGTGCACGCAAGACCAGCGTGGTGTCTGCCTTGTGCCCTACGCAGGAGGCGTTTGCTGAGATCGACTTGGAGAAGAAGGACGACGTTCTCTCGCGCGCCATGCGTGGGAAGCTCGTTGCTGAGATATCGGAAATGAAGGGGCTTTCTGGGCGTGCTCTCGAATCCACAAAGGCATTCATTTCCAGGCGCATCGAGCGCTGGATTCCAAAGTACAAAGAGTTCGAGTGCACTTACGCCCGCCGCCTGGTGATGATCGGCACGGCCAATGACCGCGAACTGCTGGATGACCCCACGGGCGAGCGCCGCTGGCTCCCCATCATCTGCGGCAACACCAATCCTGAAGCCCTCCAGCGGGACTGCCAGCAGCTTTGGGCCGAGGCCATTATCAAGTGGCGGGCACACGGAATCTTCTGGCGCGACGCAGAGAAACTGGCGCGGAGTGAGCACCACAAGTTCAAGATTGATGACGAGATTGAGAATCGCGTCGTGGTTTGGTTGGAGCTTCCCGCACGGGAGGGGGCCGACACGACGAATGGCGAGGGTAGCTTCAGTCTCTCAACGCTTATGGCCTTCCTCGGATTCTCGGCCGAACGAGCGGATCTGAAAAATCAGAAGCGGATTGCTAAAATACTGCGTAAATTAGGCTACGAGAAATTTGGCAAGCGAGAGGGAAAACAGGTGCTAAAAATGTGGTCTAAAAAATAGCTAATTTTACTGAGGCCCCTTGAGGGCCTTTTTCTCCCACCGTTTGTAACAAAAAGAACGAAGCTGCCGGCCCCATGGGCTACCAGCAAACTGGCGCTACACGCGTAAGTTGTTGATTTCATTGAAGAATTCGGAATCTGTTGCTCGTGTTGCGTGTAGCCCATATACATCAAACACTTTATAGAAGCGTATAAGCGTATACGCTATTTATGTATATACGCTATTTATACGCTATTTATCTTCTTCCATATCTCTTTACTTTTATAGAGCTACAAGAGCTACAGAGTAGAAAGAGTAATGGAATCAACAACTTAGCGCTGTTGCTCGTTCGTTGCCCGTCCAGAGCCTACCGGCTACGTCCGATAGGCAGCCCCTATCGCCACTTCCACCACTATAGCTG
>JACCDR012611583.1_pt1 | contig 32182 bp, 27 predicted proteins | sample 7446431 | NCBI WGS metagenome assembly JACCDR01 (sample SAMN15323443, study PRJNA562643) | freshwater metagenome | isolation source: river surface water | place: USA:Blue River Watershed | collected 2017-08-17
ATCGGCATCCTGGCCGCCTCCGGCCAATTGCCTCTCACTGAGCTCGATCGTTACGAATTTGCCGGCGAACTGTCGCTATCCGGGCAATTGCGTCCGGTCCGGGCGGCGCTGGCCATTGCCCATGCCGTGCGCACGGGTTCGTCCACGGCCCGCGCCTTCATCCTGCCGCGCACCAGTGCCGCCGAAGCTGCGCTGGTGCCGGGCATGCGCATCCTTGCCGCCGACTCGCTGCTGCAGGTGGTGGCTCATCTTGGTTTAGGCGATGCTGGCGCAAGCGATGCAGGCGCAGCAGGCGCGGCTCAGGCGCTGCCACTCGCGCGCCCGGACTGGCCAGCCCAGTTGCCGCAGCATCCCGACCTGGCCGATGTGAAAGGCCAGCCGCAGGCGCGGCGCGCTCTGGAAATTGCGGCGGCCGGCGGACACAGCCTGCTGATGGTGGGCCCGCCGGGCGCCGGCAAGTCCATGCTGGCCGCACGCTTGCCCGGCATCCTGCCGCCGATGACCGATGACGAAGCGATGGAAGCGGCCGCCGTGGCCTCGCTGGCTGGCCGCTTCGAGCGCAGCCGCTGGCGGCAGCGGTCTTACCGCGCGCCGCACCACACGGCCTCCGGCGTGGCGCTGGTGGGCGGCAGCCAGATGCCGCGCCCGGGCGAAATCTCGCTGGCCCACCATGGTGTGCTGTTCCTCGACGAATTGCCGGAGTTCGACCGCAAGGTGCTGGAAGTCCTGAGAGAACCGCTGGAATCCGGACGCATCACGATCTCGCGCGCGGCGCGGCAGTCGGACTTCCCATGCCGCTTTCAGCTGGTCGCTGCGATGAATCCCTGCCCCTGCGGCTACCTGGGCCATGCGACCCGCGCCTGTCGCTGCACGCCGGATGCGATCACGCGCTATCAATCCCGAATCTCGGGACCGCTGCTGGACCGCATCGACCTGCAACTGACCGTGGGCGCCGTGCCGCCCGAGCTCCTGATGGACCAGCCGGCCGGCGAAGATTCGGCAACGGTCGCAGCGCGCGTCAGCCACGCCCGCCGGTTGCAGCTGGCGCGGCAAGACAAGCCGAATGCGCAACTGGCCGACAGAGACATCGCTACCCATTGCCAGACAGACGTGGAGGGCACGGAATTGCTGCGCTCAGCCATACAGCGGCTCGGATGGTCGGCGCGCGCCGCCCATCGGATGTTGAAAGTGGCGCGCACCATTGCCGACCTCGCGTCTGGCGACGATGCCCACACCGGCATCGTTGCATCCCATATTGCCGAGGCCATTCAATACCGACGAGCACTGACCGATAGCCGGCAATCCTGATACTGATACCATCGGGGGATGCATGCTGCTTCCTTCACACGCCGGCGCCAGTGCCCGGCCTCCTCGATTTCCGTTTCCACTCGCTTGTGCAGTGCACTGCTGGTCTTTGCGCTGGCGGCCTGCAACCCAGCGCTGAACTGGCGCGAAGTGCACGGCGGCGATGCGCCCTATGTCGTGCTGCTGCCTGCGAAGCCGACCAGCTTTGCGCGCCCGGTCGACCTCGGTGGCATCAAGGTCGAGATGAACATGACGGCCGCCGAAGTCGATGACGTGAACTTTGCGGTCGCCAGCGCAAAGATCGCCGACGCCGCGCAAAGGCAAGCTGCCCTGGCCACGATGCAGGCAGCCATGCTGCGCAACATCGGCAGCGACAAACACAGCGAAAAGGCGGTCACGCTGAAGGGCGGCGTGCCGGCCACGGAAATCGTCGCCAGCGGCAAGGCCGGCAATACCCCGCTGGTGCTGCATGCGCGCTTCGTGATGCACGGCGAATACGTCTACCAGGCCATCGCGCTCGGCCCCGCCACCAAGCTGAGCGACGAAACCGCTGACACCTTCCTGTCCTCGTTCATCCTGCATTGATGACAGGGGCAGTCCACTACCTGCAGGGCAGGCTGGCGCTGCGCGTCGTACTGGTGTTTGCCGCCGCCTATGTGCTGTCGTATGCACTGCGCGCCATCAATGCCGTGATCGCACCGGAATTGATGGCCGACCTGCAGCTCAACAATGCCGACCTTGGCCTGCTGTCGTCGGCCTATTTCTTCGGCTTCGGCGCCATGCAGCTGCCGATCGGCATCTGGCTGGACCGCTATGGTTCACGCCGCACCGAAGCGGCGCTGCTGATGTTCGCGGCCATCGGCGCCGCCGTGTTCGCGACCAGCCACACGCTGGCCGGCCTGTGGGTGGGCCGGGCCCTGATCGGCGTCGGCGTGTCGTCCTGCCTGATGGCAGCGATGAAGGCTTATCGCAGCTGGTATGCACCGGAAAAGCAAAGTCAGCTGGCGAGCTGGATGCTGGTGTTCGGCACCCTCGGCGCACTGTCGACCACGGTGCCGGTGACGGCCGTGATGCCGCTGATTGGCTGGCGCGGTGTGTTCTGGCTGATCGCCGCGCTCTTGCTGCTGGCCGGCCTGCTGGTGTTTTTCCGGCTGAAAGCCGTTGAGCAGCAAATGGCGAATGCCGCGCCATCCAGAGCGGCGCAGACCAGCATCAGCTACCTGCAGATCTTCCGCGACCCTTACTTCCGGCGCATGGCCTTGCTGGGCGCCGTCCACCAGGGCGGCTTCATGGCGATGCAATCCCTGTGGGCCGGGCCGTGGATGGTGCGGGTACTCGGGCTGACGACGACCGAGACTTCGCAGGTACTGTTCGCCTTCAATTTCTTCCTGATGCTGTCCTACCTGGGCCTGTCATGGTGGGCGCCGCGCCATGTACGCTACGACGGCCATGCCATGTCCCGTGCGGCCATGCCGGTGCTGCGCGCGGTGACGCTGGGCCTGAGCGGCTCGATCCTCGTGCAAGGCCTGATCATCCTGCTGCCCTATGGCTGGAGCTGGATGCTGTGGATCGCATTCGCCGTCTGCATCACCGTCACCACGCTGGCGCAGACCCATGTCAGCCTCGCTTATCCACCGGCACAGGTCGGCCGCGCCAACAGTGCCTTCAACCTGACGCTGTTCATCGGTGCGTTCTCGGTGCAGTGGGGCATAGGCTTGCTGGTCGATGGCTTCCGCGCACTCGGCGCCAGCGATCCGTCAGCACTGCGCATGGCCTTCGGTGTTTATCTCGCGCTGCAGCTGGGCGCCTTGCTGGTGTTTATTCAAGGCAAGGAATTGACGGCCCCTGCCGTGAGCCCGCACGCCACTGAGCAAAGCTAGCCAGGTGAAGCAAGCATTGAAGCAGATGCCAATGCGTTCGGCGCATGCTATGTTTGGCACATCATCAATCACGATCAAATCGTTGATAAGGGCCGCTGCCGATTCGCGTTCGGAACGCAGCAGCCCGAAGCTTGCAGGCAGAAGGAGGTCACCATGTTAGTTACGTTCAAATCGAAAGCCGCCGCCGAAGTGCTGATGTATGGCATCCATGCAAAACCGATACTCGACCTGCTCGGCAAAGACGTCGAGCGCGGCGTGATCACGGCCGACGAAGCGGGCGATGCGATCCGTCGCATCGAATCCGAGATCGCCGTGCGCCATGACCAGGAAGAAAAGGCCGCCAAGGCCCCTGGGCATGAAGAAGAGGAAGCACCCGATCCCCGCGGTAACAACATCAGCTTCGGCACCCGCGCCTATCCGCTGCTGGAAATGCTGCGAGCGGCGAACCGCGAGCATCAATTCGTGATGTGGGGAGTCTGATGACAGAAGCAGTTGCGTCGTCGTTGACGATGCAGGACGGCACGCGGCTGCATGTCGTCGACTACCATCCCGCCAGCCCGGCGTCGGGCAGTGTCGTCATCCTGCACGGCCTGGGCGAGCACGCCGGCCGCTACCGTCATGTGGCGGCCTTCTTTGTCGCGCGCGGCTTTGCCGTGCGCACCTATGATCACCGCGGCCATGGCCGTTCCGATGGCAAGCGCGGCGACGTGCCCGGTAACGACACGCTGCTCGAGGATGCACACGCGGTGATGGCCGACTGGCGCGCACAGCCCCGCACGCCGGCTGCGCCGCCGCTGCTGCTCGGGCACAGCATGGGCGGCCTGTTTGCCACGCGCCTCGCAACCGAAGGTCGGACACCGCTGTCCGGTCTGGTGCTGTCATCGCCGGCGCTGGCGCTGCCGCTGAACGGCGCCCAGAAGCTGCTGCTGAAGACCTTGTCGGTACTCGCACCCGGGCTCACGGTGTCCAATGGCCTGAAGGTTCGCTACCTGTCGCACGATGCGGCCGTGGTCGACGCCTACCAGGCCGACCCGCTGGTGCACGACCGCATCAGCGCGCGCCTGCTCAATGCGATGCTGGCCGCAATCGCCTCCGCACAGCAGGCGGCAGCATCGCTGTCGATGCCGGTGCTGCTGCTGGTGTCGGGACGCGACCGGCTGGTCGATGCCCGCGGCAGCCGCGATTTCCACGCCCGCCTGCAGCCCGCGCAAGCGCGCCTGATCGAATATCCGTCGCTGTACCACGAACTGTTCAACGAGACCGATGCCACGCAGGTATTCGGCGACCTCGACGACTGGCTGGCCAAGCTGCGGGAACGCGTCGCCGCATGAAGCTGCAGCCCGACTCCCTCGCGTTCGCGCTGTCGAACGCGGCCCGCGCGCTGTCGTCCGTCGAGGCGGGCAATGCTCTGCCGCGCGCGCTGGCCCAGGTCTTCGATGGTGCCGACATGCCCGCCGCGGCCCGCGGCGCGATCCAGGACCTGTGCTACCGCAGCCTGCGCCAGTGGGGCATGGCCCAGGCGCTGGTCAGCATGCTGACGGACAAGCCGCCGGCGCCGCCACGGCTGAAGACCTTGCTCGCATGCGCGCTGGCCTTGCTGTCCGAAGACGAACCTGCGTACGCCGATCACACGCTGGTCGACCAGGCCGTGACAGCCTGCGCGGCCGACCGGGAACTGATGCGCGCCAAGGGCATGGTCAATGCGGTGCTGCGCCGCATGCTGCGCGAGCGCACTTCACTGCTGGCAAAGCTGCGCCAGCGCGATGACCTGCGCTGGAATTACCCGCAGTGGTGGATCGACGACGTGCGCAAGGCTTACCCGTCACAGTGGGAGCAAGTGCTGGCTGCCGGCAACGCCCAACCGCCGCTGACGCTGCGCGTGAACCTGCGCAAGACCACGGTAGCCGGCATGCTCGAGCGCTTCACGCAGGCCGGCATCGACGCACGCCAGGTCGGGCCGGTCGCATTGCGGCTGGCCAGGCCACGGCCGGTGCAGGAGATTCCCGGGTTTGCGGAGGGCTGGGTATCGGTGCAGGATGCCGCCGCGCAGCTGGCCGCGCCGCTGCTGGACCTGCAGGATGGCATGCGGGTGCTCGATGCCTGCGCCGCGCCGGGCGGCAAGACCGGCCATTTGCTGGAGACGGCGCAGCTGAACCTGCTGGCATTGGACCAGGATCCGGTGCGCCTGCAGCGCGTCGCACAAAACCTGACCCGGCTGCAGCTGAAGGCCGAGCTGCGGCAGGGCGATGCCGCCGCGCGCGACTGGTGGGATGGCCAGCCCTTTGATGCCATCCTCGCCGACGTGCCTTGTACGGCTTCAGGTATCGTGCGCCGCCATCCGGATATCCGCTGGCTGCGCCGTCCCGACGATGCGCTGCAACTGGCGAGGCTGTCGGCCGCCATCCTCGACAACCTGTGGGCGATGCTCAAGCCGGGCGGCAAACTGCTGTTGGTGACCTGTTCGCTGTGGCCTGAAGAGTCGGAGCTGCAGGCCAGCCGCTTCACCGTCCGCAGCGGCGCGCGCCGGCTCGATGCGCCGGGCCAGCTGCTGCCTGTTGCATCGGCCGACGAAGATCACGACGGCCTGTTCTACGCGCTACTGGAAAAGCCCCGCGTTTGATACTATCCGTGGAATTTTTCCACGCGGCACAGACTGCGCAAGCCGGCACCCTAGCAGCCATTATCCGGGGGCCCGCGCTGAAGATCCATGCGTGACCATCGCCCAACCATAGCTATTGCGCTTCTGGCATTGCCATATTCCGTGATACGACAACGCTTCCTCGGCTATTGGCTGACACTGCTGCTGACCCTGCTGCTGGCGATCGCGCCCGCCGCAGCGCATGCCAATGAGGGCATCGAGTTCGTCGATGCGGCGCTGGAAGCGACCGACGATGGTTACCGCCTGTCGTCGTCATTCAATGTCGAACTGACACGTTCACTGGAAGATGCGCTGATGCGTGGCGTGCCGCTGTACTTCGCACTACAGGTCGAGATCTCGCGCCCGCGCTGGTACTGGTTCGACGAAGTCAGCGTGAAGGCTGCGCGCTCCATACGCCTGTCCTACAACGTGCTGACCCAGCAGTACCGCGCATCGATCGATGGCAGCCTGCACCGCAATTTCTCGAAACTCGATGACTTGCTCGCGCTGCTGCGCCGGCCCGGACGCTGGATCGTGGCCGAGCCCGGTACGCTCAAGCGTGACGCGAGCTATACCGTCGCCGTCCAGCTGGCGCTCGATGTATCGCAGCTGCCCAAGCCCATCCAGGTGACGGCCATCGGCAGCACCGACTGGCGCCTCGCTTCCGGCTGGGCGCGCTTCACCTACAAAGCCGAGGCGAAATGACGCGCGCCTTGCGCTACCTGCTGCTGGCTTCGGCGATTACCGTCGGTGTGCTGCTGTTCCTGTTGGCCGCAGCCAGCGACAACACCAGCATGTTCGAGACCTATTACTCGTGGATCCTGGGCGCGAACATCGTCGTTGGCACCGGCTTGTTCCTGGTGGTCTGCCTGCTGCTGTCGCGCCTGTACAGCCGCTACCGCCGTGGCCGCTTCGGCTCGCGACTGATGACGCGACTGGTGCTAATGTTCGGCTTGATGGGCATCTTGCCCGGCATCGTGATCTATACGGTGTCAGTGCAGTTCGTATCGCGCTCCATCGAATCCTGGTTCAACGTGAAGGTTGAATCGGCGCTCGAATCCGGCCTGACCCTGGGCCGCACGGCACTCGAATCATCGTTGAAGGACTTGCGCCAGAAGACGCGCAGCGCCGCCTCGGACCTGGCCGAGATGTCCGATACCAGCCTCAACCTGCAACTGGCGCGCGTCATGGAAGACAACCAGCTGCAGGATGGCATGGTCGTCAGCGGCAATGGCCACGTGATCGCCAGCACCGCTAGCAAACTGACCGAACTGGCGCCCGATGCGCCGACCCCGGCGATGCTGGCACGCGCGCGCTCGATGGATGGCTTCAGCAGCATCGAGGGAGGTGAAGACGTCAGCGAGCCGAAGGGCGGTGGCAATGGCAATCCCAACGGCGCCAGATCGGCAGGCACGGACGACAAGGCGCAGGGCGCTGACGGAGGCGGACTGCGCTTTCGCATCATCGTTGCCTTGCGCGGCGACGGTTCACTGCTGAACCTGCACAGCCACCAGCGCTATCTGCAAGTCCTGCAACCGGTGCCGGAGCAACTGGCGCAAAACGCCGAGGCATTGCGCGTGGCGTACGGCGAATACCAGGAACGTTCTCTGGCGCGTTCCGGCCTGCGCAATTTCTATCTGGTGACACTAACGCTGGTGCTGCTGCTGGCCGTATTCGCGGCAATGGTGTCGGCCTTCCTGCTGGCGACCGACCTCGCGCAGCCGCTGCTGTTGCTGGCCGAAGGTACCAAAGCCGTTGCCGAAGGCAACCTGTCGCCGCGCCCGATTTCAGCGACCTCGGACGAGCTGGGCACGCTGACCAAGTCCTTCAACACGATGACGATGCAGCTGGCCGATGCGCGCGCTGCAGTCGAGCGCAACCGACAGGCGCTCGAAGACGCGAAAGCTTATCTGGAATCGGTGCTGGCCAACATGTCGGCCGGCGTGATGGTGTTCGACGATCACCTGCGCCTTGTCACTTTCAACGCATCCGCCGGCCGTATCCTGCACCATGACCTGAGGCCCGGGCTGGGGCAGCCGTTCGCAAGCCTCACGGGACTGGCCGCATTCAGCGCGCCTGTGATTGAAGCCTTCTCCAGCCAGAATGCCCAGGCCGCAGGCGACACGGCCGATGCCACCAGCGGCGACCCTCACCTGCACTGGCAGCAGCAGATCGAGATCCGCCGCGAGGGACTCGCGCAGACAGCTGATGGCGACATCACCCTGCTGGTACGCGGCTCACAACTGCCGGTCGGCTCCGGCACCGGCCACGTGGTGGTGTTTGATGACATCAGCGATGTGATCTCCGGTCAGCGCTCGGTCGCATGGGCCGAGGTCGCGCGACGCCTCGCGCATGAGATCAAGAATCCGCTGACACCCATCCAGCTATCGGCCGAGCGCCTGCAGATGAAGCTGCATGACAAACTCGAAGGCAGCGATGCAGCACTGCTCGAACGCGGCACCAATACCATCGTCAACCAGGTGCTCGCGATGCAGCAAATGGTGGACAACTTCCGCGACTACGCGAAGACGCCACCGCCAGTGCTGCAACCGCTGGACCTGAATGCACTGATCAGCGAAATCCTCGAACTGTATGCCGGCGGCGAATTCGCGGACGCGATCCACCCGCAGCTCGACCCGGCGCTGCCGCGCATCCTCGGAGATGCAACCCAAATGCGACAGGTGGTACACAACCTGTTACAAAATGCACAAGATGCGACGGCCGAAATCGACAAAAACCTGCGCAAGCCGGACATTGTGATTCGTACCGAAGCCATTCATTTTCCGGACGCTGATGGTAGTCACCGAACTGCGGTTCGGCTGACGCTTCTGGACAATGGCCCGGGCTTCGATGCACGGTTGATCGCACGGGCTTTCGAGCCCTATGTAACCTCCAAGCCGCGCGGCACGGGATTGGGGTTACCGGTGGTTAAGAAAATCATCGAAGAACATGGCGGACGGATCGAGTTGCACAACCGAAAGGAAGGATCGGGCGCCAGGGTCTTGATTTTATTGATGAAGCTCGCAGCTATTTAACGGTTTGACATTGCATATTGCAAAAATTACAATTTCTGCAAGGCGATCCCGCCAGCAGCAAAATTGAAGAGGCGCACCCATGGCAAATATTCTGGTCGTAGACGACGAAATGGGGATAAGGGAGCTACTGTCTGAAATCCTCGGGGATGAAGGACATGTAGTCACCACGGCCGAAGATGCAAACTCGGCGCGGGAGTTGCGCCTGTCCGGCACGCCAGACCTGGTCCTGCTCGACATCTGGATGCCCGACACCGATGGCGTCACGTTGCTGAAGGAATGGCAGCGCGATGGCTTGCTGACCATGCCCGTCATCATGATGTCGGGCCATGCCACCATCGACACCGCGGTGGAGGCGACCCGCATCGGCGCGATGAACTTCCTCGAAAAGCCGATCTCGCTGCAAAAACTGCTGCGCACTGTGCAGCAAGGGCTGTCGCGCGGCCAGGAACAAGCTGCGCGCGGTACCCTGGTACCGCCGACGGTACGGCCAGTCGTCTCGCAGGAAAAGGTGACGCTGGTGCCGCAGCTGCAACCGCCGCCGGTCTACAACGGCAACGGCATGCCCGTCGCGTCCAACGGCCATGGCTATGCGCCTCCGGAAAATGAATTCCGCGTGTCCTTCGAATTGCCGCTGCGCGAGGCGCGCGATGCGTTCGAGCGCGCCTACTTCGAGCACCATCTGGTACGCGAGGGTGGCAGCATGACGCGGGTCGCAGAGCGCACCGGCCTCGAACGCACCCATCTGTATCGCAAGCTCAAGCAACTCGGCGTAGACTCGAGCAAGGCCGTCAAGAAAGCCGGATGACGCTGGTCACCCTGGTCCATGGCGGCAGCGGCGACGCGCGCGAAGCCGCCATTGCTGCGCTGGCCTCGGCCCCCGGCAGCGACGGGGGCAGCGCCGCCATCCTCGAAGGACTGGCCGGAGGCAACGACACCCTTCAGGAATTGGCGGCATCCGCCGTAATGAAAGTCATCCGGGTCGCACCAGGCTGCCCCTGCTGCACTGGCAACCTGACGATGCGGATCACGCTGAACCGGGTCCTGCGTGCGAAGCCGGCCCGGCTGTTCCTCTCCCTCGCCGACGCCAGCCACAAGGCGCAGGTCCGGGAATTTCTGCAGGACGCGCAATATCGCGAGCATCTGGAACTGGGGCCCGAACTCGACTGCAGCTGAACGCCGGCACCGCTGGCCTGACAACTCAGACCGGGCACGGGAATTGCGGAAGGCGCTATTGAAATATTTCGGTCCAGCGCCATGTGCAGCAGCAGGGAAGGACGACCTTCCGTGCATTTATTCTGGGAGCCAGCATGAACCTCATCTACAACAGCGAGCACTACAGCGTGGTCGAATTCGGCGCAGAAGCCGGTCTGGAAGCGATGCGATTCGGCGGCTATGAAATCCTCGACAAGCCGGGCAAGCGCGAGATCTTCATCGCCGGCCCGCTGGCCGAATACTTCCGCCAGCATGTGCGCGAACTGATCGCGTCCGAACCGACAGTGGAAGAAATCGACGACTTCCTCGGCAGCTACGGCTCGCTGATGGCGCAACCGGTCGTGCTGCACTGACCGGCACTCGACACCCGGTACCCGCGCCGAACGGGTACCGACTTCACAGCTTTCGCCGCCTGATCAGCACCTGATCACGGCCTGAGTTTCGCAGCAAAACCGGCAGCAGACGTAGCGTTGTCTCTGCGGTATCCTCGGCGGGCCCGCTACGGCCCGCCTTATGCAATCCACATCCCGTCCCGTTACCAGTAACCAGCCCGGCATCCATGAACACCTCGCACAGGTGGTCGCCCGGCATGCAGCCTCAACTTTCCTGAAACCGATCTCGGCCCACACGCGCGTGGCCTTTGAACAAGGCCATGCCGCCTGGCAGGCCAGCGGTGCGCCGCTGATCCTCGACGCCGGCTGCGGTGTGGGCATGTCGACCCTGAGGCTTGCTGCACGCTTTCCCTCGCATTTCGTGCTCGGCGTCGACCAGTCATCTGACCGGCTGTCGCGTGAGCTTCGATGGGAAGGTGAGCGCCCCGCCAATTGCCTGACGCTGCGGGCCGACCTCGTAGATTTCTGGCGCCTGATGCTCGACCACCAGATGCATCCGGCGCGCCATTACCTGCTGTACCCCAACCCTTGGCCCAAGAAGGCACAATTGGGCCGGCGCTGGCATGGGCATCCGGTATTTCCGACCATCGTCGCGCTTGGCGGTGTGGTCGAGTGCCGCAGCAACTGGCAAACCTATGTCGATGAATTTGCCGCCGCACTGACACAGCTGACCGGCAAGGCAGTAGGCACCGAAGCGCTGCCCGATGACCCGGCCGGGCCGCTGACGCCGTTCGAAGAGAAATACCGGCACTCGGGCCACGCGCTGTGGGCCTGCCGGCTGCAACTGGAGGCAGGCGCAGATGGCCCCGCAGTTCGTGATAACGTTGAATCTTCCGACAACTACTGAGACCCTGCCATGTGTCAACTGCTCGGCATGAACTGCAATGTGCCGACCGATATCGTGTTCAGCTTCACCGGCTTCGCGCATCGCGGCGGACGGACGGACGAACACAAGGATGGCTGGGGCATTGCCTTTTTCGAAGGCGCAGGTGTGCGGCTGTTTGTCGACCATGAATCCGCAGTCGCGTCGCCCGTCGCGGAGTTGATCAAGCGCTATCCGATCAAATCAAAAAATGTGATCGCACATATCCGCAAGGCGACGCAGGGGCAGGTCGCACTGGAGAATTGCCACCCGTTCGTGCGCGAACTGTGGGGGCATTACTGGGTGTTTGCACACAATGGCGACCTGAAGCAATTCGCGCCGGTGCTCGATGGCGCATTTCGTCCGGTGGGCAATACCGACAGCGAACTGGCTTTCTGTTATTTGCTGCAGCAATTGCGGCGTCGTTTCGGCGACACGCCGCCTTCGATCGCGCAACTGACCGAAGCCGTTGATGCGCTGACGCGCGAGATCGCGTCCTTCGGCGTATTCAACATGATGCTGTCGGATGGCTCGGCACTGTTCGCGCATTGCTCGACCAAGCTGCACTACATCGTGCGTCAGTATCCGTTCACGCAGGCCAAGCTGTCGGATGAAGACTTGTCGGTGGATTTCTCGGAAGTGACGACGCCGAATGATCGCGTCGCCGTGATCGTCACCGAACCGCTGACAACCAATGAAACCTGGCACGCATTCGCGCCGGGGGAACTGAAGGTCTTTGTCGAGGGTACGACGCTGGGCTGACGCGAACTGCACGTATCCCTCGTATTTCTCGCATGGCCTGCATCGGCGCGGCGGCACCCGAAGTGTCGCCAGCCGCAGTTACAAGCATCAACCTGCGCTGCTGCGACCCTGAGAGTCGCAGCAGACATTCCATCTTCAGAGATTGGGCGCGAGCCAGCGCTCCAGCTGATCGACTTCCACACCGCGCCGCGCCGCCATGTCTTTCAACTGGTCCTGGCCAATCTTGCCGACGGTGAAGTACTTCGATTCCGGATGCGCGAAGTAGAAGCCGGACACCGACGCGCCCGGGAACATCGCATACGACTCCGTCAGGCTCATGCCAATGTCTTCGGCTTCGAGGATGCGGAACACGTCGGCCTTCACCGTATGCTCGGGACAGGCCGGGTAGCCCGGCGCCGGACGGATGCCGCGATAGGCTTCGCCAATCAGCGCTTCATTCGACAGTGCCTCGTCGGCCGCATAGCCCCACAGGTCCTTGCGCACCCGCTCGTGCAGGTATTCGGCAAAGGCTTCGGCCAGACGATCGGCCAGCGCCTTCAGCATGATCGATGAGTAATCATCGCCAGCGTCTTCGAAACGCTTCTCGTGCTTCTCGATGCCGATGCCGGCCGTGACCGCGAACAGGCCGATGTAATCGGTAATGCCCGAATCCTTGGGCGCGATGAAATCAGCGAGGCACTGGTTCGGGCGACGCACGCCATCGATCACCGGCTTTTCGCCCTGCTGACGCAGGCCGTAATAGGTGAACGCGACTTCGCTCTTGCTCTCGTCGGTATAGACCTCGATATCGTCGTCATTGACGCTATTGGCCGGCAGCAGCGCCATCACGCCGTTGGCGGTCAGCCAGCGGCCTTCGATGACCTTCTTCAGCAGTGCCTGGCCTTCCTTGTACACCGTGCTGGCCTGCTCGCCGACCACCGAGTCTTTCAGGATCGCAGGGAAGGGCCCGGCCAGGTCCCAGGTCTGGAAGAACGGACCCCAGTCGATGTAGTTCGCCAGCGTGGCGAGATCGACATTGCGGAAATGGCGACGGCCGACGAACTTCGGCTTCGTCGGTGCACAGCTGCCGTCGAAGGGGAGCGCGAACTTGTTCTTGCGCGCAGCTTCGAGGCTCACCATCGGCAACGCCTTCTTGCCAGCATGTTGTTCGCGAATGCGCTGGTAGTCGGCCGCCAGCTCTGCCAGGTACTGGTCGCGCGAATCCGGCGACAGCAGCGATTGGGCCACCGACACCGAGCGCGACGCGTCGGCCACATAGATCACCGGGCCTTCGTAATTGGGCGCGATCTTCACGGCCGTGTGCGCACGGCTGGTGGTTGCGCCGCCGATCAGCAAGGGGATCTTGCGCTCGCGGAACCACGGGTCGCGCTGCATCTCTTTCGCGACATGCGCCATTTCTTCCAGCGACGGCGTGATCAGACCAGACAGGCCGATGATGTCGGCGTTCTCTTCCTTCGCCTTCGCAAGGATCTCGGCGCAGGGCACCATCACGCCCATGTTCACGATCTCGAAGTTATTGCACTGAAGGACCACCGACACGATGTTCTTGCCGATGTCATGCACGTCGCCCTTGACGGTCGCGATCACGATCTTGCCCTTGGGCTTGGCGGCTTGCCCGGTGCGACGCTCTTCCTCGGCCTTTTCTTCTTCGATGAAAGGCACCAGGTGCGCGACCGCCTGTTTCATGACGCGTGCCGATTTCACCACCTGCGGCAGGAACATCTTGCCCTGGCCGAACAGGTCGCCGACGACATTCATGCCGTCCATCAGCGGGCCTTCGATCACATGGATGGGACGACCACCGCTGGCAGCAAGCTTCTGGCGCGCCTCTTCGGTGTCTTCGACGATCCATTGCGTGATGCCATGTACCAGCGCATGCGACAGGCGCTTCTCGACCGGCGCATCGCGCCACGCCAGATTTTGCTCTTCCTTCTTGCCGCCGGCCTTCAGGGTCGCGGCGAATTCGATCATGCGTTCGGTCGCATCCGTGCGGCGGTTCAGCACCACATCTTCGACGCGCTCGCGCAACTCGGCATCGAGGTCGTCATAGACGCCAACCATGCCCGCGTTGACGATGCCCATGCTCATGCCGGCCTGGATGGCGTGATACAGGAAGACCGTATGGATGGCTTCACGCGCCGGGTCATTGCCGCGGAACGAGAAGCTGACGTTGGAGACGCCGCCGCTGACCTTGGCATGCGGCAGGTTTTCGCGTATCCAGCGCGTGGCTTCGATGAAGTCGACCGCGTAGTTGTCGTGCTCTTCGATGCCGGTCGCAATGGCGAAGATGTTCGGATCGAAAATGATGTCTTCCGGCGGGAAGCCGACTTTTTCCACCAGCAGCTTGTACGCGCGCTCGCAGATCTCGATCTTACGCGCATAAGTGTCGGCCTGGCCTTTCTCGTCAAAGGCCATCACGATCACGGCCGCGCCATAGCGTCGGCACAGCGTGGCCTGGCGCAGGAACTCGTCCTCGCCCTCCTTCATCGAGATCGAGTTGACGATGGCCTTGCCCTGTATGCACTTCAGCCCCGCCTCGATCACGGCCCACTTCGACGAGTCGACCATGATGGGCACGCGCGCGATGTCGGGCTCGGACGCAATCAGGTTCAGGAAGCGCGTCATCGCAGCGACCGAATCGAGCATCGCTTCGTCCATGTTGACGTCGATGACCTGTGCGCCATTCTCGACCTGCTGGCGCGCAACGGCCAGCGCCTCTTCGTACTGCTCGTTGAGGATCATGCGCGCAAAGGCCTTCGACCCGGTCACGTTGGTACGCTCGCCAACGTTCACGAACAGCGAATCTTCATCAATCGTGAAAGGCTCGAGGCCGGACAGCTGCATCTGGTGAAGATGGGTCGGCACCTTGCGCGGCGCGATCGTCTTGACGGTCTCGGCGATGGCGCGAATATGGTCGGGCGTGGTGCCGCAGCAGCCGCCGGCGATATTGACGAAGCCGCTCTCGGCAAATTCCTTCAGCAGCGACGAGGTCACATCCGGCGTCTCGTCAAAACCGGTATCCGACATCGGGTTGGGCAGGCCAGCGTTCGGGTAGATGCAGACGAAGGTCTCGGCGATCTTCGACAGCTCTTCCGCGTACGGGCGCATCAGCGTCGCACCCAGCGCGCAGTTGAGGCCGATGGTCAGCGGCTTTGCATGGCGCACCGAATTCCAGAAGGCGGTCACGGTCTGGCCGGACAGGATGCGGCCCGACGCGTCAGTGACGGTACCCGAGATCATGATGGGCAGGCGCTTGCCGGTCTCTTCGAAGAACTGGTCGATCGCAAACAGTGCCGCCTTGCAGTTCAGCGTATCGAATACGGTCTCGACCAGCAGCACATCGGCGCCGCCCTCGACCAGTGCCGCCGTCTGTTCGTGGTACGCAGCGACCAGCTGGTCGAAACTCACGTTGCGCGCGCCCGGGTCGTTCACGTCCGGCGAGATCGACGCCGTCTTCGGCGTCGGGCCGAGTGCGCCGGCGACGAAGCGCGGCTTGTCCGGGGTCGAATACTTGTCACAGGCTGCGCGCGCAATGCGGGCCGCCTCGAGGTTCATCTCGCGCACGAGATGAGCCATGTGATAGTCGTCCTGCGCGATGGTGGTCGCACCGAAGGTATTGGTCTCGATCAGGTCGGCGCCAGCGGCCAGGTATTGCTCGTGGATCTCGCGGATCACGTGCGGTTGGGTCAGCGTCAGCAGTTCGTTGTTGCCCTTGACGAAGACGTCCTTGCCCGGCACCGAGAAATCGGCGAAACGGCTGCCGCGATAGTCCTCTTCCGTCAGCTTGTATCGCTGGATCATGGTGCCCATCGCGCCATCCAGGATCAGGATTCGCTTGGACAGCAGCTCGCGCAGCTGGGCTTCAACGGGGGAGAGGGCGTCGCGTTTCATCAGGAGAGATCAGAGCAGGGTGCCTGCAGCTTGAACAGGCGTACAAACAAAAAACCCGGCCTGCAAAGCGAAGCCGGGTATGCGTTCCGCTTTAGCAGTATTTTTTCGGGAAGCTTTCCCGGCGCCCGCAAGCTGGTATTGACTGAGTCAAATCGGCGCAAGCTGCATTATAAGGGAAATCAGTGACTTACCGACACTTGGCGCGATGCTGATCGGCACTCGACTAAGCCGGATCGACCCTGTCCGGGCACCGGCCGGCCACCGGAACACCCCGGTGCAGACCAACTGGATCGAACAGCGCTGCGCCTGTCCTCAGGCCTTGCCGGTCAGGGCCTGCCCGGCAGTCATCGGGAAACCCTGCAGGAAGGCCGCCGCGGGCAAGCGCTTGCCGCCCGGCTTCTGCAATTCGGTGAACACCAGCGCACCTTCGCCGCAGGCAACCGTAATGCCATCCGCATCGACAGCCAGCACCGTGCCTGGTTTGCCGCTTGCTTCAGACGCGCGCGCGTTCCAGACCTTGAGCGCCACCTCGCCCGCATGCGCGACCGCGCCGGGGAAGGGGTTGAACGCATGGATGCGACGCAAGAGCACAGCCGCCGGCAGCGAGAAATCGAGCGGCGCTTCATCCTTGGCAATCTTGGCCGCATAGGTGACGCCTTCGGCCGGTTGCGGCGTAGCGGGCAGCGCGCCTTGCTCCAGCTTGCGCAAGGCTTCGACGATCAGTCGACCACCCATCGCGGCCAGCCGGTCATGCAGTTTGGCCGTCGTATCGTCGGCAGCGATAGTCTCGCGGTCGATCAGCAGCATGTCGCCGGTATCGAGCCCTTCATCCATCTGCATGATGGTGATGCCGGTCTCGGCATCGCCCGCTTCGATCGCCCTATGGATGGGTGCCGCACCGCGCCAGCGCGGCAGCAGCGATGCGTGAATATTGATGCAGCCGCGCGGCGGGATGCTCAGCACCGAGGTCGGAAGGATCAGACCGTAGGCGGCGACCACCATGACGTCATGCGGCGTATTGCGCAGCAAATCATGCGCGGCCGCTGCATCATCCGGGTACTTGCCGTCGAGCCGCAAGGACACCGGCTGCGCGACCGGCATCCCGTGCGCGAGCGCATACTGCTTGACTGGCGACGGCTGCAATTGCATGCCGCGGCCGGCAGGGCGGTCGGGTTGGGTCAGTACCAGCGGGATCGTGAAGCCGGCTTCATGCAGCGCGGCCAGCGCAACGGCGGCGAATTCGGGCGTGCCGGCGAAGATGACGCGCATGCTCAGCGCGCGAGCGCAGAATCACGCTCTTTCTTCAGTTCGCGCTCTTCCTTCAGCAGCTTGGTCTTGATGCGGTTGCGCTTCAGCGGCGACAGGTATTCGACGAAGACCTTGCCCTTCAGGTGATCCATCTCGTGCTGCACGCAGACGGCCAGCAAGCCATCGGCCTCGAATTCATGCGTCTTGCCATCGGCATCCAGCGCCTTCACGCGCACCTGTGCGGGACGCTCGACGCCGTCGTAGACGCCCGGCACCGACAGGCAGCCCTCGTCATACACCTTGCGCTCTTCGCTGGCCCAGGTAATTTGCGGATTGATCAACACGCGCAACTGGTCGCGCGTCTCGGACACGTCGATCACGATGATCTGTTCATGCACATCGATCTGGGTCGCGGCAAGGCCGACACCATTGGCGTCGTACATGGTCTCGCTCATGTCGACGACCAGTTTTTTCAGTCGCTCATCGAACACAGTCACCGGTTTGGCAACCTTGTGCAAGCGAACATCGGGATAACGGAGGATAGGAAGCAGAGCCATACAACTTTTGCGCAACAGGCGCGAAAAAATTCAGTGAGGCATGGCCGAGGCGAAGGGCTGTTCGTGCAAAATCCACAGCGGTTTCACGGACCCTGATGGATGAACATGCAGCAGCAATTTGCGTCACGAGCTCGTCAGGTCCGGCACTCGTCCGGAAATCAGGCTCGACTGCAGGTGCGAGACCTGCGCCATGCGTTCGCTACAACAGCGAAGAATGCTGAAAAGTGTAGCACAGGCCCCCTACATCTCGCTGACGGCAGCAGCGCGTATTCGACCCGGCGGACACCCTTGCCGGCACTACTTTTTGCCTGTGCAGCCGCCGCGTTTTGCCTGCGTCCTGCGACCGGCCTTGCCGCAACGGAAAGCGCCTGTCGTTTCGCCGATGACGCGCCCGATGCGCACCTCGTTGTCCGCGGCGACACCCTGTGGGATCTGGCCTCGCGCTTCCTGCGCAACCCGTGGTGCTGGCCCGAGGTGTGGGAACACAACCGGGATGCGGTCGCGAACCCGCACTGGATCTACCCCGGCCAGACCATACGCCTCGATCGCGCACGCGGCCTGCTGACCAGCCGCGCCGACGATGCCTCGCAACTGCCGGTCACGAGGTTGACGCCTGCCATGCGCGCCGAAGCGATTGCGCTGGCTCCTGTTCCATTGATGGCATCAAGCTGGCTGTCGTTGCTGCGCCGAACGCCGCTGATGTCGGATGCCGGGATCGCACATGCGCCGCGCATCGTGGCACTCAGCGCCGAACGCCGGATGGCGGGCGCAGGCGACCTCGTTTACGTGCGCGGCACCGCGCAAGCCGGCGCGCCGACCTACCCGCGCAGCGCCGAGCTGAGGCGCGCGCTGGCACCGGTGATCGATCCTGATACCGGTAAGCAGATCGCGCTGGCAACGCGGCGAGTCGGCCACGCCGACTGGTTGCGCGGCGTACCCGACGGGCTGCAAACGATGCAAGTGACTGAAGCCAGCGAAGAAGTGATGGCAGGCGACCTGCTGGTCGACATCGCGAGCACACGAGTCACCGGTCCTGCGCTTGCCCCGCATGCAGCGACACCGATGCGAGGTCGTGTGGCCGCTATCCTGCATGGCGGACGCTGGGCCACCCTGCATGACATCGTCGCGCTCAACCGCGGTACGCTGCACGGGCTGGATGCTGGCAGTGTCGTGAACGTCACCCGACCCGTTAAAATCGCATTACATGAATCCCCGCAAGCTTCCTCTCCGGCCTCCGGCATCGACGAACCCGTGGCCACCCTGCTGGTGGTCGATGTGCTCGAACATGCTGCGCTGGCCATCGTGATGCGCGCCCAAGACCCCTTCACCGCCGGCGCAGCATTCGCTTCGCCTGGCCACACAAGCCCATGAGTGCTCGCGAAAGCCTTGCCGCCTGGATCAGGCTGTCGCTGACCGAAGGTATCGGGCCGCAGACTGCACGCGAACTGTTATCGCGCTTCGGGCTGCCGGAAGACATCGTCGGCGCCGGCTTCCCGGCCTTGCAGAAATGCGTGCCCGAAAAGATCGCGTACGCCTTGTCCGGCGCGCCGTCAGACGCGATGCAGGAGCAAATCGAGCGCACGCTCGCATGGGCCTATATCGAAGGCAACTATGTACTGACGCTGGCCGATGACAGCTATCCGAAAGCGCTGCTGAGCATCCCCGACCCGCCACCTCTGCTGTATGCGAAGGGCCGCATCGGCTTGCTGTCGCGGCCGGCGCTGGCCATCGTCGGCAGCCGCAATGCGACCGTGCAAGGCATGCAGAATGCGGAACGCTTTGCGCACACGCTGTCGGCATCGGGGCTGACGGTGGTGTCTGGCCTGGCGCTGGGCATCGATGCCGCAGCTCACCTGGGTGCGCTGGGTGCACAGGCTGCGCCGGGAGTACCCGCGACATCCGCCACGCATGTCGAGGCGGGATCGACGATTGCCGTCACCGGCACCGGGCTGGATCTGGTCTATCCGGCCCGCCACCATGCGCTCGCGCACCGTATCGCCATCGAAGGCTGCCTGCTCAGCGAATATCCGCTGGGCACGCAGGCAATCGCCGGTAATTTCCCGCGCCGCAATCGCCTCATCAGCGGTCTGGGCATGGGTGTGCTGGTGGTCGAAGCGGCGACGCATTCGGGCTCGCTGATCACGGCGCGCAGTGCGACTGAACAAGGCCGCGAGGTATTCGCGATACCCGGCTCCATCCATTCGCCCTTGTCCAAGGGTTGCCATCAACTGATACGGCAGGGAGCCAAGCTGGTGGAGTCGGCGCAGGACATCATGGAAGAATTGCGCTGGCAGCACCGTGCGGCACCAGTGCCTGCGCCGAACAATGCTGGCGTGGCCGATGCCGCCGCACTGGCCGACGATGAACCGCTGGCACGGCTGCTCTCTCTGGCAGGCCATGACCCGGTATCCATTGATCAGTTGATCGAGCGCAGCGGCATGCGCGCTGCCGACATCCAGGCTGCCTTGCTGAAGCTGGAATTGCAACAGCGTGTCGAATTGCTGCCCGGCGGCCAATACCGGCGACTTGCCTGAAGCAGCCGAAAGCCATCGGCCCGCTTGCAGGTCAGCGAGCTGCCTTGATTTGCCGAATACTTTTCCTGCATGAACGCCGCATTAATGGGTGTATTTGTTCATCCATAATTCGGTGTGCGTGAAAAATCATTCACAATTTGGCTAAGGCCATGAAATTGCAGGGAAAACATGCGCCGCTGCGGGTAAGGCGCAGAGTTGGCTTTCAACGCAGGCAAAAGATTTTTCCGGGTGTGCTTGTATCTGGCCACGGATGCGGCTACAGTACGAGCATGTTTGAGGTGCTCGTTTATCTTTACGAAACCTATTACCGTCCTGACGCTTGCCCGGACTCCACGGCGCTTGCGAAGAAACTGTCGGCGGTAGGTTTTGAAGAAGAAGAAATTTCGAAAGCACTCGGGTGGCTGACCGATCTCGCGGAAACCACCAACGCCATGTTCCGCCAGCAATGGCACCAGACGGCGTTCTCCTTCGGTACTCGCATCTACGCTCCCCAGGAATACGAACTGCTCGGCACGGCCGCGATCGGTTTCATTGAATTCCTGGAATCTGCCGACGTGGTCAACGCGATGCAGCGCGAAATCGTCATTGAGCGTGCGTGCGCGGTCAACGAATCCCCGATTGCTCTCGACAAATTGAAAGTCATCGTGCTTATGGTGCTCTGGAGCCAGGGCAAGGAACCGGACAGCCTGATCTTCGACGAGCTTTTCGCTGACGAAGACAGCGCCAGCCCGCCCGTTTATCACTGATGACCCGTGGCTGCCGGATGGCCGGGCAGCCGTTTTCGCATCGGATATCTCCGATCTCCCTGTGTTGCCGGATGCATCGCCAAGCCCCGGCAAGCGCCACCCCTTCTTGCAGACTTTTCGATAACCCGCTTATCATTGGCCGCATTTAGCCAGCCAAACCCCGGTTTTCCGCCGCTTTTGAGGCCTTGCAGATACTGAAGGGATTGGCGCATTTCCATTAATACAGAGGGGGTCTTGCGACAAGACGCCCTGGCGGCGCAGCCAGCCAGGCTGATGCCCTGCAGCCCCCCGAACCGGATCAACCATGACCAAAACCCTCATCATTGCTGAGAAGCCCTCAGTCGCGAACGACATCGCGAAGAGCCTGGGCGGCTTCACCAAACACGATGAGTACTTCGAGTCTGACGACTACGTGCTGTCGTCGGCCGTCGGCCATCTGGTGGAAATTGCTGCGCCTGAAGAACATGACGTCAAGCGCGGCAAGTGGTCTTTCGCCAACCTGCCGATGATTCCGCCGTATTTCGCGCTGAACCCGATCCAGAAGACGGAATCGCGCTTGAAGGTGCTGAACAAGCTCATCAAGCGCAAGGACGTCGGCGCCCTGATCAACGCATGTGACGCGGGCCGCGAAGGTGAACTGATCTTCCGCCTGATCGTGCAATACGCGAAGGCCAAGCAACCGATCAAGCGCCTGTGGCTGCAATCGATGACGCCGGGTGCGATTCGCGATGCGTTTGCGCACCTGCGCGACGATCAGGACATGCTGCCGCTGGCCGATGCCGCCCGTTGCCGCAGCGAAGCTGACTGGCTGATTGGCATCAACGGTACCCGTGCGATGACGGCCTTCAACTCGAAAGAGGGCGGTTTCTACCTGACCACCGTCGGCCGCGTGCAGACGCCGACGCTGTCGATCGTGGTCGAGCGTGAAGAAAAGATCAAGCAATTCGTACCGCGCGACTTCTGGGAAGTGCGGGCCGAATTCGTCTGTGCTGCCGGTGTGTATGAAGGCCGCTGGCTCGACACCGCCTTCAAGAAGGACGAGACCGATCCGGAGAAAAAGGCCGAGCGCCTGTGGAGCAAGGCCGCCGCTGAATCCGTGGTTGCTGCTTGCCGCGGCAAGCCGGGCAATGTCAGCGAAGAATCCAAGCCCAGCACCTCGATGGCGCCGGCGCTGTTCGACCTGACCAGTCTGCAGCGCGAGGCCAACGCGCGCTTCGGCTTCTCGGCCAAGAACACGCTGGGCCTGGCGCAGGCGCTGTATGAAAAGCACAAGGTGCTGACCTATCCCCGTACCGACTCCAAGCACCTGCCGGAAGACTATCTCGGCACCGTGAAGCAGACGCTGGAATCGCTGGGCGAGGGCAACAACTACTACCCGCACTGCGCGCAGATCCTGAACAACGGCTGGGTCAAGCCCAACAAGCGCATCTTCGACAACACGAAGATCAGCGACCACTTCGCCATCATCCCCACCGGCCAGTGGCCCAAGAGCCTGTCCGAGCCGGAGCAGAAGTTATACGACCTGGTCGTGCGCCGCTTCCTCGCCGTGTTCTTCCCGGCGGCCGAGTACCTGGTGACGACGCGCTTCACCGAAGTGTCAGGCCACCAGTTCAAGACCGAGGGCAAGATCCTGGTCACCCCGGGCTGGCTGTCGGTGTACGGCAAGGAATCCGCGCTGCTCGACTCGAAGAAGGAAGACGGCGAGACCAGCGGTTCGCTGGTGCCGGTCGCCAAAGACGAGAAGGTCAAGACCGACAAGGTCGATGCGCATGGCCTGGTCACCAAGCCGCCGGCACGCTACTCGGAAGCGACGCTGCTGTCGGCGATGGAAAGCGCCGGCAAGCTGGTCGAAGATGAAGAGCTGCGCGATGCGATGGCCGGCAAGGGCCTCGGCACGCCGGCCACGCGCGCGGCCATCATCGAAGGCCTGCTGGGCGAGAAATACCTGATCCGCGAAGGCCGCGAACTGATCCCGACCGCGAAGGCCTTCCAGCTGATGACCCTGCTGCGCGGCCTCGGCGTGGCCGAACTGACGGCACCCGAGCTGACCGGCGAGTGGGAACACAAGCTGTCGCTGATGGAGCGCGGCGGCATCAGCCGCGACGAGTTCATGCGCGAGATTGCGCAAATGACGCAGACCATCGTCAAGCGCGCGAAGGAATACGACAACGACACCATCCCCGGCGACTATGCGACGCTGAAGACGCCGTGCCCGAACTGCGGCGGCGTGGTGAAGGAAAACTATCGTCGCTTCGCGTGCACGAAGTGCGAATTTTCGATGAGCAAGATTCCCGGCGGCCGCCAGTTCGAAGTGCCGGAGGTCGAAGAGCTGCTGACCAATCGCACCATCGGTCCGCTGCAAGGCTTCCGCTCGAAGATGGGCCGTCCGTTCGCGGCGATCCTGAAGATCTCGCGCGACGAAGACATCAACAACTTCAAACTCGAGTTCGACTTCGGCCAATCGAATGACGAAGACGAGAATGCCGAGCCGGTCGACTTCAGCAACCAGACCCCGCTGGGCGCCTGCCCGAAGTGCGGCAGCGGCGTCTACGAGATGGGCCTCGCCTATGTCTGCGAAAAGACCGTCGCCCGTCCCAAGGGCTGCGACTTCCGCAGCGGCCGCATCATCCTGCAGCAGGAAATCCTGCCGGAGCAGATGGCCAAGCTGCTCAATGACGGCAAGACCGACCTGCTGCCGGGCTTCGTGTCGCAGCGCACGCGCCGTCCGTTCAAGGCCTTCCTCGTGAAGGGCAAGGATGGCAAGGTCAGCTTCGAGTTCGAGGAACGCAAGGGCAAGCCGGCCGCGAAATCGGCCGCCAAGTCGGCTGCCGCAGGCGAGGATGATGGCGATGCAGCGGTGCCGGCCAAGAAAACCGCGGCGAAGTCGGCCGCAGTGAAAAAGCCGGCTGCGAAGAAGACCGCAGCCAAGAAGACGGCATCGAAGACCGCCACCAAGACCGCCGTCAAGGCCGTACCCAGGAAAGCAGTCGCGAAAAAAGCCGTCGCCAAAAAGGCGGCAGCCAAGAAAGCCGCCTGACGCCGGCATTCACAGCGACCGACAGCCCCGACGGCCGGCCTTTGTGCCGGCCGTTTGTTTTTGCGTTCGCTTCCGGTGCGATACCGCGATTGCGTGATATCAACGCTTGCCGCACGCGGCCGAACTTTTGCCCTGCCTGCTGCTTCTACTCTCAGCATCTCGATGCTACGCCTGGTACGCCGCGTCGTACCGACTCATCAATCTTGCGGGAGTGTTCTATGACCAAATGGATGTTAGCGATCGCCTGTGCAGCGCTGCTGAGCGCGTGTACCGGCATGACAGGCGGAGGCTCGGGCTCCGGCACCAGTGGCAGCGGTAGCTATGGAACGTCCGGCACGCCATCGGGGACCTCGGGCACCAGCGGCTCGACAGGTACCTCGGGTACCTCAGGGACGTCGGGCAGCATGGGTTCGCCCAGCAGCTCGGGCGGCGCATCCAGCAGCGGCTCCAGCATGGGCGGCACCGGCACCGATACGCCCAGCACCACCAGTCCGACACCGATGACGAACCCGGGCCCGGCCACCAGCCCCAGCACCGGCCAGTAAGCACCTCGCTTTGCATCGTCAAGCGGCCGCAGCGTTTGCTGCGGCCATGTCTTTTTCGGGTACCGGCAGGCCATCGACCTAACAGGCATGCGCTACACTGTCATGCCATTCACCCGCCTGCATCTTGTGCAGTCTGCTTGCCGTCGCCCCCATGTTTTCCACTACCCGCCCACCGCGCCTGATGCCGGTCCTGATTGCCAGCGGCATCATCCTCACACTGGCCATGGGCATACGCCACGGCTTCGGCTTCTGGCTGCAACCCGTCTCGCAGCAGCATGGATGGACACGCGAAACCTTTTCACTGGCGATGGCGGCGCAAAACCTGATGTGGGGCGTGATCGGCCCGTTCGCCGGCATCGCGGCCGACCGGCTGGGCGCAGCGCGCGTGGTCTTCATCGGCGCCATCGTGTACGCGCTGGGCTTGTTGTCGATGGCGCTGATCGATGACGCAACGATGTACATCCTCGTCTCCGGCGTACTGCTCGGTGCCGCATTGTCCGGCACGGCCTTCGGCGCGCTGTCGGGCATCATCGGCCGTACCGCGCCATTCGAATTGCGTTCATGGGCCTTCGGCATCCTGGGCGCAGCCGGCTCTTTCGGCCAGTTCGCAATGGTGCCCGTCGAGCAGCAACTGATCGCCGCCACCGGCTGGCAGCATGCGCTGCTATGGCTGGCGCTGGCGGTGCTGCTGATCATGCTGCCGCTGGCCTTCATGCTGCGCGAACCTTCATCCGATTCGCAAGTGTATGCGCACCATCAGAGCGTGGGCGAAGCCGTCCGCGAGGCCTTCGGCCATCGTCCTTTCCAGTTGCTGGTGGCCGGCTATTTCGTGTGCGGCTTCCAGGTGGTCTTCATTGGCGTGCACATGCCGGCCTACCTGAAAGACCACGGCATCCTCGACCCGGGCGTCGCCACGACGGCCCTGGCTACCATCGGCCTGTTCAACATCTTCGGCTCCTATTACGCCGGCAAGCTGGGCGGGCGCTGGCCCAAGCCCTGGCTGCTATCCGGGATCTACTTTGCTCGCGCGCTGTTCATCACCGCCTTCCTGCTCGCACCGCTGACCCCGACCTCGGTCTACATCTTCGCCGGGGCGATGGGCTTCATCTGGCTTTCCACCGTGCCGCTGACGAATGCGACCATCGCCAGCATCTTCGGTGTACGCTACCTGTCTATGCTGTCGGGCTTCGTGTTCTTCTCGCACCAGCTCGGCAGCTTCCTCGGTGTCTGGCTCGGCGGCTACCTGTACACGGTACAGGGCAACTACCATATGGTGTGGATGATCACGATTGCGCTGGGCATCGCGGCCGGCCTGATCAACCTGCCGATCAGCGAAGCCGCGATCGTGCGCGAGGAGGTGGCCGCCGCATGAAACCGGGACGCATGCCCTTGCTCTGGCGCATGATCGCCGCCCTCGCGGCAGCGGTCGTGCTGGGGCTGGTGTTTGCCACCTACCTGCGGCCCGGCTTCGTACTGGACGTGGCCAATCGGCTCTGGCTGTGCTTCTGAAGATGAGCGATCCAAGAACCCCGAGTTTTCCCGTTGAAGCCCGCGCAGCCGTGCAGGCGCTGCGCGCCTCGCGCATCCGCGAAGTCGCGAACGCCGGCATGGGCCGCGACGACGTGCTGCCGTTCTGGTTCGGCGAACCGGACGAGGTGACGCCGGCCTTCATCCGCGATGCCGCCAAGGCGGCGCTGGATGCCGGCGACACCTTCTACACGCACAACATGGGCATACCGGCGCTGCGCGAAGCGATCGCCGCCTATGTGTCGAGCCTGCACCGCCCGGTCGGCGCGGAGCGGATCGCCGTCACCTCGTCAGGCGTGTCCGGACTGATGCTGGTGGCGCAGCTGTTCATCAACCCGGGCGATCGCGTGGTCGCGGTCACGCCGCTGTGGCCCAACCTGGTCGAAATCCCGCGCATCCTCGGCGGCGAAGTGATCACCGTGCCTTTGCAGCTGAACACCTCGGGTGATGCGCCGCGCTGGGAGCTCGACCTCGACCGCCTGATCGATGCGCTGGTGCCCGGCACGCGCGCGTTGCTGCTGAATTCGCCGAACAATCCGACCGGCTGGGTGATCTCGCCCGAGCAGCAGCAAGCATTGCTCGCGCATTGCCGCAAGCATGGCATCTGGCTGATGGCCGATGACGTGTATGAGCGGCTGGTCTATGACACACCCGCCGGCAAGGTCGCCTGCGCACCATCGTTCCTTGACCTGGCCGAGCCGGAGGAGCGCGTGGTGTCGACCAACAGCTTCTCGAAGTCCTTCCTGATGACGGGCTGGCGCCTCGGCTGGCTGCAGGTACCGGCCAGCCTGATGCATGACCTGGGCAAGCTGATCGAATACAACACCTCCTGCGCGCCCGGCTTCGTGCAGCGCGCAGGCTGCGCGGCGCTGTCGCACAGCGAAGAGATCGTCGCGCGTACGCTGGCCAGATACACTGCGGCGCGCAACTTCCTGTGCGAACAGCTATCGGCGCCCGAGTTCCGCCATGCCGGCGTGATTGCGCCGCGTCCGCAGGGCACGATGTATGTGTTCTTCAAGCTCGACGGCGAGCGCGACTCGCTGGCCTTGTGCAAGCGGCTGGTGACCGAGGCCGGCCTGGGACTTGCGCCCGGCAGCGCGTTCGGAGACGAAGGCGAGGGCGCGATACGCTGGTGCTTCGCAAGCTCGACGGACAAGCTGGCGCAAGGCGTGGAGCGACTCGCGACCTTCCTGCGCAAGCGCTGACTGTCGGGCGCCGACTTTCAGGCGCTGAAATTCAGACGTTGACGGAGGCGCTGATCCTCGTGCCTCAGCTGCCTGCCAATGCTTCCAGCATCGCCGCAAGCGCCTCCGGTGAGGTGATCATCGCGTCGTGACCGGCCGCGATCTCGCGCCATTGCCAGTGCGGCTGCGCGCGCACCTGTTCACGCAAGGCAGCCAGCGGCGGATACCGGGGATCGGTGACGGCGATATAGGTTTTCGGCAGACCGTTGCCGAACGGGTGCTGCAACATCAGCGGCTCGGTATAGGCCTTCAGCGGATGCGGTGTCAGCCGGCGCTGCAGCCAGGCTTGTTGCGCCGGATCGGTGACGCCGAATTTTTCGGGCGAGGGTATCGCCATCCGCAAGCCTTCGGCATCGATGGTGCGACTACGTTCCTGCTGCACCTCAGGACTGAACAGCGACAGCGCCGATTGTCCATGCGGCACGACCAGCGCATCGAGATAGACCAACTGCTTCAATCGCTCCGGCATGCGGTCGGCGACACCGGTAATCACCGGCCCCGCGAAACTGTGGCCGACCAGAACCACCTCTTGCAGTTCTTCTGCGACGATGACGCCGGCAATATCAGCGATGCAAGTCGACAGCCCGGTGTTCGCATCGAGCAGGTGTGCTCGCTCGCCAAGACCGGTCAGGGTTGGCGTGAACACCTGATGACCGTGCGCACGCAAGCGTGCAGCGACGTGTCGCCAGCACCAGCCGCCATGCCACGCGCCATGGACCAGAACGAAATTCATTGCGCCTCCCGTATGCCCAAAACCGATACAATTGGGCGATGGATCTTACCCTCACCGAACTCGAACAGGCGATCAATTACTGGCGCCGCATGCGTCCGTCCACCGGCGAGGAACATGCTTTGTCGGCTGAAGTGAATGCACTGGCCGATGTTTATGCGCTGATGATTTTCCAGCGCGCCCGCACGTTCACGCTCGAAGCTTTGCCCGCCGAGGCGCGCAATCTGATCGATGCGTGGCGCAAGACAGCCGAAGGCAACGCGGCCTGAGCTTGTAGCGCAGCCCTGTACGCATTTCAACGTGCCGCCGGGTTTTCGGCGTCCTGCAACACTCGCCACATGACCTTGCCGGTCGCCGATTTCGGCAAGCTGTCGACGAATTCCACCACGCGCGGCACCTTGTATGCCGCCATCTGTTCGCGTGCCCAGGCCATCAGGCTGCGCGCATCCAGCGTGCTGCCCTCGCGGCGAACCACATAGGCTTTCACGGTTTCGCCGCGATGGCTGTCGAAGGCCGCAACGATGCAGCAATCCCTGAGTTCCGGATGGCGGTACATCATCGCCTCGACCTCGGCCGGCCACACCTTGTAGCCGCTCGCATTGATCATGCGCTTGAGCCTGTCGGTGAAGAAGAAATAGCCGTCGTCATCGACATAGCCGAGGTCGCCGGTGCGCAGGTAGCGCCGGCCATCGATGTCGATGAAGGCCGCACGCGTCTTGGCCTCATCGCCCCAATAGCCTTCGAACAGTTGCGGCCCATGGATCACGATCTCGCCAACTTCACCGGCCGGCAATGCTTGCAGCGAATCCGGATCGATCACCATCGACGTCGTATCGAAAATCGGCATGCCCAGGCATTGCTGCTTCGGATGCTGCGCGGGATTCGAATGGGTGGTGGCGATGGTCTCCGTCAAACCATAGCCTTCGATGTAACGCAAGCCAGTCAGGTCGAGCAGCTTTTGTGCAATGGCGGCCGGCATCGCCGCGCCACCGCCTGACACGCGCCGCAAGCTCTTGAGCGCCGTGGGGTCGAGTGCCGGGTTTGACAGGAAATCGATCATCATCGTCGAGATCGCCGACCAGGTCGTGATGCGATGACGTGGAATGAGGCGCGCCGCCAGCTCGCGATCCCAGCGCGGCATGATTACTTGTGTCGCGCCGGCATGGATGGCGGCGTTCATGCTGACCTGCATGCCCGTCACATGGAACATCGGCAGCGACACCAGTGCAACATCCTCGGGCACATGCGCGGCCCAGGTTGCCGCAGCGACGGTCGTGAACATCAGCGAACGATGCGTGTGCATGCACCCCTTTGGCTGGCCGGTGGTACCCGAGGTGTAGGGCAGGCAAGCGAGGTCGTCCGGCCCGGCCTGCATCGCGCCCGGCGTCAGTTGTGCTGCTATTGCGTCATGCCACGCAGTTTGATGTGCATGCTGCATTGGCTGGCGCGGCATGCGCACCCAATCCGGCGCTTCGGCCACATCGTCGCCGGCTTTGTCTGCATGGCAGGCCACGACCATCTGCGTCGGCTTGCCCTCGTCCAGCAACGGCGCCCATTGCGGCAACAACTCCTGCGAGGTCAGCACGAGCCGTGCGCCGCTGTCATCGAGCAGGTAACGCAACTCGTCGGAGAGCAACATCGGATTGGCCGGAACCACGACCGCGTCCGCGCGCAGGATGGCGTAGAACGCCGCGACGAACTGAGGGCAGTTTTGCATCTGCAGCAGCACGCGGTCGCCCCGCTGCAGACCGGCGCGTTGCTGCATCCAGCCGGCCATGGCCTCGACTTCGGCGTTCAGCTCGCGATAACTGATACGGCGGCCGAAGTACAACAGCGCTGTGTGCTCTGGCGCGCGCACCGCGGACTGAATGAGATTGGCCGCCAGCTGGGTCGCGGGCAGTACCAGATGCCGCGGCAAGCCGGCAGGCCAATGGGCAGGCGCCGCAGGATCGACGTCGACAGCTGGAGATGGGGCAGCAGGCATCAAGGGTGACGGGTCAGGATTCGTAGCAAACGTAGTTTACCGTTGCCAACAGCCGACACCGGGCTCTGGAGAAAAATCCTGCGTTTCTGCGGGTTTTGAGCCGGCCTTGTTTTTTGATTGACAATTTTATTTTGCGCTGCGTCAAATATTTTGCTGCTCTGCACAAAAATCAGTTGACATGAAGTTCTGCGTCCGTAAAATCGGTTTTGTTGCGGTGCACAATAGCCGCGAAATGAATCCCGGACCAACAACCGATATCAGATAGCCCCGAAAGGAGAACCACCATGTTTTCTAACGCCGACCAACTGTCCAACGCCACCAAGGCTTCGATCGACAACCAGCTGGCTGCCATGAGCGACCTCGCGAACAAGGCCCTGCAAAGCGTCGCCGAACTGGTCGAACTGAACCTGGCGACGGCCAAGGATTCGCTGGCCACCACGTCCGCCGCTGCCCAGCAGATGCTGGCTGCCAAGGATGCGCAGGAAATTCTGAGCCTGAGCTCGCAGCAAGCACAACCGAACGCCGAGAAGGCACTGGCCTATGGCCGCCACCTGGCTTCGATCGCCACCAAGGCACAAGCTGACTTTACCAAGGCCACCGAAGCACGCATCGCCGAGACCACCAAGCAAGTCAACAAGCTGATCGACGACCTGTCGAAAGCGGCACCGACCGGTTCGGAAAATGCGATCGCGTTGCTGAAGGCCAGCGTCGCCAATGCCAACGCCGCCTACGAGCAAATCTCGAAAGCGAGCAAGCATGCCGTCGAGAACCTGGAAGAAAACTTCACCGAAGCCGCCAAGCACTTCACCGCTGCCACCGAGAAACCGGCACGCGCGAAGAAAGCATCGTAATCCGGCGTCAGCACCGCTGAAAAACGACGGGCCGCATATGCGGCCCGTTTTTTTTGTGCGCGGCGCGCGGCACCATAGCGGCAGGCTTACTTGCCGGCCTGCGCACAGATCGACAGCGACAGGGCTTCGGCGACGCGAATGCCGTCGATCGCTGCCGACATGATGCCGCCCGCGTACCCTGCACCTTCCCCGGCCGGATACAGCCCACGGGTATTGACGCTCTGCAGATCTTCGCCGCGACGGATGCGAACCGGCGACGAGGTGCGGGTCTCGACGCCAGTCAGCAATGCGTCGTGCATCGCAAAACCGCGGATCTGCTTGTCGAATGCAGGCAGCGCTTCGCGTATCGCGTCGATGGCATACGCAGGCAGGCTGGGATTGAGGTCGCCGAGGCTGACACCCGGCTTGTACGAAGGCAGCACATCGCCGAACACCGATGACGGGCGGTTCGCGATGAAATCACCGACCAGCTGACCGGGCGCATTGTAGTTACCGCCGCCGAGTTCATAGGCCTTCGATTCGAGCGCGCGCTGGAAATCGATGCCGGTCAGAGGGCCGCCCGGGTAATCGTCAGGGGTAATGCCGACCACGATGCCTGCATTCGCATTGCGTTCATTGCGCGAATACTGGCTCATGCCATTGGTGACGACGCGCCCCTCTTCGGAGGTGGCAGCAATCACGGTGCCGCCCGGGCACATGCAGAAGCTGTAGACCGCGCGGCCATTGCTGGCGTGATGTACCAGCTTGTAGTCGGCCGCACCCAGTATGGGGTTGCCGGCAAACTGGCCGAAGCGTGCCCTGTCGATCAGCGACTGCGGATGCTCGATACGGAAGCCGACGGAGAAGGGCTTGGCCTCGACATAAACGCCTGCCTCGGCCAACATCTGGAAGGTATCGCGCGCACTGTGCCCGATCGCGACGACCGCGTGACGGGTCGGCAGCACGTCGCCGTTCGATAGCTTCAGCGCTCGCAGCTGGCCATCGACGATCTCCATGCCATCCACTTTCTGCTCGAAGCGAAACTCGCCGCCCAGGCTCTCGATGGATTCGCGCATGATCTCGATCATCTTCACCAGCCGGAAGGTGCCGATGTGCGGCTTGCTGACGTAGAGGATCTCTTCCGGGGCGCCGGCCTTGACGAACTCGGTCAGCACCTTGCGCGTCAGGTGGCGCGGGTCGCTGATCTGGCTGTACAGCTTGCC
>JACCDR010859840.1_pt1 | contig 32179 bp, 51 predicted proteins | sample 7446431 | NCBI WGS metagenome assembly JACCDR01 (sample SAMN15323443, study PRJNA562643) | freshwater metagenome | isolation source: river surface water | place: USA:Blue River Watershed | collected 2017-08-17
GCCAGGTTAAGCGGGAACGCCGCTCAGCGCATCACCGCCGAGGCCTGAGCGCGCCGCACTACCTCGGCCGCGCGCAGGTTCACAACCGTGCTCACGACGCACACCAGGGCGCAGAGGCAGCACATGGCAACGAGGATGCGGGGTTCACGTCGGGCCGCCTTGCTCTCCTCGTAGACGTTGATCTGGAATTGCTGGATCTCGTGGATCGCGCGGCGCACCGCATCCAAGTCGCTTCGCATGAGGGGACGATCGATCGGTGTAACATCGCTGTCGTTCACTGGGCCTGCTCCAAAAACTTGGCGATCGAGAAAAAGTAGTACGCAGACTTGATGGGCCGGCGCCGAATCTTGATCGACGGGGACGACAGCGTTAGGCCCTGGTTACCGTCGATGCTAACGAAAGTTCCTGACTCATGGTACACGCTGTGCACGAGCGCGTAGTGCGAATTGCGCTGGAACCATGCGATGTCTCCCGGCTGAGGCGCGGTGACGATCTTGAGGCCCTGTGGAAAACAATAGCCGACACCGTCTAGCCAGTACGCATCCGGAGCGAGCCCCGACTCCTTCAGGGAAAACAACGTGAACGCGCCACACCAATGCTTCAGCTGATAGGCATCAACCTGCGCGTCACTCCAGTTGGGAGGCAGGACGCTCCGCCAATACTCCCAGCGCCGCCGCGTCGACTGGAGCTCTGGCTCCACCCCGGGCGGCAGATCGTCGGTTATGTCACCGTGAGGCATCGGGATCTCTACCCGTTTACCGTGCGGGTCGCGGGCGAAAAAGCGTTGCGCCTGGTACTCATACAGCGCCGCAAACAGAACCGCCTGGCGTTTTTCCTCGTCCGTCCGTTGGCTCATTGCGCGGAGTGTGCCACCTGTGCCAGGCTTTTGCCACCGGTTACGCCTCACAGAGGCAAAGGATCCACAAAATGCAAGCCACCTCTACCCTTACGCTCCGCTACGTCGCCCCGGGAAATGTCGCCTCGGTGCTCAGCCTGAACACCGAGCTCGAATACATCGCCAGCGCCGCTGGGTTTCTCGATATCCCGGCCGCGGCCGCCGATGGCACGAGCTACGCTGTGCCGTTTGGCACGGTCGCCGCGGCGAAGGGTTACGTTTTGCAGAACAACACGGACCAAGCCGTAGAGGTGTCGATCAACGCCAGCGAGGATGTTTTTACGCTGCAACCGGGCGGAATCCTGGTTCAACAGGGGCAGGCCGTCAGCACGGTTACGAGTATCTCCGTGATCACGACTGCGCTAACCACCGAGCAAGGCACGGTGGCGTACGTCGTGCTCGGGGACACGCCTACCGCATGATCGTCTGGGGATGGGTCGCGTTGATGTGGGCGACGAGCGTTGCTGCGTGGACGCTCGTCGCTTGCGCGCGTGAAAGACCCAGCAACTACCACGCATTCTGTGAGCTGCTGGGTCTGTGCGTATTCTGGCCGCTTACTCTGTTTCTCGAGATTGCGCTAAGGTTGGCACATGCTCGGCGCAGTAGAGCGGCTAGAAAAACAACGCAGGAAAATTGAACGACTCGGCGGCGGCGGAGTGGAGCCGCCAGAGTACCCCGGTAGTTTCGCGAAAACGTACCGGTTGATGTACCCAAAATATTTGCCCGGTCCGCACCTGAAGCCGCTGTGGAATGCGTTCGAGCGGGCGAAAAAGGAGCCGGTGCGCGTATGCGCATCGTATCCGCCGCGCGCCGGCAAAACGGAGAGCGTCATCGCCGGTTTCGTCGATCGCCTCATGTGGCGTCCGGAATCGCGACTCGCATACATCTCGTACGCTGGCAAGTTTGCGCAAAAGAAAAGCGCACGCATACGCGGCTTCGCGCGGCAACTCGGGGTACCGATCGACCCGACAACGCGCAGTAAACAGGACTGGGCCACCGGATTCGGCGAGGGCGGCGTGTGGGCGACCAGCGTAGGCGGTCAGATTAACGGTATGGGTTTCGATCTGGAGGTGTTTGACGATCTGCTCGCTGGGCGCGAGGAAGCCGAAAGCGTTCACGCGCGTGACAAGGCGTGGGATATGCTCAAGGCGGACGGCATTACCCGCCTGGAACCGGAGGGATCCGTGATCCTGAACGGTACTCGTTGGCACGAGGATGACCCGATCGGGCGCGCTGTGTCTGAGGGAGGATGGGAGGAGATCAATATACCGGCGCTAGATGTTGCCGGTAACAGCTACTGGCCACGCAGGTGGACCACGAGTCTTCTGGTAGCTCGTCGCGCCGAGCTCGGAGGGGAGGAGGGCTATGAGTGGTGCTCGCTCTACATGGGCAACCCGCGCGCCAAGGGCGAGCGAGTGTTCTCCGACGCGCACATGCTCGAGGAGATCCCAGTGGGCCCGGCTCGGGTCGGCATTGGCGTAGACTTCGCCTACACCGTCAAAAAAGGATCCGACTATTCATGCGCCGTGGTGATGGCGCAGATCGGCGATCTGTACATCGTGCTCGATGTGTACAGGGAGAAGGTTTCCGAGGCCGCGTTTCGCGAAAGAGTGGCCGAGCTCGCGGAGAAATGGAGCGCTCAGTTTGTGGTTGGATATGTCGCAAAAACGGAGGAGGCCAACGTAACTCTGTTGCAGCGCGACGGGTTACCCGCGTTCGCGTCGCGCGCATCGCAGGATAAAAAAATCCACGCGCTACCATGCGCGGCCGCGTGGAACCTCGGCCGTGTACGCGTCTGGAAAGGCAAGCGCTGGGAGCGGGATTTCGTGCACGAGGTCGAATGGTTCACAGGCGCCGATCGGAGAGACGATCAGGTTGACGCGCTGTGCACGGTATACGACGCGCTACATGCTAGCGCGCCCGTGGACTGGAAATGGTGCCTCGACACCGCGGCGGTGGCCCCTGTCCCGTACGCCGGCATGTCCAATTAAAACGGCCCGGCCAGCTTTCGCCGACCGGGCCGCCCGCACGAAGAGGATGGGAACGTCCGTGACCCGGTAACCGTGGCACGTCGCGGCGGCGTTTGCAAGCCGACTGTGCCACGTGGCACACTGCCTGCCATGTCGTTTCTCTCGTGGTTCGGTTTCGGGCAGGCGGCGCGCGCGATGGCACAGGTGACACCGAGCGGCGCGCCTAGGCCAGCGAACCCGGCGCCCTCGCTGCCGGGCTCGGGTGGCCCGCGTGAGCCCGACGTCCCAGAGGGAGCCCGCCCCCCCGATGGGCACTTTGCGGACATTCCGATCGCCTCACTCGGTGGGTGGGATGTGCCGCGGATCCAGGCCGCTCTTAACGGTCACCAGCTTGGGAATTTCGCTCAGTCCGCGCTTCTGGTCGAGGCAATGATCGGCGACGACAGGATCCAGACTGCGCTCAACGGTCGCACCAAAGGCGTAACCTCCAGGCACCTACACACGGTGCGGGCTAAGCGCGATCGTGACGGCCTAGCGCGTCGTGCCGTCGAGCGCGTGTGGCGCAAGGTTTTTTCGGATGAGCTGCTCGACCAATTCATGATGTGGACAACCATGCTCGGCTTTGTCCTCTGCGAGGTACTGTGGACGGCGGAAACCGATCCGGAACTTGGGGACATTTGGGTCCCCTACCTCAAGATCTGGCACGCATCATATGTCTGGTATGACGTCGCGGCGCGTCGCTACGTTGCGATAACCCAAGAGGGTAACGTCTGCATCGAGCAAGACGATCCGCACTGGTTTCTGTTTACCCCATTCGGCAGCTACCGAGGATGGTTGCGTGCCGCTGTACGGTCTTGCGCTCCGCCCTGGCTGATTCGTCAGTTTTCCCGCCGTGACTGGGCCCGCTACTGCGAAGTGCATGGCCTGCCGATCCGAATGATCGATGTGCCCGCACAATCCAGCGCCGTCGACAAGGCCCGCATGTTTTCCCAGGTGCGCAACCTTGGCGCGCAAAGCACCATCATCCTGCCAAACCAGGGCATGGGGACCGGAGCGACTCAAGACGGCATGAAATGGGACGTGCGCCTGCTCGAGGCGAAAGATGAGGCGTGGGCCGCGTTCCCCGGCTTGATCAAAGACTGCGACATGGCGATCCAGCTCGCGATCCGCGGCACCAATCTAGTTAGCGAGGTGCAAGGCGGTTCTTACGCCGCCGCGCAGGTGCACGCTGACGAGGATAGTGCGTACGCGGACAGCGATTGCCGTAAGCTGTGCGCGGGAGCAACGGCTCTCATGCGGCTCTTCTGCGCGTACAACCTAGGCGATTCGGACCTGTGTCCGTTTCTGCGACTCGAGGCGCCGGACAAGCAGAACAAGACGTTGTTGGCGCAGTCTCAGCTCAACGCAATGACCGTGATCGAGTCAGCGATCGATCGCGGCATCCCGATCGACGTTGCTGCTTACTGTGAGCGCTACGACATTCCTCTTCTCGGCATCGAGGAGGGGGAGACGCTGGAGCTCGACACGGAACCCGTTAGCGATCCGGAGAGCGACGACGGTGCGACTGATGTGCGGGCACAGTTGATCCAACTCATCCGCTTCGGCGAGGCCGCGTGAACCCCGACGATCCGATCGATCAAAACCGTCTGCCGTACACATGGGTATGGGGGCAGAGGTCCGAGGAGATTCTCTCTCTGGAGGATCTAGAGAGATGGGCCGGCGAGCGCGCTAGTCGGTGCGGCCACACCGGGGCCCCGGTGGCCTTCTGCCGAATGTGCCATGGCACAGAGCGGGTGATGGGCCTGTTTTCCGCGGGAGACCACGTGCGCGTTTTCCCCGGAACCTGAGCGCTTGCGCTACCTGTGCCAGGTGTGCCACGCTTGGCACATGCTGATTTTGCGGTTCAGCGACTGCTACAACATCGCCTCTGGGGACACCGTGCTCCCGGGCACGGTGGCGCTGAGGTTCGCGGCCGGCCCCGTGGTGCTCGTCACCAAGGGGGGCAACACGGTGTCGTTTACGGCCGTTGCCGGCGAGCTGCTCGAGACCGGGCCGCTGGAGGCCGTGACCACCGTCCCGACCGGAACCGTTGCGATGGTGGGGCGCTGATGCTCTTCGGCGCGTCTCGTGCGCGCGTTGCTCGCTCCGCTGTGCGGGGCGCGTCGGAGGTTTGATCGAATGGCGATTCTGAAATCAATTGCAGTCAAGGGCGGCGTCGCGGACGTCTATGTCGAGGGAGTGATCGGCGCCAAAGACGGCACCACAGCGGCAAGCTTCCGCGAACAGCTCACCGCGGCACGCGCGGCCGGCGCACGCGAGCTGTGCGTTCACTTCAACTCGCCGGGCGGATCCGTCACTCAAGGCATGGCGATCTTCAACACGCTCCGCGCGTGGAGCGGTCGCAAAGTGGGCATCGTCGAGGGTATCGCCGCCAGCATGGGCAGCGTGATCCTCATGGCGTGTGACACGATTCGTGTCGCCAAGGGCGGCTTCGTCATGATCCACAATCCGAGCATCGACCCAGACGGTCCGCTCGAGTCGCGCGAACTACGCAAAGCCGCCGATGAAATGGATCAGATGCGGGACGAGTTGCTCGATATCTACGAGACGCGCACCGGCATCGATCGCAAGCAGCTAGAGAAGATGCTCGACACAGAAACATATTTCAGCGCCGAAGAGGCTGTGGAGGCCGGTGTCGCTGACGAGATCGACGCTTTCGAGGCGCGTGTATCGCTGCAAGCCGTAGCCCGACTCAACCCCGAAAAAGTACCGGCGGCGCTTCGCGCGCTCGCGCAAACGAAAGGCAAAAGGAAAATGGCACTCAGCGTGAAGCAAAAGGCCGAGAAAGAGGCGCTGGAAGCGAAGCTCGCTCAGCTCAAGGCAGAGGAAGAAAAAGAGGACTCCGGGGAAGAAACGGAGGAGGAGACGGAGGGTTCCGAGGAAGAGCCACACAACGAAGACGACGACGAGGAGACCGCAGAAGGCGACGACGACAAGAGCGCGTCCGCCGCCCTCGTTGCCATGTGCCTGTCTCTGACCGGTACCAAGTCGGCGTCCGCGGCGCAGGGTGCGCTGGCTGCCATCGTCTCGCGCGGAACCGAATCCGCCAAACGGTCGCGCGCCGAGCTCGTCTCCGCCGCGATCAAGGCCGGAAAGCTGGAGCCGGCTCTCAAGAGCTGGGCGCTGAAAGCCAAAGACTCGGCGTTCAACGCCTACTTGAAGGCAAGCGGCTTCAAGCTGGGATCAAAACACAAGCGACCCGAGACGCCCGATCAAACCGCAAGCGACGAGCCTACCGCGGCAGAGCGCGTGATCATGAATCAGATGGGGATCAAAGACGTTAAGATCTTGCGGACGCCCGTCCGTGGCGAGAAAGGAGCTCTCTAATGCTCACCAGTATGCGGAACACGCCGCAACGGCTCGATCCGAATTTCAACAATATCGTTACCGAGAAGATGGCGGCGGCCACTACGCTGTTTGTTGGCTCTCTCGTTTGTCTCAACGCCGCGGGTTACCTCGTGCGAGGGTCCACGTCCGCCACGCTCAAAGCGGTCGGTGTGCTGGGGAATCAGCCGTTCGAGATCCCGGGGCCAAGCATCACGAACGCTGGTGCCAATGGCGATAAGACCGCCGAGGTGCGCGTGGGCGTGTTCTTGTTCGACAACGATCCGAACGATCCTGTCGGTCAAGATGACTGGCAAAATGATTGCTACATCACGGATGACGAAACCGTGTGCGGAACCAGCGCTGGCTCTACCAAGAGCAAGGCTGGTCGCGTAATCGAGGTTACGGAGCAAGGCGTCTGGGTCGCGGTGGGAGTGCCGGGCGTCAACGTTACCGGGAGCCAGGGCGCCCAGGGTGCGCAGGGCCCGCAGGGCCCCCAGGGCGCACCCGGCTAAACCTAGTCTCAGGGAGAAAACAAAGTGGAACTCAATCAAGCGAACCTCGATCTCATTTTCCGCGCGGCGAGCAACCAGTTTCAGGGCGCTCTCACCGGTACCCCCGTCGTGTGGACGGAAATCGCAACGCCGCTGCCTATGTCCACGCGGCAACTCACTCAAGCGTGGCTCGATCGCATCCCCATGATGCGCAAATGGAAGGGGAACCGCGTCGTTCATAACGCTGTCTCTCACGCGCGCGCGATCATCGCGGAGCCGTACGAAGACACGCTCGCGCTGGACAAATACGACGTAAAGGACGACACGCTAGGCTTGTTCAACGCGGCCGTGGCCATGTTGGGCGAGGCGGTGGCGAAAAATCCAGACAACCTGCTGGCGCAATTCATCAAGATCGCTGGCTCCAACGCAGCGATCGGTTACGACGGCGTGCCCGTCTACTCTACCGCGCATCCGTTGCTCGGCGGCGTCGAGGGTCCGCTTCCCGTTGGCGCGCCCCCCACGCAGAGCAATCTGTTTACGGAGATGCCGCTCACCTACGACAATTACGTGGAAGGTCGCACCACCATGCAGTCGTGGGTTGGCGCGGACGGCGCGCCCATGATGGTCAAGCCGACCGTTCTCATGGTGCCACCGCAACTCGAGGGCACCGCCAAGATGATCTTGGAAACGGACTTCCTCTCGAATCTGAACGGGGCGAGCAACCCGAGCGGAGGCGCGCCTCAAAACAACGTGTACAAAAACAGCGCCAAGCTGCTGGTGAATCCGTGGCTTTCGCTGTGGCCTGAGAACTGGTGGCTGCTCGACACTAGCTCTGTCGTGAAGCCGTTCGCGAATTACACGCTGGACGCTCCTACGTTCACGTATCTGACCGCGCCTGGAGATGCCAACGTGTTCAATGCGCATCAGTTCATTTACGGGGCCGAGGAGCGCCGCGCGGTGAGCGAAACCGTGTGGTGGCTCTCTGCCGCTTTCACGGCGGACACTACCTACATCCCCAGCTGATAGCCCAGGGAAGGCGACGAGGAAGCATGAGCGCTGATTGCCCTTGTGATCCGAATTGTGTGATGTACGGCAACCTAGATGACCTGTCTTCGGCAGGCATCCCGGCGGCCGCGCTCGCATCGATCTCGAACGCAGATAAGCAAAAGGCGCTCGTGCGTGCCTCGAACATAGCCAGTACTTTTTTGCGCGACCGCTACACGCTTCCGCTGTCGTGTCCGTACGATCCAGCGCTTGTTCAGTGGGTGTGCTGGATCGCCGTGTACCTGCTCATGTCCACACGGGGGTTCAACCCTAATCAGGGCATCGATCAGATTGTGGTCATGAACTACAAAGAGGCGTTGGATAGCCTCAAGCGCGTGGCGAACGGTCAACAGCAGCTCTGCGTGCGACAGGCCATCCCAGCAAGCGCGCAGCCAGACGTTGCTACCAATCCGTCGCGTGGATACGGTGGCCTCGGTGGAGTGGACGCTCCGATCGTTGGCCCCAACACCTGGGGTTTCTGATGGGGGTGACGGGCGACTTCGGGCGGCTGACGGCAACCATCAACGCGCTGTCTCAGTTGGACAGGGTTCCCTCTCGGGTGTCAGCGCGCGCGGCGCCGCGCATCACCAGGCGCATGCAGGAGGACACGGCGGCCGGGCGTGACCCGTACGGGCGCGCGTACGCGCCGCACAGGCCGGCCACCGTAAAGCGGTGGGGCCCTCATCCTGTGCTCAACATGACGGGAGCCGGCATCGAGTCACTCACGGCAACGCCCAAGGTGGGCGCGGGGATCAGCATCACTGCCGCTGTCCACATGACATTCACACAGGCTGGAACGCCGACTCAGGTAGTCCGCGCTGTCATGCCCAATCGCCCGCAACTGCCGGCGACCTGGAACAGGATTCTCGAGGAAGAGTCTGAGCACGCGATCGAAGAGCGCCTGAAGGTGGCGCTGAAATGATCTCCGACGTGTACGATTCGATGGTCGAGGCGTTCCGTATCTACGGCTGCCCCGCGCAGGTTCTGCTGGGCGAGCAGTATGCGTGGCAGCATACGGGCATGCTTACGGTGATTCTGTGGCAAACGGACGATCGCTATGCCCCCCAGATTCCCTCTGTCCCCCAGGGACCCATGACCAACATGGGCGCCATCAATCCGCGCCCCGTGGCGACTCGAAAATGCGGAGCAGTAGCGAGACTATGGGCGACCGCGCCAGAGCAACGCGATCCGGTAGATCAATACCGGGCGAATCTCGCCTATCTCGACGCGCTGATCAATCAGACGATCGTCGTCCTGCAACAGCTCACATCCGGTATCTATGTCGCGCAGGGCGGCAGGTCTCCTGAGGGAAACGCTGGCTCCGTGATTGCTGGGCTAGGTTACGATCTCGCGTTCTCTGTTGATGTGCCGATCATTGACACCGCGTGGCCCGCGCAAGCGCTGTCCGACTGCACGCGAACCTGGATTCATAGGCCAGCTCGCGCTATCGTGAGCATTGACGGCAAGGTGGATCCGAATCCCCCCTACTACCAAACCGGTACTCAGTTCGAGGTACCGACTCCAGATCAGGAGCCCTAATGTCCGCACCCCCTATCCCGAGCGTACGATTTTCATTTCCAAACAAGAGCCTCGGGCAAACGCCGCCCAGCCCCAGCGGCATCGTTGCAGTGATCGGTCCGTGCACGGGGCCCGATCTCGCGATCAACTCTCCGTTGACCTTGGGCGGGGATCCGCAAAATGTCGTCGCTACCGCCGGCTACGGTCCAGCGGCGGACCTCACCGCGAACCTCGTCCAGGGCGGCGCCACGGCCGTCGTGGTGCGCGCCGACAGTACGCCGGCCACCCCTGGCGCCGTGACGAAAACGGGCGGAGGCGCAAGCGTCATGACGGTGACGGGTACGCCGTTCGATCGCTACATCATGGTGAAGGTCGAGGTGATGCGATCTGGAACGCCTGGCGACCCTACGCCTCCGCGTATTCGCGTCTCCCTCGACAACGGCTCTAGTTTCTCCGGCGAGTACAACCTGCCGAGCGATGGCGTGTTCGACGCTTTCGCTGTGTCCACCGGCATGACCTTCAATTTCACTGCCGCCGCGCTCGCCGTTGGTGCCGTGTATTCATTCTCTGTCCCCTACCCGACCGTTGCCGTGGCGGATCTTGTGGCGGCCGCACGGTCTTTGCGACAGAGCACGGAGGCCTATTCTCTGATCTATATCGCCGCCCCGCTATCGAGGGCGGACGCGGAAACGGTGCTCGCTGAGATCGCTACCTTCGTTCCGCGCAAGCGCTTCGTGCGCGTGTTCCTCGAGTCGGTGGACACGAACGGATCGCAAACGGAAACGCAGTGGATGACCGCGCTGTCGCAGGCGTTCGAGGGTGCGGCGTCCGATCTCTGGGTCGTGTCCGCGGGATATGCTCCGGTCCGCTCAACCGTCCTCGGCTCTCTCATGTGGCGCTCGATCGGATGGCTCGGCGCGGTGCGCGCCTCCCTCGTTGCCGTCTCTCGAGACTTGGGCGCGCGCGAGGACGGAGCGCTCTGTTCGTTCGCGAGCTCGTCAACCGGTGGCCCTGTGGTCACCTCTCAGGCCTTCATTCTGCCGCCGGGCTACTTTATCCACGACGAGTCAGTGAACCCTGGCCTGAACACCGATCAGTTCATGACGATCATGAGCGATCAGGGGGAGGCTGGCTATTTCATCACCAACCCCAACATCATGAGCGGTCCCAGTAGCGACTACACGCTATTGCAGTTCGGCCGTATCAGCGACGAGGCGGCGCGCAAGACGAACCAGTATTTCATGCGCCAACTCTCGAATGACGTTCTCCTCGACTCCCGCGGCTTCGTAATCGAGAAGGTGGTGAAAAAATGGGAGGACGGAAACAATGACTTCAACTCCGCCCTGACCACCAATCAAAACGTCTCTTCGTTCGCAACGATCGTGGGGCGCGAGGCTAACGTAATCAACAACGAGCCTATCCCTGTATCGTTCAAGTGGCAGCCCAAGGGCTACCCGAAAACCTTCCTCGTCACGATCATGATGACTCGCGGCGCCGCATCGGCCGCGTAAGGAGAAATCAGTATGAGCCTTCTTTTGCGGTATCCGCTAATCAACGGCGTGCGTCACTCGTGGGCCAGCGTTGGCATCAATTGCGCTGGCATCGACATTGGCGGCGTGACGGAGCTCAATTACGCGCCCAAGCTCGACGGTCAGTATGTGCGCGGCGCTGGCCCGTTACCGATCGCGACAACGACCGGCCTTGGCAGCATGACCGCGGACATGACGATGCTGGAGGAGGAATTCAAAACCCTCCAGCAGCTGCTAGGGTCACCGGGCCTCATTGGTGGAGGCGCGGGGTTTCTCACGTCGTTTTTCACCGTGCAGGTAACCAAGTCGAACGAGGGCTATATCGAGAGCGGTATGTCGACGATCCTGGATTCGTTCCAGGCGCGCATGACGGAGGTGACCGCAGCGATGCAGTCTAGTAGCGGCGATGCATTGGTTCGCAAATGCACGTTGCTGCCTATCACCATGAATATCAACGGGGCAAGCCCGTTCCCGAACATGCCGAGCTTGAGCCTCGGAGGCATCGCTGGCGCTGGCATCGGCGTAGCGCGGCGCATTCTCGGCTTCTAAACAGATCCCCAAAAACAGTCGAGGTCGTGTCTCCGCGCCGGGAGCACGAGGAAGAATCGTCACGGGCCGGGACTGGCGGCGCACGGTCCCGGCCGGTACCGAAAGAGAGCGAGCACAAATGAGCGAAGTGACCCTATCCGTAACCAACAAGATCTCTCCGGAAGAGGCGGCGAGGATCGAAGGGGAACACGGCCCCGTCGTTTTCCTGTCGCACCCAGACGGCAGTCTGTTTGGATTCAAGCGGCTGACAGGCGACGAGTATCAGACGCGCCAGAATCGCATCAAGCGTGGGCAAATCGATCCGAACCCCGACGAGCAGATGTTGCAGCTGGCCGCGGTGTATCCGTCGCGCGAGGCGTGGAACGCCTACGTGGGTTCCTCGGTATTCGAGGTGTCCGTCTACGTCGCGGCGTACCGCGAGGCGCACGGCGGGAGCGATGTGCATGTTGCCGACCCTGACGAGATCCCTTCGGGCGAAGATGCGGCGCTGTGGCTCAGCAACAACGCTTACGTGTTTGGGTTCCGTCGTCCCGGGCGCGCGGACGTGAAGCAATTCCAAGCGGCTCTCGTCCTCGAGCGCGAGGGAGGGGGCCAGAAGCCGGCGCCAGGTGAGCGCGCGAGAGGGGCGCTCGAGACGTTGCTGCGAAACACGGCCGCAAGCCCAGCGTTCGGCGCGTGGCTGGATCAGAATCTTTTCGGCATCAACGCCTTCGGCGAGGCGTATCTAACGGCATTCGGCGTCCGAGACGTGCAGCGCGTCTCGGGAAACTGATCAGGCGTCTCCGCGCGGATCCAGCATTCCGCGGTGACGCCTATCACCAGTTGTTTCGCGGTGAGGATACCGACGAGGCCGAGGCGGCCGCGCAGCACTTCGGGAACCTTGTCGAGTTCGCGCTACAATACATAGGCGTGCAGCAGCAGGATTAGAACCATGGCGCTCCAGTTCGAGATCAATCTAAAGGACGGTATCTCAGCTGGAGCGCAGCGCGCCAAGAGCAGCATCTACCAGCTTGACGCGGCGCTAAAAAATGAAAGCGCCATTCTGTCGAATCTACAGCGCCAAATGGGCGAGCTCCGCAAGGCGGGCGACTTCACAAGCGAGCGGTTCAACCGCTTGACGAGCGCGATCGCCGACCAACGAACCAAGGTTGGCCTGTTGCGCGATCAGATGCGCGACGCTGGCGGTCTGCCGAAAGCGGCGACCGGAGCTGGACTCCTCGACTCTATGCTGAGTCGTCTCACGTCCACGCTTGGCGGCGCTGGTCGATCGCTGTCCGCACTGGGCCCGTACGGCATAGCGGCTGCTGCTGGCATCGGCGCGGTAGCGGTGGCGGCCGCCGCGGCCGGTGGCGCGGTCGCATACCTAGGCAAACAGCTGCTGGACATGGGTATCGCGGCCAGCGAGGCCAAGGGCGACGTGACTCGATCTCTTGAGTTGCTGTATGGCTCACAGAAAGCGGCGGAGCACACCTATCGAGTCCTGAATACGCTGACGCAAGATATCGCGATCTCCCAGGATCGCGTGAACGAGTTGGCGGACAACCTAATCAAGGCGGGTCAAGTCAACGGAGATGCGATGGTTCGCAGTATCGCAGCGATCGGTAAAGCGGAGGCGGCGCGCAAGGGCGCCGGTCAAGTGCTGGAGGGAGTGATCACTCGCTCTCAACAGTCGCGCATGTTTTCGATCTCGCGCTCCGAGTTGATGCAGGTGGGACTGAGTTACCGCGAGCTCGCGAAAGAGATCTCGAAGGGGATGGGTATCACGGTCGGCGAGGCCGAGCTGCGTTTGCGGACTGGCGGCGTTCAGCTGCAAAAGGGGCTGGACGCGCTGACCCGTGTCGTCGACGCGAAGATGGGTGATCTAGCGAACAAGAAACTCATGACCGTGAGCGTTCAGGCGGACCGCTTGCGCGCCAACTTTGCGCGGCTGTTTGATGGTGTGGACGCTGGTCCGTTCGCGCGCGTGCTCCAAAAAATCGCGAACCTGCTAACCGACAGCTCGGTTACGGGCGCCGCGATTCGCAGGGTGCTAACGCAGGCGTTTGACGAAATCGGGAAAGCCACAGAGTACGCCATGCCGTACATCCAGGACTTTTTCGAAACCGCGATCCTGATCGGTTTGAAATTCTACAACTCCCTTTACCCGATCCGGAAGGCTCTCAAGGGCATGTTCGGCGGAGGCACAGAGGGCGGCCTAGCGAGCTTTCAGGACAAGACCATGGCGTTCGCCAATCGGCTCGGCAAAGGCTTCCAGATGGCGGCCGGCGCGATCGCGTGGATGATTGATAACGCCGGCAAGCTCGCCAAGGTCGTTGAGTACCTGGTCCAGATCACGCCTGGTCTCAGCACGGCATTCAACGCGGCCAGCGGCGCACTGAAGCTGCTCTCGTCGCAAGCCAGCGGTCCCGAGGCTAAGAAGTTGGAGAAGAGCGGGCTTAACGCCGCCAGTGGCCTTGCTTACGGCATCCGCGCGGGCACGCCAGCAGTCGAGGCGGCTATGGCGGAAATGGGCAAAAAAGCGGTTAACTCGTTCGATAAGGCAATGCAAATTCAGTCACCCTCAAAGGTGATGAAGCTTCGCGGCGTGTACATGGATCAAGGTCTCGCACAGGGCGTGAACGACAACGCCCAGGCGCCAGTGTCCGCCATGACCGACGTGGGCGCGCAGGTCGCCGCGGCCCCCATGCAGGCCCCCGCTCCACGCGCTGCTACCGGCAACAGCGGTCGCCCCGGCGGCGGGGGAGAGCGCTCGATCGTGATCCACTTTCACGAGCGCTCGATCGTCCTTTCGGGCAGCACACCGGCTGAGGTGATGGCGGAGATGCGCGCCAAGATGCCGGAGATGCTCGCGGACGTATTCGAGGAAGCCGCGGAAATGAGCGGCGCGTTCGAGGCGAAGGGGGCCGCATAATGCCGCAATTCGTAGCCAATCCGTTAGACGATCCCGGACTGTGGGATGTGATGATCGCCGCAGGGATCATCAGCCCCGGCGTATGTCGGCTCATGAGCGGCGGCGGGCGCGAATACAACTGGGATATCAAACAGGCCCCCGGGACTCAGGGCTACACGATGACCTATCGCGGCTGGAAGGCTGGAGAGGACATCACATTTCGTTTCGAGTTTTTCGAGCACAGACAAGGCCCCGGCTACGCCACCGCGCAATCACAGATAGAATCGTTTTACGATATCTGGATCCCCATATGGGCAATCGATGCCCGCAAGCTGCAACCGACGCCCGTAGCCGCGAGCCACCCGGCCCTCGCTGCCAACGATATTCAGAATCTATTCGCCAAGCGCATTGGCCCACTGGAGACTGACGGCAATATGCGATGGTGGGTCGACATGACGTTTCTGGAGTTTCGGCCGCCTAAGATCATCCCAACGGCCACGCCTAAGGGCGCCACGTCGCGCATCGGGCAACCGACGCCGGAGACCGCCAAGCAACGCGCAATCGCTGCCGAGGCCGAGCTAGCAGCGAGGCCTCTTTGACCGCGCTCGCTAACGGCGTGCCGCTTACGTACTGTCGCGTAACGGTGCCGTTCGTGGGTCGCGTCACCATCGAAGCGCGCGCCCCGGAGGATGTGCCTGCGCCCAGTGGTGGAATCCTCTTTACCGTTGCCGATCTGGCGATCACTGCGACGCCGTGGCGCTCGGGCATGTTTGCCGGGGCATGGTCGTGTATGGCGCGCGGTGGCCGCGGGGGCTGGGGAAAGACGCTTCCGTCGCGCTCCTATGTGTCTCCGGTTGGAGTGGTAAACGCGCAGATTTACGCCGACGCCGCGCGTGAGGTCGGCGAGCTGCCTCCCGTTGTCCAATTCCCGCAAACAGTCGGCCAATTTTATTCTCGGCCACGAGGGCCAGCGACGCGGGTTTTTGATCTCATCACTGGCGAGCAGGCCTGGTGGGTTGACCCGACAGGAGTCACGCAGATCGGTTTTCGTCCACCGGGCGTCGTCGCTGCCCCTTTCGATCTGATCGAGGCGGATCGCGCACAGGGCCGACTCATCGTGGCAACGGATAACCCTGCCGCGTTCGCCCCTGGCTTGACGATGGTTGACCCGCTACAGGGATCGTTCGCGATCAATGCCGTCGTCTGGACGTCGAACGGCTCTAGGATGCGAGGTGAGATTTGGACGTAGGCAGACTTCTTTCTGCGTTGCAGGCGATGGTGCAGCAATTCACGGGTAAACTGTTCTATGCGCAACAGTGGCCGTATGCTGTGGTTGCGACAAACCGAGCGGACCAAACTGTGTCTCTGCGCTCTCAAGATCCACAGGCTCCCGACCTGAAAAATGTCCCGCTGTCCGCGAGCGGGCTCGCCCTGGATATTCCGCCAGGCACACCGGTAAAGGTTTCCTATGTTGGGGGGCAACCGTTCGTTTCCGGAGTGGCGCCAGGCGGCATCCGGCCTATTGTGCCGGGGTCAGGTAGCGGCGTGCTGAACGAGATCGATGCGGGATATGTGCTAGTGATACAGAACGTGTCACTAGTAGTCGCAGCAAACTATTTCCCCGCTGGCGTGGCCGGCGGCATAGCCGCGGAGAGCGCTCGCGCTGCGGCCGTTCTGGCCGGCAATACAGCAATCCTGCTCCACCTCAACGGCGGCCGAGTTCTGCCAGACGCCTGGACGGTGCCATAATGGCCGACTACGGGGTCGATGTGTCGGGGGCGACGGATCTTAGCCCCACCCTGGTAAACATCTCCGGGGATCCCATGATGCAGCAGGTGGTATGCCGGAGGCTGTTTACGCCTAACGGTACGCTGCTATCTAACCCGGCCGCGCGCACGACGGATCTGCGGCGCTACATCGGGAGCACTCAACCGCGGGATGCGCGACTGTTGCAGACAATTCGCGCGGATGCCACTGCCGCCATTCTAGACGACGAGAGGATCCTGTCAGTGATCATAGACATTGACTGGCAACCTGACGATCATTTCATGATCTTGAACATTAGTTGCCAGGGTGCCAACGGTCCGTTCCGCCTCACGCTTCGCGTCGACAGTGTTACTGTGCAGGTATTACAATGACGGTCCCCAGGCTAGAGGAGCTGCTTTCTCCCGTCTCCCAAGAGACGGTTTTCGCGCAAGAGCTAGCGGTCGCCGCGACGCTCGAGTTGCCGGCGACCGCTTGGCAAGACATCTCGATCGGTCGAGAGATCCTTGCGGTCAACGCTCAGTTGGTCAGCAACTACAGCGTGAACGCGCTGGCCGGCGCGGGGCGAGGCGGATTCCTGACCTACGCCCGCGGGCAATGGCTAACGCTGTGCGCATACGAGATCTTTGATACGGAACGGATCGGTGTGCGGAGCGCTACCGGCCCAATCGGCTTGCGCAATGAGAGCGGCGCCCCGTGGACGTTCGTCGCAGGTGGTGTGCGCGTTCTGAACGAGACGAACCAAAAAACTTACACGAACCAGGATGGGGGGACGATCGCGGATGGTGATGAGCTCGACACGATCAATTTCATCGCCGACGAGCCTGGCGACGGCAGCAACCTCACCGAGACTGATACGCTGTCTCTGGTTACACCCGGCATCGACGGGATCACTCCGTTCTATGTCGCCAACCTGATTGGCCAAAACGAGGAGGACGATCCAGAGCTCGTCACACGCGCGCGGTCGGCCAACGCCAAAGCGAGCCCCAACGGCCCAGGCGATGCTTACGAGTACTACGCGCGCACGACGCAACGCCCGGACGGCAGCTATGTCGGGGTCAATCGTTACAATAAGGTACAGGGCAACGGTACCGTCACCCTCTACCTCGCCGACCCTGATGGTGCACTGAATACGCAGGATCGCCAGTACGTTTTCGACAATGTAAATGGCAACGTCGTCCCGACTGGCTTCACGCTTTTCATCCCGGAACCGACGTGCTCTGAGTTGGCCGTGTCGCTGGCGCTGGCCCTCACGATCAACCCGTCTAGCACCGAAACACAACAGGCAATCGAGGAGCGAGTCAGTGATGCGGTGATCGCCTACTTCGCAACGATCCCGGTAGGCGGAGCAAAAGGACAGAGCTTCCAGGGAGTGTTTCTCTCCACGTTGATCCAGATCATTCGCAACGCGGCGGGTGTATCTGTGCTCAATGTTGTGATCACGGCACCAATTAGCGACATAGCCCTGGCCCCTGACGAGGTTCCGATCTTGGACACGATGACCGTGGTGTGGTCATGAGCAATCGTCCCCCTCCCGCCCCCGCGAGCCCCGCGCCACTCGGCCAGCCGTTGCGCGGATCTGGACAAACTTTCGCGCCACCGTGGCTCATGGGTCACGTCGGCGCGCGCTACATGTATAGCGCCGCGATCCAGTGGGATACTCTGCTGGAGTTTATGCGCATGGCCGTGATTCAGCGCTACCCCACGGTAGCGCAACCTGAAGCGCTAGGGCCGCTGGGCGTTGACAGGAAAATACTCCGAGGACTGTCAGAAACGGACGAGCACTACGCGGAGAGGTTGCGGCAGTTCAAACGGACGTGGAAATTCGCCGGCAACGCTCCGACGTTGCTGCGGCAACTGTGGGAGTTCATGCGCCCTGGCGCGACGAAGATCCGATACGTCGTGAATGGCTACGAGGGCCCGACGGCATCGGCCGGAACGCAATTCACCGACTACTGGACGATCGACGAATCGGGCTTAGTGTTCGAGCGCGTGTCACCGAGTAATTGGGACTGGGACGGCGTCTATGAAAAAAACATCCGATTTTGGATCATCGTCTATCGAACCGATTTACAGCCGGCTACGTGGGGAGTGCCTCCGTACCAATGGGGCACAGAGGGCCTGTACTGGGGAGCGGGGCCCGGCTCGGACAGGGAATGGATCATAGACACGCTGAGACTCGTCGAGCTATTCAAGGCCGCGGGATCGCACATGGGTCCGTTCCCCGACTACGGCGGCGGTCTGATAGTCGCGGACCCCAATTTCACCGGCGCCCCATGGGGTCCGGCGGGACCATTTGATCCCAGCTACGCGCCCGGCTATCCTATGCCGGATGGGAACTTCCAAAACCTTGACGATCGTCCTCCTGGCGCTGTGTTCATTTCTGGGCTGTGAGCGCCCAGCAGAGTTTTCTGCAACTGGAGAGCAGCTAACCGAGTCACCGCAGATGCAGCCCTATTTCCCCACCCCCGTAAAGCTACCATCGTCTCTCTCGGTCCCGCAGGACGTGATCGATCCTGTCAGCGTGCCGACCGTGAACCCCAACACTCAGACGCTGGCAAACGCGATCGCCTACCAAGAGCGTCGCGTGAATAGCTGCCTATACAAAGGCAACTTCGTACCCGGTGACTATGCCGACGAGACGCCGTTGACGCTGGCGACGCAGGCTTACGGTGGCGGGCTAACCATCTCCGGCGGCACCGATGTTGTCGTGGCGGAGGCTGGGTTTTACATGGTGTCGTTCGTAGTCTACGGCTCCGCTGGTCCGACAGGTCCCGGCTCATTCAAGCTCGTGGACAACGCCAGCGGTGACCAGCTTGCGTTTGCGTTTTTCGGTCTGATTTGGCCAGACTCGGATCTGAGAATGGCGACCGCCACCGCGCTCGTCAACGTCGAGGCCGGGGCCAATATCAGACTCGTCGTCAACAACACGGGCGGAGCATCGGAGATCGGTGTCTCGAGCGCACCCGGCGGCGGCGAAATCGGCACGCTTAGCACGCTCAGCATTCACCGCGTGAAGTGATCCTATGGCGGGAAACAACGACTACGTTTGGCTGGACGGTCTCCTCGGCGGCCCGCAAGGCGCGCAGGGTAGTCAGGGGCCACAGGGCGCCGCAGGTGCACAGGGGCCAAGCGGCGGCCCGCAGGGTGCCCAAGGCGCGACAGGTAGCCAGGGGCCGCAGGGCAACCTAGGCGCGCAAGGCTCACAGGGTGCCATCGGGATTCAGGGTCCCCAGGGGACCCAGGGACCGGCCGGCACCGGTGCGCAGGGTGCCCAAGGTGCGACCGGAAGCCAGGGGCCGCAGGGCGCGCAAGGGGCCACCGGTAGCGGCGCCCAAGGCGCCCAGGGGGCGCAGGGTGCGCAAGGGTCGCAGGGCGCCCAGGGAGCGCAAGGTGCCACCGGCGCGGGCACCCAAGGCGCCCAGGGCTCACAGGGCAGCCAGGGTTCCCAGGGCGCGACCGGCGCCAGCGGCATGACGGTGACAACGATCTCCGGCACAACGCTGACTCTAGACGCCTCGCACCGGTATTGCGTGCTCGTGTTTACTAACGCCTCAGGGTGCGCGATCACGGTCAATTCGAGCGTGTTTGCCGGCGGCGACTGGTTCATTTTCATCGCTACCCAAACGAACCCGATCACATTCACCGGGACAGCGACGCTCTCGAAGCCGACCACCAAAGGCGCCTCCAGCGCGGAGGCGAATGCCACTGTCGGTCTCATCATGACCAGCACGAGCGCGGGCACGCTCACTGGTTACCTGTCCGATGCCTAGTCCCATTTTCGCTCCCGTGTCGTTCCAGGCCTACACGAGGCGAATTACCGCCTACTCCCCAGGGTTATCAGCGGACGGGGCGGCCGGCGACACGTCCCTCTCTGTGCCGTGGCCAACGTTTTCCGGATCGGTCACGGCCAACGTCCGCAACTACCTGACAGTGGCGCTTAAGCCAGGCACGGCCAACGGCGGCTCGGTGGCCACGCCGTCCGGCTGGACACTGGTGGGCAGTCACATCGGCGGCGGCTACGGGGGCACACTCGGCACCGGCACCGGCAACTGTCGCGTCTATCTGTTCGTTAAGGACAATGACAACACCTCCAGCGGCAGCCTTTCGGTGTCGATCACGCCAGACGGCTCAAACGGTGTAGCTTCCGCCTGCATCGGTCGCATCGAAAAAAACGGCGGCGCCTGGCAATCTATCGCCACGTCGACCGCTGAAGCCGTGCTGGACGTGACCGTAGGCGATTTCGTCCCCTCTCCCGCGATGCAGGTCGCGCCTGGCGATTTTCTGGTTTACGGGTGGGCGATCTCTCCCGACGTCCCTGGAACCGCTTCGCTCTCCGCTGGTAGCTGGCTCTCCACTACATCACCGTCCACCGCGCGAGGCGGGCGCGTTTCGGTCGGCAACCAGGTATCGCTCGTGAGCACCTGTCGGCGCGCCATGCGCGGCTACACGATCGGCACCCAGCAGCTGACAACCGTTGCTGGCAATTGTCGCGGGCCCATGATCGTTGCTCGTATGCGCGTGAGGTAAATCAAATGGGTTGCAACTGTCCCGGCTCTCCGCACTATCCCGGCCCCTTCGAGACCAACGTAACCAAGGGCGCCACCGAGACGCTGAGACTCGAGGTGCCATGGTGCGCCTCACTCGGTGAGGGTGGACAGATCCTGTCATCGGTCTGGACAGTCGATCCCGTCTCGGAGCTCGCGCCGATCGTTCTCAGCCAGCAGAGCATCGCGGAGCCGTTCACGCGCGCCACGGTAGCGGGAGGCGAGGGCGGGATCCTGTACGCCGTGCGGAACACGGCGGACCTGAAACCCGACCCCTCGTCGCCAACTCAGACGCTCGTCTACACGTTTTGGGTTTGGGTCCCTGGCGCGCGCGCCTCTGTTCCCGACCCGTGTACCGGCTCAGGTGCGCAGGGCCCGCAGGGGTCGCAGGGGTCGCAGGGCGCCACTGGTGCGCAGGGCCCACAGGGCGAGCCCGGTGGAGGCGGAGGCGGTACCCAGGGCCCGCAAGGTGCGCAGGGAGCCCAGGGGGCCACTGGCGCACAGGGACCCCAGGGGTCGAGCGGCGCGCAGGGCGCGACCGGTAGCCAGGGGCCGCAGGGCGCGGCCGGCGCTGGCGGTACCCAGGGCCCACAAGGGGCTCAGGGTGCCACGGGCACCGGTACACAGGGAGCGCAGGGAGCCCAAGGCACGGCAGGGGCGGCAGGTCAGCAGGGCCCCCAAGGCGCCACGGGTACCGGCGCGCAGGGCCCGCAGGGCGCACAGGGGGCCACCGGCGTGGGCGCGCAGGGGCCACAGGGTTCCCAGGGAGCGCAGGGCCCACAGGGCGACAGTGGGGGCGGGGGTGGCTCTCAGGGTCCCCAAGGTGCACAGGGGCCGCAGGGCGCCACCGGGAGCCAGGGACCACAGGGAGCACAAGGCGCGACCGGGGCCGGGACACAGGGCGCCACTGGCGCCCAGGGCCCGCAAGGCGAAGCCGGTACCCAGGGCGCGCAGGGGGCCCAAGGGGCACAAGGTGCGACCGGGAGCGGTGCACAGGGCGCGCAGGGAGCACAGGGGCCTCAGGGTGCCACGGGAGCCCAGGGACAACAGGGGGCAGCCGGCGACGAGGGGCTGAGTGGTCCGCCTGGCCCTCAGGGGACGCAGGGCTCCGCTGGAGGCCAGGGAGCGCAGGGTGTCCAAGGCGCGACCGGTAGCCAGGGCCCGCAGGGTGCCACCGGTAGCGGTGCCCAAGGCGCCCAGGGGGCGCAAGGGCCGCAGGGCGCTCAGGGTGCCCAGGGGGCCACCGGCACGCAGGGAACACAGGGGGCGGCTGGTAGCCAGGGCCCCCAAGGCGAAGATGGTCTCAGCGGTCCACCTGGTCCACAGGGCACACAGGGGCCGCAGGGCAACCAAGGCGCCCAGGGAACACAGGGCAGCCAAGGCTCTCAGGGTGCCACGGGCACCGGTACACAGGGAGCGCAGGGCGCCCAAGGCGCGCAGGGTAGCCAGGGGTCGCTCTCCTCGCTTTCGGAATACGATGCGGGGAATAGCGGGACTAGCAAAACGCTCGACTTCGCCACGAATGGCCCATTGCAGTTGCTGACACTGAACGGCAATTGCACACTAACGCTAACGCCGCCGAGCTCCGCGCGCCACGTGCAGATTCGTCTGGTCAATACCGGATCTTTCTCTCTGACCTTTCCCGGAGGCACACTTATAGCCGGGGGCTCTTATACGCCGACGCCGAGCGGGACCGACATTCTCACGCTCTATTATAAGGGCTCGACGCCCTGGTATGTGGCGGCCGCAAAGGGATTCGCGTAATTGGCGGACGTAACACTCAGATCGGTTGGACCGATCAGCGACTACAGCGGGGCGGCCACAACCCCAACCAAGGGTACGGGCCCAGTCTACGTGACGGTTGACGTTGCTATATTCTACAACGACTCCGCCAACGCGACTCTGTCTGGCTTCACGCAGCTAAACCGCGTGGACACCGGGACAGGCGTGGTTGTCATGGTCACGCTGGGTCGCGCGTTTGCTGACGCGACGACGATCGCTAACTCCTACACTCCAACGATCACCGGAGGTGGCGGAGACGCGCGCTCCCAGGTCCAGATCTGGGAGAACGTAGATCCGTCGTCTCCAGTCCCGAGCGGCGGGGCGACGGCGGCCGCGGTAGACGGTGCCGCGACACTCAACGTGCCGGGTGGCACGGTGGCGCGAGCCGGTTCACGCGCAAAGGTGAGCGGCGCCAGCTGGGATTTTGGCGTCTGGAACTCGGTGACCCCAAGCGGCCTGACGAACAACCAGCCATCTGAAGGCGTGGAGCTCGGCACGTATTACACGACGTCCACGCAATCCGTTGGCACCTCGATCGGCGCAAACTTCGGTACACAATCCCGATGCGCCGTCTGTCTGACTGTTTTGCAGCCGGCGGCCGCAGCGACACCGAGCGGGGAACCGCTTCTGATGGGAAATCCCACGCTCGTATTCTGACAGGAGAATTGAATGGCAACCCCCAAGAGATTATATGGTCCGGCGCAACTCCCGGCGGCCGCCGCAACGGCTTACACCGTGCCCGCCAGCACGATCGCCGTGATTCGACGTATGCGCGTCAGCAACCCGAGCGGCAACGCGCGACTTTTCACGATCAGCATCGGAGCAGACGCGGCTGGCACGCGCCTCTATTCCGGAGTCTCGGTTCCTGCTGGCGGCAGTCAGGATATATTCGGGCCGTTCACGCTGGCGGCCGGCGAGGTGATTCAAGCCTACGCCGATGCCGCCACCGCGGTTGTGCTGGAGATCGATGGCACAGAGCAGCCCGCCTAGGGCTCACACTCCGCGCCGCCTGAGCTCCAATCGGTAAACAGTACCGCGCGACAGTACCGCTCCGCCGCCTCGTCGCGCGGTATCGTCGCATCGCTCAGTAACAGCGTGCATGCCTGGCGGTTCATTTCGAACGCCCCTTGCACGATCGCGCCTTTCTCGTCTGGGGTTGGGGCCCCGGCGCATGCCAAGGTCCCAACGGCCAGAGCTATGCCGACAGCGGCAAGGCTTCGCTCGATCACGGTGCGCTCACTTTGCCGCGCACGCCAAACATGCCGGCGCCTGCCACGAACGCGCCAAGAATCAGCGCGATCGAGTTGCCGTCCAGCACGGTCAGGCCTGCAAGAACGGTGGCCGCTCCGGCCACTCCGAGAGAAATACGTTTTACGGTCGGGTATACGGTTACGGGGCTCATGCGCTCACCATAGCACTTCGCCCATCGGCGAGTAGCCGTCTTTGAGCGCAATGAGCTCCGCTTTCACGTACGGGATATCAGAACCAATCCTCTCGAGCCCGGCGAGCTGGAATCTGCCGCGAAAGCGACCTCCCAGGTATTTCGCATATGACCTGTCGGTGTAATAACGAAAACTCAGATGGTTCCAAAAGCTCACGTGAGTAGGGTCGCACCATGCGCCGGGCCCCTCTGTGCTCGGCACGGAAACCAGCATCACGCCACCCGGAGCTAACACGCGCCATGCTTCATTCATGACGTGGATCGGATCCCTCAGGTGCTCGATCGCATCGAACGCGCGTAGCACACCGACGGAGGAGTCGGCGAGGGGCCAGCGGTTGTCGAGGTTCCCGACGATGCTGTCAGGTCTCCCCTCCGCCGGGTCGCGGTCTACTGGAGTGTAGCGCGGCGGGCATCCGTGAGCGCCGCATAGGTCGATTAGCGAGAGGCCTCGATCCCTCGCTGCCTTCTCTGCCAAGCTGTAAACGTATCGGTGATAGATTCCGCCGGCTAGCTCTTGGATCAAAGCGTTGCGCGTCACGGTGTTCTGTTTGGCATGCAACCGATAGAAATACAGGCACTCAGGTATCCGCACGCACCTAGCTCCGCTTAGGTAGGTGCGCAGAACCAAATCGTGATCGTCGGCGAACTCGAGCGACATATCGTGGCCGCCAACAGAGTGATAGGTATCGGCGCGCCACGCTCTGAGATGGTTCGGCGCCCATAGGATCCGTCGCCATGCTATCGGATCGGATGGGGCGACCATCGCAAGCAGATGGCGGCCGCGGAATTTCACCCCGTAGGCTTCCCAGCCAAATTTCGAATCGTAGGCGTTAGGTCGGGCGCTATCGGTGTGGAACTCAGCAAAGTCCGAATAGAGAAAGTCGGCATGCTCGCTCGCGTCCACTATCCGAGCGATAGTATTGGGAGCAATCACGTCATCGTGATCGAGCTCCAAGATCCACCTCCCGATGCAGAGCTCCGCCGCGTAGCGCTTGAGTGCCCCCACGCCGCGCAAGTGCTCTGGAGCAGTTGCAACCTGAACGCGCCGATCGGCGCGGATGTGATCCGGCAGGCGGCCCCCGTTGTTCTCCAAAACAACCCACTCCCAGTCGCAGATCGTCTGCTCCCGTAGAGACTGGTAGGTCTCCTCGATGAATGGGTTACCGCTCTCACTCAGCGGCGTGAAAACCGATACGTTCACAGCGTCACTCATCCTGCATTTCCTCCTTCAGTGCCCACTCCGGGGCCGGTGGCTGTAGCACGCGCGTAGTATACCCGTCATACTGGGCCGCCTGTTGCGAAGCCTGCCAGCGCCGACAGGCCTTGTCCCACTGTCGAGATCCGAGTTCCAGCAATGAGCCCGCGATCTCTACTGGCGTGCACATCGTAAGACCCGAAGTCTCGATAAACACATCGATGAAACGAATGTGACCAGCGAGGCGCGGCGCATCGTACTCGAGGGCCTCGACGTATGCGGCGGCCTGCACGTGATACCCGCACTCCAAGATGCGGCGGATTAGTCGCTTTGGATTGGCGTCCTCTCCGCTTTTTATGTCCAGAATCGTCACCTCGTCAGCGCGTACATGGTCCAGCTTCGCCTTGCATTGCAGACTGTGGCGCTCCCAGAAGATCGCGCGCTCGCTGAGACCATCGAGCTCGATCCCAAACACTTCCAACAGTTGCTCACGAACAGCGTTCGCTGACATGCGACACCGTTCCAGGTCGGGCCGCAGGATCGGCGTGATCCCTTTCGATTCGCAATCGGCACGGAAGTCCTTTGCGGCTTTCGTCCGCCAATCGTCGGCGTCGTGCTCCAGATACCCGACTGTGGAGCCGAGGATCAGTTTGTGAATAACCGTCCCCATCTCCCGCGCGCGCGAATGGTCCGGATCCGTCGTCGGATCCGCTAGATGCCGCTTGCGCTTGTGAAACGCATGCAGCGGAGATTTGCTCAGCAGCTCGTTCGCTATCGACTGCGAAAAGCCAGGGTGTCTGAAATATTCTTGATCTGTAGTCATTGTTTTCCAAACCCCTTTGAGCGCCAGTCCCTTACCAGGGTTGCGTGCTCATCGTTTACACGCTCGCTCCACCGCGCCGGGAAGATCATTCCGTTGCCCAGCGGCTCGAACCAAACCCTCGCTAGGGCAACGCCAAGCAACGCTTGCTCGGCGCTTTCGATCCTGAGCGCGATCCCTCCCATGCCGTTAATCACATCGCGCCAGGCCTGCTGCAACGCCTCACGCTGCAAGCCGCGTTTGCCGCTTGGCTTGTAGCCGGGGCGCTTAACCTCCAGAGAAAGGACCCGCCCACGTGGAGCCACCACACAGATCAGATCCGCTGAGCCCTCCAACAGGCCATAGCGCACCGGTATGCCGCGCTCATCCTTGAGCTCTCCAACGTTGTTCCTGTAACACCTCACATCCGGCAACGATCCCACCGCAAGGCGCGCCTCGTTTTGGACGTCCGTCTCTAGTGCGTTTTTGACCATGCTCTCATCCTCTGGTTGCGCCCCGTGGAGTCGAACCACGCGTGTCGGTTACATGAATACCGACCATGCCCCGCATCGAGCGCTAAACGTGTCGCCCTAGAGCGACACGGCATCCTCACGCCTGCGCGGGCGCGCTCTTCGGTTTGCTTACGGGCGTCGCCTTTACGGCCGCGTCGGTCTTCGTGGGCTCGCTCTGCTTTTTCTCGTCGGTCTTCGGCACCGGGAGGGGCTTAAGCTCCACGACGGGGCCCGATTTGCCTTCGATGATATCCGCGATCCCGTCACGGATCGCGTTCAGTTCCTTGCGCTTCATCGAGCCGAAAATGCGATTGAAACCGTGACCTGGGTGGTGGTTCGTCTCGAGCCACGCGATCACCGAATCCGCCTTGTTTTTTGCTTCGCTCATTTTGCTGTTTCTTTCCTGTTGCTAACGACCGGCGTTTAGCCGGGTTGGTCTTTCAGTTCAGCCGTCCGTCTGTCGATTGCCTCTTTGATACGCGCGCGCTCCTCGGCTGACCACGACCCTCCGCGCTGAGAACGCGCGAGCTCGCCCAGACGCGCCATGTTCGAGGCAGAGGTCATCGAAGCGATCACGGCATCGAGGGAAGCGGGCGCGGCGGATGGCCCCATTGCCCACCGGGCCATTTCCTCCCCCATCTCTTCGCTTATCTGGCGCCCCGGCGTGAGTATGCGCTCGAATTGGCGCGGGCGACGCATGGCGAACTTCTCGCCAGGCAGCTCACTCTGCCAAGTCGGAACACCGTTGGCTCCAGGATAGAGGATCGCGCGCGCGTTCATCTCGTACCAGAACTCATCGCCGCCAATTGGCATCCAGCCCTGTTGGTTCGGTTTGCCGTCGTTGCCTATCTCGATCTTGTCTTTCGCGCGAAAGCACATGATGACGTTCACGCGCAACTGAGTTAGCCGCTGAATCAGTTTACCGCGCGCCATCTTCGGGCGAATGAACGCGGACATCTTGAACTTCTGCTCCAGCTTCCAATCCGGTGTCCGGTCCCCGCTCTCGCGCTTCTCCGATATCTTGCGTTGAACCTCGCTCTCTACTTGCTCCAACAGCCCTCCGGCGCCTTCGTGCTCGTGGCTCATGCTGTCGATAATGATCGTGCGCGCGCCCTGGCGAATGGTGTGCTCGATCGCCGCTAGGTAGTCCAGCGATCCGAATGGCGGCTTGAAGTCGAGGATCTTGAACTGGAAAAAATCCGCGTTCTCCTCGCTGCGCTTGCTCTCCGTGTCGATCACATGGATCGGCCCGGGCTGAACGCGCTGGATCCCAGTAGCAAGGCGTAGCGCTGAGTACGTCTTGCCCGATCCGCTCGGCCCAATCAGCGCGAGCAACAAAGGTCGCTCAGAGCGTTTCGCGTCAACCGTTTCGAACGTGCGACTCATGCGCCCCTGCCCGTGCGCTCGCCAATTTTGAAAAAATAATCGGTGGAAAGCTCGGAGCTCAACATATCTTCTACGGTCATAGACCGACAGTTGGAGAACACTCGACGCTCACCGTTGATCGCCGTCACCCATCTAACGCGAAGCTCGACGGCGTAGATCTCTCCGGCCGCCCTGTGCCGGCGTAGCTCGACGGTCGAGCCGGGCACATCGTTTAGCGCGTGGAGCGCGCCATAGACCAGCGCGCCGCAGCAGGCAAACAGACGCTCGTCATTGGACGTCATGGCGCCCACCCTGCGCGTCGCGCCCTCTCCAGGATCATCTCGCCGCAACGCACTCCGCGATCGAAAAACAGCGGCTCCGGGTCCACCGCCATCACCTCGGAATCGCCCAGAAGATCCCCGACGCACCACGACTGGGCGGCGTAGCTCAATTGTGGCCCGTATAGGCGGAGAGCGAAAACGAGTTCCTTCCCGTTGCCGATCGGTCCGGATAGAGCGATCCGCACCTCGACGCCGGGACACGCCCGGTGAGCTCCGTCCGTAAACGCGCCTATGGCTAGGCGCCTGCGCTGTGACGCTGTCAACATGTTTCCCTTGTCCTCTCAGCTGAGACTATGCACTAGCCACAGAGCACGGTCAAGCCCTGGGGGCTCTTCTGACTGTTTTTTTCTCAGGCAGTGACAGGTAAACCAGCGAACGCGAAACCAAGCCGCGCAACGCTAGGACCACGTGCGCATTGTGCGCCGGCTCCGCCCCCTCGACGCGCGAGAGGACGCCAGACCACGGCTCGACAATCACGTCCCCTGCGCGCACATCGGCGGCAGCAACGTCTACGTAGCCCTTCATGGCGATCCCCAACGTCTCCAGTTCTCCGCGATCGCTTCGCGTGCGCGATCGCGCGCCGGGTGGCTCTCGTCGATCTTGGCGCAGTAGGCAGTGTGCCTCGGGATTCCGTCGACACCGACCGGGGTGGCGCAGGTGCACATGGTGTGCGCCGCAACGCTGTCGCTCGGCGGATTCCACAGGCTCATGACCACACCGCGTCCCGCATCGTCGGAAACCAGGGATCGAGAGGGGGCAGCTCTGTCGCCCACACTATATGCATGTGCGGCCGCTCCGATAGTCGCCCTGTGAACGGGTTGTGACAAGGCTCGCAGGGGCCAGCGGTACACACATCGCAGCGCTCTCCGGATCTGCGCTCCCTGTAGATCATCGCTTCCCCCAGCGGGCCTCGGATCCGACACGGCCACCTCGTCGCCCTTGCTCGCTCGGGTCGCAGGCACCGCGAGCCAGTGCTTGGGACAGGGCCGGCCACGACTCGCCCCACGAGTAGAGAGTATTGCGATGCACACCGAGAGAGCGGGCCGCGCCCCTAATATCTCCTGATGACCGGAGAGCGCCTCTGATGACGTCAAGCGCGCGCTTGTCGCGCAGCGCCACGAGGTGACGCAGCTGGTCCCGCGTCATAGGCCGCCCTCTCCGTTGTAGCCGTCCGTTGGGGCTACGCTCTCCGCGTTACGCGGGCACGGCATCGTGTCGCGTCGCTCGCTCTCCAGATCGGAGACTCGTTTTTCTAGGGAGCGAACCACGACGCACCATATCGGGTGAAGATTGCCAACCGTTCTACAGGTCGGGCACCAAGGTTCTTCATTCATGATCAATCACCAATGACGGATCGGACAATACGATACGGATCAAAAAAAGGGACGTGTGAAGCTTCGATCGCTTAAACATGGGTTAGCAACAGTGTCGCGTAAAGGTGGCCCTGTCAAGCGCCCCGATCTCTCACCCTCTCCGCTAGCGGCGTGTCCGGGAGAACCGCGAGAGCGCCGCGCGACCGGTTACGCTCCGGTGTCCAAACGAACCACGAGTATTCGCTGGCGTCGGTTGTGCTACGCTGGACTTTGCCCGCGCACTTCGGGCAAACGCGCGACGGCGTCTCGGACATGGCGACCTTGCGCGACCAGCCGCAGCCGCGATTCACCGCTTGACCATTGTCGACGACGCACTTTTCGCTCGCCACAAACTCCGGCCGCTGCGGCAAACGATATTCGTCCGGCATGTTGCCGCGCCATGCCGAGAGCTTGAACGCTGAGCGCAGCAGAAGGATCAGCCAATCGCAGCGAGGGAGGAAGTGCGCAATGAGCTCCGGAGCGAGACTGAAGGGGGGGTTAGTGATCACGACGTCGTAACGGGACATACGTTCAGTGAATCCGCTATTGCTGATGATCACGTCAGCGCCGAGCGAGTAGCTGTCCACGTCGCGAATGTCGCTAGCCGTGATGTGCGCTTGCGATCCGTATCGCGTGTTTAGGATCGAGCTAATGGCGCCCTCTCCGCAACATGGCTCAAGCCACGCCCCGGGGCCTAGGCCCGGAGGTAGCGCCTCCAGAATGCGCCTCGTGCACCACGCGGGCGTGGGGTAAAATTCCGAATCAACTACGGCTGAGTCGCGACCCTTGGCGCTCACGGGCCCCACTCCACCGTGATCGAGCAACCACAGAGACAGATGAGATCGACGCGCGTGTGTGCCGCATCCGCAGGGCCTCTGACTGTGAAACGTGTCTCGCGCTCTAAATTGTAACCCGTAACCCGTATCCCCTCTCTTCTGCCGCACCTGAGACAGGCGCTGTTTCTCAGTAGGCCTACCTGGATCAGTTTGACCGCGTCAGTCGTCATCGGAATCACCTCCAGTCGCCACCGAGCTCCGGCCGCTGCCCGCGTACCCGGCAACCCCGACGATGTCGCCAACGGTTTTGACGATCGCCTCGAGTTGCTTCGGCTCGCTCTCCGTCTGAGAGATCTCGCGCAACCGATCTAGAGCGGTGGTCAGGCACAGCTCCGCGGCCATCCGCCAATCACGTTCCTCGTTCCTATTTTTTGCTCGCGGCATCGTCGATCCTGTCTCTGATAGCGCGCTCACTATCGAGCGCAAATTCATATCCCTTACGCCACTCGTCGCCGATAGCGACGTCAACGTGCTCCGCGAGTGTCTCGATTATTTCGAGATCCGTCTGTCGCGGGCTAAGCGTCACGCCCAAAGCTCGCGCCAGTTTCCACGCGGCAACGTGGAAGCGGACGCGATCGGGAGGGAGCGCCGGGATCATGGCGCCAGATAGCTCGCTTGGTAATGCGTCCCGCGCCACACGCGGCGGACACGCAACTCGCCGCCACACCGGCGCCACATGGCGCGGTTGGCCAACATGTCGACGTTGAACCGTGTAGCGGCAATGCGCCGCTTGTCGTCATTGGTGACCAGCAGGCCGCGCTTACGATAGAGGCGCCGCGCGATCGTGTCGATCTTTTCGTGAAAGCTAGGCATCTTTGCCATTCGTAAATCTCCTAGGTGCGGGCCAATCTGGCCGCATGGGGTCCCTGGGGACCGGTACAGTGAGCGCCGAGGCTCGCTTAACCAGTGACCCCAGCGCGACGAATACCATGACCGCCAGAATGGGCACTGTCAAGTTTTCGCCCACCGAATCATTCGCTCCGCGCCTTCTGGATTGATGAAATATTTTTGCTCGGCATACGCCAGCGCCGCCGCGCGCGGATCCGAGTTGCGCGCGGCGGCGATTTCTGCCGCCGTGAAAAGCGACTCGATGCGCAGGGACAGACCGTTAATCAGCCTGCGCTGCGCGGTCATGCCGAGCGGGTGCCGAGTTTGCTTGAGTCGACGGAGCTCGTTCAGCATCACGCGGCATCGGGACACGGCCTTCGGATCTGTCATCGGGACGTACATCTAACGCCCCAAGCCCCGCGGCTTGGTAGCGGCGGGGCTAGCGGAGGCAGGCCGGGTCAGCGCGGGCAGCCGCTCCAAAACCAAAACTCGTCATTCTCGACCAGCGGCTTCCAGCCGTTCGCTTTGCACGCCTTGAGGCGCTCGATGGCAAAGCTCGCTTGGGCGCGTGTCGTGTTCTCGAGGTGATGCGCGTCGAGGCCCGTGCGCCCGGGCATCCGGTTCGCGAATGCCTCGTTGAGCAGGCGCCGAAGGTAGCTCAGTTGCGCGTCGGTAGCTCGCATGGTCTCTCCTAACGCCCCAAGCCCCGCGGCCAGCGAAGGCGGCGGGGCTGAAGAGGAGCAGGCCTCCTCAGAGCGGGTACATCTCAACCATAGAGCACCTCATCGCGCGACAGATACCAGCCCTCGCCATCGCGCACGTCTTTGTAGATGCGCACGTGCGAGATGTCCTCGTGCGCGCTCATCGCACGTTTGGCGGCCTGGAGCGCCTCGCCGTAGCTCGCGAAGCCGCAGCTGAGTAGGTCATCGTTTTGGTCGCTGACTGCGTAGGTCGTCATGCCCCTGACTATGCCCCCAGTCCCGTGCACGGTCAACCCTAAATCGTCACCCGCATGTCGATTGTTGCCGGCGGCCCTTGTCGCCCCCGCCGGCCCTGTCGGCCAGCCCTCCGGTCAGTCACCCCCGGCCACTGGTAGGGTGAACTCGGTCACCTACCGGCCCGCGCCGCCCACCGCGCCGCCCAC
>JACCDR011476354.1_pt1 | contig 32178 bp, 32 predicted proteins | sample 7446431 | NCBI WGS metagenome assembly JACCDR01 (sample SAMN15323443, study PRJNA562643) | freshwater metagenome | isolation source: river surface water | place: USA:Blue River Watershed | collected 2017-08-17
ATCGGTCGTGAAGTGTCGCGACTACCCCTGTCTGTCCGTAGCGGACGAATGGTGGTAGAAGCGCTACATCGTGGCGTCGTTCAAGACGTCATTACGATCGCGGCAATTCTGGAATCTGGTGAACTGTCGATCCGCCAGGACTACAAGTGGCGCTTGCTCGTTCAAGGCGAGAATCAGTCGGACCTCTTCGCACAACTCAAACTCTATTGGGCGGCGCGAAAGATGAACAAGCAAGAAATGGAGGGTAACGGTATTCATCCAAAAGCTTTCTTCCGGGCACTCGAAATGCGCAAGCATCTCTCGGACGCTCTTCGTGGAAAGATCAATTGGATGGAAAATGCTTCCGACGGCAATCGTGAAGATATCGTTCGTTGCATCATCACTGGTCTCATTGATCACATCTTTGTGAACCAGATGGGTAGCTACAGCAACGGAGAGGACACTGTAAGGGTCCTCTCCCGCGAAAGCGTGGTCCGTCAAGGAACCCCTGTTATTGTAGGAGTTCCCCGGGACATCCCGATCAAGGGACGTTTCTCTGACCGCACCCTTAATCTTGTGACGATGGCGACGGCAGTCTCTGTGGAGTTACTCCAAGAGATCGCTCCCCATCTGATGAGCGAGGTTACTCGAGACATCGTCTATGACGAGGCTTCTGGTGAAGTAGTGGAAGTAAAAGCCGTCATGTTTCGTGGATCTGCCATCGGTGAACGGCGCATTCCTGCACCGAACAGCGAAGGTAGCTACGAAATCATCTCCCGCGGACTGTTCCAAAAGTTCGTGGCAGATCAGACTTCGTGGCCCCGCAGAGCGCTCAGGCTTCAGACTGAGACCGAGACTGGCATCGTGCCCCTCCTCGAGCATGTCTTTGCGCATCATCCGCGCGACGGCAAGCAACTCATTGCGTTTTGCACCCTCAAACTCGAAGGTTTCTATAGCTACTACCCTGTAGTGGTGTGGACTCTCGATCGCGAAGAAGCGAAACGGTTGCAGACGGTAGTTACGAATCACTTCAGCAGAACCCGTCGTCAACCCGCTCCCACGTCTCACTACCAAACGTCTCGTCCCGCCGTCCCCAAGGCTTCGTCTTTGCCGCTTTCTGGTTCATCTGGAATTGCGACAATCGGCGACATCTTGGACGGCAAGCTCAAAAAAGGAAAGTAATTGCAGTATGTCAGTTCGAGCCCCTGGGAAACCAGGGGCTTTTTTATTGAAAACAAATACATTCACAAATCATTCTCCTTTTTAAAAAAAAGAACCTAGGGCTTAACCATTTCATCTATTATTGCCATAATGGAGCCATGCTAGAAAAAACTAAAGTCTTCTTCAAAAAATACGAAAGGTATATTTCTCCGGTCACTCTCGTGTTTGGATTTATATTCGATAATCTGACACTCCAGAGAATCGATGTCTTCTATTCAAACGCGCTTCTGATCTCCTACCTCGCCATTTCGGCACTTTCGATTATGGTGCTCAATATTCAAGAAACGCGCCGTGCAGGTAAGGAAAGATCAGAAGGTTTTCACTTTGCCCTCATATTGATAATGCAGTTCTGTATGGGAGGACTCTTTAGTGCATCCTTCCTCTTCTATTCAAAGGCGGGTACCATCATGGCGAGCTGGCCATTCCTTCTTCTTATTATTTTCTACGTTATTGGAAACGAACTCATGAGGCACAACTACGCGCGCCTCAGCTTTCAGGTTACAGTATTTTTTACAGCCCTCTTTTCGTATCTTATTTTCTTCCTCCCTGTCGTGCTAGGTAAAATGGGAGACTCTATATTTCTTCTCGCCGGACTCGCAAGCCTCATGATCACCGGCATGTTTATTTATGTGATTTCATGGTTTGCCCCGGAACGAACGCGAAAAAGTGCACCGATGCTCGCCTTATCTCTCATTGGAGTGTTTACTGCTATCAACGCACTCTATTTCACCAACCTTATCCCACCAATACCTCTCGCTCTCAAAGGTGCAGGAATATATCGCTCGATAACAAGGCTTCCTAACGGCACCTACCAAACGATCGGGGAAAAACAAAACTGGTTTAATATATTTTTAAAAAATCCGACTATCCACGTCGAGCAAGGACAGCCACTCTATGCTCTTTCGGCCATATTTGCTCCAACATCACTTTCCACAAACATCTACCACATATGGCAGTATCGTGATGAAAAAACGGATGAATGGGTCACGACCTCGAAGATAGAGCTTTCGATTGTAGGAGGACGAGATAGTGGTTTTAGGACATTTTCTATTAAAGAGAATATTTTTCCAGGTACCTGGAGAGTAAGTGTAGAAACCCCTCGTGGTCAACAAATCGGTCGACTAACTTTTAAAGTAGCGGCCCTTCGAGGCAACGAAATGTTCCAGACAGACATCAAATAAAGCTTTGAACCTGAGGCTTTTTGTGATATAGTGGCCTGGTTTCGCCTTACTTTAGAAACAATTAAATATATGAATAAAAAAGGAATAATTGCTGTCGTCGTTATAATCATCCTCGTAGTCCTCGGCTTTACCATGTGGGGAGGCTCAAACGAGACATCGGTTAACAATCCTGGTAGCACGGAAAGCGAGACCCTTCCTGAAATCACGAAGGAGGAGCTTGCACCTACGACCAAGGACAACACCAATCAGAGCCTTCTTGGCCGATTGAAGAGCGCTTCAGTTTCTGCAACTGAAAGCGGTAACCGCGTAGCCCTCGTTAATGGAACCGCTAAATTCTCTGAAGGAGAAGTTAAAGGAACCATCACTCTTGGCGACATCGTTGTTCAGAAGGATATCAACGGTACTGTTTATGACATCGCCCCTATTTCTGTATCTACAACAGGAAGTGGAAACTTCAAGTATGTAGTTCTCTTCGAAGAAAAGGGCAGCTCTATCTCTGACAAATCATACGCCCTCATCGGCGACCGAGTAACTATCACTGGCATCCGAGCAGATGTGGTCTCTGGCGCTAACGGCCAGCCTCAGATGATTGTCACCGTCTCTTACCTCGGACATGATCAGGGAGAACCTCTCTCTTCAGCACCAACCGTACCTATGACGAAAATTCTCATCGTTACCGACGGAACGTTCTCAACGCTCCTCTAAGTAAAAACAAAAACCGCCTTCGGGCGGTTTTTGTTTGGTACAATAAGATGCATGGTAAATTCACACAAGAAAAGACTCGCTCAGGATTTATGGGTAATTGTTTTTAGTGTAGTAATCGCGGTTATCTTTGCAAAAAGCTCTCTCCTCGATTCTTTTCTAGGCTCTGTCCAGAATTTCTACATATTAGGATCGTTTATCGCAGGCCTTTTCTTTACATCAATATTTACAACAGCTCCCGCTATTATCGTGCTTGGAACGCTTAGTGCCGCATTCAATCCTTGGATCGTAGCGATAGTCGGGGGTTTAGGTGCGCTCATCGGGGATTTCGTTATATTCAACTTTATGAAAGGTCACATCTCGGAAGATGTTGATTACCTCCTCTCACAAACAAAGTCTAAGCGCATACAGGATATTTTTAAGCACCGGTTTGTTCGCTGGTCTCTAGCCTTTGTCGGGGCCCTCATTATTGCCTCACCCCTACCCGACGAGCTCGGCCTTGCCCTTATGGGAATGTCCAAACTTTCTACGACAAAGTTCGCCCTTATTTCATTTACCTTTAACGCACTTGGAATTCTTGTTATATCCTATGTTGCACGAGGGATGATATAAAAGTTTTTAAAAAGCACAAAAAAGCCGCGCACATTAAGTGCGCGGCGCTTTTTATGCAGCCTTGGTGCGATGTCGAAACGGACTCCCAGAGTCCGTGCTAACGGGCGCACCCTTTATCGGGACGACGTATTTCGTCAATTCGATCTCTTCGCCGATGTGAACCGTCTTTTTGAGAACCACATTGTCCTGGTGACGGCGGAACCGCTTGGTGCGCTTCCGCAGCGCTTTTTTATAGATACGCTTGATGGGAGGCACAGTCACCTGAGCCGTTTTTCCGTGCAGTTTCGGGTATTTGCGTTGCATATGTATGGGGAACAAAGAAGACCTAGAGAAAGACTACCGAGATGACTCCCGTTCGTCAAGGTGCTATAGTTTTTTGCATGGCTCTATTACTTAACGGAAAAGCGGCTCGGGATGCCTATAAACCAAGGCTTATCGAGCGAATACAGAAACTGCCAACAGCGCCCACCCTGGCGCTTATTCAAGTTGGTGATAACCGAGAATCAAACATCTATATCGAGCAAAAAAAGAAATTCGGGCTTGCAATCGGGGCACACGTAGAGCACATTCACTTCCCCTCTCAAACAGACCCATCTGTCGTGGAGACGAAAATCAAAGAGCTTAATACAAGAAATGATATCCAGGGAATCATAGTGCAGCTTCCTTTGCCTCCACATTTTGATAAACAAGTACTCATCGAAACAATCTCACCTTCAAAAGATGTCGATGGCTTAACAAATACAAACCAAACCCTCCTCGACAAAGGAACTCCGCTCCTTATTCCAGCTACACCACGCGGAGTTTCGCTCCTTCTTGAACACTATTCAATTGATGTTCGAGGCAAAAAAGCAGTCGTATTCGGCCGATCACGACTCGTCGGTTCCCCCCTCGCAGCACTTTTACGAGCAAAAGGTGCATCTGTCGAAGTCTGTCACTCAGGAACCCCGAACCCTAAGGAAATTTCAAAGCAGGCAGATCTTGTTTTCGTTGCCATAGGTAAGCCAGAGTTTATCGATTCTTCATATATTAAAGAAGGTGCTGTTGTAGTAGATATAGGCATAAATAGTACTGCAGGAGAAAAACTAGACGAGGAACTCCCTCGACGAAAGGTAGTAGGCGATGTCCTATTTAGCGATGTAGAGCCTCACACAAGTGCTATTTCACCCGTTCCTGGAGGTGTCGGACCAATGACTGTTCTTTCGTTATTTGATAACCTTATATCCTCGGCGGAAAGACACCTGAAAGAAAAGCCGTTGAATTAGTACTAACTACACATATGGAAAATTTAAACACAAACCCTGTCGTACGGAAGAGCGTTATCGCCCTCCTCGTCATCCTTATCGCTTTTGCAGCGGTAAAGACGATCGGAGAACTCAAAGGCATGTCTTACATTGGTAAGGCAACTACGATGCAAAACGTTATCAACGTCACCGGTAAAGGCGAGGTTCTCACCACCCCTGACATTGCAACCTTTAGCTTTACTGTAAGTGAGGAAAATCTTATCGTAAGCGAAGCACAGAAGGCAGCAAACGATAAAATGGAGAAAATTCTCGAGTACGTAAAGACGAGTGGTGTTGAGGAAAAGGACGTAAAGACTGTTTCATATGACATCTATCCTCGATATGACTACCAGGGCGGAATGTACTCAAGCAAGCAGGTGCTCGCAGGATATGTAGTCTCTCAAACTATCGAGGTTAAGGTTCGAAAAATGGAAGATGCAGGCAAACTTCTTTCAGGTATTGGAGAGTTCGGAGCAACCAATGTTTCAGGTCTTACCTTTACTGTTGATGCACAGGACGAGCTTGCACGAGAGGCTCGAGACAAGGCGATTGAAGATGCTCGAGAGCAGGCAGAAGAGCTCGCTCGATCACTTGGCGTAAAACTCGGTAAGATTACGAGCTTCTATGAATCAGCTCCGTATCAGCCGTACCCAATGTACTACGCAAAAGAAGTAATGATGGGAGAAATGGTAGAGAATCAGGCAGCAACGATTCCAGGTGGTGAATCTAAGATCACTTCAAGCGTAACGATTACCTACGAGATAAAGTAAGTCGGAATAATACTATAAAAGGCCGCGCCCGTCGGGCGCGGCCTTTTATATTATTATTCCGAAACAACTCGTAACACCTCTTCAATCGTCGTGTGCCCCTGAGCAGCAACGAAAATTCCGTCTTCGAGCATGGTGATCATTCCCTCTTTCTTTGCCTGTTCTTCAATAACCGCACTTGTTGCACCTTTCATAACGAGCTCCTTTATAGTGTTGGTCATCTTGAGCACTTCATGGATACCAACTCGTCCTTTGTATCCATCATTATCAGCAGTGACCCGTGGCGCCCCAAACAAAACCTTGTCCCAGCCATCCTTTGGTCCAATCACCTTCTCTGCACGTAGAAGTTCGAGCATTCGATCAAGGTTAACTACTTTACCCAATGCAGCAAGTTCGGCTTTAGTAAGAGCTTTTCTGTCTTTATTATCAGAGAGTCTTCTGACGAGTCGCTGGCCAATGACGACAGAAAGCGTCGATACGAGAAGAAACGGCTCTATCTTCATATCAAGGAGTCGAGGCATCGCTCCGGCGGCGGAATTGGTGTGAAGCGTCGAAAGTACCAAGTGTCCCGTGAGGGCTGCGTTAACGGCAAGCGACGCAGTCTCACCGTCTCGAATTTCTCCCACCATGATGATATCTGGGTCCTGTCGAACGAGGCTTCGTAGCCCTGATGCAAAGGTGAAGCCAATGTCAGGCCTTACTTGAGTCTGATTAACGCGAGGCATCTGATATTCCACCGGATCTTCGACAGTAGAAATGTTTACATCTGGCTGATTGAGGATATCGAGCACTGTATAGAGTGTGGTCGACTTACCAGATCCTGTAGGACCCGTAGCAAGGATCATTCCAGTAGCGAGCTTTGTAGCATTGTGAATACGTTCGAGCGCTTCCCCGTGAAAGCCGAGGTGTTCGAGAGTAAAACCTGACACAGACTCTCGTAAGAGTCGCATAACTGTTTTTTCACCGTAAAATGTTGGAAGTATAGAAACTCGGAATGATACTTTCTCTTCATTCATCTCCACCTTAAATCGTCCATCTTGAGGGAGCCTCTTTTCGTCGAGCTTGAGATTTGAGAGAACCTTTATACGCGCAGTGATAGACATTTCAGCTTCTTTTGGAAGCACCATGGCGTCATGGAGAAGTCCGTCGATGCGGTATCTGACCAAAAGCTCCTTTTCCATAGGCTCTATATGGATATCAGACGCACCCTGCAATATTGCGTGCTTGAGAAGTGAATCGACAATGCGGATAACAGGCAAATCTTCTGCGAGCTTCTTCAAGTCCCCTTCTGATGTCTTGCCGCCGAGTTCTTCTGAGAGAGCTTTAAGAGTTGCTGTCTCCTGCTTAATGAGATCTCCGAACTCTGCCTTAAGGCTTTTCTGGTACTGAAGAAGAACTGATTTGATTGAATCTGAATCAGTAAGTCGTGGAAGGATTTTTAACCCAACTTTCTTTTTTATAAAGTCGATGGCATGAAGGTCGTCAGTGTCGAGCATTGCCACCTCGAGAGAATCAGTAGATTTTTTAAATGCGACGATATTGTGTCCTCGAGCGATAGGCTCGGGAACAAGTGAGAGCACTTCGAAAGGAATCTTTTGTCCCTTGAGGTCCACAAACGGAATACCAAGGATGTATGCCTGCATCTTTCGCAAATCATCTTCGGAAAGCTTTCCGTGATTGACGAGTATCTCGCCAAGGTTTGTATTTTTTGCCTTCGCCTCGGTTGAAGCATCGGTAATGTCCTTCTTAGATACAAGACCTGAATCGACGATGAAATTTTTTAGTTGTTGTTCTTCGATGTACATATAGACAAAAGGTTTGAGGTGACTTAATTATAACCTCCTTTTACTTCTTAGAACACGGACAATATATAGAACATTCCAATTATTCAAGCAATATAAAGCTTTCTTTTATCGAACAATAACCTTCCCTGTCCGATTCGACCGTAAATGATCATGAAAACCCCATTCCCCCACCTCATTAAAAGTGAAGATCCATTGATCACCTGGCTTGATGGGCATATGAGGATCAAACAGAGCATACTCATCGTGTAAAGGATGAGAATCAGAAGCCGGCCACATATCGACATCCGAAAAGTTCTTGAATGCCACAGTTTCACCCTTTTTAATAGTTACTTGAGTAGGAGAAAATCCATCTTTGAACCTGACTATCGTAACAGCTATATGCGGGGCGCTATCGACACTCACCTCCTGTGATCTTGCATATACAAACACAAGCAGACCTACTACCACACTAGAAATTAATGAGGCTGAAAAAACTTTAACTTTCATACTAATATACTAACCCGAGCCCACAGCTTTAGATATACCTAATCAGTATCCTAAGAAACGATATTGACTCTCTTACAAAAATCGAACGAAGACTACGCTTACTTACTCGAGTGTTACGCCTCGGCACGACCCTCTCTCCTATAGAAAAACCTTTTCTGTGGGCCCTGACAAGCACCTCGAGATCGACCAATCCATCAGCTGACACAAGATCTCTATACAGATCCAGGGCGACATCTCTTTTGAAAAACTTAAAGCCGCATTGGGTATCGGGAAATTTCCGAGATCCTCTAAACAGAATGAGCGCGTGCATGAACTTAAATACTTTGCGGGTCGCATCACTTAACATTGATTCTTCCGAGCTTTTGCAGCTTTCCTGTCGCACCGCTATATACACATCATGACCTGAACATATTTTCGAGAAGGCTTCCTTGATTAGTTCTGGTGAAGTCGAAAGATCCGCGTCTATAAAACCTACTACATCTGCCCGAGAGATCTCAAACCCTCGTTTAATTGAGGCACCTTTACCTAACCTCGATTGGTTTCGAACATGCTTTATGGCGCCAAACGGAGACCGGCCGAAATATGCCTTCATTATTTCCGGCATATGATCTGTACCGTCATCCATAATCACCACCTCCACATTTTTAGAAAAATCTTCAAGCGCAGCACTAAGAGATAAGAGGGTCTGTTCTATAATAGTCGCCTCATTCAAAGTCGGTACTATAAGGGAAAGCTTCGGTACTTGATTCACATTTGTCATATTACCTCAGCATATTCCTATAATGAGGACATTTTAAACTTTTCTGCCAAACCAGTAGCCAAGACCTACTCCGAAAAGCCCTGCTGCTCCAAAGAGGAACAGTTCGTCTAAGCCACTATTCTCTTTTGAATCATCAGGAATAACAACAAACGGCAAATTTGCTTCGACTATTGAGTTTTCATCGTTTTCAAATCTTACAAACAATGTATGCTGACCTTCTTGAGATAATGCGAGGCTCAGGCCTGGTTTTCCAAATAATGCATCGGAAATAGAGCCTGCAAATAAAACTTTTTCTTCTTTGGTCACCCTTACCCACGCTCTTGAAAATAAGACCGGTTCTTTTGTGACATCCTCAAAAAGCTCGAGGTCGAAGCGCACAGTGTTTCCCACCATAAGATCCTGTCCGTAACCGATATCTAACAAATAACCATCTTTCACAAATTCAATAGATGGTCCGTCTCCGTGAGCGAAAACTATCGCTGGTATTAGTAGTATCGAGATTACCAAAATTTTAAACATAGAATAAGTATATCCTAAATAGATTGTCGAGCTATATAAATTAAAAACTCAGAATCACTGTATATAAATTTTGGTTTTTCATAATCAGGAAACTGTAATTTTATATACTCTATACAAGAAATAGAGCGAGTTTTACCCTGACATGCAAATACCAAATAATCTCGATTGGTTGTAGGAATGAAATCAAAATTTTTATAGAACCAGTACACATCTCTCGAAAGTGGCCACGCATGATCACCACGAACTAACCTCTCATCAAGTGATTTTTCCAACGGCCAGATGAATATCGCTGGATTAAAGGGCACCCAATTCGTTGCCAAATCCACACCTTTAAAATACTCTATCCCTCTCAAATTGATTACCTCAAAAAAGGTAAAGTTTCCGTAACCTTGTTTTTTTTGGATATCTCGAAGCTCTGTCTCTATAGCACTTACCACCGGTCTCATATCATAGTAGGGTGCGACCTTAGTGCCGGAAATAGCAATCTTAATAATGCACACAAGAATCAGAATCACAAAAATTGGGACATACGCTTTTTTCGTTTCCCTGCTAAGCGGATACGCCATGATTATAAAAAAGATAGGAATTACCGCAGCAAAATGATACGTATAAATGTCTACCTTAAGTACAGAAAGTAAAAGAACTACCTGTAGAACAAATAACACAGAAAGTAAGTACAGCAGTTTCTCTTTGCGGTTATTGCCAAAAACTAAATAAAGCAGCGCACCCAAAAGGGATGCGCCGACAAAAATAAGTTTCCCTTCAACAAATGATCCATTCGTTACATAGGCTCCTCGTAAAAGACGCCCCGTATCGACATATATGTTCTTTGCATATTCGCCAATAGACGAAATATACACAGCCGGACTCTCAACAATAGAGTATGACCGGCTAGCCATATAAGATTCGCTCATCACTCTAAAAAGTACAGGCGCGTAGGTAATTCCTATCATAAAGAGTAGAAACAAAAAGCTTCCTAAAACCCTCTTCCTACTAGTCTTCTGCTGTTTTAGTACCAAAAATAAACAAAGGGTATATACGGGTAAAACAAGAGTAACTCCCCCACTATAAATCGACCAAGCTAGCGCAATGGACACAATGCTCCAGAGAGCGTACTTAAACACACCTGTTTTATAAGAGTGCGCGAGAAAAAATAGAGATAGTAAAACAAATGGGGGAGCAGCACTCGCTGCTGACGACTGAGAGAATGTTTCTAAAATAGCAGGATTCGATGAATAAAGTACGACCGAGACAAGACCGGTTCGAAGATTAAATAATTCCTTTGCCAACAGATATATAGAGATAACTCCGATGAAATAACATGCTATATATGCAATCTTTATGGCTACCGTACTCGACGAAATCAAAAAAAGAAGTGCAAGATAGTAGTAATATGCCGGAGAATGAGGAATCGCTCCGCCAAAAACACTTGTCCTTGGGCCCGCAACAGGAAACTCTTCACCTGTCGCAATATGTCGTGCGATCACGTAATCTCTATAACTTTCCATCTCAAGCAAAGGGTTCTTTTCAGAAATAGCTAAAAAATAGAATCCCCAAATGACAGAGATAAGAGCCAATCCAACAAACACCCCATCAATAGGGGAAAGTTGTGCTATTTTTTCCCTTAAGATGCGGGATACGTTACCCACAATCCCCTCTCTTTGAGTAAACGGCCTCATGATAATTGTTTAGCCGGCCTTATTGCGACCCTCTGTTTAAACACTTAATCTCAAACTGCTCCGGTAGCTTCGAACAGTATTCCTTGTGCTGAGGGGAATTGGGAATAAAAGACATCCATCCTGACTGAATAAGAGCCAAGTAACACTTGTCCTGCACCTCCTTCCCGAGAGGTTCCATCGCTTCACAAAATTGAAGAGCTTTCTCTGTGAGCTTAGGGTCTATCTGAATGAGCCTTTGCGCACCACCGAATACGCAATACCACTGATACTCTTTTGGCAAACCTCCACAATAATCTCTAAAACCTTCAATATCATTCAATTCCACGATTTTCGTATCTGTAACCGGATTCATAATCGATCTAAAACAAGAGCTACGCCAATATTCATCCTTAGTATATGAGCAAAAGTCGGTGAGACCTTGAGATGTAAATACCTCTGCACGAAACAGAGGCCAAGCCTCTTTACGACAAGCATTGAACGCCATCGGAGAATCTTCGTACTTTGAACAAAAAACTGTCACATCATCTTTCTTTGGCGTTATATTCTCTACAAGAGCGAAATCTTCCGCCTCAAGTGGTTGATAGATTGTCATAAATGCCCCTTCGGTACATGTCTGAATATGCGACTTTCCATCAGGACTTACACCAATCTCTTCACATAGCTGGGATGATTTAGAAAGATCTCCATTGGTAATATACATAGCCAAGTGTCCTAAAGCGTGATAACACATTGAACGCTCAACCTCTCGAGGTTTCCACGATCCGCGAGGTTCGCAAACATCTTTTAGGTCCTCTTTGATCGAATCAAGTTGTTCTTGAGTAAGAAAATCATCAATATTCTCCCTAAACCTTGCCATTAGAGCGCCATGAGGGCATCCATTATTACACATCGTGACTGGGCAACGAGTTACTACGTCTTTCCATTTTGAAGGATCTTTAGCCGTCTCTTTATCAGCAATGTTATGACCGAGCACATGACAATAAAGATACTGAGGATCCTTTTGTTGAACTCCGATCGTCACTTCGAACGCCTGCTCCATCGTGAGATAATCCATAAGTTTAGGTATCTCTTTGTCGTAACAAGCGGGGCGGTATGAATCCTTAGAACACTTTTCAAGAATCTTAAGAGCCTCTTCCTTTAATGACAGAGGTTTATCGTTTAGAGACATGTAGTACGCACCAAGAATGAGAACTAACGCAGCAAGTAGAGCCACAGGAATACTCGATCGATGCTTCTTAACAAATTTATGGAAGTTCTTTTTTAAATGTTGCATGGAACGTTATACCTTTTATCGATAAGTAAACACACTTCCTTAGATTTTTCTTTTGTATACATCGTCGACGAGAGACCTTGCAGCCTCTTGAAGCAAAAGGATTTGTCATCTTCACTAAGCCAACTGCCCTCACAAAATGCGAATGCTTCTTTGTATTCTACCCCAGGTTTACCATGCTCGAGTAGCCCGGCCACAAAACCTTGGATGCAAGGTAATTTGAGATGATCGAGAGAAAGGCAGAACTGCGCTGTACCATCATAATCCAGAGGAGTTTCTTTATAGATATCATAATAAGCGGCATACGAGGCAATCGATTCTACAGCGAACTCATCATAATCAGTCTCTGTTAATTTTGCTATATACTGAGCAGACTTGAGGAGGTCACCATCAGAGAGCCTCATTATAAGTGTATTCATCTCATAATAGCAGGCTTTCTTATACGTTTTGTCTGTAAGCGCTTTACATACATCAAAAGGATCTTCTTTATTGGGAGAAACGCCGTAACGTGGATCAAAATATGCTATAGCGAGCGAATTGAATACGCCAGTCGCACATCTTAATACAAGGTTTTCGTTTTCTGTTATAGACCGACAAAGAGCCAAAGGTCTTGATATGATCGCCTCGACAGAACCAGTAAACCTCTCCTCCTCTCCGTCGACCATGCCATGTCCTATGCCGTGATAACAATGTCCAGCTGCGTTCGAGGCCTTACCAGCAAGTTCATAGCGGACGCTCTCACAAAATTTTTGCGCAAGTTTTGGATCACCCGTATCTTGCAACAGGGCCTCCATAAAGCCGTGATAGAACCCGAAAGCACAGTACGCACTTTTTTCAGTCAGCTTGACCTCTCTTCCAGCCGCAAACTCCTTATACCCCTCTTCCCCCAACGAATGAAGCCCGCTATGGCACGCAGGAGCAAAATCGGGCTCTGTCTCATAAATTTGAGCCAGAAGTTCAAATGTTGAATCCAAACCTTTTGATTTAAGATTTGCCGCGAGCATATCCTGCCAACACTTCTGCATGAGAGCGACGTTATCCTGAGCATCACAATCCTGCGCTACAGCTTTACCATTTTTGTCTGTAACAATAACTTCACCTTTATACAAAGGAGCAAGATGGTCGTGAAACTTCCATGAACCAGGTTTCTTAAATGTAAATTCCCAGGCTTCCCCCGCCGCAACAGGTTCAAGTGGATCAAACTCGGGATAGATAAGATGGCTTGGATGAGCATTAGATGCAGGCCAGTGCATTTCACCCCGTTCGCTTACGAATCTTATTTTATCCCCGACTTTAATTTGAAGAGTATTTGGAACATACCCATCGTCTGTCAGCACCACCAAATGAAGTGCCGAGGGCGAATCAAAATAAGAAAACGAGAGAACGCCCACAACCACTACCATAAAGAGAACAAGCGAAAGCAATCCCTTATGTATATGTAATCTTTTTATTTTAGACATGTTTCTTTCCAAGGAGACGGCATAACTTCGCAAAATCTTTTCCACTCACCACTTCCTTTATGAAAGTTGAAGGTTGAAAACTTGATGAGATCTTTCCAACAATCACCGTCTTTATCGATAGACGCAGAAGCCTCGCAGAGTTGAGCTGATTTTAAAGAGTTCCTGTAATCAGTCTCGATAAATCGTGCGGCGGTTTGCGAGAAACATCGTTTCGATTCTCTCTCTGGTAACGCCTTACAATAAGCAATAATACCATCAATATTAAAACGCATCTGAGTCGGCACTACAAACATAAGAGAGTCGAAGCAGCGATCCTTGTCCTCATCTAGGAGCGAACAGTGTTTAAGCGCTCCACCAGGAGAGAGTATTTCGTCAAAAAATAGAGGCCAGCTCTCTGACCAACAGGAACTTTTCTCCTTTCCGCTAAAACCCGCACAGAAACCGACCGCTTCTTCCTTGCTTACCTCCTTACCTTCTATGAGTGTAAAATCATCGGGTTCAAGAGGTTGGTATATTTGCATGAAGACACCGTCATAGCAGACTTGAGTAAAGTCATACCCATTCCTTTTCGCGAGCTCACGACAAATCGATAAAGAAGAGGGGATATCAGCGCTTGTTATGTACATAAGCAAATGTCCAAGGGCGTGATAACAGCTTCCCTTCTCAAGACCTGTTGGCTCGTATCCTTCTCGCGGCTCACACACCTCTGAAAATTGAGGTTTAAATTCAGCAATCTCCTCTTTAGTTAGCGCTTCTTTACGGAACCTTTCTTGGAAGGCGCCATGTATACAGCCATTAGAACAGACTCCGGATGGGCAACGACTGACGACCTCGCTCCACTTTGACGGATCTTTTGCAGTTTCCACGGCCGAAAGTTTATGTCCAAGAACATGACAATATCCGTAATTTTCGTCGATGTCCTGAACAATAGAAGTCACTTTAAATGCCTCCTCCATACTAAATTTATTCATTAGTTTTGGAATTTCCTCGTCATAACAGGTGGGCTTATATTTTGCATCTGCGCACGTGCGAACGATCTGTCGCGCATAAAAAGTAAACGTATTTTCACTTTTTTCTGATGTTCCAAAAAGAACACTCACCTCATAACTCAATAGAGCAACAAGACAGATTAAAGTTAAGAGTGGCCAAAATTGCTTTACATAAGATTTCATCTTATGAGTAAATCGACTCACAGTGTGTCTCGCTCGAGAGATATGTTTTCTCATTTCCTGAATTATAACCGAAAACCTGACGCCCGTGGGTCGCAACGATTCCTTATGTTACTCGGCACTGTTTTACACAACTCCGAAATTTTTTCCTCTGAATACCAGATGCGTAATCGGTCAAATATATATAGATAACAGGCACTCTCTTCATCCGGTTTGAGCATATCCGATGAGCAGAACTCAAAAGCTTTAATATATTCTTTCTGAGGTTCCCCATACTTCATAAATCCTCCTGATATTCCTTCAATGCAAGGAATCCGTAGAGCTTCTTCGATCGACCGGCACATGTCTACACCTCTTTGTGGAAAATCCTGCCTTTGGCTATCAGTTCGAATGTAATCATGCATAAGACTTCCAAGCACCATAGAACGAACCGGGTCAGCAACAGTACCTTCGGGCAACACATTGATAGCCGATATAGCTTTAGAATAAGAACCCTCTACCTTTCTCATCAGCGCAGGCAAAAGATTTGTATAGCATCCTTCCTGATACGAAAGTTTCTGGGAGTGGCAAATCGAAAAAGGATCTTCGACGATAGAGGTGAGTTTATACTTTGGATCCATCGACAGAATCTCAATTGAATTAAATACCCCTGTTACACATCGATATCTATTACCCTTAAATGTTTCAACAGGAGCGATCTTTTCACACATCTTGATTCCAGGCGCCATCATGCCGACAGGATCTCCCCAAACAGTCGGATCGCTACCGTCCACAGCACCATGTCCTATACCGTGATAACAGGCGCCCTCCGCGTCTGCGGTGTGTTTAGATAGAATCCTTCCAGCTTCTTTACAAAACTCTTGAGCCTCATCGACAGAACCTTTATCAACGAGCATCTTTTCCATGAATCCATGGTAAAAGCCATATCCACAATACGGAGTTTTAGGCGAGAGTCCTGTAAGCCTTCCTTCTTTAAATAAATCATATGCGGCAGCCCCTAATGTATGAGTAGTGGAATGGCACGATGAGCGAAAATCCGGATGTGCTTCATATAGCTCGGCAATAGTATCAAAAGCTTTCTCTATTCCTCTTTTCTTAAGGACAGAAATAATCTTCTCTTCGTAGCATTTCTGAGATTGCGTGTTTGCTCCACAAGTCTCTGAGACTCTAAGACCGTCTTTAGTGAGCACTGTCACAATTCCAGAAAATTGAGGATAGAGATGGTCATGAAACTCCCAATCCCCCGCTTTTCTAAAAGTGAAACTCCACGAAGATGTTGCAGCAATCGGCATTCTTGGATCGAAATCAGAATAGATAGAATGAGTAGGATGAGAATCAGATGCCGGCCAAAAAGAACCCTCAATTGTACTTTTAAACATCACACTATCGCCCTCTTTTATAACAAGATTGTTTGGCTTAAAACCTTGAGACGTTAGGGTTATTTCTCGAGAATCAGAAAGCTTTACTCCTCCCCATAGTTCAAAGCTTAAAAATGTAATGAGTGCACACAAAGTGACGAGCGACAATCCAAAAAAGAGATTGGTTCGGGATGACATTGTCATATTATACACTCAAAGCTGTGCTTATTACGGTGTCAGAAGTTTGGAGACGCACTCTTTCTGATAGAGATCGGGCACTGACTGACAAACACGTTCCCTATCTATCTTCCTTGGCATATAGAGACTCGCCCCGAAATAAAGGTCAGAAAAACATTCTTTCCCAAAACCCTTCTTGTCGGCCACATTACAAAAGCGGACGGACGCCACAGGGTTATTCTCACCACCCCAGAAAACTGATCTCAATGCTCCAATGATGCACATTCCCACAGATTCTCTACTTGCCGCAAAATCACACCAACTCATAACTTTTTCAAACTGAGCATCTGTCATTAAATCTATAGCTCTTATATCTCGATCCTGAGCAAGAACGATAAATTCTTTGCCGAAACCTTCCACGCAGGCCTTTTTTTCATCGCCCAAAAGCTTTTCACAATAAGGTAAGGCGCGCTTGTAGTCTGATGGAGTAGGATTATGTTCGTTACCGCCATCGAAACCAAATAGGTGTGGAGTTATGTAGGTGTAACACATTCTTTTTGCACTCGCCGGGATAAACGTCGCCGTGCAAGGATATAAAGGATCAGAATCTTTAAAATACTCTCCTTTTTTCGCCTCCCAAACCTCTCTATCATGTACTCCGGAGACCATTTCCATTATGGTGCCTCCAATACACTCAGCTTCTTCCCTACCTCCAGCAGGACCACTCAAACCACACATACTAGTCGCCTTAACGAGATCATAGCCGTTATATGCCAACACGCCATGTCCAAGCCCATGAAAGCACATCGTATAAGCACCTGGCCCCCCTGGGGCTTTTTTACATAATGAAACAATCTCTTTAAAAGATTCAGGACCTTTCTCGAGAAGGGTGCCTATAACTATGGTATGAGAACATGCGTTCCTAAATTCATGCGTGCATAGGAGTATGCCTTCCGCACCCTCTTGTTCATAGAGAATATCTCCCACGGTATGTGCCAAAAGATGTATATCTATATTAGGAGGCAGCTCCGCTTCTCGCAAAACATTGAAAGCGTATATCGCTCCTTTCTCGTAAGAGAGATCCGAGAAATACTCCGATAGCTCAAGAAAAGTATAATTCTGCCCCGAAAGCTCTTGAACCTCCGACAACGCCTTGGTACCAAATCCACTGGCAGACACATATAAAACCAATAGCAAAAAACCTACAGCGACGGCTTCTTTCCACCAGTTCTTGAACGATAAAGCTAGTTTTGAATGTCGCATGACAGAATTATAACATCTCGAAAGTATATCCCCACATGATATACTTTAAAAAAACAATTAATATCATGAATCATCAGCGTCCTGAGTTAAAATTTGAAACCTGGCTCACACCAATCGCTATAATTATAGGCTCCCTCATAATTGCTTGGAGTAATCAAACAGGAGAAGTCCAGGTAGCTACACCTATACCCGCCACCCCAAAAGCCACTTCCGTAGCTTCACTTAAAGATATCCGCCCCATTTCCCCCACAGATCACGTGTTAGGTAACCGAAATGCAAAAGTTGTGCTTGTTGAATACTCAGATACTGAATGCCCTTATTGCAAAACGTACCACCAAACACTTCACCAACTCATTAATAAATACGGAAAAGATATTGCATGGGTGTATCGACATAACCCACTCGCCATCCATCCTAAGGCTCAAAAGGAGGCCGAGGCAACAGAATGTGCGGCAGAATTAGGTGGTAATGATGCATTTTGGGCATATATTGACAGACTATTTGAAATTACACCCTCAAACAATAAGCTCGATCCAGCTGAACTGCCGAAAATCGCTACATATGTCGGATTAAACGAAAAAGCATTTAATGATTGTTTGGCGAGCGGAAAGCACGCAGCGAAAGTTGAAGCTGACAGACAAGAAATTGTTAACGCGGGACAAACCGGCACCCCATCGGCAGTGCTAATGACCAAAAATGGAAATATGGGTATTAGAGGAATGGCTACATATGAGACACTAGAATCATTCATCAAAGAGGCCCTCGCCAAATAGAGTCATTATGAGCACGATGACTTTAAAAACCTCCGCCAAAAGCGGAGGTTTTTAAAGTCATAAAACAAGTGGAATCAATTTACCTATTCCTGTAAACCTGATTCGACCGGCATGTGCCCATCCTTATATTTCGATATGATTCGATAATTCGAATCAATAATTTCTGCAAACTCCTTATCATTTTTATATTGCCCAAGGACATCCTTCCACTCTTTTTCAGCAAGTTTGTTATCCCAAGAAAACATTACCATAGTGTGTCCTGCAAGAATTGCTCTCGAAGCTATATCTTCTTTAGTCTCAATCCCTTCATATTGAAGAGGCATACTAGTAACATCATCAGTAATCACAATTCCTTTAAATCCTAGATTATTACGCAAGATATCTATAATTTTTTTTGAAAAGGTGACCGAATTAGCGTCATCAACACCCCCATACACCGCGTGATTTGTCATAACAAGCCCGGCGCCTGACGCAATACCCTCTTTAAATATCTCCAGATTCTTTTCTAACCTATCTGCAGATTGCTCAATATAAGTGACACTTTTATGCGGATCCCCCTGTGAATCTCCTAGTCCGGGGAAATGTTTCAAGGTGGCACCTATCCCATATTTGTTCAAGACAGAAATAAATTTGTCGTTAAACTTTATTAAATCTGCTGAATCCTGAGAAACAGACCGCTCGGATAGATATGACTTGGATTCGCTTGAAAAATCACTAATAGGAGCTAAATTAACATTTACGCCAACATCCTTCAAAACCTGAACGTCCTCTTCAATTTTATTCCAATCTATTTGCCCGTTTGTTAGAGCCTCCTTAAACAAACCCAGCCGAGTCGCGCCACCAGGCTCCTCATCAAGAAAAATAAAATAAGGCACACCTGTCGTTTCAAGGGAATGTTTCTGGAGATCATTTATAAGCGTTCTAAGCTGTATCTTATTTTGTATATTTGCCTGTTTATAGAGAATGATACCCCCAGGTTTTACCCTTGTGAGAAACTCAGCGGTATCCGGGTCGAGCCGCAGACTATTAACTCCCACGATAAAATTTTGCCCCACTTTTACGTCATCAGAAATACGAACAACGTCTGACTCTTTACGGCCAACAAACAGAGGCAATGAAACAAAAAACACCGCTACAATAACTAGCTGTGCGATGTTTTTTAATTGCATTTTATCCATCCGATATTTACGGTGATACATATACGAAACCGGCCCTACTTCTATAACCTTCGATCTCGCAAGAGTACGTAATGGTCATTCTTTCGAGATATCTATCACCTAGCGTTAAAGGTACTGTTGTTTTCGAAGCTTTAGGTTCAACAGGATATGCAACACCCTTGAAAAAGATAGTGATTGGTTTCTCAGAAAGATTATTAAAAGTTACACTGTCCCCCCTCCTTGCATGTAAAGCAACAGGATTTGGAACACACTCCTTTATATCGATTGATGTACCCTCTATAGCCACCTCTGCTAGTTCTTTTGCAAAGGCTGAAGTCGAGGTTGCAATATGAAGTTCAAACAACTCCTTCTCTTTAGATGAGTATGCCTCACTAAGCATCGTAGGCTTAAGGATTATCCGTTCAGTTGGTCTCTGACGAACCTCAGTCACTGTCAGATACACAAGCACTCCTACAACGAGAAGTAACGTGGTAATTATGATTAATTGAATTTTACTCATGGTTATATTATGGACAAACTAGTTCATAGCACATAGGATCGCATTCCTCTGAGGTATCAACACACTCACCTGCAGTGTTCCACTCAACACAGAACTCTGTGCCACACGTACACCCCATAACCGGCTCTGGAGCCCCTGAACACTCTCCGTCACACTCTATATGACCATCTCCACAACCAACATTACCACATGGTAGACCTAGATCAGGCGAGCACTGAGGGCCGTAAGCGGCTTCTCCGTAGCTGTAACCATAATAACCGGCTTCTCCGTAGCTGTAACCATAATAACCGGCTTCTCCGTAACTATAGTAACCGGCTTCTCCGTAACTATAGTAACCGGCTTCTCCGTAACTATAGTAACCGCCCTCTCCGTAGCTGTAATATCCGGACTGGCCGTACGTGTATCCGTAATATCCAGATTGACCATAGCTGTAAGCATAGTATCCAGATTGGCCGTACGTGTATCCGTAATATCCAGATTGACCGTAGCTGTAGTAACCAGACTGACCATAGCTGTAATAACCAGATTGACCATATCCATAATAACCAGATTGACCGTAGCTGTAGTAACCAGACTGACCATAGCTGTAGTAACCGCTTTGTCCATAAGAGTAACAATTACTCTTTGACACACTATTTCTAGGAAGGATCGTATAAAAAGCCTGCCATTCAGGAATTGATTTTATCGGAACAAATATAGGCTGATTGGGAATCGGGTTAGTTATCACATAGCACTGTCCATCCGGACCTGAAATGGAAAGAGAGGTGCCCGCATCAATCTGACACTTTTCAGCATCACACGATGAAGCAGCCAAAGCCTCGCCGGCCCCAAAAAGCACTACTAGTCCGAGGATAATCGAAAATATTTTTAGAATGATCCTCAAAGAAGTTTAATTAGAAATATCCCTTGTCACTATTATTCCTGCCACCCCCGGCTTTGTCTGACAACTGAAACCATAAGACCCTGCTCCGTAGCCGAAATCAGCTTTGATTACCTTGCTCGAATTAGCTTCAACGGTGTGTTCGATATTCATGCCTATTCTCACAGTCTGTGATTTAGGATAATTGTTTATGAGAGTAAGTGAATCACCCTGTTTAATCTCTGTAACAAAAGGCTGAGAATTACAGTTTGAAATATCCAAATCAGTAGTTGCTACAGCGTACTTATTTATAAGGTTAAAATATTTCTCCTTTTCTTCTGCCGAAGCGTCCGAGTTGAAGTCTGCTCGTAGAATCTTTGCATCAGCCGCTGGTATAGCACCAGTCTCGTCGGCAATTGAAGTTGCGTCAACCTCAACCCGTGTCTCACCTTCCCCCAATTCAGTCACAGGTGACATGCCTCCGGTTTTCTTCTCATATATCTTATATCCCAGAAAAAGTGCCGCGACCACCAGCACTCCGAGAATTATTTTCATAGCAAGGTTCATATAGTTCTATTATGTGATTATTTTAAAGCCTTTAACCTCTCAATCTCTGCTCTTAAAAACTCAATCTCCTTCTGCTGCTCCTTTATTGCCTCTATAAGAGGTGCGACAAGGTTTCCGTATTCTACTGACTTAAGGCCTGTAGACGGATTTGTTATAACAAGCTCAGGATATACCTTTTCGACGTCCTGAGCGATGAGGCCGATATTTTTATCTCCCTCATTCTTCCAGGCAAAGGATACTCCTTCTAGCTTCAGAATCTTTGAAAGAGATCCTTTGAGTGGTTTTATATCTTTTTTAAGAGTTTTGTCAGAGTTGTAGAAAAAAGCATCTGCGTATGCATTATCCTCAGCAACAATATCTACAAACGAATACAAACTGTTCGCCTGAATAAGACCAAACTTTCTTTGAGTTGCGGCACCAGTATTAATTGGTGCGCTCACATTTCCAAGCGGAGGAGTAGTTGTTGGACCGGTCCATGCGCCCACGGTAGACGCATATGAAAATATCATTATCGTTATTCCTAACCCCCCAATCATTCTTTTAAAATTTGTTCTCACGTTATTTATAGCTATTTTCTTAATTCTGCTCTCATCCTCTCCTTCTCAGCCTCTGTCACTCCTCCGCTTTCTGATGACCTGAGCAATTCTTCCCTTACTTCTTCCTTATCAATTTCTTTTACAGGCGGGTTAGCAAGCTCCTCTCTCATTCTTTCCACTTCATCCTCCTCTAATATTGAAGGTGTTGGAGTCGGATCCCCTTCAACCATAATATCTGCCGGTCTTGGTTTAGAATCTGGCACGAAATACGCAACAGCAAACCCGATTCCTGCGAGTATGGCGAGGATAAGTATGGTCATTCCTATCTTAGTCAATTGAGCTTTTTCCATATGCTAAATATTATAGCTTAAAATTCTTCGAACCCAGGATCCTGTGAGCTAGGATTGAGAATCATGTTCTTATATATTGTCGGAGCGCTCGCACCAACACCGCGCACAACCACCGTGTACTGTGAAGCTATCGGCTTCGACACTCTCACCTGCAATGTCGTGGAGTTACCCGGCGAAACAATTACTGATGGAACAGTGGTCGACGAGAACGCTCCTCCGCCAAGCGAATAAGAAAAGACTGTGTCTACTGGTGGAGTAGGAAATGTTGATATTGAAACAGTTACAGGGCTCGAGTACCCTCCTACTGATGTGACAGGGATGGTCTTTATCTCGGAGTCCGATGAACCAGAAACAAGAAACTGTATGCGAACTGTATCTGAAGCTCCGCCTAGGGTAAATGAAGCTGGATCAAATCCTACCTGAACATTATCGAAATTTATCCACCCCAAAACGTCACTCCCCCACGCATACCCTGAAAAAGTGCTACCGAACAGACTTACGCCGTAGCTTGGACCCGCACCAGAGAGTGATATCCAGCCATCCCAGCTCGCATCATAGGAAAGCGCCCTCGCCCATCCCTGCAAATTTGTACCATTTACAGCCGCATTTATTCCCTGAGTTCCTGAACCCGACGGAAATGATGAAAGCCCTCCAAACTGAATCCATCCGATAGCAGGTGACCAAGCATATCCAGGAAGAGAACATCCATTGTTACCACAGAGATCTCCACTAGCCGACTTATGCACCCCGTAATTTATTCCCGACTGTTGAACACCTGCGGTATTCGGGTCGTGATCGTTCGTCGAGTTAAAGCTAATCCAGCCTATATTAGATGACCATGCCCACCCAACAAGATTATGTTCGGCTCCCGCATGAGCAAACGCTGGCAAAAAAGCTAAGACTAGAGAAAGGACTAACTTTAGATATAGAAATTTCATTGTCTATATCATAGCAGGTACACGAAATGATATAAGTGGATAACAAAAGCGCTCCGTAAGGAGCGCTTTGTACTCATCAACTATATTTCTCTGTAATCAGGGAAAAGTGGTCTTGAATCTATGTTTAACTGCACATCAGCGGTTTTACCTGATCCCCACTGTCCACTTAGACCAGTTCCATGAATAGTAAATGGGTACGTGGTGTTATTATCCAACTTTCCAGTAAATCTAATTCGTAACTTAATGTTTGAATAATATGGACTATCAATTGTCACCGTTGAAACAGGCGAAGCAGAGAATGTTGCTCCCCCGTCAAAAGAAAATTCTGGTTTCAATTCGGTAGGATAGGACATAACCTGAAGCTGCACAGGCACATTGAACCCGTAGACCGGATTAACGGTAATAGCTACGTTCTGCTCGGTTAATCCAGAATATCCTGCAAATGACTTCGCCTTAACTACTGACGGAGTAGCTGAAAGTGTAAAGCCAGGATAAACGCACGACCCATTATCGAGATTCGCTCCAGGATTATAATTGTAGGCACTAGAATCGGTACATCCAGGGTATGTACATGATCCGTTATCGAGATTTGCTGCAGGATTATAATTCGATGCGCTTGGATTGGTACATCCGCGCACGGTCGGAGGGACTACTGGTCCGGAACCCCCACCTCCGTTTCCTGGGTTACCTGGATTGCCGGGATTACCAGGATTACCGGGATTACCAGGATTACCAGGAACAGTACCCGCAGTAACAACAAATGAAGGCGAGCCGCCGAATTCTTCTATACCTTGCTCTACCGCCTTAAAGGTATATGTTCCCGGGGCTGAAGGGGCTGTCATTCCGATAGTTTTACTTCCACCTGGTCCAGTTATCCCCAGACCTGATAGAGCGATGAAGCTTCCTCCACTCTTGATACCCACATCGTGACCACCTCCCCATGTTTTCGACCCAGAATTAGTTACGTTTATAGTAAATGATTGTCCTGCTACTACTGAAGACGGAACAGAATTATAAGAAATTCCATTTGAGCCCGCCTGATTTCCTGGATTTGCTGGCACGGTAGGTGTCACAGGAGTGACAACTACTGGAGCGGCAACATTTACCGAAGCACTCTGACTCCAATTTCCACCAAGATTCATACAGCTAAGTGTAAATGTCGATGATTGCGATACATATATTGTCTGACTACCACTCGCCGTTTTACTACCAGACCACGCCCCGGACGCGGTACACGACGAAGCTCTTTCTACGGCCCAACTTACGAGAACATTTCCTCCTCCTGCGGGCAAACTCGAAGGAGAAGCTCCTATGGCTCCCGATGGAGCATTCGGCAATACTGAGGTCGTGTTTCCTCCGGGATTCCCTGTATTACTCTGCACAGGTGCAGGACAATTTATCGTTGATTGCCCCAGACTAGGATTTGTACCCCCTCCCGAGTCGATCGCATACGCCTCAAGCACGCGATTCGTACCCGTCTTAAGTGAGTCAGGGGTTGCCATATAGAATAGACCCGCATTTGAAGTCGAAGTATTACCAAAGAACGCCCCATCAGCGTAAAAATGGACTCCAAGAGACTGGTTTGGAGAATCTGGATCATTTGCACTTCCCGAAAGAGCCGAGCACGAGGCAGTGAAAGCGCCGTACGGCAATCGATTCTGAGTAACGACCGGGTTACTTAAACACTCATTTGAACTATTAAGACTGTAGCCAGCATTACATTTACAATCTCCATCGTCATTCGACATGTTTTGAGGAATTGTACTTTGAGCACCAGGAATGTTTGGACACACGTCAGTTGGAGCAGGGTCAACACATTGCCCGCTTGAATCCAAGACCTTATCTGACGGCACAGTGGCTTGTGCTCCACTAATGTTTGGACACACGTCGATCGAACGCGCGCAATACACATTAGTTACATATGAATCTCCTCCGCAGAGATGTGAGTCCCAGTAACCGCGCCAATCCACATGATACTCACCGTTACATCGGCTCCACCTGCCGAACTGAGTCGCCCAAGGTTCTCCTCGCGCACTGTCATATCCTGACAATTGGCACAATTTATCTTTGGTCACCTGATCGTTCCAAAAATGTTGTGAACTTGCGCTTGGCGAGACTCCGAAACTCGTTACGTTCGACACATTCACCCACGAACACTCCATACCGACCGGACAAGAGTTTGCATCAGCTTTTCCAAAACCTGCGACAGCAATAAGCGCCGCCGAAACAAATATAGATAGTAGTATCTTCTTCATATATTTATGGGTTTACGGAATTAATTTTCTTTTTTCTGTGATACAGAGTAAAGAGTCCTCCTAAGCCAGCTGCGAGCATGGTAATACCCCAAATAAGTTCGATATCCTGCATGTCCGCACCTGAAGTTTCGCAAGAACCGATAAGCTCACAAGAAAAAGTTTTTGTAACTGTTGATTCAACCTCCCCTGTCTCAGAAAGCACATCAACTGTTAACTCATATGAGTTCTGCGTTTTAGTTATATCGAGCAAAAATTGAAGTGGTGTCGCCGACATCGAATAGATACCCGTATCTTTGCCAACCGATACACGAACAGCTCTTTGCGTCTCATCATCTGAAAAAGCATTTTTTACACAACCATATGCTGCCCAAGAATTAGTCTCTGAAAGCTTTGCAATACCCGTCGAAACAAGAAGAGCCTCGCCACCGAACCCATTGAGGGTGTGTGGCACAATTGATCGCACCCCATTTGATTGAGCCTCAATTACGAGCGAATATGCTGAATGTTCAGAAACATCAATAGAACGAGAGAGCGTTTTCTTAGATGATCCTGCCACGTCGATCTTTTCTACAAATGTCCCTTTACGCGTCTTATCGCCCACAGCGTTCCAGGCATGTTCATCCCAAGATACAGTCACAGAAAGGGTCGAAGTAGATGTATTAACAAGGTCTACTGAAACAATAGTTGTTGACGCAGATTCCTGAGTTTTAAGCGTCTTTGCATCGAGATAGACAATTTGATTAGGGATTTCGTTTCGAATTGAAAAACGAACAGCGTCTGTATTCGCGCCACTCTTCTCATATATAGAGAGATCAGAACTTTCAATGTTATAGCCCTCATTTGGCACAAAAAGGACATCAAGTGCGTAATCTCCCGCAGGCAACCCTGCCTCGATAGGCACATTAAATGAGACATTTGATATCTCATTTGGTTTAAGTGCAACGTCTCGAGATACAAATTCTCGGAAATACATATTTCCAACAGCCCGAGCAAGCGATGAGTTTTCATACCTTTCCCCAACGACTCTTACAAGAAGTGATCCGGAAGTTAGTGGTAAACCAGAGAGATTCTCAAGCTTTACTGTTACCGGCACAGTTGCCCCCGCAAGGATCTCGGTTGCAGGCAAAGAAGCTTCAACCGCAACAAGCTCCTCTCCATAATCTGGACAGTAGAGAGCCTCCTGCGCATTTACACCTGAAAAACCAACAGCTGATAATGCTATTAATGTAAGAACTCCCATCAAAAAGTGCCTTTTCATGATCTAAGTATACCAAAGGATTGAGGCTAAAAATGTCTATTTGACAAATGACCGCAATACCTATATGCTATCTGTATGTAAGTTCGCCCGTCGGGGCGGACTTTCTTGCTTAATAGCCTATATATTGATCCACATGTTCGACTTAAAAGTTATACATTCGGTCCTCGGTCAGCTCGAAGAAGAGCGAGGAATCCCTAAAGAAAAAATAATCGAAGCAATCGCATCAGCGCTTGCGACGGCATATAAAAAGGAGTACGGAAAGAAGGGCCAGATTGTCCGAGCGACCTTTGATGTAGATACCGGCGCAACTGAATTCTTTCAGGTAAAAATTGTTGTAGATGACACTAAAGTCATCGACATTCCAGAAGACCAAGAGCTTCCTGAGCTTCCACCAGAAGACGAGCGAGTACGATACAACCCAGAGCATCATATCTGGATCGACGAAGCGCGCCTCATCAAGAAGAATGTCGAGCTCGACGAGGAAATGCTCTTCCCTCTCGAACCAAAGGATGATTTCGGACGAATCGCAGCTCAGACCGCAAAACAGGTGATCATCCAGAAGATCCGAGAAGCCGAGAAGGTTTCTGTATTGGGCGAATATGGCAAGCGAGAAGGAGACATTGTTTCGGGAACCGTTCAACGAATCGAACGAGGAACTATTTTCGTTGATATGGGACGAGCTACTGGTGTGCTTCCATTTGAGGAGCAGATCCGAAGTGAGCACTACAAGCAGGGCGAGCGAGTTCGAGCATATCTTTTCCGCGTAGAAGAATCTCCTCGAGGCGTCTTCCTCAAACTTTCACGATCTCATCCTAAATTCCTCGAGAAGCTTTTTGAAATCGAAGCTCCTGAGATCGCAAACAAAACTGTTGAAGTAAAAGCAGTCGCACGAGAAGCAGGATCACGATCAAAGATCGCTGTCGTTTCTCATGACTCACACATCGATCCTATCGGCTCACTCGTCGGCCAGCGAGGCGTTCGAGTTTCGACCGTTACATCAGAACTCGGTGGCGAGAAAATCGACATCATCGAGTGGTCACCAGACATCAAGAAGTTCATCGAAGACTCTCTCTCACCAGCAAAGGTTTCTAAAATAACCATTGATGAAGCCACAAAAACGGCTACCGTCGAGGTTAAGGAAGCTGATCAGTCTCTTGCTATCGGTAAGGGTGGACAGAATGTTCGCCTCGCCGCAAAGCTCACCGGCTGGAAGATTGATATTCGACCAGTGTCAGGTGGCGGAGCAGAAGTGGTCGCAACGGATGCTGACGGTGACGCAAGCGCAGGTGAATAACATCTAATCTTTAAACGAAATGGCAAACATCAATCACAAGCCTTCAAAGTACATGCTCAACCTCATCCATGTACTTCCTTCATTCGTCGATGAGAAAAAAGGAATCATCAATGCAATCGTTGAAGTGTCTTCGGGATCAATCAACAAATACGAAATCATCACTGAATCTGGACAGCTTAAACTAGATCGTGTTGGATACTCAACACTTTCGTATCCATTCACGTACGGTGCCATTCCATCGACATGGGATCTCGACAACGACCCTCTCGATATTGAAATCGTGGGCATAACCGAACCTCTCGTTCCAGGATCTCTCGTCGAGGCACGCATCATCGGCATGATGAAGTTTATCGACGGAGGAGAAGTAGACGACAAGATCATTGCGGTGCTTGCGAGCGACAAACGAGTTGAACACATTAAGTCTTATAAAGACCTCGGTGATCATTTCGAAATCGAAACTAAATACTACTGGGAGAATTACAAAGCTCTCAAGAAGCCAGGAACAGGAGTAGTTGAGGAATTCCTTGGACCAAAAGAAGCAATTGCAGTAGTTAAGGAATGTATAGAGCGATACAACAAAGACTACAAACCAAGACTCGAGGCATAATCGCAGACAAAAAACAGGGATATCCCTGTTTTTTGTTGTATAATTGCACCTAAGGCAGCGGGCATCCGTTATGGTCGCGCCATAATTAACATATGAAAAAAACAATTCTATTTTTTGGAACAGCGGCAGTAGTCCTCTTGGGGGCATCTACCGTTAACGCGCAGGAAGTCACAGTAACCGCAACTAATGAAGCGGGAAACGAAGTCGAGGTAAAGGCAACCGTTCGACCTATCGACGGCGCCGCAAAAAGAGAGGCTCTAAAGGCAGAGATTGAAATGAAGAAGGGTGAGCTTCGAGACCGCAAAGCAGAAGCTTCTGCAAATCGAGAAGAGATGAGGGTAAAGAAGGAAGAGATGAAAGCGAATGCCTCATCAACTCGCGCTGAAATGACCGAAAAGCGAGTTGAAATGAAGGAAAAGCGTGAAGAAATGAGGGCAAATGCATCTTCTACAAGAGTTGAAATGAAGGAGAAGCGAGAAGAAGGAAAAGAAGAACGCAAGGAAAAGCGCGAAGAAATGAAGGCTAACGCATCCTCTACTCGAGCCGAGATGAAAGAGAAGCGCGAGGAAAGACGAGAAGAATTCAAAGGAAATGTGGCGGATCGAACCACAAAGACCGTCTCTTCTATCGTAGAAAAGCTCAACGAAGCCGTAGCAAAGCTCTCTGACTTCTCTGCAAAGATTGATTCGAGACTTGATAAGTTTGAGGCAAACGGCGGTGACACCACCCTTCCTCGAGCAGAACTCGCAGAAGCTGAAGTTAAAATTGCAGCAGCAAAGACGGCTATTTCAGCAATTGCAGCAATCGAAGTCTCCTCAACTACTCCTAAAACTACGCTCGATTCTGTAAAGAAGTCAGCAGAAGAAGCTCGTAAGGCGGTTCAGGAAGCGAAGCAGGCTCTCATGGATGCAGTACCAGCAATGAAAGGTATCGAAGCGAGCATCAAGCGAGCGACGACGACCCCAGCATCAAATTAGTCAGAACATTATCACATAACAATCACTAGAATGGACCCAATGCAGACACAAAATCAGGCTCCGGTGGCAGAAGGAAAGAAATCCTTCGGCCCTATCGCAGGAGTAATTATCATTGTCATCCTCCTTGTCGTCGGCGCTCTATATATGATGAGAGGAGAAACCACAGCGCCAGACGCTGTACAAACCTCATCAGATGAGGTTTCCACAATCGAAAGCGAGCTTCAGGCGGACGCAGAACTCAACATCGATCTCTCGGAACTCGACTCTATCTAAATGACCCCAGAAAAACCCCGCATGATGCGGGGTTTTTCTTATATATGTCTATGTCCCGTAGATTCTGGACAATCACTGTCTTTGCGGATAGACTGACTTTCTCAAACTATATGTCAAACAAACATTCATACAAAGCAACCATTAAGAAACTTCCTGAAACAGGAGAAGTTGAAATAAAAAGCTCTATTAGCCAGGAAGAATTCGCAGAGGCAGTATTAGACACCCTCGAAGAGGTCAGAAAGGATATTACTATCCCTGGATTTCGAAAAGGTTCAGCGCCTGCAAAAATCGTTCGAGAGAAAGTCGGTGAAACCGCTCTATTAAAGGATGCCGCCGAACACGCTATTTCTCATGCCTATGCCCACATCCTTGAAGCCGAGAAAATCGATGCTATTGGATATCCAAAAGTGAACATCACGAAAATAGCTGAAGGAAATCCTCTTGAGTTTACAATCACGACCGCTGTCGTGCCTGAAATCGGCAAGTTCGATTACAAGAAGATCGCAAAAGCAGAGAACGCAAAGAAAACTGACGAAGCCATCGTCACTGATGAAGAGGTCGAAAAAAATATAGAGAACATCAAAAAGAATTTTGGTGCGGCTATGAATTCTGGAAAGTCTGAAGAAGAGAAAGCAAAACCTATCGAGCTTACCGATGACATCGTAAAGACGTGGGGTGAATTTAAGGATGTTGCTGACTTCAGGGCAAAACTCAAAGAAAATCTTAAGGCTGAGAAGGAGCATAAGCAAAAGGAGAAGAAGCGACTCGAACTTGTCGATGCGCTCACCAAGGATCTCGAGGTAACGATTCCGGAAATACTCGTTGAATCAGAACTCGTTCGAATGGGAAATCAGATGAGACATGATATCGAACGAATGGGTATGAAGTTTGATGACTATCTCAAGCATCTCAACAAGACGGAAGCTGACATAAAGAAGGAGTGGAGGAATGATGCAATAAAGAGAGTGAAACTTGATCTTGCAATCAATCACATTGCGAAGGAAGAAAAAATTGAGGCGGATCCAAAAAAAGTAGAAGCGGAAGTAAAGCACGCAACCGAGCATCACAAAGATGTAGATCCGGATCGAGCGAAAAGCTACTTCTCAGAAATCTTCAAGAATCAGGCAGTGTTCGAATTTTTGGAGGGAATAAAGTAAGCGAATAAAAAACGAGAGCAACATCGCTTTCGTTTTTTATTTTGGTAACAGTTACTTCGTATTCTCCTCCTCGCACTAGCAGGCATCTACCTTCAACTAAAAACGGCGCACTCGCGTGCGCCGTTTGCTATACCTTCGCTGATTTTGTAAGTGCCTCGACGACAAGGTCGGGTGAAATCCGAGTCGGGTCAAGCTCGCAAAGAATCTTTTCTCTTACCATCTCAAGATCGAGATGGAATGGTTCAAGAAGAGTTCTGGCCAAACATTGAGATCTGAGAATCCCAAGGAGGATTGCCTCAGTTCCAATGTAGTCATGATCAAGAAATCTCTTCTCGTGCAGAGCAAGCTTAAAAACTTCTTCTGCATCTGGCGAGAAAGGAAGATTGCGATCATGCTTGGGTTTGCTCTCGAATAATCCTTCCAGCGCAAGACGAAGCGCCTCGGACGATATCTCGAAGTGAGCTTGCAAGACTTTCGCCGCAACACACATGCCTGCGAGACAAGCGATGCCATAAAGTAGATGAAGCGAATTAACAGATTCATGCCCACGATCTCGAGCGATTCTCTGACCAAGCGCAATCACCTGATTAGCACGCGGAGTTAGACTCTTTATTTCATCCATAATGATCCTTTGTTGAAAGTGATTCTGGAGAGACTCTACTCCAAACAACAAGGATGTCAAACTAACGCACAAGCAGGAGTGTCGAGACCGCAACCGCCGCGGTCTCTGCTCGCAAGACTGGAGAATTTATTTTTGAGATCATTGCTCCTTTTTCTTCGAAGAAAGCGATCTCCTTTTCTGACCACCCGCCTTCAGGTCCTATGCATGCGACGAGTTCGGTTTCATTAGAGACGTCGGCGATATTTTTTCCGTCGGTATGAAAAACGATAACCTTTCGTTTCTCTTCATTAAGGAAGTCTTCGAGAGCGATCGGTTCTTTGATCACCGGCATATCGCTTCGACCCGAC
>JACCDR011848476.1_pt1 | contig 32141 bp, 62 predicted proteins | sample 7446431 | NCBI WGS metagenome assembly JACCDR01 (sample SAMN15323443, study PRJNA562643) | freshwater metagenome | isolation source: river surface water | place: USA:Blue River Watershed | collected 2017-08-17
AGATCAATGGAGTCTTGCTCGCAGCGAATGCCCTTTTCCATTTCCCTGCTTGACACGACGAAATCGACGCCGAAAAGGTCTTGCGCAGCAAGCTCTCGGATGTATGTCTTTGCGCCGACAGATAGCACTTCGCCTGCCTTGCTGGCGGAGGCTGTCGGGCTAGTCATGATCCGGCCCAGCGACGAACACCGGATGACTAGATCACGCATGGCTAGCCTTGATCGCCGTGCCGCGCTCCTGCACCAGTTTGACGAAAGCGGCATAACCGTCGCGGTCCTTCGCAGCGTTGAATTTCGCTACTGCCTCTTTCGCAACCGCTTTCAGGTCTGCTTCGGTTTCCGCCTGGGCCACTTGATCGGCGCATTCTTGCCGCCAGTCCGCCGAGTCGTCATCCTCGGGATCAACCGCCATGAACGGGACCACAAACGTCTGGAAAAGCGCCGTCCTGAACGCGACGGATTGAGCCTTCGTTACCGCTTTGTCGCCGGAGTCCATCGCTTCACCGTAGCACTCGCAAATGAGGTGCGAACCGTCTTCTGCCATGAATCGAAACGCGCCCTTGATGGTGGCAAACCGCGATGCCTTGCCGTCCGCTGGATCGCCCTTGATGCGCTCCGACACGTTCAGGTCGGAGTACGAATGCATGACGACAATGCCGTTCGCCACCAGGAGCGGGTTTAGTTCGTTCATGGCATCCTCGATGCCTCGGAAGTTGTAGCCCTGCTGTTGGTTACGCTTCAGTTTGGCAATGCCGGTCTTGGCAATGTCGCGCATGACACCAAGAATGGCTGAATGGATTTTGCTGCTCATGTTGACCTTTCAATCTTCCCAGCGGGAACGCATTTTCTCAATGGCGTCAATGGGGACGCCGTGGACGTTTCGATAGTTGCCGGTAGCTACAACAGTCTCCACCGGCGCGCCGTATCTTGCAGCGATTGCAAGATAGGGTTCCATTTCCCAATGACGGGTAAAGGTGTTTGAGACAACGCAATCACGGCCAGCGTACAGACTGTAATCAACTTGCTTTCTGCACCATTCGTGCGCGTCGCTCAGCTTCTTAGGGTCGAACCGATACGATCCATCGCGGGAAAAGAACATATCGGCTTCGTACCAGTCAAAGCCCTTCTTTTGGTACTCCTGCGCGATGGTGCTTTTGCCGCTACCCGGCAATCCTCGGATGATGACCAGCATTATCCCGCCGCGTAGAGGATGGTGACGACAACCGCCAAAATCGACAGAATGGCGATGCAGGCCGCGAAGATGCTGAACGCGGTTTCAATCAGCGGCTCTTCGGGAACCTCGCAGGCCGTGGGGCAAGGGCAGTGGTGCAGGCCCTGGCCGCAGAGGTCGGCCGTACAGGCTCGCAAAGTGTCGACTTCGCGGCCTCCGTCGCATTGGTTGAGCATACTGCCCGCCTTTTTAGAGTGGTCACACATTTTAAACCCCTTTTCTGGTGCGCGTCAACTTTCGTAACTGTATGCTGCCAACAGAAGCGCGAAAACTCTGCGTTGTGGAGCAGACCTTGAAATAGCGATGCAGCATCCATGTCTACAAGAAGTATCCATGCACTCAGCCGCTAGAATTAGGCGATCTCTTACTTCAATCATTTCTCACCCCTCCAGAAAAGGGCGTGTATCAAAAGCCCAACGCCACCCCAATACATATGCGTATAAATCTCTTTGGCATCGTTGCCGATTGAAACACCGTAGATAAGTGATCCAATTGCAAGGGATGACCATGCGCCAAAGTAGCTCATTTTCGATCCAATTCAGCAATGCGCAACACAATGCGCGGAATGTCAGGATGGCACGGATCGCGCCGCTGCAGCTCGCGCCGCGCCCAGCGCCACCAGGCGAGGGCGAGCAGGCGAAAAAGAGGCGTGATGCTGCTCATGCCGCCACCCGCTCAACCGCCGCCAACGGCCCCTCGAAGCACTCGCGCACCACAGCGTTGAACCGCTGACGCGCAGCCGACCACGCAGCCGACCTCGCAGCCGACCACGCAGCCGACCACGCAGCCGACCTCGCAGCAGCCCTGATCGACTCGTCGCCAGTCATCAGGTAGTCAATGACAACTTCCAGCGCGTCCCAATGCTCTGTAGCCAGCAACGCTTCCATGCGAGCGTAGAAGCGCAGCATTTCTGTGGCGTCCATACGCGCAACGATGCGGCGGCGAGAGCAGACCAGCTTGTCGTTGCCTTGGATGATCTGGCCGCTGCACTCCACAAGGCAAAGAATCGGTCCAGGCGCGTGTTGCAGCGCGTCGAATGGATCAACGCTGGCGTGAAGCCCGCGAGAGCACAACTCCAATGGACCGGATTCCTCCAGCCACTCGCCATCTGCTGGCGCAGTGCGACCATCGCGCAGCTTGTGGCCATCGTACAGAAAGTGCCATGCGTAGATGGGCTTGCTCATGCCGGCACCCCCGCCCGCTTGACCAACTCGGCCGCAGCCGTGAGCGCCGCCGCCAGTTCACGCGCCTGCGCGGGCGTCATGCTGACGCTGGTCAGCGACCTGCCGGTGCGGACAAAGGCCCACACCGATTCATCGTATTCCTCGGCGTTGACGCGAACAGTTGCGCCGTCCGTGAAGATTACGTAGTCGTAGCTCATACCATTCCTTCCGCCCGCTTGATTGCGGTCATTGCCATGCGTTGAAGCCTCACTGCATCATCGTCGCCACCAGCTGCAGACTCAGGAATGCATGAGAGATAGTCCGCGCACTCTTTCAGCGCGGCCAACAGATCGGGCGCGGCGGCAATCAGTTGCGCATTCGCCAGATTGCCATGATTGCCATGATTGCCGATGTTGCGCACGATTGCTACATCGTAAAGGCCGTCATTGCCGGTAACGATGAACTCTTTACGCGAGTTCACCACGGCCCAGGGTGATGGAGTTCGGTTCACCTGTCGCTCCAATCCGGCTCGATCATCTTGAGCCATTCCTCACGGCTCATCGGCTCGTTTTCGAGGAACCCGCCCTTACCCGCACAATGAGTGCAAGGAATGGACTCGCAGGTTTCCTCATCCCAGAATTCGCCCTCGCCGCCGCACTCATCGCACGGCCCCCATTCCTCTACATCGTCGGGCGGGGCCGCATTGTCCCAGCGATACTGACCAGCGGCAAAGGCGCGTTCGTTGCGGTAGTTCATATCATGATCCCTTCGTCTTCGGCTATGTGCATGGCTATCAAGAGCCAAATATATCTAGCACCCTGGCGGCTGTCAACATCTTTGAATGAATCGAACAGTCGGCAACTGTCGGTATTGCACCCAAGTGACCGCAAGAATTGAAGCGACTTCAGTTTCCCGCAGTCGCTCCACCAATCCGAAAACCCAAACATCATTGGGCCAAGATCAGCAATCGCCACTGCCTCACAAGAGTATTCAGATTTTTCCGGCAGAAAAAGACCATCTTCAGTAGAAAGCCGCTTATTCGCAGCTTTCCACAGAACGCCGGGCCATGCGTCAGCACATCTCGTCCCTCGCCGCAGTGCCAGCACACAAGGCGAACCTTGAACGTGGGCATCTCAGTCTGGTGTTGGTCATGCATCTTCACTCTCCTTGAGTGCTTCCGCCAAATGCTTTATCGCAGACACTGGAGAATCTTGATTCTTGAGAGCCCACTTAGCCGCAGTTTCAATGCAACGTAAGCGAACAATCTCAGCTTCCATTGCTTCTGCCGCAGCACGGCATCCGCTGTATTCAATCCGGTCGCCGTGCAGCCATTGGTACGCTTGTTCGTATGTCATTCTTCATCCTTCGCTACTTCCGCCGCGAGCAGCAGGGCATAGACGCGGTGGGCTCGGGTGCAGGGATCATTTTTGCGCTGGAAGCAAACGTCGCCAAACCAGTAATCACGAGGCCCTGCGGTTTCCGGGCGAAACAGCGAGGCAAAAAGGAAGCACGCCATGTCGTAGTTGTGCCAGCCTGCGAGAGTACTGAGTGCCTCACAGCAGCCAAAAGCCATCTCATCAGGATCGTCCATCAACTCCGCAGCGCGGATCAGGATTTCAGAGGGTTTCATTGCGTCCTCCCAATTTCAGCGGCTGCACGAACGATGGCGCGGCGAACAGCACCAGATGGATCATTGCAGAGCAATTCTCTGATTACCGTATCTTCGCGGTGAACAATGACTTTATTATCTTGCCACAATACGCATAGGCGCAGCTCCACCGCCAACCTGAACGCCTGTGCATCTTGCATGAGTGGATTCCATCGCTCTGTCCACTTATGAATTGAACCGTTCATCGTTGTCCAGAGTTCTGGACCGGATACGATGTACTCAATCCCCGCCGCCTTCGCGGCTAGTTCCAGCAGTTCACGGTCAGTCATCCCGCCCTCACTTCCATGCGCTCACCTTCAAGCACCAGATGGAGATTGTCCTCAAACGCTTGCATGGAATTCTCAGCCTCGCAGCTAATCACGATCCTGGTCGCGTTCTTTTCTCCGATGGTGACGGTGAAACGCTGCTTTTCAGTGTGACCAAGGAATGAATCGCACTTCCCGCTTTCGTCGGGTTTGAAGTCGGCGTAAGACTGCCAAAAAGCGTTAGGCATCGCTTCATGCCGGTAGCACTTGCTCGCGCTAGGGCAAGTGTGGTTCATGCACATCGAGATATCGGGCATTTAGACCTCCGTGGGTTGACGACTAACCATGAGCCTGTAATGAATCATCGCGCATCGGCCCAGGAAACGCTAATTGATTTTTTCTATGACGTTTCGCAGTCAATAGCGATATTTCATTTGCAAAACTACACGACGATGCGCCATCATATGCGTCATGGACACATTGAACCTATCCACTGTGCAGATTCGGGCTGAAAATGGATTGCTCTTTATCCGCCACGTAAAAACCGGCGTGACGACTACCATATCCATTACACAGCTTGAAGCGTGGTGCATTCGGCAACTTAGGGCCGAACTCAAATAACCCCGTGCGGGATCGGGCGCAATCTCCCGCCACTCACAACGATCCGCATGGTTTACCCCGCTGGCCTTCGGGCCGGTGGGGGATTTTACAAAGGAAAACACAATGAGGCTGGATGAACTAAAACAATGGCTATCTGATCGCGGCTTTCATTTTTCTGACGCGCCCTCGTGGCAAAACCAGAATCCAGGATGGTACGCTTGGCGCAAAAGCGACATTCCTGCGCGGGAGTGCGAGTGTAACGAATACAAGAAGCAGCAGATCAACATCATCCCATACTCAAATCGCCATCAAGGCATAGACTTTGAATCGGTCGAGGTTGAAATCTGCGGGCAGGCCGGATGCTGGTGGAAACTTAAAGCATACAGTCTTACTCCGGCTGAATTTGTCCGGGACTTTGACCAGGTTGAGTCGAGCCTAGTCGCGGCATGGAACGCCATCACAATGAAAGGGGAAAGTGATGCATGATTTTTACAGCATTGTCGAAGACAGAGCCGAACAAGCGGCCAAACGCTACGGCCCGTTGGCGTCAACTCATGAAGGCTTGGGTGTGGCGTTTGAGGAATGGAATGAACTGTGTGAGGCCGTGCGGTCGAACAATATCGTAGAAATCAAGCATGAATGCCTAGACCTGGCCGCAGTGCTGATGCGGCTTGCGATTCAGTTGGATGAAGGCGGCGAGATTTTGAGCAGGAGCGGGAAGTGATGGATTATCAGGAGTTTGTCAACAATAAACTGGCGCTTATCAACCCTTCTGGCATAACGAAAAGGGTGGCGTTGCCAGACTCTCTTTTTCCGCATCAAAAGTCGCTGACATCGTGGGCGCTTAAGCGCGGGCGATCCGCTATTTTTGCTGATACAGGGCTGGGAAAGTCGCGCATGGAACTCGCATGGGCTGACGCAGTTAGGCGCGAAACCGGACAGCCTGTTTTGATTCTAGCCCCATTGGCTGTAGCCGCTCAAACAGCTACAGAAGGGGCTCAGATTGGCGTCCATGTCAACGTCTGCCGAGATGGCGCAGATGTTGACCACAAAGGAATCAACGTCACCAACTATGACCGACTGCATCGATTCGACCCAGCTGTTTTTGGCGGCGTTGTACTGGACGAATCAAGCATCATCAAGCATAGCGATTCCAAGAGTTTTGCTATGTTGACGGATGCATTTCGCCGTACTCCATTCAAGTTACCAGCGACCGCGACCCCGGCCCCGAATGATTGGACAGAACTGGGCACACACGCTGAGTTTCTCGGAATCTGCACAGAGCAGGAAATGCTCGCAGAGTTTTTCTGCCATGATGGCGGCGAAACTCAGAAGTGGAGACTGAAGGGGCATGCACAGCGGCAATTCTGGCGATGGGTAGTCAGTTGGGGCGCTCTCATTCGTAGACCTTCAGACCTTGGATACGATGATGCCGCCTATGCGCTGCCAGCACTGCATCTTCATGAGCATCAGGTCGAGGTTGATACGCCGACAAATGGGATGCTGTTTGCGATGGAGGCTCAGACATTGAGTGAGCGACGCGACGCTCGCAGGGCCAGCGTGGAAGATCGAGTGAGGCTTTGCGCTGAAATTGTCAACGCCGAAAGCGCAGAGCCGTGGGTTGTATGGTGCGACCTTAATGACGAGTCGACCGCACTAACTACTGCGATCAATGGCGCGATTGAGATTCGTGGATCTGACGATGTGGACACGAAGGAAGCGCGGCTTCAGGCATTCGCCAGCGGCAAGGCTCGCGTGCTTGTCAGTAAGCCGTCCATTTGTGGATGGGGCTTGAATTGGCAGCACTCCGCCCGCATGGCGTTTGTTGGCGTCACGGACTCATACGAGGCCTATTACCAGGCAGTGCGGCGATGCTGGCGGTTTGGTCAAAAGCGCGAGGTTCATGTGCATATATTTGCCAGTAAGGCGGAAGGCGCGATTGTAGCAAACCTCAAGCGCAAAGAGCGCGAAGCCGCGCAGATGGCCGAGAGTCTTAGCGCCGAAACCCGTGATGCCGTGATGGCTGAAGTAACCGGAACACAACGACAGACAAACGCGCATAACGCGGGCCGCGCAGTTGAAGTGCCCCATTTTTTGAGGACGGCATCATGAACTGCATCGAACAAGTAACAACAGAAAACTATACAGCCATCAACGGCGATTGCGTGGAGGCTTTGCGAGGCATCCCAGATCATTGCATTGACTACAGCATCTTTTCCCCGCCGTTTTCAAGCCTGTATACTTACAGCAACTCGCCACGAGACATGGGTAATGTGCGAAGTGACGAGGAATTTTTCGACCACTTCAAATACCTAGTGGCCGAACTTGCGCGGGTGATGAAGCCTGGACGTAATGTGTCATTCCACTGCATGCTTCTGCCAAGCTCCAAGACTTCGGATGGCGTTATTGGCCTTAAAAACTTCCGCGACGACTTGATTAACGCATTCAAGGATCGTGGGTTTATTCATCACTCAGAGGCTTGCTGGCCGTCAGAGATCGTCATTTGGAAAGATCCAGTGACGGCTATGCAACGGACTAAGGCATTGGGATTGCTGCACAAGACCGTGCGAGAAAATGCATCCATGAGCCGCATGGGCGTGCCAGACTACCTTATCACTATGAGGGCTCCCGGTGATGTTCAGGACCGCGTGAAGCACGATGCGAAAGATTATCCAGTCGAATACTGGCAGAAAGTAGCTAGTCCGATTTGGATGGACATCAATCCGTCGGACACTCTGCAATACCGAAGCGCCCGCGAGCATGACGATGAGCGCCATATTGCACCGCTTCAGCTAGAGGTGATTCGTCGCGGTATTCAACTTTGGACGAATCCTGGTGATGTTGTCCTAACTCCATTCATGGGGATTGGCTCGGAGGTTTATGTGGCTATTGAACAAGGTAGAAAAGGCATCGGCGTTGAACTGAAGCGCAGCTATTTTCAGCAGGCGGTTAGGAATCTTGAAAACGCAACAAAGGAAGCGTCTCACGATCTGTTTGCGAAGGAAAGCACATGACACCCATCAAAACCACAACCGACCTGCGCACGCCACGCGCCAAGTTCGCAAAGCCGACGCGCATTTGCGCTGCAACCTCATCCAAGCGACTGAGCCTAGCGCATGAGTGGCGAGGCAGCGCGATGCGGCCCGGCGCTTTTGACTTCCTCAAGTGCCCGACGCGGGGGGCTCAATGAAGATTGCCGATATCCGAATCGACGGCGGAACCCAGGCCCGCGAGCGCATTGACACCGCTACCGTTTCCGAGTACGCCGAAGCGCTGCGCGACGGTGTAGAGTTTCCGCCTGTCGTCGTTTTCTTCGATGGGGTAGATACGTGGCTTGCCGATGGATTCCATCGCTACCATGCACACCGTCAGAATGGAGCAACCCATATCGAGGCGAACATTGAAGCCGGAACGCTCGATGATGCGAAGCTCTACGCGGCCAGCGCGAACAGTGACCACGGACTCAGGCGCACGAATGAAGACAAGCGCCGCGCCGTGCGGATGGTGCTTGACGCGAAGCCAGACTGGAGCGACAGCCATATTGCAAAACACGCTGGCGTTAGTCATACTCTGGTTGGTCAAATCAGGAAGTCTATCTTGCAAAGTTTGCAAGATAGCTCGCCGACAACCCGCACGGTCGAGCGCAACGGGACCACTTATCAGCAAGACACAAGCCGGATTGGAAAAAATAAACCCGAGGAACCCGAGGAACCAGACGAGCCAGAGGAAGCTCATGAGTTGGTCGAGGCGCGAGACACAATTCAGCATCTAGCGCAAGAAAACGACACGCTACGCGATAGGCTGGCCGCTGAAGTCATGGACGCGAGCGAAGAGGAAAAGACCCTGGCCGTTGAGACAATCGGCGAGCTGCGGGCGAAGGTCAAAACGCTGGAGGTAGAACTGTCGGCGGTCAAGGCGTCAAGGGATGGATTGATGCGCGAGAATGCCGAGATGAAGAAGCAGATTGCGATGCAGCGTAAAGAACTCGACAAGTTGAAGCGATGAGCCATCACGAAACCCTGCGCCTCTATGACTATCAAGAGGCCATCCTAGACAAACTGCGGGAAGGTTTCATCGCGGGCCATCGGGTGCAGATGTTAGTAGCGCCCACCGGCGCAGGGAAGAGTCTAAGATATGGAACGCCCGTGATAATGGCCGATGGGACTACGAAGGCGATTCAGGATGTTCTAGTTGGCGACCAGTTGCTGGGGCCTGATGGTGGGGTTCGCAACGTCATCGCGCTTGGCCGTGGTCAGGAAACCATGTATGAGGTAATGCCAGTTAAAGGCGATCCTTACTACGTGAATGCAAGCCATATTCTTAGCCTTCGGAAAACCCCGGGATCAGACGGCATCTTTCTTTCAGATGGATCGCACGTAAGCAAATCTGATGACATCGTAAACGTCAATGTCGAAACATTCGCAAATAGCAATGCAACCGCCAGACATTGCCTGAAGGGCTGGAGGTCTGGCCCGGTTGAGTTTAAGCGCGAGGAGGTGATTCAACCTATCCCGCCTTACATTCTAGGCGCTTGGCTTGGCGATGGTAGTCATTCCGGACCAACGCTAAACAAGGGCAAAGTCCGAATGGTTGATGCGTGGATCGAATATGGAAAATCTATTGGACTTGCCACTCACGAATACAAGTTTAGCGATCAATGCAGCGGATGGAGATTGGCTCCACTAGAGAAGTCTGAAGTCAGGAACAATCCGGCTAGGGTTGCGCTTAAAAGCCTTGGATTGATTAGGAACAAGCATATCCCGGACGCCTACAAATACGGCACCGTGGCGCAGCGGTTGAGCCTGTTAGCTGGATTGCTTGATTCAGACGGGCACTCGCTCCGTGGAGGTTACGACTGGATCAGCAAAGATAAACGCATGGCCGAAGACTTCGCGTTTATCTGCCGATCCGTCGGGCTTGCCGCGCACATTAAAGAATGCAGGAAAGGCATTAAGTCAACCGGGTTTTATGGCACCTATTACCGCGTTTCAGTCAGTGGCGATTGTGAGCGCATCCCGTGCCTTGACAAGAAAGCCGAACCCAGGAAGCAAATCAAGCGGCACCTAGTTACCGGCTTGAAGCTAAAAAGGCTAGGCGTCGAGGATTACTATGGGGTGGTCCTTGATGGCGACCATCTGTTTTTGCTGGGTGACTTCACCGTTACGCACAATACAGAGATGGCAATGGAGCTATTGGAGGCCGCATCCATGAAGGGCAATCGCGCCGCAATGGTTCTAGATCGCGTGGTTCTCTGCAACCAAACCAGCGAGCGCCTAGACCGTTACGGCATGGATCATGGAGTTCTTCAGTCCGGGCACTGGCGATTCAGGCCCGACAAACTCATTCAGGTATGCTCTGCGCAGACCCTGGAGCGGCGCGGATCGTTCCCGAATCTCAAGTTGTTGATCGTTGATGAAGCGCACCAGACACGGAAACAAACCATCGAGTTCATCCGAAACAACCCATTCGTGAAGGTCATAGGGCTGTCTGCAACCCCGTTCACAAAGGGGCTCGGACGAACCTACACGAATGTCGTTTCTGCCGTCACGACGAAAGAGCTTGTAGAGCGCGGGCGACTGGCCCCGCTGCGAGTCTTCATTGCCAAAGAAATAGACATGAGCGGCGCTAAGAAAGTGGCGGGCGAATGGTCGCAGAATGAAGCCTCGACGCGGGGGATGCAGATTACCGGAGATGTGGTGGCCGAGTGGGCGAAAAAGACTCACGAGATTTATGGAGGGCCACGAAAAACCGTTGTCTTTGCCTCAGGTGTTGAACATGCCGCCGATCTGGCGCGAAAGTTTCAGGAGGCAGGGTTTAACTTTGTGGCCCTGTCATACCGCGATGATGGAGAGTTCAAAGCGGACGTTATCAAGGACTTCGCTAGACCAGACACAGAGATTCACGGATTGATTGCGACGGACATTCTAACGAAGGGCTTTGATGTCCCGGACGTTTTGATCGGCATTTCCGCTCGCCCATTCTCTAAGTCGTTTTCGTCGCATGTCCAGCAGATGGGCCGCGTTATGCGGACTGCACCCGGTAAGGACTTCGCAACCTGGCTTTGTAATTCAGGCAATTATCTTCGGTTCAAAGAGGACTGGGATAACGTCTATGAGAATGGCGTGACCGAGATTGATGAAGGGCTAGACAAGCCGCGCAAAGAGAAAACGAAAAAGGAAAAGGAGTCGGCGAAGTGTCCGTCATGCTCTGCGCTTTTCCCAGGCGGCATGGATGTTTGCCCGTCCTGCGGTTTCGTGCGGGCGATGCGCCAAAGCATGATTACGTCTGTCCCAGGCGAAATGGAGGAACTAGGCGACGACTCGAAAGCGGACAAGGATCGAGGGCTTAGGCAACACTTCTACAGTCAGCTTCTAGGGATCGCTCAGAGCAAGGGCTACAAAGATGGGTGGGCATCGCACAAATACCGCGACCGCTTTGGAGTGTGGCCGAGAATGCTTAACCACAACCCGATTCCACCTGAACCGTCCATGTGGCGATGGCTTGCCAAACAACAACAGATCAGGGGGCGTCGGTGAACTTCGAGCAGTTCGCAAGCCTGCATGGGTTACTCATCGGAAGTCTGGTCGAGGGCCGATGGGTCAGAGTTCCGACAGAAGACCATCCGCGAAGCAGGAACGGCGCTTACAAGTATCTAGGGGATGTCGGATGGGTGCAGAATTGGGCTACCATGACGGAACCGGCCATGTGGAAAAGCGACGAAGCCGCGAAGCCCGGCGCTAGGCGTGAGGCCGTCAATCGAGCGGTTTCCGAGGAATCAAAACTAGCCAAGAAAGCCGCGCAGAAAGCCGCTCATATACTGTCAGAGTGTGAACTGTATACGCATCCATACCTAGAGAAAAAGGGCTTTCCAGAGGAAAAAGCGAACATCTGGAATCGGGAAACCGACAACTTGCTCGTCATCCCGATGAAGTCTCATGGTGACATTGTAGGGGTGCAACTCATCAATCCAGACGGGGGTAAGAAGTTCTTATTCGGCCAACACTCTGGAGGAGCAGAGTTCATCTTCAACGCCAAAGGGCGGCATTTTCTCTGCGAGGGCTACGCGACTGCCTTGAGTGTCAGACAGGCTTTGACCAATGTAAAAATCCCTTACACCTTGCACGTATGTTTCTCAGCCGGGAACATGAAAAGGATGGCTTTGGGATTACAGAATGGTTACGTCATAGCGGATAATGACGAGAGTGGAACGGGTGAGCGGGTGGCTAAAGAGATCGGCTGGCCCTATTGGATGAGTGACACAGTGGGCGAAGATGCGAACGACTACGCTAGACGCAAGGGAGTTTTCTCCTTGGCGATGGGCCTAAAGAGGTTGGTGATGCAATGATCTGCGCCACTTGCCGAAACTGGAGCCTGCGGGAAACACCGAAAGAGATGGCGAAGCTGGCATGGGCGAATTGTGCGATTGGCAAGAAATGGACATTTTACCCGCCTACCGGAACTTGCGAGAGACACACAAAGGCGGACGCTGAAATGACGGCAAAGCGGATTGAATGGCTGAAATCGAAGGGCTTTGAATGCTGACAATCACAATCCCGTTTCCTGATCCTGACCTATTCCCCAATCGAAAAAACGGGCGGCATTGGGGCGGTACTCAGGCCATCAAGCGCAAAGCATGGGACGACGCCTACATTCTTGCCATTCAGGCCGTCAATGCGTACTCTGGTGAATGGTATCCGTTGAAGGGGGATATTCCTCTAAGGCTAACGCTCAACTTCCCGGACAATCGGCACCGTGACCTGGATAACACGCTGGCCGCGTGTAAGACTCAACTTGACGCTGTGGCGACCGCGCTAACGGTGAACGACAAGCAATTTAACCCCATCGCGCTGCATCGCGGGAAAGTCTGTAAGCCCGGCAGCGTCATCATCGAGGTAGGGGCTAATGCCCACAATGAGGAACATTAATGGCGTATGGTACTGTCAGTCCTGCGAATGGCGCGGACGCTGGATCATCGTAACCGGCATCGGACAAACCGAAGAAGAAGCGCAAAAATCATGGAAGGCGCAACTCCCAAAATGATCTGCCGAAGGTGCGGACGAGTGTTGAAACGTGATCCTGTCGAGGGCATGGGGCCAGTCTGCGCACGGGCACTACTCGGCGCGAAGCCCAAGCGGATCAAGCGCGAAGATCGGCGGTCCAATGACGACAGGCAAGCGGAGCTATTCGCATGAAACAAACCATGACCCTGCACAACACACAACAGGGACACGCGGCCATCCTGGCGCTATGGACGGCGGTCAAGCCGTGGCTTTTTGCAGGTCACAAACTGGTGCTATCAATCAAACCGGAAACCCGAAGTGATGCGCAAAACGCCATGCTTCACGCCATTCTCACCGATGTTAGTCGGCAATGCGAATGGGCCGGTAAGCGGTGGAGCGTCGAGGAATGGAAGCGCCTAATGACGGCCGCATGGTGCAGGACTCGAAACGAAGGCGTACAGATGATACCGGCTATTGACGGTCAGGGGTTTGACGTGATCTACCAACGCACCAGCACGCTAACCAAAGCAGAATGCTCGGATTTGTGCGAATTCATCCTTGCGTGGGGGACGGAGCGCGGGGTAAAATGGAGTGATGATGCTAGGTCATCCTAAACCCGTCGCGTACCGTGACCGTGCCTTGCTTGACCTGGCAAAAGACAGCCCGTGTATGTTCTCCATCCCCGGAGTGTGCGAGTGGACGCCGGCTAGTCAATGTGTAGCCTGTCACTCAAATAAGCTGGCGCACGGAAAAGGGCGCGGACGAAAGGCAGACGACCATTACACGGTTTCAGGTTGCCCTAGTTGTCACCGATGGTACGATGAAGGCAAAGCGACCCGAGAAGACAAAGACGCCGCATTTGAGCGTGCGCACAATAGACAAGTGAACTGGTGGGGCGTGATTGAGCGCGACACCGACAGGCCCGAGAGACAACGAAACGCGGCGCGAAAGGCGATAAATCAACTATGAACCCTTGGGAAATCCAAACCGTCAGGCCCGAATGGACTGCGCAAAAGAAACCTGCAAAGAGGGAGCCGTACAAACGCAAAGTGAAGTTCCCGCCTAATCCGTGGGGCCTATTCACCGCACAACTCGCGGCGATGGAGGCGCTAATCTCCGCTGGCGGTATCCGTCAGGCCGCCAGGGTTTTGAACGTGAGCCACAAAGCAGTGGAAAAGCACGTTCAGGCGTGCAAAGAGAAAATGGGGGCCGTGTCAACAATTGCGGCGGCACTGATGTTCGATAGGTGGAAAAATGTACGTGATACAACATGGGATTCCGGTTCAGCCGAGCAAGCGCGGCCACTTCCGGCGCGGGGCAGTGGGGAACTACACCAGCGAGCTGTCGATGGTGATGACGGATATGCCGGTAGGCTCGTCGTTTCTTGTGCGAACGGAGCGGGAACGTGCGGACGCTGCTCGGCGCACAAGTCTATTCAAGGTGAAGGGCATGAGGTTTGCCATTCGCAAAATAGACGGGCAAGGTTGGCGGATTTGGAGGATTGAGTGAAGAAGGGTGATAGCATTCTGACGCTTGATCGCATCGTCGCAAAATGCGAATGGGACGGGGATTGTCTTCTGTGGCGCGGCAAGGTCGGCCCGCAGGGAAATCCGGCAGCGACGGAGCGGATTGACGGTAAAGACAAGTATGTTGCAGTCCGTAGGCGCACTTTCTTGGGGTATCATCCCGAGGTGGTTGGAATCAAGTCAAACGAGCGGATCAACACGAAATGCGGCAATCACGCTTGCCTGGCCCCTGACCATCTCATCAAGGTGACGACAAGGCAACAGGCGAAATTGACGGTCGAGCGCATCAGTGAAGCGGACAAGATGAACCGCGCACGCAAAATCTCCGAGAAAATGCGCAGACACAGCGTTATCACGCCTGAAATGCTGGAGGAAATCCGCCGCAGCACGGACGGGCCTTACGTCACAGCGAAGCGTTTGGGTATCAAAAACGGCAGCATCGTCTGTCGCATCATGAGTGGCACCGGGCATAAGGATTACCGGGCAACTCCTTTTTCTGGCCTACTCTGAAAGGGCATCATGGCATCCGTGAACAAGGCGATCATTATGGGCAACGTGGGGCGCGACCCCGAAGTGCGGCAACTGCCGTCCGGGCAATCAGTCGCCAACGTGAGCATTGCGACAACCTCAAAGCGCAAAGACAAGTCGGGCGATTACGTTGAGGAAACCCAATGGCATCGCGTTACGTTCTTCGACAAGCTGGCCGAGATTGTCGGGAAGTACGTCACGAAGGGATCACCGATTTACATTGAAGGCCGGATCACTTACCGCAAGTACACCGACAAAGACGGCGCTGAGAAACAGTCAACGGACATTATCGCCACGGAAATGCAACTCCTGGGAAGCAAGCGCGACAGCGCAGAACCCAGGCAGGAAACGAAGCCCAAACCCTCGAAAGCCGCAGAGAATTTCGAGGAAATGGAAGACGACATCCCCTTCTAATGGGCACGATCAAACTCCTACCTGGCGCACAGATACCGGACAACGAAGCCCCCGATGAGGGCCTAGTCGGTATCTGTCGCCAACTCCTTGAAATGGCCGAATCCGGCAAACTGCGCAACATCATCGGCTGTGGGTTTATGTCGGACGGCAGTAAGGCGGCTGTCTGGTGCGACACACACGACAGTTACCTAGAGCAGTTGGGCGCTTTGCGACAACTTGAGCAGGATTACATAGATCGGCATCGCTGATCTATCTTGCAACGGATGCAAGATGACTGTTTACTACGTACCCGACGACGTACACCACGAACTTCTGAACTGGTCCCGCTGGTGCTGGCTCGGGGAATGGCCGCATCCGATACCGGCGACCAGTTGCGGAAGCCTTGAAGCGCAGTACCGTGCGCCACCGGACTGGAATCCGGACGATGTTCCGCCCGTGCCGTACATCCGGCCAAACGAGCGACACGCGAAGATCGTGCAGGCCGTTTACGACCAGCTACCCGAAGTGGAGCGGCAAATCCTGCGGGCCGAGTACCCTGGCCGAATGGAAACCGACCGGCCAGACTGGCGTCACGCTATCGCCGTCCGGCTCGGCATCCCGATGCGGATATACAATAGGCACTTCAAATCGGCAGTCAATAAGGTGGAGGCAGCATTTGAGATACGCGCATGATGTAATGGAACTCATGGGGCCGTTTCCTGGCCGTGGCTGGAAAATGGCAGACATTGTGCGCTACATCAGCCGAGGTAGAGACTTGAGCCTTCAGGAACGCCGCGCCATCCGCAAGGGTGTCGCCCGCGTCATTGAATCGCTAGTCGAGGCCGGATGCGTGACCGTCCAAGACGCTGAAAAGCAGGGGAGTTACGCGGTTTATTCGTGGAAAACGCCTTAAGTGAGACATAAAGTCGCATATTTTGGACAAAAGGCACTTGACAAGACTTGTCAAGTAACCTATGCCGTGCGAGAATATGCCTCGGGAAATTGCCGGTAAACGGATGCAGATTCAGGCTTTGTCATTGATCTATGGTTTTTGGAGTGCTGGTGTGTAGGTCAATGAATCGCCACGAAGCCGCGCATCTGATCCGTGCGCAGAGTCTGTATCCGTTTGCCGTAGTAGCTCAGTTGGTAGAGCAGCAGTTTTGTAAATTGCCGGTCCAGGGTTCAAATCCTTGCTGCGGCTCCACATTAGGAGAATTCGCCACCGCATAGCGGTCGGCACCGGCCCGAAGCGCCGATAAGTCAAGTCGCCATTGCCGTGGCGGACCTTCAGGAAAGCGGCACGAATGGTAGTCCCACAGGTTAGGACACTCCGTTTGACGAACCCACGACGGCCCGAGCTACCCAGAGGCAAGGGATAAACGAGCGAACTGCGATTGACGCCGAGAAATCGGATAAGCGACTGGTCCACGACACGGACGCTCGATAAATAAAGCATACTGGTTGCGCCGCTATACCCCTCAGAGGGCCGGAATCGCGCTAAACTGGACTTGTGCGGCCTAATACAAGTTCAAGGCAGACGTGGGTTCCCTATTGCCTGACGATGTAACAAAGTTACGAAACTGGCGCATAATTCCGGTAACTAAGTTACCAAACAGAATAGTTTTTCGCTACTTGACGGGGGTTTAGTGGCGAAGTGGCCGGGCGGGGAGTCCAAACTTTACCCGGCCACACCATTTTTCCCGGAAGAACTTAGTTCGCTCGTCCGGGAAGTGGCGGGCGTGGGTTCAAACTTGCCCGCCACACCTTACGCTTGGGAAGCGTCCTCATCCGTTTTTCAGGGTCCACCGCTCGCGCAGCACAGGACGCCGCCTTCAAAATGCGGACGCCTTCCCAGCTACCTACACCACTGGCCGATTCTGGCCGCATTCAACTGGAGCCGATATGGCAATTACACCAACCCGTCAGGAAGTCGGAAGCGACGCTATCCTGGTGACATGGGCGCTTACGACTGCTGACGCGACTGGCGTTGCCATCGGCCCTGAAATCACTAGCCAATATCGTGACATTACGATCCACGCCCGTGGCACATGGGGCGGCGCTACCGCCGCAATGCAGGGCGCGAACGAAAACACGGATGGTTACTTCGGCGCGGTGACAAGTGCATCGGGTGGCGCGGCGATCACGTACACGGCCGACGCAGGTTCTCCGAAGGCTTGCGTAGAGGTATCCGCCTATCTCCGACCGAAACTTACAACTGCTGGCGCAGGTGCGACGGTTTACGTCACAGCTTATTGCAGTCGCGCCCCGTTTGCCCGTGGGAGGTCCCGTTAAATGAATCGCTCCGACATTCGCGCTGGGCTCGACGCCCTGCAGGTTCACTTTGTCCGTGAGGAAGCACTAACTAAGCTGTTCACGGCTCTGAAGGATGCCGACTCGATCCTAGCCGCAACCGAAGCAGAAAAAGGCAAGGTTGCCGAGGCTCAAGCCGAACTCGATGCGGTGAAAGCCGAAACCGTCGAGGCTAAGGAAACCCTTGATAGGACTCGGGAAAAGGCGAAACTGATCCTTGCAAACGCCGATGAAACATCAGCCCGTAAACTGCAATACGCAGACGGCAAGGTTGCGGAAGCCGAGGCCCTAGCCACTTCGATTGTCGCCCAAGCGCAAAAAACCGCTCAGGAACTGACTAAAGCGGCGGCGGCATCCGTGGCTGATGTCGAAAAGCAAGCGAAGGCGATCCTTGAGAGCCTGGCCGCTGAAAAGGCGGAACTTGCGGCGCTTCGGATCGAGACTGACGCGGCACAAGCCCAACTTGACGCGGCCCGTGCGGCGCTGCGGGACATGGCGGCGAAGTTCGCCTGAGTCTAAATGGGCAACATCACACACACCTTCGTTAGCGCGATTGCGGACGACCCTGGCGCGTCTGCGGCGGGTGAGGTGTTGCCTAGCCACTGGAATGCCGCGCACACAATCGCGAATGACACAGTAACGGAAGCGCAACTATCTACGTCCGACAACACAACGAAAGACGTATCGACAACAAAGCACGGATTTGCCCCAAAAGCCCCAAACGACACGACCAAATTCCTGCGAGGGGATGCTACGTGGGCTGTGCCGAGTGGCAGTTCGACAAAAACATACTCGAAGCTCGGTCCACTGGACAACTACCCGCCGTCATCCGCTTACGCCACGCTGGACACGCGCAATAGCATTGCCTGCCTGGATTTTGACGACACCACGGCAGAGGGTGCGGTGTTCATTGACACGATGCCGGAAGGCGCAAGCCTTGCAAGTGGCTTGGTGGTCTACCTGCACTGGGCGGCGACAAGCGCGACGAGTGGGAATGTGATCTGGGAGGTGTCGTTTGCTCGGCTGAACGCGAACAACCAATACCTGGACTCGATCACATTTGACACGGTGACGGCATCGAGCGCCGCGGCGGCAAATGGAACCAGCGGGAAACTGACGGTGCCGAGCATCACTGTCGCTGCGGCTGACACGGACGGTATTGCAGCGGGCGAGATGTACGCGCTCAAGGTGCGCCGCCTTCCTGCTGACGCCAGCGACACGATGGCTGGTGACGCGGAGTTGTTCGCGTTGGAAGTGCGGGGCGGGTGATGGCCTACGAATTCAATGGCAGCACGCAGTGCTTGTACCTTGGGTCGGCTCCGGTGACGGCCGTGCCGCTGACGATGGCGTGCTTCTTCAACAACGACAACGCCACGGCCAACCGGCGGATGCTCTGCTTGGTGAAGGATGCGAATACCGGCTTCTATTTGGAGGCTTCAGGTTTTATTGGCGGCGATCCAGTGAGCGCGGTATCAGACAACGGTGGCGCAACTGTGAGAGCAAGTACCACCACCGGTTACACCGTTGGGACATGGCACCACTGCTGCGGAGTTTTCACCTCCTCGACAAGCCGAACGGCTTACATCAACGGTGGATCGGCAGGGACCAACACGACAAGCAACACGCCAGCCGCGCCAACGGGGACGAGCGTAGGCGCGATGTATACCGGGTCATTGACTTCGCCGTTTGACGGACGCATAGCAGAGCCAGCCATCTGGAACGTAGCCCTTAACGCCGCCGAAGTCGCATCGCTGGCAAAAGGCGTCAGCCCTGCGCTGATCCGTCCAGAGTCGCTGGTCTTTTATCCGCCTCTGGTGCGCGACCTGACAGAGCTTGTTGGCGGCACTTCTCTGACGGCCGCCAACTCCCCAACCATTGCCGCTCATCCGAGGGTCTACGGACTATGAGCCTGTATCAGCACACACTGACCGGCGAAATCCGCGAGATGGAGTCGGTGCCTGCGCACAAGGCGGAACTGTGGCAAGCGTACACGCCGCCACCCCCGCCGCCGCCAGGTGTCCCGCAGGCCGTCACTATGCGCCAAGCTCGCCTTGCCCTGCTCGGCGCTGGCATCCTGTCAAGCATCGACGCCGCAATCGACGCCATGCCAAGCCCCCAGAAAGAGGCGGCGCGGATCGAGTGGGAGTACAGCCAAGAAGTCCACCGCGATCAGCCTCTAGTGCTGGCTCTGGCTCCTGCTCTTGGACTGACCGATGCGCAGATTGATGCGTTGTTCATCGCAGCGAGTGCGCTATGACCTACTGGCAAATCCAGCGCCACAACCTGATGCACCTGGCCATCAGCCTCGACCAACTGGCGCGGATGTTGGTGGCTATTCTGACCGGCACGATGGGCTGGAGTGATGAGACTCTGAGCGCCTACGCGCACCGGGCGGCGGAAGATGGCAAGATGGCAGCGAAGGCGGTGCGGGCGATGATTGACGTCCTGTTCGCGTGGCAGGCGACCGATCCGGCCATCATAGGCGCAGACGGTAAGCCGATACGCTCGCACTGTCACCGGGCATTTGAGAAAGAACGCCAGAAATCCTACCTTCCGAGGGAGTACCTGTAATGGCTCTAGGATTCCAATCCGGAGCGTTTCAGTCTGGCGCTTTCCAGATGACGGCGGTAGCCTCAGCGGTTGTCAACTACCGAATCTTCGCCATCCGTAAGGGGCGGCGCTAGTCGATCACGGATAGACTGTAGCTCACGGGCTAGGCGTGACAACTCGGCAACATCGGCCCAAGTGACCGATTCAGGCGAAACATTGGCGCAATCCATAAGGTGCGCCATGAGAAATGAGATATGCCGCCCGGATTCCTCGACCTTGGCGGCATAGGTTGAAAAGCGGATCACGCGTCACCCTTTCCGACGAACGGTAGTCCGAGCCTTGAAGTAAGGCCGAACATACCCGCGATCACGGGCAAAAGCGAAAGCAGCATCGGCAGACGGGAACAGAATCCCATCAGCATCAAGGCGCTTGAAAACTCCGCGCCCGCCGAAGTCGTTGCAAAGATTGGGATAGAGCCGCCTGACATTAAGCGTACAGGTTCCATTGAACGATGTAACGGAACAATTAACGCCCGGCTGAGAGGCTGTAACACCCTCTTGGGTAACGGTGACGATGTGCTTCATTGGAACCTCACGCGGTTTCGAGTAAACGGGAAAACATCCCGACACCGTGATTTTTGCCGCCGCACTGGCATTCACACGTACCATTGAGTTTACCGCCCATGCACTTGGCGTTGCACTCATGGCGCGACGGAAACGACTTGTAGTCGATTTTACGGGTGACCGGCAAGATGCGGTCAGGACCGCTAACGGGATGGCCGACCCACATATCAAAGCCGCTATATCGGAAACCCTTTACGCCCGGAAACCTAGCGGCAAACTCGGCGTTACGGATTCCATGAACACCCTTAAGGGCAACCGTTTCGCCGTTGATGTCTGAGAAGTATCTGATGCGGTCCATGTGTGAATCTCCAATAACTCCACTGTACCCAATCCACAAAGAAAGTCAATACCTATCTTGCAAACTTTGCAAGATAGACCGCGCATCTACCATTTTCTGGTGGATAGAAACCAAACCAACATAACCCGAAAGGCTTAAAGTGTCTGAAAAACAAACAAGTCGCATCGGGCGAGGTGGTCCGCGTCCAGGCGCTGGCCGTCCTAAAGGCTCGCTCGACAAAGGTAACGCACTGATCCGGGAAATGATCGTGCAGGCGCTGCATGAGTCAGGCGGCATTGAGTACCTGAAGCGGGCAGCAGAGAGTAACCCTAATGCGTTTCTGACGCTGATCGGCAAGGTAATGCCGGTGCAGGTCGAAGGCGGCGATTCTCCAATCAAGCATTCCGTGAAGGTGGTCTTTGAGTGAGATTCGATTCCCCAAGAAACTGCGCTTCCTTTTTTCGCCGAGCCGGTACAAGGTGGCACGTGGGGGGCGCGGCTCTGGAAAATCCTGGGGATTCGCTCGCGCCCTGCTTCTAATCGGCGCACGGGAGCCGACGCGGGTACTCTGCGCACGGGAAGTGCAGAAATCCATTCAGCAATCGGTCCACCAGCTACTGCGCGACCAGATAGAGCAGATGGGCCTGTCGTCGTTCTATGAGGTTCTGACGACTGAGATTCGAGGAAAGAACGGAACACAGTTCTTCTTTTCCGGCTTGAGTGACCAAACGGCGGAATCGCTCAAGTCGTTTGAGGGCGTGAAAATCTGCTGGGTTGAAGAGGCGCAGTCGGTCAGTAAGCAAAGCTGGGACATCCTGATACCGACCATCCGGGCCGATGGCTCTGAGATTTGGATCAGCTACAACCCGCAGCTAGAAAGCGACGAAACGCATAGGCGATTCACCACGAAACCGCCGCCTGACTGTGTGAATGTCGAAGTAAACTACTCGGACAATCCCTACTTTCCGGAAGTGCTGGAAAAGGAACGTCAGCACGCCAAAGCGACGATGAAACCCGAGGAATACGCGCACATCTGGGAAGGCAAGTGCAAACCCGCTGTTGAGGGCGCGATCTACTTCGACGAAATGTCGCAGGCGGCGGACAGAATCCGCGAGGTCCCCCACGATGGCAACCTGAAGACGCATATCGTCTGGGACTTGGGCTTCAACGATGCCATGAGTATCGCGCTAGTCCAAAAGGTTTCAAGTGAGATTCGGGTGATAGGCTACATTGAGGGAGTCCAGCGGACGCTGGCGGACTACTCGGCAGAGCTAAAGGCGTTGCGGCTCGATGGTCAAGCGATGAATTGGGGGAAATGCTACCTTCCCCATGATGGGTTTGCAAAACGGCACCAAACGGGTAAAGATGACGCTACCGTCCTGACAGGATTGGGCTGGGAAGTAGAGAAGGTGCCACAGACAGACGTTGAAGCCGGAATCAAGCGAGCGCGAGAGGTATTCCCTCGGGTCTACTTCCATCGCGCCCGCGCCGAACGGCTCATTGAATGCCTGAAGCGCTATCGGCGTCATGTGAGCGCATCAACTGGCGAGCCGGGAAAGCCGCTGCACGATGAGTTTTCGCACGGCGCTGACTGCTTCCGATACCTGGCCCTTTCGTCGGACGGTATGACCAACGATGCTGCGCGAAGCGGATGGGATAAACCAATCGGCGCGAGTACTCGGGGGATTGTCTAACCGTAACCGGAAACCGAAATGAAGCCATCGAAGGAACAATGGGAAACGATCATCAGCCGCTGGTCAAACATCACAGAATGCGGGGAAAAGCGCCTTCTGTGCTACCTGTTGGCCGACGCTGTGAAGCAGGAGATTGACTCCTGGCACACGCCGGGCGATGTATTCCGAAGCCCGTTTTTCAGCTTGGGGCGCTTTGACCGATACATGAAGCTGCTCGGGATCGAACCGAACTACGTGAAAAAGGAAATGCAGCGATGGACACCGGCATGAACGAACCGAAAAAGCGCGGACGACCAGCAAAGGTAGCCGCGATCCTGCAACCTCAACAGAAAGAACCAATGGACGACAACAAGGCGCAAGCCTACGCAATCCGCGTATGGAACGGGCAGACCCCGAGCTTGGGCCGTGGCGAGCGGGTGCGGCGCGTCAAAGCCGCAGTCGAGGCGCAGGGGCTGTCTTTCGATGGCGTCAAACTGCCGGGCAGCGACGAAAGCGTAGACCGTGACCCGTGGAGCCCTGAAGACTTCGCAGCGGTCACTTGGAGGCGTCAACCATGAGGTGGCGCATCCTAACTCCGGTCGAATACATTGACCTTGAAGTGGACGAGGTTTTCTCCGATGAAGATGGGGCGCTAGTCGCCCTCATTGGAGAAAACGCAGTCGCCCAATTCGCCCCGCAAGGATGGCTAAACGCTGTCCTACTCGATGCGGTAGCTAAAGACGGACAACAAAAGAAAGCCTATCACTGAAGACAACCATGCGCGAACAAGAGCTAATCTCCATCATCCGAGGCCATCGGGCTAACTCGCTGGGGGTGCAAGATGGAGACCTGTCGAATGAACGCGCCAAAGCCCTCGACCACTATCACGGCAGACCCTACGGCAACGAGGTAACAGGCCGGTCGCAGGTTGTCTCTCGTGATGTGGCCGAGGCTGTCGATTGGGCGATGCCCGGCATCATGCGGGCGTTTGTCGGCTCTGGCGTACTCGCTGAGTTTGATCCTGTCGGCCCCGAAGATGAGGCGCTCGCCGGTCAGGAATCCGAGGCCGTTAACCGCGTCATGATGCAGGAGAATCCTGGCTTCATGGTGGTTCACGATGCGGTCAAGGATACGCTCATCCTGAAGAATGGCTACACGAAGCAGCGATGGCAAGAGGAAGTCAAGGTAGAGACGGAATCGTATAGCGGCCTGACGCTGGATCAAGCTAACCTCATGCTCTCTCAGATTGAGGGCTATGGGGATGAGGTTGAGGTATTGGAGGCCGATTCTGAGATAAAGCAAAGCCCAATGGGGCCAATTGAAGAATGGGCGACCAAACTGCGCATCCGTCGCAAGTGTGGCCGCGCCGTGTGGGAGGCTGTTCCCGCCGAGGAAATCCGGGTAAGCAAGCAATGCCGTGGCTCCCTTCAAGATAGTCCGTTTGTCGAGCACGTAACCCGCAAGACCCGATCCGAGCTAATCGAAATGGGGATGCCGCGTAACTTTGTGGATCAACTCGCGGCGGTGAACGAGGAACAAAACGACTCAGAGGTCCTGGCCCGCGACAGCGTAGACGACGAATCCGACTCCACTGATGGAGCATCGATCAATGATCGGTCAATGGACCTGATTGAATACTGCGAGGCTTACGTCCTGGTGGACTATGACGGTGATGGAGTGGCTGAGCGGCGCATGATCGTCACAGTGAATGACCGCATCCCGCCCGGAGCCGAATGGAACGAGGAAATCCCCTGCGTGCCGATTGCCGGATGGGTGGCAAAGCGGATGCCGCATCGGCACATCGGCGAGAGCCTTGACGATGAACTGGCGGACTTTCAGGAAATCATGACCGTCCTGAAGCGGCAGATTCTCGACAACATCTACCTGACCAACAACAGTGAGGTTGTGGTCAACGAGGATCACGGCAACCTGCGCGACTTCATGACCCGGACGCCTGGCGGCATTAAGCGGGTGCGCGGTCAAGGCGTTGCGGTGCAGGGTGTTGTCATGCCGCTGCAGGTTCCGACCATTGTTGGTCAGGTGCTGCCGGTGCTTGAATACTTCAGGCAGGGCAAACAACAGCGCAGCGGCATTGATGGGCCGAATACTGGTGTAGACCCGGACGTACTACAGAATACGACAAAGGGCGCGTTCGTTGAGAATCTGATGAAGGCCAGCCAGAAGCTCGAAATGATCATTCGGACACTGGCTGAGACTGGCGTGAAAGAGTCGGTCATGCAAATGCACGCCCTGATGATTCGGCACCAGAACATCGCCAAGCAAGTGCAGATTCGTGGCCGCTGGGTTCCGGTCAACCCGCAGGAATGGCGCGAGCGGACTAACCTCACGGTTAAGGTGGGCTTGGGCACCGGATCAGAGGAAGACAAGCGGCAGAAACTCAGCATTCTGGTGGGCCTTCAAGGGCAACTCATGCAAATGCTCGGCGCGATGCCGCCTCAGGCCTACGCGAAAGTCTACGCCATGTTTGACGATGTGGCTAAGACACTCGGCCATGAAAACCCCGAGAAATACGCCATCTCGCCCGGAAGCCCTGACTATCAGGCCATCATGGCGCAGCGCCAACAACCGCAACCTGACCCGAGGATTGCGCTCGAAACCGCGAAACTGCAACAGCAGGGGCAGCTTGAGCAGCAGCGCATGATGATGCAGACTCAGGTGGACAACAACCGGCAGGAACAGGAAGCGCGGCAGCAGGCAGTGAAGATGCAGCAAGAGCAGCAGCTTGAGCAATTCCGCGCCATGCTTGAAGCGCAGGCCGAGCGCGAGAAAGCCGCCCGAGACATTGAATTCCAGCGGTGGAAGGCAGAGCTAGAGGCGGCGGTTAAAATCCAGGTAGCGAACATGGGCGCGACGCGGACAGTTGATCCCGCGACCGTGGCCGCTACAGGCGAGATTGCCGCAGAGGTGACGCAGACTCCTCCTATTCAATAAAACCTGCCAGTAGATGGCAAAGGCATGATGTAAGTGAGTAATTTTCAATTGTCTGATCGTGAGCTAAGGCTCATGTCGCTTGGAGGTACGTTCATCGCTATAGATAGAAATGCGGTGCAAATCAAAGACTTGATTAACATGGCACCCGGTCAAATCGTGCGATGCAAGGGCAATCCAGGCGAGTGCATCAAGGTATTTACACTAGATGCTGTGCCGCTAGGTGTTGTGGCCGGATGGGTGAGCGAGGAATGATTGACTATTTGCGATATAAGTGGCGCGACCTTACTGAATGGGCGGCATGGTCCGCATGGAACTACGCTAGGCGCAGGACCATTCGCCGGGCGCGATGGATTCCAGGTGAGGCGCAAGATGCGATCCGAGAGGATACCCCGGACGCCCGCAGGATCACGGCGAACGAAGCGCGACAGGTGTTGGAGAATCGGCACTTTGTAGCGGCATGGAATGCGCTGGATCGGAGTTTGGAAGGTGAAATGCTATCCTTCAACGTCCATCAGCCGGGCGGGCCTGAGACAGCCGCTAGAATGGTCATTGCGCGGCAACTCCTGCATGGACTTCGCAGAGAGTTTGCGCGGAAGTTGACCGATGGCTACATGGCCGAAGTTGAGCTAGACGAAATCGCAAGGGCAAACCGCGCAAGGATATTCAGGCGATGACTGATGTAGAGTTTCTGGACTGGCTGGACTACCATCATCCGGTCATAGGGTGCTCCATTGCGTACTGCGCCACTTTGGGCGAGATTCGCAGGACCATGAACGCATACACCGGACTGGCGATCCCCGCCGACGCGAACCCAGAAGATGCCTACGCAGAGTGGCGCGCAGCATTGGAGAAAAAGCATGTTCACAGTCTACAAAGTCACGCTGTCTAAGACGCCCGAACTCTATGTCGGCCCCGACTTCGATGAGGGAACCTACATTCACCGGGCGCGGCTTGAGTCAATCGGCACCATTGACGCGAACGATGAAAGCACAGCGATGATTCTGGCGCGGGCCAAATACCCGACAGGCCGGAAATACGGATACGCGCACCTATTGGAGCGCACGAACTAGAACCGAACCGCCCCACGGTTCAAGCCCCCTGAGCAGTAATGCCAGGGGGTTTTTCTTTTGGGGCACTCGCGGTAACACCGCACGAAAGGTAATCATGTCAGAAGCAACTCCTACCCCCGGCAACGGGGATGCAAGTGCTGCCGACCCCCTCGACCGTCTGGAGAGTTATCTCCAGGCTGAAGGCGGCGAGGAAGCCCCGCAGGAAACTGCGGAAACATCAGCCGAAACCACGGACGAACCTGCAGGCGATGCTCAGGCGCAGTCTGCCGAACCACAGCTAACCACTGCCCAACTGGCCGCAGTCCTCGGACTGGATGAGGCCGATATCGAGGTTGACGAAGACGGCGAACCCGTGTTCAAGACCAAGATTGACGGGAAGGATGGGGCTGTCAAGTTCGGCGACTTGCGCAAGACCTACCAACTACAGGGCCATGCCGAAAACCGAGCGCGTGAAGCCGCCCAGCGAGAGCAGGCAGCCGAGCGCAAAATGCAAGAGGCAGATCAGGCCATTCAGGCCAAACTGCAGGAGCAGCAATCCTACGTCCAGAATCTCGGCGCATTGGCGCAAGTGTTGCAGCAGGAATTGCAAGGCGAGTACGGAGCCATCAACTGGCCCGAACTCTACCGAAGCGATGCCGGTGCAGCGCGAGAGCTAGAGCAAAGATTCCAGCAGCGGCAAGCCCGGATCAACACGGTACTGCAAAACGCGGCGGCGCACTCCCAGCGGGTGCAACAGCAAGCGGAGCAGTCCCGACAGGCCAACGCGGAGAAAGCGAAAGAGGCGAACATTCGTCGTCTGTATTCGCTGATCCCCGAGTGGAAAGATTCGGCAACAGCGGCGAAAGAGGCACGCGATATTCAGGAATGGATCGAGACATCGGGATTCGATGCGACCGACATTGACCTGAACAAAGCGAGCCAAGTCGCCATGCTGCGCCGTGCATGGATGCATGACACGCTGCAAAAGAGCAAGCCGGCCACGGAGAAAAAGCTAAGGCTAGCGCCGAAGCTGGTGAAGCCCGGAACGCCCACGCAGACGGATGGCAAATCGGCTGTCCTGAAAACCCTCAAGCAGCAAGCCCGAGGCACCGGAACCCAAGCGAACCGCGCCATTGAGCGATGGTTCATGGAAAAGGGCCTGGCATAACCCTTTAGAGGAATCAAATGAGTCAACCTACAAACACGTTCTCCACTTACGATCAAGTGGGCCGCCGGGAAGACCTGAGCGAGATCATCCACCAGATCAGTCCCACGGAAACGCCCGTTTTGACGGCGCTGCCGAAGGTGTCTGTTACTTCCACCAAGCATGAGTGGCAAAAGCACTCGCTGACCGCCGCCAGTTCGTCCAACTTCGTCATTGAAGGTGACGATGCCACGACTGACGCCGCCACGGCAACGACTCGCGCTTACAACTATTGCGGTATCTCTGATAAGGTCGCCCTTGTCACTGGCACCACAGAAGCTGTCAAGCTCGCTGGCCGTCGCTCGGAAATGGCGTTCCAGATGCGTGCGCGGAGTCAGGAACTGAAGCGGGACGTTGAAAAGGCCCTGCTCGAAAACCAGGCGTACAACGCTGGCACGGACACCGCTGCCCGCGTGGTCGCTGGCGCTCAAGCGTGGATCAAGACCAACATCAACAAAGCCGCCGATGCGACGGCTTGCACGGGTGACGGTTCTGACATCCACACGGACGGCACGGCTCGCGCTCTGCAAGAGTCGTTCCTTGAAGCGGTTCTCGCGGACTGCTGGGACAGCGGCGGTATGCCCACAATGGGCGTCTGCGGCAAGTTCCAGAAGCGCAAGATCGCCGCCTTCTCGGGTGCTGCGTCGAAGACGATGGAAGCAAACAAGAAAGTGACGAACTCGGTTGATGTTTACATCGACCCGCTCGGCTCTGAAATCAAGTTTGTGCCCTGCCGTCAAGCGCCTACCGATGTGGTCTATCTGTTCGACCTCGAACACATGGCCTTCGGCACGCTGCGCGACTACCAAACCGCGGACCTGGCGAAGACCGGCGACTCCATGCGTAAGCAACTGCTCGTCGAGTGGACGCTTGAAGTGGGCAACGAAGCCTCGCATGGCGTGGTGACTGACCTCTCCACTTCGTGATAACGGGGTAACTCCCACAACCAAAGGGGGCAACCTTTAACCGGGTTGCCCCTTTTTCACAGGAGCAAACAAAATGGGTTTCAAACGAGTAACCACGACGGACGGTATCCAGCGGGTTTACGACACGACGAGCGGCAATGTCGCATCGGTGCTGTACCCGACGAATTCGTCTACGGGCGGGCGGGCCAAAATCCTGACCGCTGCCTCTACTCTCACGCACGAAGACAACGGGTCTGTGTTCTTCCTGAGTTCCGCCACGGAATTCGCGACGACACTCCCCGCCCCGTTCCTCGGCGCTGAGTTCACCTTCATCGTCTCGGCGGCTCCCTCGGGCGCTTCCTATACGGTGGTCACTGGCTCGTCTGCCAACGTCATCAAGGGGATGCAAAACCCTGCGGCCGCTGCCGCTGGCGACACTGGCACAGCCGACGACACCATTACCTTCGTTGACGGTCAAGCCGTCGCGGGTGACATGGTGCAACTGTGTTCGGATGGTACTAGCTGGTTTGCGCAGGCGTTTAGCCGCGTTGCCGCTGGCATCACCTTCACACAGGCTTCGTAAACTCAACAGGGGGCTAAACACCCCCTTTTTCATATGAGCACGACCAAAACTGAAATCACGCCGGACGGCGCGGTTGAGAAAACCACTTACATCGAGTCAGAAGACAAGATGATCGTAGAGACTATCTACGATCCCACGGACGTAATCGAGGAAAACGCTGCGCTGCGGCAACGGGAGCCAGTGACCATTGGCTCAAAAGGCCAGCGAATGGTGCTTGCCATGCGGTTGCCGATGGAGCACGTACTAGCCCTGAAGAATGAGGGATACGACATTCTCTCAGCAGACCCCGAAGTATCGCGGCGGGCGATGCTGTACGTACAGGCGAACCAGCAAAAGTTCCTGACGACTGATCGCAAGATGATTGCCGAGCGTCGGCAGATTTGGCAATGAGAGTCGCCATCGTCGGACTGTCGCAATCGAAGACTTCGCACCTTGCGCAACTCTCCGGCGATTGGCAACTATGGGGCCTGGCCTGGGACCCTGAGCGACACCATATGGACCGCACGTTTGAAATGCACGAAGCGGTCCCTGAGTACCTGAGCTATTACCGCTCCGACTACCTCGAAGACCTGGCGCTACAGGCGGACCTATGGAGCGCAGACGGTATAGCAGGGTCTACCGTCTACCCGTTTGACGAAGTGGCGCAGACGATAGGACAGGCGTACTGGTGCAGTTCGATGGCGTACATGCTCGCGCTTGCAATTCACGAAGGCGCTAGTGAGATAGCCCTTTGCGGGATTGATATGAGCGACGAAGGCGCATATGCGTTTCAGCGTCCCAATATGGAATACCTGATAGGCGTGGCCCGAGGGCGAGGTATCAAGGTTAGCGTTCCCGCTAACTCGCCATTGTGCAAACACGCTAACCCGCCCACGTTTGAATACGACGGGCGCTATGGACGGATGAAGACATGAGCATTGCGAGCTACAGCGAACTAAAAACGGCCATCAAGAACTGGCTTCATCGAGGCGCGGACCTTGACAACTACACAGCCGACCTAATCACGTTTGCCGAGAATCGCATCTATCGAGACTTGCGCATCAAGGCGATGGAATCGGCCTTTAGCACGGCGATTAGCTCGGGCACCATCGCGCTGCCGACGCGATACCGCGAACTCAAATACGCATACGTCAACACATCCCCAGCAGTGAGCCTGGAGCGCAAGGATGCTGAGTGGATTCTGGCGAACTATCCGACGCGATCAGCGGACGGAACACCGCTGTTCATTGCGCGGGATGGCGAGTATTTCATCTTCGGCCCTTACCCCGACACAACCTACACGATCAAGGGCACAGCCTATTGCGCACTAGCCCCGCTGTCGGACTCGAATACAACCAACTGGTTTACAGCGAACGCATCGGACCTCCTGCTTTTTGCGGCGCTGGCCGAAGCCGAGCCTCTCTTGATGAACGATCCGCGCATTGCCCTTTGGGAACAGAAATACGCGCAGATTCGGGACCGTATCCAACGCGAAAACGACCGTGAGGAATTCTCCGGCTCGATTCTTAACGCCACAGTGAGGTAAACGAATGGCTCTCGAAACTGCATCGCACATCAATGATTTGGTCCTGACGAATCCCGCGGGCTCGGACGCCCGTTCGACCATTGACGACCATATGCGGATGGTCAAAACGACACTGAAGAACGACCTTCCAGGCTTTGCTGGCGTGGTCCTGGCCCGTGGCACGGAATCCGGCTCGGGCAATGCGTTTGCCGTCACCATTTCCGCGATTACGTCCTATGCAGACCTTACGGGCGGATCGGTGCGGTTCAAGGCAACACACGCGAACACTGGCGCGGCAACGCTGAATATCTCGGGATTGGGCGCGAAAGACCTGAAAGACTCTTTCGGCAAGGCGCTGTACTCCGGCGCGATTGCAAACGGCGCAGTTATTGACGCCTATTACGATGGCACTGAGTTTCGGCTGTTCCGTCCGACCGTAGACGTACAGGACTTTTCCGCGTCGGGTACATGGACGAACTACGGCGGCGCGAAGGTGGTGGTCGAGGCGTTGGGCGCTGGTGGTGGCGGCGGATCGGGCGCGGCGGCGGCGGCGGGTAATGAGCGTTCAGGCGGCACAGGTGGCGGTGGCGGTGTTTATGTGCGGCGCGAGTTTCTTGCGTCGGCTCTGGCTTCTACGGTTACTGTTACCGTTGGTACGGGTGGCGCGGGTGGTAATGCCGTCGCTACGGGTAATGGCGGCAACAATGGAACAGTTGGCGGAAATACAACCTTCGGCACTCATGTAACTGCCTATGGCGGCGGCGGCGGTAGTGCTGGCGCATTGTCAACCGCTGCGACAACCGGAGGGACTGGCGCGGGTTCCGGCTCCGTTGGGGTTCAGGGGGGTAGCTCAAGTCAAAGCGGTGGCTCTCCCTATGTGGCCGCCACATCAAACACAGGTAATTCCATAGGTGAAGGTGGCGCAGGATCTAGCACGACTGTTGCGGGTTGCGCTGAACGCGGCGGCGCGGCGGGTGGGACAACAGCCACGGGTACGGCAAGCTCTGCGGGCGGTAGCTCTCTCCTCGGCGGCGCGGGCGGTGGCGGTGGCGGTAGCCAAAACGCTGCAAACACTCAGCGCAGCGCGGCGGCTGGCGGCACGGTCAATAGCTACTCTGTGGGCGGCGGCGGCGCTTTGGGCGCTTCCGGGGCCACCG
>JACCDR011624754.1_pt1 | contig 32123 bp, 36 predicted proteins | sample 7446431 | NCBI WGS metagenome assembly JACCDR01 (sample SAMN15323443, study PRJNA562643) | freshwater metagenome | isolation source: river surface water | place: USA:Blue River Watershed | collected 2017-08-17
GGCCGGTCCTTAAGGACCGGCCGGCTTTTACTTTTCCTCCTTCCTACCACGCAAAGTGGGCGAAGGCACGGTTGGCCTCAGCCATCTTGTGAGTATCTTCCTTCTTCTTAACGGCGTTTCCTTCTTCTTTAGCAGCGAGCTTTAGCTCTTGAGCTAGGGCTTTGTGCATTGGTACTCCCTTCTGTCCTCTAGCACCAGCAATGATCCAGCGTAGAGCGAGGGCCATTCGTCGTTCCGGACGAACTTCTCGAGGAACTTGGTAGTTAGCACCTCCAACACGCCTTGAACGCACCTCCATCACTGGACCGGCATTGCGTACTGCGGTATTAAAGACCTCTAGTGGTTCACCACCATCCTTAGCATTTTTGATCTCTTCGAAAGCCGCGTAAACGATCTTACGAGCCGTTTCCTTCTGGCCACGAAGCATGATGTAGTTGATCAGACGTTCGACATCCACCGACTTATAGACGATGTCTGGCATAACGACTGGTCGTTTTTTAATTGGTCGTCGCATGACTTATTTTCTTAAACGTGTAGCGTTTGTTGAAAATAGAAACTTCTTTTGTGCGCGCCATACGAAGCGCACCTCAAAAGAAGACCTACTTTCGACTAACTACGATTGTTAATTAACTTCTTCTACAAATGTTAAGAATGAGAATATGACAAATCATTTTTCATTCTTCGCATAGGTTGATTCCGAAGCCTGAGCTTGAATCGCGTCCGTTATCTGTAGCGAATATAAACTATTTATAATGTTGGGTGATCTGTGCTACCCAAACGACTAATTCTTTGGTCGTTTTGCACCGTAACGAGATCGTCCTCGACGTCGCTCGTTTACGCCAGTTGCGTCGTACTTACCGCGAACAATGGTGTATTGAATTCCAATGTCCTTAACTCGTCCTCCACGCACTAGAACTACTGAGTGTTCCTGCAAGGTGTGCTTGATACCAGGAATGTACGCAGTGATCTCTTGTCCGTTACTTAGGCGGACACGAGCGATCTTACGAATAGCGGAGTTCGGCTTACGTGGGGTCTTCGTGGTTACACGAGTACAAACACCACGCTTGAAAGGTGAACTGTAGTAATTTGGCTTGTTCTCGATTTTGTTGAATCCAGAATGCAAAGCTCCAGTTTTACTCTTCCTTACCGGGTCACGACGCTTCTTTTTGGTTAATTGTTGAATTGTTGCCATAAAGCTCGCATACAATACTATATTTGGCTTTTTTTGCAACTTTTTGGGGCCTAGGTAAAGCAAAACCCGCACTCACGTGCGGGTTTAAAAGAACGGTTTCTCGCTCAACATCCCATTCGAGGAAAATTCCTCGCTCGATTGAACCTGTCGTCAAACTGGCAACCTGGTTTTCGATCAAATATCGACGGCCTGTCGTGGTGATGTCTCCAGTCAACACCATTACCCGGAAAGAGTCTTCTCTCACCTTTATCAACCACAGGTCCTTGTGGTCGAAATAAGGTCGGACAACCCGGAATCATTATCCGTGAATATGGTTTACACATACTGACAGCAAAGCCTTGGCGCCGGCATTCCAGTCGTTCAAGTGGCAGAAGAAAAGGAAGCATACACCTGTTTCTTTTCCCCGCCAGAACCTCTTTCCTACCATGGTCAGTTTTTCCCTCTGTCTTTTCCCCTGCATTTGCATGCACAATTAGTGCAATGCAGACAAGGAAAATTGACATGGTTTTGAACAAAGTTTTGAAGAACAAAATACACCCCTGCTTGTTTAGGTTTGTAATTTATACTATATTTAATTATTTTGTCAATCTAAGTTGCCTTAAGAAAAGCAAAACCCGCGTTATTAGCGCGGGTTTCTAAAATAAGCGGTAGTAGAGTTAGGTCTTGAGACCTTCCTCCTCCTCCAAAATGGGGCTGGTTTCTTTTTCCTTACCCTTGAGCGGATCCTTTATGGGCTGATGCTCACAGACCTCCTTGTCACAGATGATAAGGATACTTTGATCGGGGCAAATGGCCATTTCGACTGGAAACTGTACACCATTCACAGTAATCGTTCCGAAAATAGCCTCAGTCGATTCTCCGCACTGAGTAACGACATATTGCTTCAGAAGATTTGAGGCATCCTCCGGAAGCTCAGCGAAAGAGTAGACCGGAAAAAACCGTCAAAAGAACAAAAAGAACCCGAACAAACATGATCTTATCTTCGAATTGTTGGTAACAAACAACTTAACACCAATATTAGAAATGTCAATACCCCAGTAAAGTGAAAGAGATTGACTCAGTCATCTCATAAAGCGGTGGTCCCAAAAACAGCATAAAAGCTAGGATCACAATCAAGAAAGATAGAGTCATATTTTGCTCTAAGCGATGGCGTATGGCATCGTATCGTAGACCCAAAGCCAAGGGAAGAAACCGCGGCAAGATCTTGGAACCATCGAGTGGTGGAATTGGCACCAAGTTAAAAAGCGCCAGGAAGATATTTAGGACAATAATTTGAAAAGCCAAAGTTAGAAAGGTGTCATTAAAAGGCAAAACACCGGAAAGATGGATTAGTCCAGCAAAAATAAGGGCAATGACGATATTGGCCAGAGGCCCGGCAAAAGCGACAATTGCTTCGCCCCACTTTTGGTTACTAAAGTTATAGGGATTGTATGGTACCGGCTTAGCTGCTCCAAAAAGAATCGTTGAGCCACTTAGGACCAAAAGACCAGGGATAATTACCGACATTAGTGGATCAATATGAACTAAGGGATTGGCTGAAAGACGCCCTTGGAGCCTAGCAGTAGGGTCACCGAGCCAGTTAGCGGCATAGCCATGAGCCATTTCGTGAAGAATTACTGATATAACCAGCGCTACTATCATTGCAATTTGTATTGGTTCCATATTGATACATACTACGGATTAAAGCTTGCAATATCAAGCGCTCATGGTAGTATAGCGACACTAAAGACAAATATATGGCCAACAAATGCGAAATAACTGGGAAAAAGACTCAGGTTGGAGGAAAATACAGCAACCGCACTCGTGCGACGCAATTTAACCCTAGCGGAAAGACTCGTCGTTCCCCAAACCTCCAAAAGCGTAAGCTTTTTGTTCCTGAACTAGGTAAGAATGTAACCGTGAAGGTTTCGACCAAGGCTTTGCGTACTATCGCTAAGAATGGTGTATACAAGACCCTAAAAGAAGCGAAGATTATCTAATCTAGTGGGAAGAATAAACAAAACACCGGCCTGGGCCGGTGTTTTGTTTATTCTTCCCACACCCTCATCCCATCACTGAAAAAAGTTAAATTACCAGACTCAGCTGTACTGCGAATACTAATCCCCCGACTTTCTAGACGATCAATTACCTCTTGATGCGGATGCCCGTAGCGATTGTTCTTTCCTGCGGACACCACTGCATACCTGGGCTCTACTACTGCCAGAAAATTCTCAGCCGTGGAGGTTTTGGAACCGTGGTGTCCCAGTTTTAAAACCTCGCTCTCCATAGCTTTGCCGTGTTTCTTCGCTAAATATTCTTCAATTCCACTCGGCGCATCACCGGTAAGCATAAACTCGACTTCACCAAAACGTAATTGCCCGACAATGGAAGCGGTGTTGGTTTCCCATTCGCTCGAGTTTAAAGTCGGTGACAAAATCGCAAAAGTAGTCGAAGCGCCGAGATACAAAGTCTGATCAACTCTGGTCACGTAGTTACTGCTCCCCTCCCGCGTAACAGTCTCTTTAAGAAGCGAAACTGTACTAGTATCGCCCTGATTATTTGTAGCAATCACCTTCCCTACTTCATAACGGTTTAAAACATCGGGTATTCCGCCAATATGATCCTTGTCGGTATGGGTGATGAGGACAACATCAATTGTACGATCAAACGGTGCCATCACTTCACTTAAAGCTCGTATCACTGAAGAATCCGGACCGCCATCAATCAACATCTGCACTCCTTCGGGGGTTTCAATAAAAATTGCGTCCCCTTGACCAACGTCAAGGAAAGTGACTTTTAGGTAGGGAGAAATCGAATCTTGAGGAGAAAAATTAGAAAACAAGACACTACCGAGGGCGAAGGTAAGGAGTAGCGCAAGGACCAGAATTCGTCGAAGGATAAAGGTGTTTGTCATTTATTAGTTGAGAATAAAAAAGTAATCTTGCATTACTTATGATAATATCATATGATATTATCATAAGTAATATTTTTATGAACACAATTTCTGTACCATTAAACGCTGAGTTAACTAAGTTTATTGAAGAAACAATTAAAGAAACTGGCCAGACTCGCGCCGAAATTATGCGTCAAGCGCTTAAATTATACTCGGAGGAGATGGCAGTACGAAAAGTGCTACTAGCCAATGCTGAACCCTCTCTTTCCGGAGAGTTGGATGATTTATTAAAGCAAATTTAGCCATGTTGCTTGAAATAAAATACAAGCCCTCATTTCTTCGTGATTTCAAGAAGCTGCCCCCAGATATACAAGCTGACACTCGACAAAAATTGGATCTTATCAAAAATAGCGAAGAACACGAGAAATTGCGTGTCCACAAGCTTCGCGGTAAGTTGTCTGACTTCTATAGTTTTTCGGTCACCTATTCGCATCGTGTTATCTTCTCCTACGAAAGCAAAAATTCGATTGTCCTGCTGGCTATAGGAAACCATGATATTTATAAGTAGTCGGCATATCTTTTAATGTCCAAATAGTTATTTTGTAACTCTCCGCGTTATAAAATTGACCTATTTTATAACATTAGGAGTTATAAAATAGGTAAAAAGTCCCCCAAACACACCCGAGATAGGTCCGTTTTCGGTTGTTAACAAAGACAATTACTTGGATTTCTTTATTTAAGATAAACCCACACTCCACAGAAAACGTAGAACTGGCAGGGAGAGAGATTTTTAGAAAAGGAGGCAAAAGCTTCGCTTTTGCCTCCTTTTCCCTCACCCGGCTTTCCGTCCCGGGCGAGCTGCCCCTCTTTAGCTACGTATTCTGTGGAATAGGGGTTAACACTCTATAAGCCAATGAAAAGTCACAAGCTTAGTAAAGTGGAGAAACGCGGGGTTAGTGCGTTTCTCCGAAGAACTACTTGGGTCGATCCTCTTGGACGACCCCGAAACCCATCTGCCGGGCTTCGGACATCGTTCGCGCCACCCGTAGTGGGTAGCCGAACCGATCCCCGTCGTACTGGCACTCAAGCATGAGTACCTCATCAGACAAGTGTACCTCATGGTAGAGGAACTTCCGTGTTCCGCCAGCAAAGGAGCGGTAGGAACCCTCAACCTCCCACTTGACGATTTGCTTCGCCTCATGGGTCCGGTGGATCAGGTCCGGATTTTTTTCCACCTTATCCATAAGGCGGCGAGCAACCTTACGCGGCGAGAAGTAACTTCTCACCGCAGAAACGATCAGGACTCCGATGAGTGCACCAAATGCACCGAACAGAGCAGACACAACTGAAATATCCATCTTTTCTCTCCTTCCCCACCGACACCCGCAGTGGGAAACAAATTATTGGCGCGGGTACGCCGACTTTTTTTATTATACTACTCTGTATAGGTTCTGTCAAGTAATCTTCCGGGCCCTGATGCTACTTAAATTCCTTATTTCTAGCCATGCATAACATTTAAATATGCCGACACCCGTAAATTCGCCTTACGGAGCCTTAAAATGGCTTTGCTTATAGCTAAATTAATTAGCATCGGGGCTCTTCCGGTAATTTGCTTTGTTTTCTTATTTTATAACACCTTACATTATAAAATTGACCTATTTTATAACGTCATAAGTTATAAAATAGGTAAAAGCCCACACTCCTCAGAAAACATGGTGCAAGAGATATTTCTAGAAAGGAAAGCCGTATCTAGCCTTTTATACAAGGTTATTTTAAAATCTGGAACATACTCCAGATTTTATACCTAAAATTTGGAACGTATTCCCAATATATAGGATAATGATCAAAATATCACTATATTAGGGCCTAACTTTAATAAAAGCTTGACTTTTTGTTCTAAAAAGTCTAAAATTAGGAATACTAATCGTATTTTTATGATAATAAAAAGAAAACTTCAGGATAAAATCGCCACCGAGTTCTTTCGGGGTAAAGTGGTTATTCTAACTGGCGGAAGACAAGTGGGTAAGACTACTTTAGCAAACTCTATCCTTAGTACCTTCCCTACCAAGAAAATCTTGCGACTAAACTGCGACAATCCCTCTGATCGCGAGCTTCTTCAAGAAAAAGACTTGAATTTCCTACGCGGTTTGGTTGAAACTTACGACATTGTGTTTATTGACGAAGGACAGAAAGTGCCCAGTATTGGTCAGACCCTTAAGCTTTTAATCGATCACTACCAGAGTAAAAAGCAGTTTTTTGTGACCGGTTCATCCAGTTTCCACCTACTGAATTTAACTAACGAAGCTTTAACTGGGCGCAAGCGAACCTTTGAACTATTCCCGGTTAGTTTCTCCGAGTTAGCAGAAAGTAGTGATGTAGTTACCCTGAAACGTAACTTCTCTAGTCTGATGATTTACGGTCAATATCCCGAAATTGTTGCCAATGACTCTTTTACCCAGAAAGAAATCCTCTTAGATGAGTTAGTATCGAGTAACTTATACCGCGACATTTTTGAGTTTCAATTAGTGCGCAATTCTTCAGTTTTGTTTAATCTTCTGAAGGCTTTGGCTCTCCAAGTTGGTAATGAAGTCTCATACAATGAACTATCCAGACTTCTGGGGATTGATAATAAAACAGTTGAACGATATATAGACCTACTAGAACAAAACTACATAATCTTTAGACTTTCACCTCTATATTCAAATAAGCGTAAAGAAATCTCCAAAGCCAAGAAAGTCTACTTTTATGACTTAGGGATTAGAAATACCATTATCAAGAATTACGCCCAACTAGAACAACGCAATGATGCCGGAGCGTTGTTTGAAAATTTGATGATGATTGAAAGAATCAAAACCAACGAGTACAACGGTCGGAGAATCAATCGTTACTTCTGGCGTACCTACACTGGCCAAGAAATTGATTTGGTTGAAGAAGAAAACAGTCAATACCAAGGTTTTGAATTTAAATTAAATAAAGACAAAACCCGCTCCCCAAAAGCCTTTAGCGAACAGTATCAATTAGCTTCTCTTTCAGTTATAAATCAACACAACTACAACTCTTTCCTTAATCTTAACTAAACCCCACTCCACAGAAAACGTAGAACGGGCAGGGAGAGAGATTTTTAGAAAGGGAGGCAAAAGCTTCGCTTTTGCCTCCCTTTCCCTCACCCAACTTTGAGTCCCGGGCGAGCTGCCCGTCTTTAACTACGTATTCTGTGGAGTAGAGGTTACCCTAAGAATCTTCAACTCAGATTAATCTGTCTAGAAAACTAAATTGAAAACTCTATCGGGTGAAGAAGTGAACTAACCAAAGTCACTTCTCCACTCAACCACTAACCCTATCTCACTTCGGGTTAAACCTACCTGGTATTGCTATGAGACCAGGTTAACCTCGCTCAACTACACCGTTAGACGATGTAGTTCTTCTCGAGGTCTGTCATTTTCTGTACCCAACCATCTTTCAGGTTGGGTTGACCATCCTGTTCATTGTACACCGTCACCGATGGCTCGGTGATGATGTACTCCATGAAACCATCGAGGCCGTCGACCTCGATAGTTTCTCCGGCCTGATGAATTTTTTCATCGATCCAGATCGGGGCCTTGTCGAAAAGCCCCGGCGCCGACCCAGGCACCCAACCAACAGGTGCCGAGAAATCAGCGTTTGGTTGGACAAGATGCGACACTTCTGTCGCATCCTTCATTTTGAGGAAGGCACCGTTGGGTGCCTCCTGGAAGTTCTCGGGGCTGTTACCCCAAGAACCCCTTTTGTCGATCACCAAGGGTGAACGACAGATGATGAAGGCCACACTGCGTTGCTTGCTCAATACTTTTTTCATGTTACCTCCTTGAAGGCATGGGACCATCCCAAGGTCATGACTCCTTGGCCAATTTTTGATTGAGGTTTTATTGCTAGCTGATGGCAAACTAGCTCCTCCGAACTCTATCAATCCACGAGAATTCGTAGACTGAATTGAGGGGATGAATAAAACCAATATTTCATCCCTAGCTGACTCTGTACCACAGAGTCTTTCTCCGAACTTAAAGCTCGGAAACACAGGAGCTTCCACTAACGCAGGCGCTCCCTGTCCTTCGCCACTTTACGGTCTCGGCTTGTGGTAGATCACAAGCTTCACGTAGCTTTTAGACTACGATTATCCCGCTCTAGCCGAGGTAGTCGGCATCCCAGTTTACGCTGGTTCGGTTTTCTCACATCAGGCTTTAGCGCCCGAGACTTTGAGAGCCAATGATTTGGCCGTCTTTGTCTCGGAGCTCCTCAGCCGGGACGAGGAGATCACTACGATCAGTGAGAGCTGTTTTCACAAGCTGACTCACGATGTAGTAGACATCCTCTGTGAAGTTTGGCAAACCTTGCGGTTCACCAAACTCCGTCCGTGAGGTAGGTACCCCATCCAGTTCCCCGGCTGGGACCGTCTCCGCTTTGAGGCGGATCAGGTCCTCCTTGGGACAAGCCGGGAACGTCCTTAGGACTTTCCCGACACTGTCAACCAAGTTAACTGGATGAGGTGTTTTGTTTATTATCAAACAAAACTCCTTTCTTCACCTTTTCCTGTCTGATCTCCCAGCAGTACTTCGGTGAAGAAGTTTTTGGAAACGTTTTTTATAGACGGTAGCGTTTCCTCTCGTCTTCAGAGCTACTTCTCGACGGCAGGACTGGTCAATCCAGCCCCACAAAGCTCCACCAGTCGTTGGAGCTTTTGACCCTCCTCACGGAGGGTCTCCTCGAATTCCTTGAACGGTACGAGCTTTGCGCTCGCCACCCTCGGAAGATGCTCCAGAACATCTTCCGCCTCCTCCAGTGAGGCAGGGATTCTTTCAAAGTACCCCCTCCATGGGGTGCGCAACATCTGCGCCTGTAATTTCCTCTTGTCTTCTTCCTTGAAGACGCCCTCCTCCCCTAGGAGGAAGGACATGTAATCTCGTATCAGGTCAAAGTCCCCTAGGACTCGACCCGTAAGGAGGGAGAGGATGATTTCCATCCCCATCTCCCCCTCAGGAGCAAACCTCCTGAGGTAAGAGTTGAGTCGTTTCCTCCCCTCAACGAAGGTGAGGTCCTCACTTTCGTTGAGGACGTAGCCTTCCCCGACAGGGAAGGTCCCGATGTAGGCTTTTGCCTCCATCGGGATTTTAAATCCCTTCTCATTCATACACTGTCGGACTTCTCCGACAGTGTAACCGGGGAAGTGCCTGGAAGAGGCCCCTCCCCGACGCTTTTCCAACTCAATGTCGATATCATTCCAATCCTTCTTCCTCATAATCCCCTCCTTCGGGAATTACCGCCCAGTTCGTCAGACTGAGCTTTGATTTATAGTCACCGTGACGAAGTCGGTGACTTTTGTTTGTAGTGACCTTCTTTGGCCACCTGAAAAAACACAATTACTTATGTTCTTTCAGACGGCCACCACTTAAGCTTTCAATCCCTGAATTGGTAGAGTCTGTCACTTATGTAGCCAAATACTAGTTAGGTACTTAGATACAGAAGTGAGTGTGATGTACGGTGGACACAATTTATTTGTTGCAAAAGTATTAAAATATAGTATTATATTTTAATACAAATAATTTTTAATCTATCATATGACTACAATCTCTGTGCCTTTAAATCGAGAGTTGGTTGATCAACTTGATGAGTTAGTTTTAACCTATGGATCAAATCGCTCAGCGGTTATGCGAAAAGCTTTGGAATATCTAGCCGAAGAGGAGACCCTTAAGTCTATCTTAATTGCTGAGAAAGAGTACCAGGAAGGAAAAATCATCCGAGGTGATCTAGACAAAATATTGTTTTCTTAATCATGCCGAAAACCTACGAGATAATCGTACCTAAGCAATTCTTGCGTCAATTTAGAAAGCTTGATAAAGGACTGCAGTTAGATGTCAGGGATAAGTTGGAGCTTCTTAAGGACCAAACCAATCACGAGCGTCTAAAAGTCCATAAACTTAAGGGTAAATTGGAGGGTCGATACAGCTTTTCGATTAATTATTCGATCAGGGTGATCTTCTCTTTTCCTAAGTCAGGTGAGGTTCTTTTGTTGCACGTTGGTCCCCACTCTATATACAACAAATAAACTCTGTTCACCGTACATCTATATTCAATTCTCAAAGTCTCTCTCCTTTCTTCCTTCACTTATAAGGTGAAGGTAAGGACATTTTCGGTCACAAGTGGTGGTTAATCACTTCCGGCCGATCGATGTCCTCTCGAACCATGTTCGAGGTTAATCGGGTGATGCAACTTGAGGCGACTAACGTCTTGAACCTCAGTGGAATGTTTGGTTTGCGGCCAATTCCTCGCATCAAGCAAACGAATCAGGGTTATGAGTTAGAGTAGTTCCTTCAACTCCTTGTCTGCCACACTTTCGGCTGTGGTCACCGCTAGTTACCTAGGTGAGCCTCTCGGCTCTAACTCTCTCCTTGATTCCCTGGAATGTACTCTCTCCTTGAAAGTGGTTAGTGACCGCTTTCTGAACTGTGTTTAGTTTAGCATGAGTTGGACATAATGTCAACTCTATAGTTACACTTTCTAATACCACTTGTCATGGATTAGGTGCTTATTTATTAAGTATTTAATGAAATATCAACATATTAGTGTCACAGTGTATTGACACTTAGTTTTAAGGGTGTATTATTGGGTTATGGAAACACAATACGAACAACACCTAATTACCGCCGGTCTCACCAAGGACGAGGCGAGAGCGTATGAACTTCTGGTAAAAAGAGGTGGCCTAGAGGCCGGAAAACTTGGACGTCTAATTGAAATCTCCTCTCGTCCCCTCACCTACAAAGTCCTTGAAGGTTTAATTCGTAAAGATTTGGTCGAGAAGAAGACAGAGACTGGTAAAGTAGCTAAATTCTACGCCACTCACCCCTTGAAGCTAAAAGAGTACACCGAAAGAGAACGGGAAAAAGCGGAGCAATCAATCACCGCTGTAGAGGGAGTGGTAGATAAGCTAGTATCGGAGTTTAATTTGTCGTCTGGAAAACCGGGGGTACGTTTCTTTGAGGGCCGGGCCGGTCTGAAAGCCGTGCTAAATGATTCACTAACCGCTAAAACTCCAATTTACTCATACATAGATGTTGAACAGGTCGAAAGACATTACCAAGATGTTAATGGTCCGTACCTTAGAGAAAGAGAGAAGCGAGGAATAAATAAAAAACTCCTACTTGATGACACTCCTTTCACCAGAGAACTGTATGTCGGTGTTGAAGAAAGTCATTCGGAAGTACGATTAATTGAACAAAAAGAACATCCCTATAAGGTGGCGATTCAAATTTATGATGATAAGGTTTCATATCTTACTTTAAAGCCAGGAAAAGAAATGGCCGTTATTATCCAAGATGCCGAAATTGCTGGCCTACAGCAACATCTATTCGAGGAACTATATAAATTAGCTAAGCCACTGTATCAGCCGAAGCAGTAGCCTCTTCTATTCTTTGTCGTACTGTTTTATCCTCGATCTTAGGCTCATAAACACCATAGAACTTCCCGTCAGGCTTATAGTGAAAAAGTCGCGTGAGGACATATCCTTGATTTAGTAGGTAGTGAGGTAACCCTAACTGACTACCGGAAAACTCAACCCTTACCCCCTCTGGCAAATCTTTCATTGCAATAATATCTTCTATACTGGTTTGTTGTTTACCCCAAAAGCTAGCGCTTTCTTTGTCATCTCGGTAAATCTCAAACAGTTGATCTACACTACCCGCTACCTTTCCTTTTTCTTCAAAATGTCTTTCCGCCACCCAACCGGTTTCAATGTACTTGGAAGTAATTGGCAAATTAGCATAGCATTCAGCGTAGAGTATATTTTCTTTGGCTTCATTAGCTATAGCTTCTTCAAGCATCGCTTCTCCAATCTTAAAACCACGAGCTTCAGTTCGAACATTAAATGACGTCGCTTCTAGTACCTTATCCATCTTCCGACTAAAGGCCGTAAAGCTTTGGATTTTACCCTGCCACTTAAAAATATAGAAACGGGTATTTGGATCTTGTACTCTCTCATCAAAATGAGCGAGGATTTCATCATGTGCCCCTACCTCCGCTTGATTGTTTGAGTAAACAAAACGCATCTCTTCATAATCTTCAGAACTTACCTCACCACCTTTTTTAATTTCTAACTCTGAGTTCTTTATCTCTTCTAGATTATCCAGAAGATCTCTTTCTTTTAGTGCCTTAAATGTAATAAGTTTCGCATGTATATCCACTGATAAGCCACCAACATCTTTACTTGTACTAGTAGCATTAGACTCAATCGATCGAGTGATTGACGACAAAGAATCTCGTCTTAAATCAGAAAGATAACCCAAGACATCTGGATTACTGGTAGTATCTTCTAGTAATCGCTTAAACTCATCTTCATCACTCACTAAAGGAGCATGTTCTGATAGGATTTTCTTAAATTCCTTCTCGTGGTGATCGTCGGTATATTTTTGAGCTAGGCTTAGGCATTTCTGTGGCCAAGCCTTATCCGCCTCGGCTGCTAACAAAACCATTAGTCCTTCAATACCGTAGTTTCTTGCATATTCAACCAGGGTTTCTTCTTCCAAATTCGCCACAACTTCTACTAAACGAATCTTCTTTGACCAAGGAAAATCTAAACTAGGTAAATCGGCCTGAACAAAAAGCCGATTTACTGCATTAATAACCGCCACTGCGTCCGAGTATTTTAGGATGCGATCAACATACTCATTGGTCGGTTCATTTTGGTACTGAGAAATGTAATCGGTCGGACTGTATGCCTTAACTTCTTCCCTTTGTACCCTAGTAACTGCGTATTTTGAAGTGGCCATTTCTTTTCCGGTTACTTCTGTCACCTCCTTACCCAGATCTTGTGCGACCTTTTTCTTTACCTCGGCAAAATCTTCAGCCCCAGCCAATGGAAAGGTGCTATGGAGCCTTAAGTTGCCATTTACTTTTCGAAAATAACCCCCAGTCCAGCGATCGAGCACGACATAGCGGTCGTCTTCCTGAGATTCAGTACCAAACACATTCTCTTGTCCACCAACATAATAACGTTGGCTAGTATAGCCATTGTGTAGTCCAACATGTTTACTCTTCCTTTTGAAACTCAATTGACGAGTATTTGGGCCGGTTTTTAAACCCAAATCTTCGTCAAATAACACTCGATTGTATAAATTGGGCAAACCCATGACGGCCAACTCACCCAAGTCTGAACGTGTGTCAGGATTAATCTTACTCAAAGAAAATCTAGTTCTTTGACCACTTTCTTTATCAAGATAAGTAAGGGAGTCTCCGATTCGTTCAACTCCCAAATCTTTCATTTCCTTAGCAACGTATATCTCAATGGGAGTTGTAACGGTGCCATCAGCTAAAGTTACTCGAGATAACCAACTTATTCCTCCCAGTTCTCGTTTACGACCAACGTTTTGGCCACTGTTTGATTTACCTTGAAACAATTCCTCTAAGGAATCAGGTAGAAATACATCCTTCTCTACCCAATTAACCCGTATGGAGGATTTGAGTATTTCTTCTTTATTCTCTTCCTGAACCAAACCCAATTTAACCAAAGTCTCAAGCAGTCGGGTTTTTGATATCGGGGTTCCAGACAAAAAAGTATGATTCTTTAGGTTGTCAGGAATAAAAATCATTTCCCCTTCTTCCCACGCGATAAAACCCTTTTTAAATGCAAACCGTAAATTTTTAAAATCTTCCTCTTCGGTAACATTTTTATCAAACCAAGCAATTTGTTCTGGGGAAAAGTCTTTTCTTAGTTCTTTGTATTTATCAGTCCAAAAATAATTTTCGTCATTAACTGTATGTCTTGTTTCGGGTATAGAGGGGTTAACGTCTAACTTACGATGACTATCAATACTAGTCGTCGATACACTTGGCGACATTTCTACACTTCCAATCTCTAAATTACGAGGTGTCATTCCTAATATTATAACCCATGATTTAAGGTTGTTTAAAAAAAGAAGGTACTACGGGAAGTACCTTCATACTGACCTCCTTCGTCATCCATGACGCAGGAAGATCCAAACTTCTACCTTGTGGGCCACAAACAGCGGTGCCAACAAGTAGAAACTCCAGTTAAAAGCCGCGTGTCTGGTCGGTAAATCGCCAGTGGCGATAGCATAGAAGCTAACCCACACCAGGACCGTACACACTGCTGTAACAGAGGAAAGCCAGTATCTCTTTTGCCTTGAGACTGGCGTCGCATAGTTTTTCCCAGAAAAATACCCGAGATAAACCAACATCGCGCTTGGCAATACTGGGATCATAAAGTTGATCAACAAGCCAGCCTCCTTCATGAAACCAGACATTGGTGACCAACCAATCCAGAAAAAACCAACCAAGCCAGTCAACACTGCCAAGATCGAAACACCAACAAAAAAGAACATTTGCATCTCCTCAATTTAACTTTTTCAGTCGACGAAGTCTCTTCATCGACTCAATAAAGTAGGCGATAGCAGCAAAAGCTATTCTCGCCTGTTTTGTCCCAATTTATGGTCCTCCACTTGTGTCAAGAAAATTAATAGAAGCCCATCGATGAAGGCGCCATACAGAGCGAGAAGCTCTGCGCCATCATGGGCTGCCCATGCCACCATCACAAAGATGGTCAGGGCTAGGAAAAATCCTAGTGCTTTAAAAGTCATGCGACACCTCCTCGGTGCTTTGATTTACGAGTATAGTCGTTTTTCCGATCACGGTGGGTACCACCGCCTGAGTTGTTCTGCAATTTGCGGACAACTCCAGGTGGTAATCTTTTTCTAACTGTTCGGCTCATTCTTCCTCCTCTATCAACTCACGACCTATTCATGAGCTGAATAAAGTGGGTGAGTATTATTATGTACTGCACCCGGAGAAAATTTGGGGTTGTTAAGCCGGACCCCTACCGGCCTCATATTCTTTGAGGAGCTCCTTTATACTCCTTCGGAATCTGAGATTCTCAACCACAGGGACTAATCGGGTTTTATCCTTACCCACCCTGACCCTTACCTGGTCTCCTTCCATTGAGACGAGCTTCCATGGTTTTTGTTTCTCCGGCCTCTCCATCGTGAAGAACCGGGGGATTTCCTTTCCCATCGGAATGGCTAGAGTCCACTTGCCCTGAAGAAGGAACTGTACTACCTCACCATTTACGAGTACACGTTCCAATTCTTGATCAGGAGGTGGCACAATACCAAACCGCCGCGAGACAAAATCGGAGAAGTCCTTGGTGACCATACAATTCCTCGTGTGGTGTAGAAATTCTATCTCTCGGGAGTCTCCATACTTATTTATGAAGCTCCCCGAAAATAGGGCGAGTGATCCTAGATCAACTCGCCAGTTATTCCCCGACCTCGAAGTGAGATTGAGGACGGGAACCACCCGACTAATTTTTACGAGTTTGTTTCTCGGCGGTTAGTTAGTACCGCAACTCTGGCAACGTGGCCAACTATCACCCTGTAAGTAGGGCAACCATTGGCCAGTGTAGCCACAACGATCACATGTCTTCTCCTTGGTAAACTGACGATGAAGAGCAATGCAAACGTTTTCCCAGTTCTGCTCGTTCAAATGCAGCAAGAAACTGGTGTTCGAGATAATCCCACTTTCAGGGGAACTCTCGAAACCTTCTGGTAAGAAGGTTTGTAGATTGATCTCAGCCTGGAAAGGCTTTGCAACCGCCAGTGAATACTGGATTCCGCCATGAACGGAAGCAATCGGCCCACTATCCTTACGAAGGACCGTAATGCGACATCCAGGGTAAGCTTCCAATGCGGTTGTGAGAATTCCAAGATTGTACTTGGTCTCACTCTCCACATTCACGGAAACCACTCCTGGGCAAAGTTCATGCGCCTTAGCTGCGATGGCGAGCGCATTTTGAACTCCGGCCTCGTAGACCTCCACTCCCGCCTGAAGACGGAGCCTGGCTTCCTTGTCCCCTTGAATCACAGCCACAAAGTCGGTGAAGAGCTTTGCTTTAGCGGTTTCGGAAACATCGGGACGCTTGGCGTCGAAAGTCGGCAAAGTTGCCATCGCCCTCACAAAAAGGAAGGCTTCTTCCGACAGTGCTTCAGCTGTCTGACCAGCTCGTCCGCCATCAAGAACAGCGGCGTCTGAATCGAGTTTGGCATAGTAAATGCCCACAGCCTTCATCGATGCCGTCAGTCCGTCCGGATCAGGATCAGCCACCAGGACCGTGCCTTCACCATTGAACTCGCCAACTCGTATGAGGCTACTGCACGCGGGGTGCGTCTTTCGATCACTGATTCGAGCTTTGTCGCCGATCAGTTCACGAACACGCGACGCGGCAGCCGCGATCTCCTTCTCACGCTGATTGCGTGGGTCGATTGCGTCATGATGGTCACGAACGACCACTTCGACACAGCGAGCCAGAAGCGACTCGACTGCTACCACCATTTCTTTGGTGGCCGGGGTGTCAATGAAAATCACCCGTTTGGTACCTGCAGGTACAGCTGACAGTACCGCTTCGGTATCAGTTGAGGAAAAAAAACTTGCTCATGATAACCGAGGTACGATTCAATTGGATTTGAAACATGATTTCTCCGTAGTTGTCAAAAAACTTGGCTGTTTTCGCTCTTTTATCAGAGCTCATCAGTCCCACTTACAGTGAGAGAACAGCACCCACGCATTGCACGCGGGCTTTAGCTTAGACGAACCTTTCGTTTCAGCCTTCTGTTGCCAGGACGATTTTGTCGCCCCCGGTGTACTCCTGTACACCATATCGGTGTTGAAGTCAGAGGGTGACTTCTATCACCACACCACTCGGGAGTAGGTAGTGTAGGATTGTGCGTCCCCCTACTACTCCACGAGCGATGAGGCGACCACCCTTCAGGGCGGTGAGAACTGGTCTCATTATCCTCTCCTCGTTGTTTGTTGATGTTAGAACTCGTCGATCCGGTGTTGCCGGTTTACAAAGACACTACCTTTGTATCGGTCGTCATTACGACCTCCTCGTTTTACGCCCGAGCAGACGTTCATCTGGCTTTCTTAAGGTGAGTGATCACCGACCAGACCCAACTTTATCGCTGTTGGGCGCGTGCCGAGTCAAACTTCTGTTGCCAGAAGGCTTTGACCTCTCGCTCTCGCCTTTGCTGCGCAAAGACTTGACGGAGCTCCTTGGACGGATACAGCTTCACTTCCGTTCCTTCAGGGGCCGTCTCCACGAGACGCCGGCCACAGGGTTTATGAACACGCAATTTGTCGTCACCGACTTGCGCAATCCATTCCGCCCCACGAGGACCGACTGTTCGGCAGAGGTTGCAGATGGGTTTGTTCTCCATCGTTTCTCCTCTTCAACTTTGTCTTATTTCCAACCTTTCGTCGCCGCCACACGGAAACTTATAGTTGGTATTGGACGCCGTTGCGCATTGTGTTTTATTTAGGGACACTAGCTTTTCTTAACCCTTTGCTCATGATGAGCCCAACCCTTTACCAGCCCGCTATGCATCACAGACTGGATAAAAGGTTAGACCAACTTCTTGAAATTTATAGAACTAAACTCTAAAAATCTCTAAATCCTTAGAAACTTTATAAAGTGACGGAAGACAACCAACCTTCCGTCGTTTAAATGTCTCAGAATCAACTCCTTTTTTTCTTCTTCTGAGACGAACCTTTGATGATCAACCTAAATCCATAGGCTACTACCATCAGGGTGAGAATCGCGTGGATTAATTCTGGTACGTAGACCAAACCCGCGTAGATTCCCAAACCCGCAAAGGCCCAAGGTGCAACGATTCGCACCAATTGTTCCAGACCTTGGCCTGCTCCGCGCAAGACATGTATCAACGGAGCTATAACCAAGACCCGAAACAGGATCTTTACTCCAGCCCAGACGGACTGGAGAATTTTTTGGAACAAATTCTTCCAATCCATCAAATCCTCCTGGTTTAATTCTGTTTCGTCCTTTTGGACTCTTCAGCATGAGTACACACTCATGAACAGAGGAAGTTTTTCGAGATTCCAGCTCGTGATCAGCCGCTTTTAAGCCACTGATCATGAATAAGTGTCTAGGATTAGTCCTCTTCGCTAGACTTGCTCTCGTTGCACTCGAGTTTCCTCGAGCTTGACGACACCACCGCAAGTGGTGAGAGCTTTGACCGATCATTCCTTGTTTCCAAGTATATGAACAACCCTAATCCGGGGGTGGCTTATTGCAATCTCCGTTGGCCGACGGTTCATGCATGATAGGCTGCGTGGCCTACCTTCCGCTGTCTGGTTGCCCAGATTTACGGCTTGGCCCAACACCATTCCCCTTACCCGAGTTTCGCAAACATCCTGAAAACCTCAGCTTTCAGCACTTTTGATGTTTAGCGTGTTAGTAACTCGAGCGGACTACCCCACAGCCTTGCGAGCCATGAGTTCATCCAACTAACTTTCCGGTACTGACCAAGGCTTGGCGACCTTGCGACCTTCTAACTACTACACACCCGCCAAGGCATGTAGCTACACTCCTTAAACTGTTCAAGCACGGGTGAGTTCCCGCCAGTTTAATTTGTGCATGGAGATTTCAATAAACATTGCTGGACCGAAGTCACAAACAACGAATACTGGGCATCGGTTGCTAAACCCAACACCTATCGAAGGTTTCCCCTCTATCGCACTCTCCACAGCGCTCAATTAAGCAGGAAATTTACCCGTCCAATTGAGCGCTGTGGAAAGCAGTTGTAAAGAACTATCATCTCTTCCGAGATGTATCTGGAGATCAAAAGTATTTAATCTCCAGTACATGCCAGAAACGGCTGTTTAGAAAATTTAACATCAGTAGAAACGAGTGGCTTGCATGCGGAAACAATCACACGTCAATCTAATCTGACACGGGTAGTATATACCAAACGAATTTATTTGTCAAGTGTGATTGACGGATTTGTAGATATTTGCACCTTGTAGCTTTATTTATAAAGGTTTTTTGTAAAGGAAAATGCTATTTTCAGTTGACTTATTAAAAACGTTTGGCTTGTCTAAGAAGCCCAATATTGACAGATACAGTTGAAATGTCTTGACAAATGTATAGAAATTTGCTAAATTAACACTTAGTTTAGCAAGGGGGAACATCATGGGAGACGGTTAAACCCAGACTCCTGACACGGCCCCGCCGTGTCAGGAGAGCTGGTTGGCTCGTCAAACATAATGTTCGTAACATTAACCTGCAACAACAGGAGGAAACATGCGCGCAGGCGATGAATAAGCCTGTACAGAAGTTTTGAGCTAAACGGCTCAAAAACTGACGTCCAGGTAAAAAGTTGTGCGCCCAGCTATTAGCTGGGCGCACTGAGGGGAGAAGACGGACATTGTTCGTTTTCTCCCCTTTCTATTTGCCGTTATCAACGATTTTCCTTACCAAGGAAGACAAAGTAACCGCCAAATCCCTGCTTTTAATCAGAATCGAAGTAACTTGCTCGGAGAGAGTTGTAATAATAACCCGATCTTCGATAATAGTTATATCTGACAAGATAGGGTAATGCTCAGCATCTATTCTCACTCTTTTGCCTTCACTCTTAAACTCCATATCCCCCTCCCTCCTTGTGTACACAGAATTAGGAATGACTTCTTTACCGATTCTCATTTGATAAAACTTGTCTCTTTCTTCAGAAGAGTACACTTCCTCAAGCAGATTTCGATTGTATATAAAATAGCCCTCTTTGTTTGATTCTTCATGAAGCTCATAAAACTCACTATAGGCACTAAGTGCCCCGTCTCTCCCTTCATAAAATTTCACAACCGGCCTCTCACCCTGCTCTCTCTGAATCGATTTCATTTGCGGAATCATCTCCTTGAGACGTGAGGCTTTTTCGTTAAGGAGCACTTTTTGCCTTTCAACATAAGTCTCCAGCCTCTCTGGTGGTTCCGCCTGATAAGTGATTTTCTTACCCTCGTGAGCTTCGCTGACCAATCCCTTTTTGCTCAGAGTCTCCAACACTGGGTAAACAGTAGTACGATTGATACCGGTTTTTTCAGCTAACTCATTAATTGAACCTCTCTCAACCTGAAGCAAGGATACATAAACCTTTGCTTCTTTTTCAGATAAACCAAGATCTTGTAAAAATTTCTCAAACATAAATTTATCCTATTATAATATCATCTGATAAAAATACCTAAATTTCTATTTACCGACTTCACAAGCTGCTTTAAGAGTCTGCTATAATATCTCCACTAGGATTTAATTATTTGTAACTGTTCTTTATTTATGCAATACAGTGTTCGAGAGTTTGATTTGCCAGAAAACCTTGAGGGAATAAGTTCCGAAACCATCAGGGAACATCTTGGTTTATACAGTGGCTATGTAAAGCATGTAAACCTAATCAGCGAAAAAATCAACGCTTTTAGTAACGACCTAGCCAACAACACCTACGCCATCAATGAAATGCAGCGACGTTTAGGCTTTGAATTCTGTGGCATGCGCAATCACGAATACTACTTCGAACAGTTTGTGGGAGGAGCGACTACTCTTCCAGAAGGTAAGCTAAAAACTCTGCTTGAAAAAGAATGGGGTACGGTCGAAGCCTGGCAAGAAAGGTTTGTAAATTTAGCAATGACTAGAGGAGTTGGCTGGGCGATGCTTTATTTTGATCCGAAAACTGACCAGCTGGTACACACCTGGGTAGACGAGCAACATCTTGGACAACTAGTTGATCTCAAAGTGGTCCTAGCCCTTGATATGTGGGAACATTCATACGCCATGGACTATCCACCGAGTCGTAAGCGGGAATACATCGATGCGGTTTTCCGTAATTTGAATTGGGAAGTGGTAGCAAGGAGGGTGGAGTAGTAGAAAAGGGGGCGTGGATAAAGTCCACACCCCCTTTTCTACCGGAAAATCGTCGATAACTCTACCGTCTCCTCAACCTCTTCCTTAGGCTTAAGCCAAAAGAAAAGTAGAACAACCAGAAGGTACATGAATGGCACATACCAAAAAGAAAAACTTGGGATGGTGACTGAAGCTAAAGGGAGATTTGAGAACCATAGGGCAATTTTATTTATGTAGAGAAGGGAAAAGTAGGCGGGGAAGGAAAAGAGGAGAGCTAAAGAAGAAGACAAATAGCCTAAAAAGCCAACCGAAGCGACAAGCAGCATCGCAATCGGCACCATTGGCAGAACCAAAAGATTAACTATAAGTGATACCAGGGATAACTCACCAATCGCGAAGAGTAGTAACGGGGTAACAAAAATGGTAGTGGCGAGAGTGGCACAAAACAAGCCACGAAGATTTAGTCTTTCGGGAATAAAGGTAAGCCGACTCTGAAGACGTGGTGAAAGCAGGATAAGACCCAAGGTCGCTAAAAATGATAGTTGAAACCCAACATCATAGACCAGTAGAAACGGATTAAACCAAAGCATTAAAAATCCCGCTACAAACAACCCTCGCAGAGCAAGGTACTTTCTTCCCCCAAGAAGAGCCAGTAGCATAATCCCCGCCATTACACTCGCTCGTAGTACCGTAGCGGAAAGACCAACCATAAAGGCAAAAGATACGATCGCCAACAAAGCGACAACAACCTTTATCCGTGGTTTAAAAAAGTAACCCAAGATAAAGTTAATAAATAACACTACCAACATAATGTTGTACCCTGACAAAACCACAATATGAATAATGCCCGTTTCGCGAAAGGCCTTTTCTAAATCAGCAGGTAAGGCTTTCTTAATCCCTAGTAGTAGTCCCTTTCCTAAACCCACTTCTGGTTCGGCAATATTTACTTCCAAATTTTGTATAAAACTATCTTTAAAATCATACAGTTTTGTTAGTAGCCAATTTCCCTCTCCCGTCTTTAAAACCGTCACTTCCGCAAAATTTATTTGGTACTTGATTCCCTGAACTTGTAGGTAACCAAGGTAGTTAAACTCCCGACCAAGATCAGTAGTGAAATTTTCCGGTATGGCAAGTTTACCCTGGAGGGAAACAACATCCCCATACTTAATTCGACTTTGCCGATCAAGCGACACCAGAACCCGATCATTTTCACCGACCTGGACGTGAATATAGGTAACCTTGACGCGCTTGTCTGGCTCGCGAAAGACATAACCCTCAAGCGTAACCTCGGTACCCACACTGTCACTAAGATCGGTCTTGGCAAAATCATCAGAAGCCCAATCAAAGCGTAGTAGACCAAGGCCAAAAAGCAGTAGTGATATAGAGAAAAGAAGGAGGGGAGGCTTCGCCTCCCCTCCTTCTCGCCACGCTACCAAAAGAAAAGCTCCCCCAAGAAGAAGTACCCAGCAAATCGTATAGAAGGAAAGGGCTTGGAAAGTAGCGACAGCGATTCCTAAAGCAAAAGCCGAAACAAAGTAGTACAGAAAACTGCGAGGCATGACTAAGTATACCTTGGAAAATTCAGTGACAATCTAGAAAAGGCCAGGGGAAACGCTTCGCGTTCCCCCTGGCCTTCAATCCTTCTCCTTCTCCTTCGTCTTCTCCCTTAACCCGCAAGAACAGCTTCCGGCGAGCGACTAGTCAGTTTCTGCCACAACTCCTTCAGTTTACCACCTGATGGTCCGTCCGAGCAGGAAGCGAAGTAGTAAGCTGTTGCGACCAGTAAAGGAAAGTAAGTAGGGGTCATCACAAAGAGGAAGAGATAAAAAAATCGACCAGTACGATACTTTTCTCTTAGAGGGTTTAAGTATACTGCTCCACCTTGATTTCTCTTACTCTTGTTTTTTTCAAAATCTTGGGAAATTTTATACCTAATGTAGATTAGAAACAGTATACCCAAGACGAAAAAGATAAAGATTGTCAGCCATATACTCAGAATTTCATTGGAATATTTCTCACTTGACACAAATACCCCTATCGTAAACATGGTTCGTATGATCGCAAGATCAATGCACAACGTCGCCAACCGAAGACACGACCAACCAATCCAGCGATTGAAAAAATCCGCTATTGGTTGGTAGACACTATCAAGAAACCAGTGATCAATTGCTCTGAGAAACTTAAACATGTGCCCTCCGGCTTGTTTTACTCTTACTTTAAGATAAGTTTAATCCTATCAACTGTCAAGAATACCCAAACTCTACTTCCCGTCCAACGCTTCGTTCACCAGACGATCGGCTTCTTTGTTTTTCTCCCGGGGGACATGGGTGAAAGTTAAATTAGGAAAACTTGAGACACGCATGTTATGAATTTCGATAAAAAGCGGTACAAGGCCAGGTTCTTTAATCTGATATTCACCGTTAAGTTGCTTTTTTACGAGCTCACTATCCATCCTTAGTTCTACGGCCGTCTCTTTAGTATCTTTACCAATCACCTGCTTTAAAGTCTGCAAAGCAATGACGACGGCATAATACTCAGCGTAGTTGTTGGTAGCATTGCCAATTGTCTGCTTTACCTCCCGCAACACTTTCTCCTCACCATCTATAATATATACTCCGATACCGGCTGGTCCGGGATTTCCCCGCGAACCACCATCCGTATAAGCAATTATCTTTTTCATAATTGAAGTGTAGCAGAAACCCCAAGTTACACAACATCAAGCACGCGAAAGCGTACCGCGGCTTTATTCATAAAGTAGCTTTCTTCGAGATTTACCAGGAGATTATGCTTTTCACCCGCCTTTGGTAACACCGAAAACTGTTCTGGTAGCTTAAAGAAGGCAATTCCTTCTTTAATGTATGGCGAACTAGAGAATACCATGCGACTATGTTCTTTCCCTTTCCCAAATACGCCTACTTCTTTTAGCAGAGCGTCTTTGATGAGATACACTGGCTTACGATTACCAAAACCAAAAGGGGCACACTGTCGTTCCGCAAGGAGTAGACTCTCATCAACCTCAGAAAGATCGAGCGCAAGGTCAACGAGCAAAGTCTCCTTAGCTAGGGCCTCTTGCCCTAAATCACTAAAAGCTTGATTTAATTCTTCACTGAGCGAAAAGACTTTCTCGGGATGAATACTAAAACCACCCGAAGCATGGTGCCCGCCAAATTCGGTAAAATGGTCGGCTCTAGCTTCCATAAGTTTAACCACACTCACCCCACCGCCACCCCGACAAGAACCCTTCAGAACACCATTCCCATCCCTTCCCCAGAGAAAGACTGGTCGGTTGTATTCTTCAGCCAACTTACCCGCTCCAAGACCCACTAGAGACGGTCGCCACTCGGGATTACCAAGAACCAAGACCGTGGGAGTTTCAATCATTTCTTCTAGACGCTTGTGCAGCTCACGGGTAATTAGGGCGACAGCCGTCTTTCGTTCCTGATTAAGTTTTTCTAGATGATTAAGGTGCAAGCCAGCCTGTCCTTCATCTTTAGTCGAGAGTAGGTGAAAGGCATCCTCCGGTGTATCCATGCGTGAAGCGGCATTGATCCGCGGACCAATGGTGAAGCCGATGTCACCTTCGTTTAAGTAGCGTGGATTTAGTCGTTGTTTACGAAACAGTTGCTGCAAACCAGGTCGCCTCGTCTTTTTTAAAACCACTAAACCATAATGGGCCAAAATCCGATTTTCATCGACGAGAGGGACCATGTCGGCAATGGTCGCGATTGCCACCATATCAAGCCACCATTTCTCAATCCCGGAAGGAAGAGCGAAATTCCCCCGAGCAATTAAAGCCTGGACCAATTTAAAGACCACTCCCGCCCCACACAAGCCAGTGAAGGGATAAGTCTCACCGACTTTTGGATTAACTACCGCCACCGCTTCGGGCAAGGTTTCTTTTGGTTCGTGGTGATCCGTGACGATAACATCGATCCCTAACTCTTTTGCCTTTTCGACCGCATCAAGATCGGTCGTTCCACAGTCAATGGTGATTACCAGACGAGGATTATGAGTACTAGCCATTTCTTCAATCGCCTTAACACTTAGACCAAACCCATCATAGTGCCGATGCGGAATGATGTTTACAAAGTTAGTAAAGGAAATAGCGACGAAAAAATCGTGCAAGACTACCGCTCCCGGAATACCGTCACAATCGTAATCGCTATAGATCACGATTTTTTCGTCGCCTTTAACCGCCTGAAGGATCCGCTCCATCGCCTTTTCCATGTCGTGGAGTAGGAAGGGGTCATGGAGTCCTTTTTCGAAATCCGGATTAAGAAAAGCCTCAACAGCATCTGGAGTATTGATGTCGCGATTGTTTAAAAGAGTCTTTAGATAACGCGGGAGGTTTTCCAAACCAGAGATCGTATCGCTCCCCTCCTCACCCAAGACTTCATAATCCATAATCTGTCTATGTTACCACGGAAAAAGCTGCGCTATAATTGACGAATTATGGAAACCATTTTTGCCAAGATTATCAAAAGAGAAATTCCCGCCCATATTGTCTACGAAGATGATTTAGTTTTAGCTTTTTTAGACATCGAACCAGTCAATCCCGGCCACACCCTAATCATTCCCAAAAAAACCTTTGTGAACATCTTTGACGGCGATGAAGAATACTTGGCTCACATGATAAAAGTGTCCAAAAAGATTGCTCTGGCGCTAAAAGCAGCTGGCCTAGCAGAAGGGGTAAACTTAATCATGAACAACGAAGCAGAAGCTGGTCAAAAAGTCTTCCACTCTCATCTCCATGTCGTACCCCGCAAGAAAGATGACGGGGCATACCAAAGTCCAAAACACACACCCTGTATTAAAGAAGAACTGGCCAGTATTAAAGAACAGCTAAAGCAGCAATTAAACTAGAAAGTGCCCCAATCTCTTAAATACTGGTAGTCGCACTACCAGTATTCTGGCAAAAACTAGTAGTGGGACTACTAGTTTTTTAAAAACCAGAATTTTCAACCTTTAGTTTCTGTTTTATTTGATGGTTGGCGAAGAGATTCAATAATTATCCCTTTTTCAAACTAATGATTACGAAGTCCTCGATCTTCATGCCATTTAGAGAGTACTCAGGTGTATAAACAGTGTCCTCTACAACAAAACCTGCGTCTGTGAACTCATCAAAGTACCATTCAATTGGCCGGTGACTTTCGATTATCTCATAGCCTCCTTCCTTTTTAACTTTTTTGTAATCATGATTTTCTTCATATCTAGCTCCAGTGGGAAAACGAAAATCAATATTTGATTCTTCTACATTATAAATTTTCGGATTACAGAACCCAATAAATGCCCGACCATCATCATGAAGGGACCGTAGAATGTTTCTCAATATACGTCTGACCTCATCTTCAGAAACTATGCACAGCAACAAGTTAGCAATAACAAAGTTGAAATGATTATCTGGTATCTCTGTTACTTGATGATAAACATTTTCAAGACCAATTTTTGTTGCCGCACTTTTATTGAATTCAGTATTAATGTCAAAGGTTTTGACTTTAGCTCCAAGTTTACTTAAAGCCAAAGCTAATACTCCTGGGCCTGAGCCATAATCAAGGATGTTTTTGTTTCTGACATCTCCTAGTTTCTCTACCAAAGTCTTGTCATAATATGCAAGTTTTAACTCCTCCGCTTCAAGTTCATTTGTTACTTTATCCCATTCTTCCTGACGAGATACTAATTTAGTGTTACTTTGCATATGTTAACTTAAGAAGATACTTAACCCAATGAGTAATGTGGATACGACTAAATAAGGATTAACTTCTGACCATTGCCTCCTAACTAATTGGAGAAGAATAAATAAGCCAAATCCAACCAACATCGCCCTATCAAGGCCAAAAGTCAGTATAGTAGCAATAAGCATGGCCACAACAGAAATTTTATCAATCAAGGTGTATTTAGCCAGATCTTTTCTGTCTGGAAGTAAAGTAATTCCAACGAAGAACAGGGCTCCCGTGGTGGCAATAACTGGTATAAGATTTACTAGTGGGGTAAGAGCAAGGAAAAATAGCATCAAGATACCGCTCACAATAGCAGTTAATCCCGTTCTTCCTCCTTCACCTATACCCACAGCACTTTCCACGTAAGTAGTAACATTAGTTGTACCTAATCCAGCACCAACAACCGTGGCGGCACCATCAACAAGTAGAGCTTCTTTCATTTTTGGCATGTCACCGTTACTATCAACAATAGTCGTGTTGCGTGTCAAACCAATAAATTTAGCTACACTTCCGTAGAAATCAATGATAAATAGAATCAATATAACACTCCAAATTTTTGGATCTAAAATAATCAGAGGGTTAAAAACAAGAACGCCACTTAACATATCCCCTGTTACCTTTACTGGCTCTACAACATCACCAACACCAAGTACGTGCGCCACCACAGACGCTAACACGATACTTATCAAAACTGCGCCTTTTACCTTTACATAATGTAATAATAGCGAAACTGCCAAGCCAGTATAGAAGACATAAGCTGCTGGTGAAGTGAGTAGGCCTAAACCCTGCACTTGAATTCCCTCATATGCCAAAACACCACTCACCTTCAAAGCTATGAGCATTAGAAAAACACCAACCGCAGCGGCCAGACCTGATTTAAGTTTGTCAGGAATTGCTTTAATTATTTTTTCCCGAAATCGCAAGATTGTTACCAAGAGCATCAAGATTCCAGACCAAAATACTGCCCCTAAGGCATCTTGCCAGGCAAAACCGAGACTACCAATTACAATAAATGCTACAAAAGCATTCATTTCAAGGCCGGGCGCCAGAGAGAATGGTTTATTGGCCCATAAACCCATCGCAATAGTAGCAAGAGCAGACACAACAACTGTAGCAAAGAAGACCATACTTTTGTCCATTCCTCCCTCTGACAAAATTGCTGGGTTTACTACAAAAATATACGAAAGAGAAAGAAAGGTAGATATTCCCGCTAACAATTCTATTTTCCAGGATGAACCTAGCTTTTTAATTTGAAAATAGTCTTCTAATTTTTGTAACATATTTGATTATTTAGTTTTGATTTTAATGTAAAGCTATACCTCTTATCTTTTTAAAGGATACCACACACACACTTAAACTTTTTTAAGTGTGTGTATTAAGAATATTCTTTAAGTCTCAAAGCTTTCGGTGTTATAGCTGTATTAATTATAAAACATCGTTACTAAATGTCAATCATTATATGAAAAAGTGTTTCACTTACTACAAATTAGCCTTACTAAACTTCATATAAACATGTTGAAATTATTTCAACAAATGTTATACTTAGGGCATGATCGAAGATACCTTAAAGGCCCTTGGGCTTAAAGAGAAAGAAATCAAGGTCTACCTAGCCCTCATGACGAGCGGTAGAGCCACCCCTTCTACCCTGGCGGAGAAAACTAGTTTAAACCGAGCGACGGTCTATAGTGTTTTAGAAATTCTGCTCAAAAAAGGCTTGGTTACCGAAGATGTCGGCGGGACCCTCCGTACGTTCTTAGCAGAAAAACCAAAAGACCTGAATATTCTCATTGAAAAAGAGAAACAAGCCTTGAATCGCAAGGTAGAGCTGGTTGAACAAGCTATTCAAGAATTAAGTGATCTTCCTTTAAACACCGAATACGCTGTGCCTCATGTGAGATTACTTACCGAAGAGCAGCTCGATCTGGCCCAAAAGGAAGATGTTGCAAAATGGGAAGAGAGTATGCGTAAAACTGATCCGACCTTTACCTGGTGGGGTTTCCAGGATGATACTTATGCCAAACATTACGAGAGCTGGATTAACTGGTACTGGAAAAGAGCCCCTAAAGATATCCAACTAAAGCTACTAAGCAACCACTCACCGATTGAAGAGGAATTCAAAGAAAAACAACTAACTAATCGACAGATTAAATACCTTAGTGACAAAACCAAGTTTACCGCCACGACCTGGGTTCTTGGGGAATACCTCATCATGGTGTACACCAATAGTAAACCGTTCTACGCCATTGAAATCTTTAATCCGATCCTGGCCCACAACTACCGTGAACTATTTAAAGAAATCTGGGAGAGGATATAGAAAAAACCGCGTCGACTGCTCGACGCGGTTTTATAAAGTGGTCATCCCCGATTCTTAGTCAGGGGATGATCGACAGTGACACCCGACAACTATGGACGTTGGACAACAGCCTCGCTTGAAGTCCTTCTGAAGCGATGCCAAGTTCCCTAGCAATCAGTACCGATTCGTCAAGGTAGCTAGCTACTTTTTCCCTACTCCAGAAAGCCGGAAAGACTTTTAGGTTGGCGAGTCGATCAGCCAGCTTTACCACCTGGACATAGCTTGGGGCTGATTTCAAACGTTCCAAATTCTCGAGAAGTACCGCTTTGGTATCACCTCCCATCTTCTTCACCCGCTCGTCTTTGGTAAGGAAAGCAACCCCACAAGCCACCTCGGCTCCAAACCGTTCGCGAATCTCTGCAATCGTGACGTCGGTATCTTCCACGGTATCGTGGAGAATCGCGATGATTGAGGCCAACTCCAATTCCCGGCCTTCTAGACCGGAATAAAGGATCACTTCATTGGCGACGTCGATCGGGTGAAATACGTAGGGAATGTTTCCATTTCCCTTTCTTACCTGATCACCATGAGCCTCAACAGCAAGGACAAGGGCGGCGTTGACCAACTGATTGCGACGCTGAATTTTTTCCACTTTACGCTCCTTTCAATGTACTATTTGATTTGAGCATACAACATAATCAGTTAACTGTATTTTTGAATTACTAAATTTGTATGATTGTTTGCAAATATGAAAATAGAGCCTTATTATATAAAGGTAATTAATTTGTAAGAAAAAGATACATTTATGGACAACTTTGCCGTTCTACACAAGATTGGTCTAACTAAAAAGGAAGCAGCTCTATACACCGCCCTCTTGGAGCAGGGAACTCTGTCCATTACTGATTTAAGTAAATTCACTCACATCAATCGCCCGGCCATCTATGAACAATTACCTAAGCTTATCGAACGCGGTATTGTTAGTAAGGTGCAAAAGCAAAAGCGAGTCCTGTTTCAGGCCGAATCTCCCGAACGCCTCCTCCAACTGTATAAAAATGAACAAAAAGAAACAGAGGAATCAGTTGAAAGATTGGTTAGTACTTATAAAAAAGCGACTGACACACAACCGATGATTAAATATTTCTCGGGTAAAAATGGTATCAAGTTTGTTTTCGACGACATCGCTTTCTCGTTACCCAAAGGCTCTACTTTTTATCGATATACCGCGAGAACCGGAGAAGATACCAAGGAATTCTCTAATACCTACTACTCCCAAACGCGTGACAATAAGCACCTAGAACGTTTAGTAATTACCAGCGAAAAAAAGGCGGCTACTAAAGTTAAAAAGCTCGATCGCTTTGTAAAGGCTATTCCTAAAGAATTCGATTTGTTTGAAGACAATATCTCCCTAGTGATCTACGGAAATAAGACCGCCTATATCGACTACAATTCAAACACCGCCTTTATCGTTGAATCCGAAAAAATCGCCCACTTCCAGGAGAAACTATTCAGACTGCTTTATAAGAAATTATAGGACCGTATCTACAACAACTAACTACTCTATATTGTTTATTGAGTCAGTTTACTGGCAGTTAAATTGACTTTTATTTGATTTCATAATTAACTGTACCAATCTCTTTCTTGCAAAAGAGATTGGTTCTTAAACAAACTTGAGGGAAAACTATGGACGCACCATCAACACAGAAACAACACCCCGAAATGCTAGAGGGAGAAGTGTTTCTCTGCGACATTGAACAAACGAACCGTGACGTAGTCCTCTTCATCACAATTAGCTGGTTGTACTACCGCATTTCCTCCACTGCACACGACAGTCTCGGAAAAATCATTCCAGGAAGATGCTCGGTCTTTGTATGGAAAAAAGAAAACGAAGCACTAGTCAACGGACAACTGATGACCGCGAAGGAATGGTGTCTTGAACTGGAATTGTCGCTCATGGACAAAGATGGCTGGCGATACCCCAATGGTGATCATGACTTCCATAACACCCCAGTATCCTTTTCAGAATTTAGAAAAAAATTTAGGCAATGCACTGGTGTGGACCGTCGTATGCTCAAGATAAACCCCGCGTATAAATAAAGAGGCGCAACCATAAAGAAAGGCCGTCCAGTGAACACGCTAGACGGCTTCTTTTTTATACAAGCACTGTTACCAACTTTTTTCTAACGCCGACAAAGAGGATCGTTCGAGAACTTACACCAACCTCTCCAAAACTTCCGTCGTGCCGTGTTCGAGGAGAGTAAGCATAGAACCACCTCCGATCGAGATAAAACCGAATTGATCGTTAAGATTGAGGTTTTCGACGGCCGCCACGGTGTCCCCTCCGCCGATCACACTAAAGGCACTACTTCCGGCCACTGCTTTTGCTATTTCTTCCGTCCCGCGCTTGTACCCAGCTTCATAGTTTCCAAAGGGGCCATTCCAAAGAATCGTTTGTGCCTTATTGATTTCCTCTTTGAGAAGCGCGATGCTCTTTTCACCTAGATCGTAAATGATGTCCGTATCGCGAATGTGCTCTACACTACGATTCACTACCGCTTGTTCTGAGTCTTCCACTAAAACATCAACCGGTACAATTAATTTTTCACTATATAAGAAAGGGGCGTCTTTAAGAGAAATGGGAGAGACTAAAGACTTACCAACTGACAGTCCCCGAGCAACCAGAATGTCGTGGGCCAAAGCACCACCGACAAAAACCTTATCGTAGATCGCTAAATACTTTTCAATTAGTGGTAACTTGGTCTCAAACTTGGCTCCGCCTAAAAGAAACAAGGAAGGACTTTGTGGCTTCATCGCCTTACTAAGCTCGGACACCTCCTCAATCAAAGTGAGTCCCGCATAACTAGGCAACTTCTCAGCTACCCCATACGTCGAGGCATGCTTACGATGAGCTTCAGCAAAAGAATCGTTCACGTAAATCTCCCCTAAAGAAGCAAGGGTAGCGACGAGTGTCGGGTCATTCTCCTCCTCACGCGGATCCTGACGAAGGTTTTCGGCCAAAAGCAGCTCACCTTCTCCTAGAGCGGAAGCCTTTTCCGTAAAGGCTTCGTCAGTTACCATTCCTCCCCAAATCATTTTTAGACTTTTGGTTAATTCTTCGAACACTGGCTCTAGGGTATCTTTAGGATCACGACCAATGTGTGAGATGATCACGACCTTGGCCCCGGCGTCTTGCAGGTAGTTAAGGGTAGGTAACGCTCGAGTTAAACGAAAAGAATTGCGCACCGCACCATCAACCAACGGAACATTAAGTGAAGCCCTGACTAAAACTCGTTTCCCCTTTAGATCACCCGCTTCGGTAATTGACTTTAATTGCA
>JACCDR012469123.1_pt1 | contig 32115 bp, 53 predicted proteins | sample 7446431 | NCBI WGS metagenome assembly JACCDR01 (sample SAMN15323443, study PRJNA562643) | freshwater metagenome | isolation source: river surface water | place: USA:Blue River Watershed | collected 2017-08-17
CGAGCCCGGCCCAGTGGACTCGCTCAAGACCTTCCGGCGTTGGACTGATCCGCACGTCCGAAGGCTAAACCAACTGCGTAGCACGAGCGTACGACGTCGTGCGGCGTGTCGGCAACGAGGTTGGACTGGCGTTCGGTGGAGCCGACGTCGGACGATCGGCCAGGGCTTCACGGAACGTCCCGAAGCCGTCGCGCTCCGTTGTGTTGCTCGTAGACGTGCCTTCGTCCGTCGGACACGATGCTCAGATGGGAGTTCTTGAACGAGTGACCAACGAGACCTGGTGGGACGCCATGACGGCCAACCTCGTAGCGGATCTTCTGGCGTTCGTCGTACTGGCGCTCGTGGGCCTGCTCAGCATCAAGCGCGTCGAGGAGTGGCTGCTCTGGCGACGGATCTTCACGGAGACGACGGTGATCGCCGACGGGAACGCTGTGCAGTTCCGGTTCACGAATCTCTCACGCGAGCCTGTCTTCCATGTGCGCGCCTGGTGCTGGTGGTCGTTAGACAGGGGGTCCGAGGACAAGAGGCAGCACCTGATCACGGACCGGCCGTGCGAGGCGGGCCAGACGATCCTCAGCGACGTCAGCATCACGGCTAACGTGACGCAAGTCGAGTACGAGTTGATCAGCATTCGCGGCAAGCGTCACAGGGGAGTCCATCGCGTCATTCAGGCACGGGAGTAGCACCTGTAGCAGACACAACTCCATTGCACCGCAACGAATCCCGCTCTAACTTACCGTGCCGACATGGGCATGGGAATGAGCCTCAAGCACCTTGCCGTCATCGGCGCGGTGACCTTCGTGTTCTGGGCGTATGGTCACGGCTCGCAGAACTGGTGGCCGCTCGCAGCCTGGCTGACCGTCATGGGTCTGTCGTACCTGGCTTCGCTCTACCTGCACCCGCTCGTCAACTGCTGGCGCTGCAAGGGCAACGGGCGTCATACGGGCATGCTCTGGGACTACGCGCGCCGGCCATGCGAGAGGTGCGCCGGGTCGGGTCGGAAGATCCGGTTCGGAGCGCGGATGCTGCGCATTGACGAGACAGGGCACAGCAATCAGCGTCGCTAAGGGGGGCAGGCCAGGTGAGCCTGAAGGATGTGCTGACCTCGGGCGACGCAGTAGTTCAGGCATCGACAGCCTTGATCCCGGTGCTGACCGCTGCTGGGCTGTTCTCCTGGATGCGGTCACGGAGTCTGCGCAGTCGCATCACGAGCAACTTGAAGCTACTAGCGGATGTACGTCTTCACGCCGAGGATCGCCTCCTGCTCGGAGCCCATGTGACCTACCAAATCGAACGCCTGGTGGAAGCGGAGACGAATGCAACGTTCCTGCGACTTCCGCTGTTCGCCGTCTCGATCGCCCTAACGCAGGGAACGGTTGGGTGGTTGCTACCAGAGCGCTATCTCGGATACAAGGTGGTGCTCTTGACGGCATTCCTGGGCATGACAGTGGTGGCGATTAAGTCGATCAACACGTACTTCCGTGGGTCAGAGGCACGATTCAAGCTAACCCGAGCAGTGGCGAAGGATCGCAACGTCGATCAGATCGCCGATCAGCTAGCTGCCGTGACCAAGCTCGTTGGAGAGATTGCGGACGAGCTTGCGACACGACCCAAGCGACGTCGCTGGCTTTGGGGTCGCAAGGCAATCCCATAGAGGGTTCCACGCCGATAACAGTGAGTATGAAGGGGAGCTCGCGATGACACCTGAAGAGGTCCACGCTGCGGTGGAGGAGCTCGTGAACCACGGTGACCGCACCCGGTGGGACGACGTGCTGGAGGAGTTGCGCAGCGGCGAGCTCGTCGTCGAGGTCACCATCGAGGGACTGCTGATCAAGCCGCGTTGGTGAAGCGCCGGCACGACGAAGCCCTCGACCGTCGCAGGTCGAGGGCTTCGTCGTGTTCGCTGGTTCAGGCAGTTTGTTGGCGCGACCGACGCCGAGGTGGGGCGACCCACCTGCTGTGGTCCTCCCGGTTATCTTCGATCTTGGCCAGGAGGTCTGGCTCGCGCAGCAGATCCGCGTCTGCCTGGGTCATCACGACAGCTGGCTCCAGGATGATCGTGCCGTCAGCACACTCACGCGCCAGGTACCTGCTGTGGGATCCGAGCCGACCAAGGCTCGCGCGCCGTCGTCCGTCCAGTTCGATCAGTACTCCGTCAGTCGTCGTCTTCATCGGTTCGTCAGCAGCCATACTCATCCACGCTCCAACCCCCCATCCCGTAGAAGACACACTACGCCCCGTTTAAACGCTGAGGGAAGTGGGGTACGACCCCACTGTGCCGATGCGGGTAGAATCACATCCGTGAAGTTCGAACCCGAAGCGCAGGCCGCCGCCCAGGCCGTGTATGACCACGGGCCCGAGCACCTGGCCGACGTGCTGGAGGAGAAGCTCGATCTCCTCGAGCGCCATCCGGATAGTCGGGAGGCGCGTCGGGGCAGTTACGGCGCGACCCTCCGGGGCTACCCGTCCTTCATGATCCCCGTCGTGACCGGCGAGTACGACTGGGTCATCATCTGGCACTGGTTCGAGGGGGAGGTGAGCGTCGACTACGTCGGGCGCCGGCCTGGTACGTAGCGCACGGGGCCGAGCTCACCGACGGGCGAGCGGTGAGCTCGGCCCGCATCACCCGGATCAGGCCGTGGCCCGAGGTGCGGCCACCCGGCGTCCTCGGGCGCGGCACTTCCGAGCGCGGATCAGCCCCCAGTTGCTGTCGGCTGCGGACATCTTGACGTACCAGATGAGGCCGAGCGGGACGAGGAACAGGCTGTAGATCAGTCCGTAGAACGGCTGGACCAGGGCCAGGCGTCGGTGGCCGGCGCTGATGGTGGCGGCCAGGACGGCGTACAGCAGCACCAGGACACCGAGGGTCAACCACGGGTGCTGGATGAGCGCGAGCCAGCGCAGGGGAGTGGTGATCAAGACGAACAACCCGTACAGCCACAGCGAGGGGAACCGCCACGCCAGCTGCGGGTTGGCCACGAACAGCCGCACCTCGCCACCGGCCCAGGCCAGTCGCTGCCGCAGCCAGGCACGCGGTGTCGAGGGGACAGCGGTCGGCACGACGAACGGGATGTGCCCGACGCGGTAGTTCCGCAGCCGGGCGATGACGCCGAGCTCGACGTCGTTGCCCTGGAAGAACAGCGAATGGTGGTTCATCACGTCGCGCAGGGCATAGGCCCGCCCGGCGTGGCAGGCGCCGGACACCATCCACGGGAACAGCAGCCGCAGCCGCATCGCCACCACGTACTCCCCGGCCTGGATCCGGGTCAGCCACGACTCCTCAGGGTTGGAGACCTCGAGGCGGACCGAGACGATGTCGTACTTGCAGGCCTCGATCGCGCCTGCGAGCTCGGCCAGCGGGCGCCGGGTGACGGTGTCGGCATCGATGCACACGACGTAGGTCTGCGTGACCACCGTGTTCAGGGCGCCGCGGATCACCCTGTCGCGAATCGTGCCGCTGGTGGCTCGCTGCCCGGACAGGGTGCGATTCGGCACGGGGGTGCGGCAGATCTGGAAGCCGTGCCGGGCGGCGATGCCCTCGAGCTCACGGTCGAACTCCGCGGACTCCACCGTGGTGGTGCACAGGATCACCCGGTCCCCGTAGGCGGCCAGAAAGCCGACGTTCTCCAGGTACCGGACGGACCCGTAGATCGGGACCAGCACGTTGAAGTCCTCGCGCAAGGGATGCCGGCGCCAGTCCGGGCGCAGCCGGGCGCTGCGCAGCCACGGCAGCGAGTCCACCAGGACCACGAGCGAGACCAGGCCGATCAGTTGCAGGGCCAGCGCCCAGCTGGCGATCGTCACGGTCGGCCCATGAGGATGTCGGCCTCGGGTGCGGTCGATTCCGCCGCGTGCAGGATCGCCCACAGGGAACTGACCAACTGCTCGGGGGCGATGTCGACGTCCAGGGCTGCAAGCTGCTCCAGCACGCCCCGGCAGATGGCGGGGTCGGCTACGCGCGTGCTCCTGATCCGCGGGTGTGGCGTCATGACCGGCTCTTCCCCTCCGCTCCACAACTGCTCGGCAAGCTTCTCGCCGGGCCGCAGGCCGGTGATCCGGATGTTCGGTGGCGTTGAACCGGTCAGATCGACCACCCGCTGCACGAGATCGAGAATCCGGATCGGCGATCCCATGTCGAGCACGTACGTCTCCCCGTCGTTCGCCATCGTGGCCGACTCAAGCACTAACGAGACCGCTTCGGGGATGCTCATGAAGAAGCGGGTCACGTCGGGGTCGACGATCGTCAGGTCGCGCGAGCGGGCCAGCTGCCACTCCAGGATCGGCAGGAACGAGCCGCGACTGCCCAGGACGTTCCCGAACCGCACGGAGGCGACCCTGGTCTGCTCGCTGGCGTAGGCACGCGCGGCGAACTCGGCCAGCCGCTTGCTCAGGCCGAGGATCGAGGTCGGGGAGGCCGCCTTATCGGTGGAGATGTTCACCAGTCGCTGCACGCCGGCCAACGCACAGGCGTCCGCGACGTTACGCGTGCCGAGGATGTTGGTGCGAAAGGCCTGCGCCGGAAAGCGTTCCAGGAGTGGCAGATGCTTCACCGCGGCGGCATGAAACACCACGCCGGGCTTGGCGTCGATGATCAGTGAGCGGATGGTGCCGGCGTCGCGGATGTCGGCCAGCACGATGGTGTCATCGGTCAGCAGAGCGGTGTCGGTGAGCTCCAGCTGCAACCGGTGCAGTCCGTACTCGTCCTGGTCCAGCATGATGATCGTCGCGGGGTCGCACTCGGCGACCTGGCGCACGAGTTCGCTGCCGATGGACCCGCCGGCGCCGGTCACCAGGACTGTCGCGCCGGACAGCAGGGAGCGAACCTCCTCGGAGTGTTCTGGTCGGGTGGGACGGCCCAGGAGCACGTCCGGGTCGAGGGGAGAGTCGAAGGCCATGGCCAGGAGCGTAGGTTGCGCGTTGTAGTTTTTCAGACACTCCACGTCACTTAACCGGACGATTCTCCACTGGTCCGTATGACGTTCTATCGGACGTCGAAGAACGATTCGTCGGCGTCCGGTCGGTCGCGGAGGTACTCGTCGAGGGTCATGGTTCCAATGCGCTGCAACGGGATCCGTGAGGTAGCGGTGGTTCGTGTGCTCTCGGAGGAGGGTGCGGCGCAGGCGACGACCAGGGCGAGCATGGCCACGACGATGGCGACCAGCTGGACCCGGCCGGGCGTGGTGTCGTACCAGCGGTGGTCGACGAACATGACCGCGGCCTGGAGCAGCACGATCCAGCCGAGAGTGACCAGGGTGAGTGACGTGGTCTCCAGGGCGAAGTAGAGGATGCCGGCCAGGACGACGAAGGCGATGAAGCCGGATAGTGCGAGCTCGGGGGAGCGGCGCAGCGAGGCTTCCTTGAGCAGGACGCCGCCGGCCAGGTCCACCCCGGCGAGCACGACGACGATGCCGAGCAGTCGGATGGTGTCCATGGCGCGATCGAAGCAGCAGAACCCGGCTCAACATCACGCACTCGCCGTGATCAGGTGAACGCTTGACCTAATCGTGGCCGTGTGATGGACCCGGGTGGGCGTGAGCTCGGTCGTTCAGGTCTGCGCAGGGTCCGGCGTACACATAGGTGCGGTCTTCGGGTGGGCCCAGCTGCTCGAAGTGGCTGTACTCCTCGTCTCCGGAGCAGACGAAGGGAGTGTGGGTCAGGTCCGCCAGTGGAATCCAGAACAGCGCACCGTCGCCGGCGGGGCCGCCGAGGAACCGCACCGTGAACGGTGATCCGTAGGTCGGGTGCGGGTAGCTGAAGGCGCCTTCGATGTGGTGTCCGTGCTCGCCCAGTTCCTCAGTCATGGACGATCCCGAGCTTGGTGCCGAGGATCGCGACCCGGCCGGCTGCACGCACCGACTTCCTGCGCTTCCGGCGGTTGCTGCGCCAGATCTCGTAGGCCAGACGCCAGCACTGGACGGCGATGGTCGCCCAGATCAGCATGCCGAGGTAGTCGATCGGGTTGGGGTCGATCAGGCAGGTGGCGGCGATGAGGAACGCCTCCACCCCCCAGAGCGTCCAGACGATCACCTCGGCCACCCAGACCGGTCGGCTCGACTTGTAGACCCCGTACAGCGCTAGGACCGGGGTCAGTGCGATGACCGTGAGGATGATCAGCGTGCCGAGCATCATCATCGCGAAGTCGTGCATCACGCCTGGTCCTCCTCGCGCAGGTCGATGCCGAGCTCGTGGTCGCGGTGGCCGTTGGCGTAGCCGCGGGCGTACTCCTCGTCGCCACGGTGGCGCAGGGCGAGCATCATCAGCGCCTCGATCAAGACGAGGGCGACCAGGACTATCTCCACTCGCCGCAGATTAACTACACGATCCGTGTTCTGACAGCTACAGTACGCGACAGCCCGAAGGAGGTGGCCATGGAGCACATGCACGAGCCCTAGGTGAGCACCTAGCCCCGAGGCGCCGCCCGGCGCCAGCTAGGTGCCCCGAGAGGGCACCATGTCCCGCACCGACAAGGACCGGCCCTGGCAGATCATCGCCCAGGACCACACCGGCAAGTACACCGGCGCCTACTTCTGGCACAACGACTGGCATCACCGCCGCTACGGCCACTGCACCGACTCCTGCGGCTGGACCCTGCCGCACTGCCGGTTCCGCACCCCGCCGCACGAGTACTGCGTCGAGGTCTGGTTCGGCCCCGACCGCTCCCGCGAGCGGTCCCAGCTGCGCGGCTATGCCCGCGAGTACAACGCCGGCCACCGCCCTGATGACGAGCACGACTACGACTTCGCCAACTACCAGCACCGGCACATGGGCCACTGGCTCTGGTGCTGAGACGCGCATGGGGGGAACGTGAACGAAGACGACTGGGGAGAGTTCCGCAAGCACGAAGGCGCCGTGGCGATGGTCCGGGCCACGGAGTGGCGGCTGCTGCTGGGCCGGTTGACGTTCGCGGAGCAGCACGTCCAGGTGGACCGCCTCAACGAGCGGTATCTGTTGCACCGCAGCGAGATCCTCAGCTGGGAGGAGGGCGACGCCGGCCTGTTCGAAGACCAGCGTAAGCAGCACCAAGTGTGAGCGCGACGAAGAACCCGGTCAGGATGCCCCACTCGGGGTACCGGTCCTGGTACCACTGCTGTGCCACCGCAGCCGTGGTGCCCGCCAGGCAGGCGGCCAGCAGCGGGTAGAAGCGCGTCACGCAGGCCATCCAGGGGGTGATGTGGTGCGCTCCGGGAATCCGTTCCCGGAGCGCATCGCGACACTACCGCCCAAGTCCGACTGTGACCACCCAGCTACAGTCAGTTCCAGAAGCCGATAGAGTCTGGACATGCCCGAAGACGACCACAGCGAGCACGACGACCACGGCGACCACCCGCACATCCACGGGTTCGCCGCACTCCCGCTGGGCGAGATGCTCGGCGTCGCCAGACACGAGCACGACCGGGCCCAGATCCGCTCGGCCGAGATGCGCGCGACCATCTTCGGCTTCCTGGACGGCCTGGACGTCGACCAGCTGCGTGCCCTGCGCCTGATTCTGAACATGTGCGGCGACTCGGACCGGGAGCTCTCGGAGTTCTTCGACGGCCAGGTCGTCTCGATCATGCGCCTGGTGCACCACGTCAACCCCGACACGGGCCAGTCGCTGGAGGAAGAGCTCGCGGGAAAAGACGTATCGCCGCCGCCCAGTTCCTAGACCCGGCGGTGGCGGAGATCGCCATGGAAGAGGCCGTGAACGTCGTGTACCGCGGCGCCATGCGCCTGTTCGCGTTCGTCTTCGCCGGCATCGCGCTTGCCGTGGCGATCATGTGGCTGGTCACCGGCACCTTCTACTACACCATCCTGCTGCCGGCGCCCACCGTCGTCGTCCTGCTCACCGTCATGTGGATCAACCTGGCGCAGGACCCGTGGCGGCGCTCGCGTGCAGGACGGATGGTCGGCCGGCTGCGACGCTCAGGGTGATTTAGCGCTCAAGTCGCGTCGAGGCACTGGCCATGGCTGGTGTGACGCGCAAGGAAATCGACGCCATCCTCAAGCGTCTGGACAAGGTCGAGACAGGCTTGCAGGCGCTCGCCCTGTACGGGGAGCTCGAGCCGCCCGGAGCCTCGGGCGCTTCCGGGCCGAGCGTGGCTCCGGAGAAGGCCGAGCTCAAGCCCGAGCCCGCGAAGCCCGAGCCCAAGCCGGACACGAAGCCTGAGCCCAAGCCGGACGGGGTCACGGCCGACGGGGTCAAGCTCATCGCCCCGGCCGTGACGGTCAAGGTCAACGCCTACCGGCTCACCGCGCAGGTCGAGGTCACCAAGACCGTCAAGACCAAGTTCCTCCAGCTGGCGGTGCGCGGACCCTCGGCGGTCGACCTGTCGCACTCCCCGGACACCACCCTGGAGCCGGGCAAGCCGTTCGAGCTCAAGGGCGGCAACTTCGGCTCGGCCGGTGAGTACACCGCCTGGGTCGCCTACAGCCTCGACGGCGAGAAGTGGGTCGACGGACCCAAGACGACCTTCACCCTGGAGAAGGGCCCGACACCGACCGGTGGCGGCAAGGTCCCGCTCGCCGGCTTCTCCGGGCTGCCGTTCAACTCCCTGGTCTTCCGCCAGGACCCCGGCGGCGCCGAGGACTTCGGCCGCTGGCGGGGCAACGCCGTGGACGGGCTGCTGTGGTTCACCACCCGCGGCTCCTGGGGCGACTTCCGCGCCTACTGGGACGGCAAGTCCGCCTACCTCGCCCAGAAGAAGATCATCGTCACCTCGATGCCGCACGCGCCCACCAGCGAGGGCGACGCGATGAACGAGCGCGGCGCCAACAACGCCTACGTCAACGAGCAGCGCGACTTCGGCAAGTGGCTCGCCCGGATGGGCCTCAACAGCCCCTACCACGTGATTCGCGTGGACTGGGAGTGCAACGGCAACTGGTACAACTGGTCCGCCAACCGCTCCGGCGGGGCACCGGCGCTGAAGCAGGCGATCGCCAACTTCGTCACCAATGTGCGCGCCGGCGGCGCCACCGACGTGCGGTTCGACTTGTGCTTCAACAAGGGTCCCAGCCAGGCCGGCGCCGACTACGCCATCTTCCCCGGCGCCGAGTTCATCGACGTGATCGCCGTGGACCAGTACGACATGTGGGGTCCGGCGTTCAACGACGGCCAGTGGCAGAACGAGATCAACAAGAAGCCCGCGCTGGCGAACCTGGCCGCGTTCGCCACCAAGAACGGCATCCAGTGGGCGCTGGACGAGGGCGGGAACACGCACGGGGACAGCAACCAGGGCGGGGACAACCCGTTCTACTACCAGGCCCTGTTCAAGTTCGCCGCCGAGAACGCCGCCAACTGCGCGTGGGTCAACACCTACGACCACGCCGGCGCCCCGGCCACCCTGCGGCACGACTTCGGCTCAAACCCCAACAGCGCCAACGTTTACAAGCAGCTATTCGGCAAGAAGTAGCGCGCCCAAAAAATTTAGCGCGACGGGCGTAGAACCCGACAAGACATGGTGCTGCGCGGCGGGGTTAACCTCGTCGACCCCCGGGGTCGCTCGCCGCCGCGCAGCACGCAGATTCTACTCCCCGAAGTGCTAAAAGTGGCGGAACCCGTTGCGGCGCAACGCACGTAGCCGATCCTGCTGGTCTGCGTCGGCGAACAGGATCGCCGCGCCGATCCGGTTGTTCTGGAGGTACTTGACGGTGGCGATGTCACGCTTGTCGCGGTCCAGAGCCTGTTCGGGGAACACCACTCCGTACAGCTGCGACGCCGAGGGTGCCTGCATGCCGGCGGCCAGCGCATCGGGGATGTAGCCGACCGACTCCCCGAAGGCCGGTTTCGGCTCGTCCCACATCAGGTGCTTCCCGCCACCGGCGTAGTGGTACGGCAGGCAGGCCATCTGCACGTCCCCGACCCGGTTCACCCCCACGATCGTCACCTGCTCGGTGACCCACCCCTTGGCCAGGGCATCGTGGTTGTCCACCACGTCCTGCATCTCGCCGTGCTCGTACACCCGCCCGGTGATCGGGTTGATGTTCAGCCGGGCCTGCGCCCGCTCGTCACCGGCCATCGCCGCGGCGACGTCGTCCGGGTCGTTGACCGAGGCGAGGGTCTCGAAACTGAGCACGAGGGTGTCGGCGTCGAACCCCGAGCCCGTCATCCGCGCCGCACGCAGCAGCACCTCCCGGCTCAGGCCGTCGATCGTGACCAGCGCGATCGAGTCGTCACCGCGGATCACCTCGATCTGCGCGGCCATGTCGGCCGATCCCTTACGGCACACCCATTCCTTGACCTTACGGACGCCGACGACGGCGTGATCTACGCGTTCCTGGAGTCGCACACCGGCAGACTAAACCCCAGTTGACTCCCACGGGCTGCAATCGTGCGACTACGCTGTGGTCATGGGGAATGCGAAGGCTCGGCGGGCGCCCGAAGGGCCCGCCGAGAGCGTCTACGTGGCCGACTGCACCTCGTGCGGCGTGATCGGTCACGGCCTTCTGGAGAGCGAACACGGACCCAGCACCGTGCACCCGCAGATCCTTGCTCACTTCGAGTCCGAGCATGATCAGCTGGGGATGATCGTCGAGGGCATGCACTACAAGATCCGACCCCAGCCGCTGCTGTGCGACGCCTGCCAGAACGTGGTCGAGCTCCCGTACTGGACACACCAGGCCAGCCAGCCGATCAACACCGACGAGGTCGTCGACAGCGACGGCATCTGGCTGCTGTGCGACCCCTGCCACGACTACCTGCTGAACCGGCGCATGATCCCGTGGGTGCGCTACATCATGAAGATCGTGGTGACCCGCCAGCGGCACCTCGCCGCACCACACAACCGCGACCTCTACTACGGCACGCGGGCCCACATGGCCGGCGTCACCCGCGAGCTCGTGCAGTACCTCGACGATGGCCGGCGCAACACCTTGGACGAGACCACGTGATGCCCTGCGGGCATGTTTCATTCTGGGCCAGTGACGAGGCCGATTCAGGTGTCTAGCCTGCAAACAGCCTGGCGTGGACACCGCCCAGCGGCATGCCGGGCCCGAGGCGGCCACCTCTTTCACCGTGAAGGTGGCCGCCTCACCTATTTCGGTTGAAGCCATCAGCTGGAGGCGCCCGATGCAATTCGTGGTCACCGTGGACGGTCCGGACCGCAGAATCGACCAGCAGCGCGAAGCGATCCGCGAGGTCGTCGAACGCGCGCTGCGCGAGGACGACGAGGTCGGGGAGGTGGGGCGCGTCCAGGTCGAATGGCTCCCGGTCCAATACAACTACTAGACCCTGCCGAAACTCACTCCACGCCACTACCCTGAATGGGTGGACCACTACGACTCCCACCGCGCCGCATACGCGTTCCTGTACGCGTTGACGCGGATCGCGATCGGGGTCTCCGTTCCGCTCATCTGGTTCACGCTCCCGCAGCCGGCCGGCATCATCGCCGCAGGAGCGTTCGCGGTCTGGTTCGGCTACGCCCTGCTGTGGTTCGCCAGGACCAAGTGCGAGGTCTGCGGCTCCCGGCACAACACCATGCCGATCGCGACACCGCACTACCGGCGCCGGGCCTGGTGGGACGTGCGTGACTTCCCGCCCAAGGCCCTGTACTGGTTGTGCGAGGAGCACTTCCGGGACTACATCATCGGACAGGCAGGTCTTCGGCGGGACGGCGATCGGTCGCCCGGGTGAGGATGAACGACAGCTGCATCAACATCCCCACATCGGCCGGCCCCCAGGCGCGTTCCTTGCCGTCCCACACGCATAGCACGCCGACGATGACCCCGTCCCGGTCCACGACGGGGACACCCAGGTAGCTGACGATCTTCCCCGACTGCGCAAGCGTCGTGTCGCACACCAGCGGGTGGGTCTCGGCGTCCCCGATGGACACCTCCCGGCCGGTGGTGATCACGTGCTGGCAGAAGCTCTCGGACGACGGCGAGGGCAGCACCTCGTCCAACGCGATCTGCGCGATCACGTGCTGCTCGTTCTCGTACACCACGGTGAGGGCTGCGTTCGGGGTACCCAGCATGTTCGCGGCCATCGTCACCACGATCTGCGCCTGTGCGGAGTTGTCCCGGTTGGCGAACGCAGCACCGTACACGCGTTTCAGGCGCTCGGCGTCGGCGAGCTCGGTGGCGAGCTCCTTTCGATACCGCTCCAGGACCTCACCTGAGAGGCGGCGCAGTTTGTCCTGCTGGCTCTCGAACTCGGCGGGATCGACCGGCTGCAACGGCGGACGCTTCCAGAACTTCATGCTCCCAGATCGGTTTCTGGGGCTGCCGAGGCGACACAGCTGCGTGGACTCGACGCAGAGCTCGACCAGCTCGACCAGCTCGACCAGCTCGACCAGCCCGACCAGCCCGACCAGGCAGACGGAGCGCCCGACGCGGCCAAGCGATCCCGGCCCGGCGATCCAGGAGGCGGCCGAGAGGCACATGGCGCTGGTCTGGGAGGCGTTCTACGCCCAGGAGGAGTCCGAACAGGAGATCCCCTCGCCGGCGGCCGGTCCGTTCTGCGGGTGCGAGACCTGCGTCGTGCGGGAGGTCCTGGCCGGCGCCTGGCCGACGATCGAGCAGTACTTCGCCCTCAAGTAGCGAAAGTCGCGCGAAAGTAGCGGCCCTCGGAGCCCGCCCGTCTGCGGAACGGGCTCCGAGGGGGAGCTCCCGCGGAGCCCGTGGATCCGCGGTCCCTGTCCGGCGCCAGCGCCCGTGACGTCGCTACCGGCAGCAAGTCTGACCTGCTGGCACTTTTGAACTGTAGTTCAGTGGTGTGGGGTGGGCCAGGCTGGCGCCCGGCATGTTCGGGCATGAAAAACGCCGGAAAATGCCGTTCGGGTCACCTCATGCGCCAGGAGCCCGGGATCTGCTTGCTCTGCGGCCCCACGTCGGGCAGTTCGACGCGTTTGAAGGTCGAAGTGTCGACATCTTTCAGTTTTTTCGGTTTTTCGGGCCGTGGAGGTGGCGCAGACTGGAATGTGGGCACCGGAGGGGGTCCCGAAGGCTTTTCGCCGTTTCCGGCCGCCAAAATCGACCGTGAGGGGCGTCTACCGGCCCCGGCAACGCTCTCAAGCCCCGGATGTCTCATGAAAGGGGCCTCAAAAGCCTTTTCAGGCTCAGAATCGGGGATTTCGTCAGGAATACTGTTCTTGACGACCACGGACCCGTTCTCGAGCACCACGCGGCGCCAATCATGGTCTGATGCCGCCCATAACTGGCGTCTGATCGGCGCCGGCAGCACTTTCACGTACGGCGGTGCGTCCCCTAACCCGGCCATGGCCTCAGAGTACGGATTGTGGCTCTGTGTAGGCAAGTGTCGGGCAGTGGGTGATCGTACGTGTCGTAGATCTGTCTAGTCGCGCAGCGAGGCCGGCGGGTAGACCTGCCAGGCGCCGGCGCGCCCGTAACCCTGTCGCTGAGCGGTGATGATGAAGCACGTGGGGCACAAGATCCCCGCTTCGGAGCCCATCACGGCGTTCCAGAGCTCGTTCTCGGCCCACCAGACCGGGTTGGCCGCTCCGCACTCTTGGCAGACCGCGTCGCCGTCCTCCGGGCGCCACGCACGGCGCTGCGGGTGCGCATGAGCGTGCAGCTGGGACGGAAAAGCGAGCGCTTGAAGGACCTGAGCCATGAAACGAGTATCCCGCCTCACGCGGGTGCCCCTTCGATGGACACCTCACCAGTTCGGCTGATGATAAGCCGCGGAACGCCGACACGACGGGCATGCCGGACCGTCATCCAGGTCCCCGAACGGAGTCTTTCGGGCCCGTCGGGACAGGCGATGAGGATTTCGCTTTCGGCGACGATGATGCGATTGCGGACAAGGAACGGCTTCGGTCCCCGGAGCTCGTCGCACTCGCAGAACGCCCGCAATCCCGTCGCGGTCGGCGGGTGACCCACGATGTGCAGCCCCAGGGAGCGGCCGGCCTCGTGACACTGCACGTCGGCGCCCTGGCAGTCGCCGTGGTGCAGGCTCCGGGTGCCCAGCATGTGCAGCTGGCGCACGAGCTCGGCACGTTGGGGCTCCGAGAGCCCGATCCGGGTGCCGGTGAATCCGACCGACCCCGTTGTCAGCCACGGGATCATGAGGTGGGGTCCTTCAGGTCTTCGGGCGCGTTCAGGGTGCGGGTGGAGACGATCGCGATGTTGTTCTCCAGCGGCTCCCCGTTGCAGTTCAGGCCGCGGACCGTGCAGAGCATGCCGCCGAAGTCGACCTCGCGGGTGTAGTCCACGTGCATGTGCCCGTGCCACCAGCGGATCGGGCGCACCGCGCTTGCCACGATGCCGAGCATCGTGCGGTGCCCCTGCGCCTCGCCCATCACCCGCGGGTTCCAGTCGGTGAGCAGGCCCGGCACATCGACGCTGGCGGCCACGTCGTGGGTGATCATCACCTCGGCCTCGCCCTCGTCCATCACCGCGTGCGCCTGCTCCTGGGTGATCGTCTCCTCCGGCCACCAGGAGACCCCGTGGCTGCGCATCAGCTTGTCCATGCTGACCGCTCCGCCCAGGGCCACCCACCTGCTGCCCGCCCAGTTCCAGCGGAACCCGCGCGGCAGGTGCGCCAGGTGCTCGGAGAAGGGCCGCAGCCCGGCGGCGTTGAGCGGCCGGTCCCGGATCTGCCAGTGGTCGTCGTGGTTGCCGTCCACGAACGCCAGCCACAGCCCCCGCTTGGCCAGGGCCTTCTCCACCGCGGCGAGGTACTTCTTGCCGGCCTGTCCCGGCCACACACCGAAGTCGCCGGTGTGGATGATGCCCTGCGCGCCGTTCGCGACGGCGTAGTCCATCGCGCGCTTGGCGTACGGGGTGTCGCCGTGCCAGTCGCCGGCGATGGCGACCCTGTCCACGTCGATCGGGAGCTCGTGCACGACTCTCCTGGAGCCGGCGCCTCATGCGCGATCTGCGGACGCCTCGTGCGACCGCCTTGAGAGGGTGTATCGGGAGGTGCGGCGGCTCAGCGCTCGGGCATCGCGACATCGTCGTGGGTGGCGAAGCGGGCCAACTCCACGTTGCCGTCCTTCGGGGCCCACCACATGATTCGCCGCGCTGCCGGGGTCCCGTGCGAGACGTTCGCCCGCCACGCCAGCGCCCCGTCGAAGGACCGCACGACCGCCGGGCGGCTATCGGTCCCGCCACCCTTGCGCAGCGGCCTGGGCTCGCGCGAGTTCACCTGCCGGTACCGGCCCGAGACGACGTCGACGATCGCGGAGAGCACCTGCTGGCGCGAGACGTACCCGACCTGCGCCTCGACGTCCTCCAGGAACGTCGGGAGCATCTTGTAGTCCGCGTGCCACCCCCACTGGCTGCGCTGGCTCGGCGGCACCGTCAGCAGGTACTGGTGGTGCGCCTCGTAGCGCAGCTGGAGCTCTGGATCATCGAACAGCTTCGGCAGATCCTCGTTGACCGGCGGCACCGAGGTCAGCTTCGCCGGCTGCTTCTTCACCGACTTGACCGGCGCCGTCGGAGGGGCCGCCACCTGCTTGGTGAAGCGCCGAACCGGGGGTGGGGCGGGTCTGGGCTTGCCGTCAGTCGTCTTGGGGCTCCTGGACGCCGCAGGAGGCTGCTGCTCGGGCTTCCAGGGAGCGTGCATCACCGCGCGGACGACGTTCGTCATCGGCAGGTCGGTCCCGGACGCCTTGAGCCGCTCGGACATGTCCCTGCGGTTGAGCTCGTCCAGCACCCGGGTCACCTCACCGACCTGGAGGCCGGTCTCGGTGCCCTGCTCCCAGCCCTGCATGCCCAGCACGGTCAGACACAACCGCTCGGCGACGTCCCCGTTGACCCGGAAACTCATGCCGTTGACATGGAAGTCGATCTGCCCGCTCTGGAGCCTCTCTACGTAGTCGTTCGTCCCCGCCATGTCGGCAGATTGTCACCCCTCGGACACGCTCGGCAAGCTATCCGTTGAGGTCAGCGTGTCCATCATCCGATTGGCCCGGAGTAGGCCTGATTGGGCCTGAGGCAAGGGCAGTGACAGCCGGCTCTCATGCAGGGCGACCCGCCCCGCGAGCGCCAGCTGCCGGCGCGCGAACGTCTTCAGCGTCCGCGGCGGCGGGATCGGCTGGTCCTGGTACTGGCTCATGTCACCGAGCAGGTCCCGGATCTGGGAGCTCATGAACGCATCAGCGCTGCCGACGAAGACCCGCGTCTGGACCGGGTCGACCAGCGGCAGCACCGCGAGCTCCAGGTTCGGCTCCAAGGCCGGTACCAGCAGATCCCGCAGCACCCGCAACGACCCCGCCTCGTCGTCGTAGGCCCAGGCCACGTTCTTGCGCGGAACCGGGATCGTGACGCGCTGATACACTCGAGTCAGCAGGTTGATCACCTCGGCGTAGGTGACGTCGTCACGGTTGGCGCGGTACTCCTTCTCGAACTTCGCGATCCACACCTGCGCCGCAGTGCGCTCAGACTCGGCCATGCCCGGCGTCAGCAGGCTCTTGAAAACCTGCGTGCCGGGCACGATCCGCAACTGCGTGTCCATCTTCGCGCCGAGGAACCGGACCTGACCCAGGCGCAGCCCGTCCTCGCGCTGGATGTAGTACGCCAGTGTCTTCGGGGTGCGCTTAAGCAGGGCCGGCGCCAGCGTGTGCTTCTTCTCCTGCGCATCGACGTAGTGCACGCGCGTCGCCTGGACTGCGTTGTCGAAGTCACGCAGCCCGCCGCGCGCTCGCAGCACGCCTTGGGAGAGGTTCAGCCGGGCCGCGGCGTCGGCGAGTTCCCCGGCATCGAGCCCGGTCGGCTTGTTCCGGCCATCAGCGCCCGGGGGAGTGGTCAACGAGTACCAGCAAACAGAGATGAGACTCACCGAATGACAATAGCCACCAGTCGACGGTGAACGGTTTTCCAAAAACTGGAATCGGGATCGGTAACAGGTCAGGACCCCAAAAAATTTGGCGGGGCCTCACACAATTCCGGGCACCGCGGCAATAATCACCGCAGCTTGTCGATGGTGCAGGCGGCCAGCGGCACATCGTCCCGGATACCCCGGAACACCGGCATCCGCAACCTGCGTCCGGCGCCCACCTCCAGGTATTCGACCTCGACCACGAGGTGATCCCCGGCCTCAACCCGCTCGGCCAGCACCCGTAGATCATGGTCTTTCATCCCGGAGCCGACGGACCCGATCCCCACGACCTGATCGGCCAGCCGGTCCCAGAGCCCGAGAGTCAGGGCACCGACCGGGCCCCGGGACCCCCGGCCCGCCTGGATCCCGGTCACCAGCGCGAACAGGCGCCGGGTCGCCTTGAGCTTGACCCATGAATGGTGACGCCCCGCCCGGTACGGGGAGTCGCCCCGCTTGGCGATCAGCCCTTCCAGCTGGTTCTCCAGCACGAACTGCCACATCGTGTGCCCGTCCCGGCTAGCCACCGGCAACGTCGCCGGCCACAACAGGCTCAACCTCGCCCGGCGCGAGGTGTACGGCAGGTCGGTGACGTCCTGCCCGGCAACCTCGAGCACGTCGAACGGCACGAACTCCGCAGGCATCTCCCGGGCCAGCACCTTGATCCGGCCGTGGGAGGACTGGGCATCGCGCAGGTGGATCCTCGTGAAGTCCGGCTTGCCGTCGTCGCCGACCACGACGATCTCCCCATCCACCACCCCGACGAAGTCCATCGCCACCAGGGCGGCGACCACATCGGGGTAGCGGTGCGTGATCGAGGTCTGGCGCCGGTTCGTGATGGTGACGACGCCCTCGGCGTTGCGCGAGACCACGGCCCGCACCCCGTCGAACTTGAGCTCGAACCACCAGCCGAGCCGGGTCAGCTGCGTGATCGCTTGATCCACCGTCTGCTTGCCCTGCGCGCTCGCAAGCATCACCGCAGGGCCAGGCATACGGGCTTCTCCAGATGAATTCAGGACGGAGGAAGAATCTCTACGCTCGTGGGGGAGTGGACCACGATCCGGGACAGGTCACCATCCGCCAGCCGAGTGACCTGACGCCACAACCGAGGATGGATCTTGGCGAAGAGCTCGTCCTCGTCGACGTCCGCCTCGACGGCTTCGACCTCGGGCACCGGAGCCGGCGCCGGAATCCGCACCACCGGCTCGGCAGGCACAACCGGCGGCGCAACTGGTGCTGGCGCGCCCTTGAGAGTGCGCGCTATCAGAGCCTGCAACTCCCGCTCCTGCCGCGCACGAGCCCGAGCAGCCAGCGTGTCCTCATCAGGTCCACCCACGCGAGCCGGGCGAGGCCGCAGCGACCGGCGGAACGCGTCCTCAGCGTCCGCGCCGTCGCCGAAGAACGCCCGTTCCACCGCCCACTCGCCGCGGTTGTCCGCCGTGGCCCCGTCGATCCCCACGGCCAGAACCCGCCGGCCATCCAGGACAGCTGTCAGACCGTGCCCATTCACCCGGACCTCGGACCCCACACCCGTAGGCACGGTCATCGCCGGATCATCCAGAAGCCGCCAGAGTTCAGCACGCGTGATGGCGTACTCCTCCAGTTGACCCCACGCAGCATCACTCAACTCGAACGTCACATCAGGCGTGATCGTCAAGGCGACCTCCAGTAGTCAGCTGCTGACGGACAGCTTCTGATGGCGGGCGGGGACCCTGCAAGCGACTCCAGCGAATTCAAGCGTTGTGATCCGTACACCCGACGCGACGCTCAGGAGATCTACCGAGTTTCGACGTCACCCACCATCCGGCCTCGGCCCGCAGTCTCGATCCAGGACGTCCGGGTAGTAGACGGTTTCTGTGTATCCGTCGACGTGATCACGGATCACCGTGAAGTCGCCCTCGAAGTCGGCCTTGATCACCGCCTCGCACGCCTTCCACTTCTCCAGCGCGCCGGCCAGCGGCACCTGGTGATCGTCGTCGCACAGCTGCCGCTGAGGGTTGACCCGCTGGGGATTGGCGGCAATGGCGACATTGGCACAGTTGAAGTCATCCCGGGCGACAACAGATCTGCCGGGCTCAATCCCACCGCGATCCCAGGTACGCCAGTAGTCGTACGCATTCTTCGCACCGAAGCCACCCAACAGCAGCACGAAGATGACGAACAGGCACCCGAGCTCCTTGCCGCCGGCTGAGCTCTCCGTGCTCACGGCATCGGCCCGCACGCGGCTTCGACGTAGCCGTCGGAGTCGCCGTAGAGCTCATCCAGATTCCACGCCGCGTTGGTCTCGTCGTTGAACCAGCGCCCCTCGGACACCACCTGACATGCCATCCACTTGCTCATGGCGTCCTTGAGGGGCTTGCGCCGATCCTTATCGCAGATCAACTCCACTGCACGAGGCTCATTCGGGTTGGCGAATGCGGCGATGTTGGCGCAGTTGTAGTTGCTGCTCTCGTAGATCATGCTCCGTTCGAGAGGGATATCAGCGTCCGAGACGGTCAACTCATCCAGGAACGCCGCGCACCCTCCGAACGCCGCCAGCACGACGAGCGCTGTCACGCCGAGCGCCAGGACCCCGCCGCAGCCCAGGCTCCCGCGGTCGTCCCGCCGGACCAAGAAGGCCGCGACCCGGTTGCGGGTCGCGGCCTTCGGGCCGGGGATCGAGGGGGTTCTCACGTGTTTGATGGGATCGCCGGCACGGCGGGGTTCTTCGCCATGTCCAGGAGGTCCAGGAAGAGCCGGCGGCGGGGCTCATCGGCCTTCAGTGCCTCGCTCACGTGCTGAGCGATGCGGGGCGAACCGGCGCCGGTGACGTGCATCGTGTACTCCAGCAGCGCGGAGTACCGCTCCCGCGCACTGATCATCTCCGATAGGTTGCCCTCGGCCGCGCTTCGCTCCGCCATTCGAGCGCCGAGCAGCGCGCTGGCGAGCATCTCCAGCATCCGCCGGCCCATCTGCGCCTCGACCTTCTGCGCCGCCGCCACGGTGGCGTCGCGTGCGGCGACGTCCTTGGCGACGCTGGCCTTGGCGTCCTCGACCGCGCTGCGGCCCCGGAACATCACCCACTGCTGCGACGTGCGCCACTTCAGGCCCCAGGTGACGGGGCTCAGCGGACTGCCGCTGACGGTGAACTGCTTGAGCAGCTGGAAGTCAGGGACGCCGTCGACCTGCTCCTCGGACACCCACTCCCGGTCGGACAGCTTCTTCCATGTCGGGTACGTACTCACGTGCCTGCCTCCTCGTTGATGTTCTTCAAGCCCTGGAGCCGGTCGGCCCAGGTGCTGTTCCAGTCCGGCGGGAGTGGACGCTGCCGCGCCCCGTCGGTGCCGTCCATGTCGTCGCTGTCGGCCAGGTTCCGCGCGCCGGTGTAGCCGAACGGGAACTGCGTCCCCGGCGGCAGGCAGAACACGTAGTACTGGTTGGCCGTGTCCATCAGCCGGTTCTCCGCCGGGTACATCTCGACGGCCTCGATCTGCGGCCCGGCGATCTCGCTCTTGATGCGCTGGAAGTGGCGCCAGTCGTGCGCGGCCCGCCGGTCGTTGCGCCGGATCGAGAGCTCCGTCACCCACCCGTCCGCGTGCCGGGTGACGGTGACGGTGTAGAGCTCGTTCTTCCAGATCTCGGCGTAGTCGAGCTCGTCGATCAGCGCCTGGTTGCCGCCGTTCGCGAGCAGGATCGCCTTGTTCTTCTCCGAGAGCGGGAGCCGCTCGGCCGGCGCCATCGGCGACCAGGCGACCTCCTCGATGATCGACTCGTCGACGGTGTCGCCGTCCGCCCACGCCTGCACGAGCCGGGTCACCCCCTTGGCGACGTTCTGGTAGTGGAACTCCACCCCGTCCCAGCTGCGCTCGGAGATGGCTCCGCGTAGCGCCTGGAGCCGGCCGAGCATGATGCTCTGCTTCATCAGTCCTCTCCCTCGTCGGGGTCCCCGTAGTCCCCGTAGTCGTCGTAGTCCGGCGGGTCCGGCTCGGCGGCGTGGTCCCGCTCGAACGCGGCGGCCCCGTCGACGGTGCTGGTGAAGTCGTCTCTGCCGCTCATTGCGCGCTCTCCAGTGACTGGGACTGGAGCTCACCCTTGATGGAGACCGGGTTCCCGTCGTAGTCCAGGAGGATCTCGTTGTCGCTCCAGTGCGCCTTGCGCTCCTCGAGCACCGGGTACTGGTCGAGGCGGACCTTGAACTTCTGGGCGAGCTCGTCCATCACCTGACGGTGGAACGGTCCCTCGCCGTGGTTCTCCGGCCTGGCGGCGGCTGCCATCAGGTCGAGCAGGTCGTCTCGGTCGATGATGAGTTTCACGTGAATCTCCGAATCTGTTGTGGCAGAGCTGGTTTCGAGTGGTGGTAGGTGGTGTTAAGCGGCCTCGTCCTCGCTGACGAGCAGCTTCGCACGCTTGCGTCCGTCGCTGGTCAACATCCGGCCCTGACCGGTGGTAGCGATCAGGTCCTTGTCCAGCAGCAGCTGCTCGATCTGGTGCAGGCCGTTCCCGACGACGCCGAGTCGGCTCCTGATCGTGCGCTCGCCCATGGCGGTGCTGGAGCGCATGCTCTTGTAGAGCAGGATCAGGTACTGCTGGGCCTGGTGGGTCAGGCCGTCCTCGGTGAGCCGGGAGAACGCGAGCGGCTCGGTCAGGTCGTAGTCGCCGTTGTCGGGGACCGGGATCTCCTCGCACAGCGCCAGGTCGCGGATGCTGTCGAGCAGGTGCCGCATCTGGCGTGGCTGGTTGAATCCGGCCATGGCGACGGCGACCGCCGTGCCGTCCGAGATCATCGGAAGGCCGTGCTTGACCAGAGCCTTCTTGGCCATCTCCTTGGCGATCAGGGCGCCCTCGGAGTCGTTGTACCGCTCCAGTTCCACGACCTTGAACCGGTCTTGGATGGGCTTGGGGATGTCACCGAACTCGGTGGTGGCGCCGACGATGGTGATGGGTGGTACTTCCTCGGCGCCGAGCGGCGTGTTTAGGGTGCCCTCGGTCATGTAGCTGAGCAGCCAGCCGAACTTCGCGCCGCCCTCCTTGAGCCGGTGGAACTCGTCGATGAACACGACGTCGAGAGGCTTCACCTCGTCGAACATCAGCATCACGTCGTTGAGCTTCATCGGGCCGCCGTACACGTGGATCGGGTGCCCGTACGTGCGCATCGTCATGATCGCCAGCGTCGACTTGCCGACGCCCGGGTACGGGGACGAGATCAGCAGGTGCGGCATCGGCTCAGCACGCGCGATCGCTGACTTCACCGTCAGCCTGAGCTCGCGCTTGGCCGTCTCCTGGCCGACGTAGTCCGACCAGCGGTCGGGGTAGTCGCCCTTGAACATGGTTCTCTCCTTCCCTGCCTGAGGCTCCATCAGTTGCTCAGGCGTTCTTGGTCGAGCGGCGCCGGGTCGGCGCCGCGGTCTCGGTGCCCGTCGCGGCCGGGGCCGCGGTCTCGGCAGCTGCGGCGTCGACCGAGGCCTGGACGCGGGCGAACAGGTCCGCCATACCGCCACCGGAGTTGACCGCGACCGGCGCCGCGGTGGCGGGCATCGTCGGGTCCTGGGTGGCGGCGTACTCGGCGATGAGCCGGGTCTGCGCCGAGCCGTGGTCGTACACGTCGAACGGCACGAGGCTGGTCATCGCCAGGCTGCGCACCATGTCCAGGCCCTGCTCGGGCACCTCCACCAGCGGCAGCGCGGGCTGCTTGCGTACGAGCTCGGCGTCGGACTGCTGCTGGAGCATCAGGGTCCCGTCGCCGGCCACGACGAGCCGGAACACCGTCACCGCGGTGCGGATCGCGTACTTGACCATGAACGCGACGTCCGGCATCGAGGACACCAGCCGCAGCATGACCGAGTAGTTCTCCACCTGCGCCTGGGTGGCGTCCTTCATGCCCAGGTAGTAGCTCTTGCCGGTCGGCATCAGCTGGCTGGTGACGTCCTGCACCGGGTGCAGCGTGACGACGATGCCCTCCTTCTGCACCGTGACCGCCTCGGCCTTGACCGAGGACTGGATCTCCTCGGGGATGGCCACGAAGCCCTGCCCGACGGGGCGGACCTTGATGAACTCGCTGCGGTGCGTGTTGCCGCAGACCGGGCACTGCCAGATCTGCTTGATCGGCGTCGGCGGGTGCTCCTTGAGCTCGGGCTCCTCGCTGGACAGGTCGCCGACACAGGCGGTCTTCAGCGAGCGGGAGGTGTCCTCGCCGACCGCGGCGTACAGGTTGACGTTGAACGACAGCGACACCAGCGACCCGAGCTTGAACGAGAACGGGACGTTGCTGGAGACGCTCGACGACAGTTCTTGCATGACCTTGCCTTTCATGAACGTGATGAAACTCGGATGGAACGGGAAAGGCGCACCCACCGCAATCGGTGAATGCGCCCTGCATTGCGTCTACGACTATTGTCGTAGACGACCCCGGAACATATTGGACACGCTCCGGGATATCACCCATTCGGCCGCGCGACAATTACTCACGGCAATACCGGTCATGGGCGTTTAAGTTGTTGTTCTTACTCCTTTCAGGTGGACCTGTTCTCGAATTCGGCGATCTCGATCTGGATGTCGACCGCCTCCCGGACTGCCTCGATGACCGCGTCAGGGTCCGAGGGGTTCTTGAGGTTCAGCATGAGACCGAACGTCTCCACCACGGCGAACGTCGATGCGTACACCCGCGAGTCGCGGAACCGGGGCTCCTTGTTGGACTCCCGGCGCATCTTCTCGACCATCGTCTCGAGCCGTTCCAAGCTGCGACGGGGCAGCCGGATGGGGTGGTAGCTGGGTCAGTCCTCCAGCTGGGTCGTTCCTCCTCCTCTCAGGTAGCGGTAGACGGTGTTGACGTGCAGGTCCAGCACCTCGGCGATGTCGGGCGTGGAGACACCAGCGGACTTGAGCTTGAACATCCGCTCGACGGTGGCCTTCGAGAGGCCCTTCATCCCTCCCTTCGGGTTCCGGGCCAGCCAGGCGTCGGCCTCGGTCTTGAGGTACGCCGGTCCCGAGGAGATGACCCACACCGGCTCGGGGAAGTCGACGTGGGTCTCGCGAAGGCTCCGCAGCCCGTAGTCGGTCCGGCCAGAGGCCGCGACGAACTCGGCCCAGCCGTACACGACCGGGTACCCCTTGCGGACGTAGCCGGGCGGGTACTGGGGGTTGCGTCGGCCCACGGGCGCCTCCTTTCAGGCGGGGCCATCATCGCAAGCTCACCCGGCGATCTCGGTACCGGCAGGAACGACGAGCTCCCCCCGTGCGGCGGTCGCCGGCAGGATGTGGTCGAACTTGAGCCGGACCTTCCCCTCGGGCAGCACCTCGCGGGTCGCGACGGGTCGCTTGCTGCCCTTGAGGTGGCTGAGCCACTGGCCGTCGGCCGCGTAGCCCGACCCGGTCAGCGCCCGGCGCCGCTCGTTGATCACCACCCACTTGGCGTCCATCGCGTAGGTGGTCGGATCCTGACCGATCCACACGCGCATCCCGTAGTTGGTGTGCCGGGCGCGCTTGTCGTGGGCGAAGGCCATGTGGCTACACCGGGACCAGTCCGACCCGCACTCGATCGCCGTCAGGTTCGGCGCCGGGTCCGACCAGCGGACGGTGGCGATGAACGTCCAGCCCCCATCGAGGCAGGCGTGGACGTCGATGCCCGTGTGGTGGAGCACGTACGCCCACTCCAGCCCGAACGGGTCGTCCTTGGAGCTCACCTTGATCTTGCTCGCCAGGGCGATCCCGTAGCCGGGTAGCACCTCGTACTCCGGCCGGTTCAGGTAGGAGTCGATCAGCCGCTGTTCCATGTGCTCGGCCGGCAGGAACTCCCAGCTGCGCGCCAGCAGCGCATCACGGGTGCCCATCGTGTGGCTGGAGTGCACGTCCCGCATGATCCGCCGGATAGCCGCGACCTGGTTCGTCGGGTACCCGTCGCTGTGGCAGTACACCCCGGTCCAGCCACCGTTGAACGGGCGCGCGATGACGCTACGGGTGCTCACAGCTGCGCTCGCAGCGTGAAGGTGTACGAGTCGAAGTAGCGGTCCGCACCCGAGCCGCCGGGGATCTCGATCGAGAGCTCGACCGAGCCGGCCCGCACGAGCTCGACCAACTGCTCCGCGTCGAGCAGTACCACCGGCAGGCCGTCCTCGTCGACCAGGTCCAGCGCCACCTCGCCCTCGAAGTACTCGCCCGGCATTCGGGTGGCGAGCTCGTCCAGCAGATCCTCGACCTCGGACTGCTCATCGAACTCCTGATCGGCGTCGGAGTCCCCGTCCAGTTCGAACAGCAGACCTCCCTTGCGGTCCACGATGCGCGTGATCCGCAGGGTCGGGTCGCCGTCGACATCGCGCTCGCCCGGGTAGCAGACCATCGCGAACGCGTCCGGATAGGCATCGGTCACCAGAGACCTGACCCGGTCCAGGATGGCGGCCTCCAGATTGGCCAGCTGCTCGTCGATGCGGCCACGCAGTTTCGTCAAAGCATCCATCTCGTTGTTCTCTCCTTAGCTCTTGATCTGGTTGGACTTCTCGATCAGCTTGAAGGCGACGGCTTGTCCCTTCAGAAGCTGCATGGACGCGTACTTCTCCCTGGCCTCGGGACCCAGCGCGTCGTACACGCTGACGATCGCCGAGGCGGAGAACAGGTCGCACGGCAACCCGCCGGGGAGGCGGTGCATGCTTTTCGTCTCCACGATCAGTCGGAGCGTGTCGATCGCCTCTCCGATCGTCGGGACCGGGTATTCCTTGCCGTCGTCGAAGTTGTCGTCGTACCCGGCGTCGTCGTGGGCCATCAGCTGTCCTTATAGCTCTGGCCATCGGCCATCAATGCGAGCCGGTCCTTGATGTCCTGCTCGGACCAGCCCTTCTCGATCAGGTACGCGACCATGCCGTTGTCGCCGGCGTTGACGGTGTCGCTCGCCTCGACGCTCGCCTGAGCGTGTACGACCTCGGACAGGTCCGCGCTCATGTCGGGACTCAGGTTGGTCAGATCGATCGTGGCGGGGTCGGTGCCGGTCGGGACGGGACCATTCGTGTTCGCGGACATGGGCTTCCTTTCACTAGTGCGGTTGTGGCTGGGGTCCCCGAGATGTTTTGCGGACGCGCGGTGATACCCAAGCGCAGCCGACCGGTCAGGCCAGGGCGTCGGGGGAGATGACGTCGCGGAAGCCGAACAGGATCTCCGAGGGCATGTCCATCGCGTCGTTGACGTCCTCGAACAGGCCGACCTCGATGGGGTCCACCGGCTCCTGGTGGTCGTCGATCTCGGCGGCGGCGGCCAGGACCTTGACCGGGTCGCTGACGTCCAGGTCGCCGGGGGCGTCGTACAGCTGGGCGTCCCACTCGCCGTCGTCGTTGCGCCGCTCCAGCAGGAAGTACAGCTGCCCCTTGCCGGCCGAGCGGAGCACCAGGTACGGGCTCTTGATGTGCTCCATGCCGCCGACCTCGTAGGTCCACGAGGGTCCACCCTCGGGGTCGGTGAGCCGCTCGCGGACGAACTCGATCCCGTCGGTGTTGCTGGTGATGCCGGGCATCTCGATGTTGGCCTTACGTGCCATTCCTCGCTCCTCTACAGGAAAGCTGTAACGGGGTTCGGGTAGGGTGCGCGGGCCGGGCCGGCACCTGCTCAGTTGGGTTGAGCAGGGGCCGGCCCGGTCGCCGTGCGGGGGAGTGGATCAGGCGGCGGCGCTGATCGCCAGGACCCGCTCGATGGTCTTGAGCGTGTCGGCGTCGGTCTTGGCCGTGACGCCGGTCAGGGCGTTGGCCATGTTGCGCTCGGCGCGGTTGGCGCCGCGGACGGTCTGCTCGTGGTGGGTGTAGGTGTTGACCGCCTGGAGGACACCGAACGCGGTGTTCTTCCAGTCCGAGACGCGCGGGTCGCGCACCCACAGCCGGTTGAGCGTGTCCTGCTTGTTGACCGCCATCGTCAGCGACCGGCCCTGGAGCCGCTCGCCCTTGCTGGGGCCCTCGGTCTGGACCAGCGGCACCGACAGGTCGAGGAACTGCGACCACTGGGCGTCGGTGACGGTGGTCTCGCACAGCCGCTTGACCTCGGCGGCGAAGTCGTCCGCGGCGGACTCGACGATGGCCAGCGCCTCGCGGGCCTTGTCGAGCTCGTAGCCGGAGTTCTTCGTGTGCTTGGCCCGGAACACCTGGCCGTCCTCGCCGAGCGCGCCGTACATCGTGTTGTCGCACACCACGATGCCGAACGTGCGCTTGAACGTGGTCGCCAGCGACCCGTCGAAGCTGGTGCACGCCAGCAGGTTCGGGCGGAACGCCACGCCCTCGGGCGTCTCGATGGTGTCCGGCACCTCGACCTGCACCCACGCCTGGGCCCCGCCGCGCAGCAGGCCGGCCGAGCCGATGTAGAGCGTGTCGCCGAGGATGCTGGACACGGTGCCCAGCAGCCACTCGTCGTACTGGTGGGCGCGGTACCCGTCCTTGAACAGGCCCATCACCTCGTGGGTGTCGCCACGGGTGATGGCCTGGCGGTCGGTCATGAACTCCCACCGCATCGGCTGACCCTGCTCGTCGAGGTGGGTCATCGTGTCGAGGTCGGCGGGGACCTCCACCGCGACGCGGCGCGGCTCGGCCTTCCACGGGAACAGGCGGCGCTGGACGTCGCCGACCGGGATGGCGCCCGGGTAGTGGTTGGGCTCCTCGCCCTGGTCGCTGGCCCGGTAGTGCCAGGCGGTGCCGCGGTTGTCGGTGAAGCCGATCAGGGTGTTCTGGTTGAGCCACTGCATGGTCTCGCGGGACATGGTGAATCTCCTCAGATTCGTTGGCAGAACTAGAAAGAGCGGCCCTCCGTGGTGAGGAACCGCTCGGGTACAGCTGATACTGCTGTGTTCAGTTGTGATTGGGTAGATACAGCAAGGCTGAATCACCCGGTCGGCGCAGTCGGATCACCCGACTGGGCTAGTGGATCTTGGGACCTGTCACCGCTTGGCGGGTGCAGGGGTCGAAAGCGACGCCAGAACCTGGATCGCGCCGTTCAGCATGTCGCCGAGCTTGGTGGCCGAGTGCCAACCCGGCCACCAGACGATCTCGACGTCGGGGCCGTCGATCTTGCCCGAGGGTCCCTTGCGCGCCACCTGGTAGTGCGTCACGTTGCGCCCGGCGAACGGGTCGTGCTCGGTTCCGGTCCGGATGACCAGGCCCTCGATGTCGAAGCCGCGCAGCTGAAGCTGCATGCGTAACGCGTCGAGCAGTGGGGTCAGGTTGTCGGCTGCACGCTTGCTCATGCGGGGTAGATCCTTTCGTCGTTGAGGTCGATCGCGATGTCGTCGACGTGGTCGGTCGGCACGGTGATGGCGAACCGCATGTCACCGGAGTTCGGGTCCCGGTACATCGCGGCCCGGTACCCGTCGGCGCTGACGGCGAGCACGTCGTCGTCGGGCTTCTCGATGTAGCTGGCGGGGTCCCGCTTGATCAGGAAGCGAAACGCGTGGCCGTTGTCGTCGAGCTCCCCGGTCATCACACGCTCCAGCGCATCGGCCGCGTACTTGAGCAGCTGGCCCTTGCCGAACCGGGCGGCCGGCTCCCGGAACAGCACGGCGCTGCTGTTGGTCGTGGTCAGCACCGGGTCCGCGATCGCGAACGCCCGCCGGTAGCCGTTCGGGTACCTCTCGATCGTGTAGAGCTCCGCCTCGTACCGCTTGTAGTGGCGGGAGTGGCTGACCTCCAGCACGACCATCACCTCACCGGGCCGGCCGTGGTCGTCGATCATCTGGCCGGTGTGCCACCGGTACTGGATCGACCGGTCGTCCTCGATGCGCTCGGGCTCGGGGAACCTCTCACTCACAGCTGCTTCTCCTTCTTCAGTGCCTTCTCGATCCGGTCGGCGACCGCGACCAGCGCACGACCCTCGGCCCTGGTGTCCGAGTCGCCGTTACTGAGGTACGTGCTGCCGACGTCGGCGCAGAACTCCAGGATGCTCAGCGCCCCGGCCCGGGTCGTTGTCACCGTGTAGGAGACGCCCTTGCCGACTCGCCGCCCGACGGCGGCTCGTAGCGCGGTGTGGGCGTCCTGGGCGCCCTGCGAGTTGTCGTCGTACTTCTTCGGGTCGAGGTAGATCTCGCTGCCCTCGATCGCGCCCATCGCGGCTCCGCTGACGGCGAAGGAGATGGGCGTCTCGGTGCTCTCATCCATGTTGCTGCTCATACCTTTCTGTGATGGGGCGGGGACTCAGCGACCCCTGGGCCGCTCGGACTTGAACGCCCGCAGCGATTCGGCCGCAGCCTTCTTGGTGAACCTGGTCTTCGAGAAGCGGTCGGCGAACGCGGCGATCGTCTCCTCGGGCTCGGCGAACGAGTCGCGGATGACGAACCCCGTGATCTCGCACCAGCTGCCGTCGTCGTCGTACCAGCTGATGTTGTTGTCCCGCGGGTTCTCCAGTTCCAGCAACTCGGGCACGAACAGGTAGTCGTTCTTGCAGGCACCGAGAATCTTCTCGACCTGTTCGACGGTGATGACGCCGGCCAGGACCACGCTGGTGTACTGCTTGTAGTTCGAGGCATCCCGGTACATGTAGTCGAGCTCGGTGACGAGCCCGTCCCGTGGACCATCCGGGAGCTCGCGCTTGGTGACGTGCGCGGCGTCGACCTCGTAGAACTGGAAGGACTGGTCCAGGTCGCGAACGGTCACACGCTCGCCGATCGTCGTGACGATCGCATTACTCAGGCGGACCCGCCCGGGGGTGTGCTCGCCGGAGTCGACGCGCACCAGGTCGTCGAGACTGACGTGCGTGATGGTGCTCAAGGTGATTCCTCCTCAGGAACGCGAAAGGCCCCGCCGGTCGGCGGAGCCTGGGGGGTGGTGCGGGTAATACAGGAAAGCTGTATCAGGTACGACGCCGGCCGATCTCAGCCAGCACCAGGGTCGTGAATGCAGGCTTGAGACTGTCGCCTGCGCGGGAGTACAGGGTCCACACCTCGTCGATCACGCGCGGCTCGCGCTTGTCCTGCTCGATCCAGCGGAGCAGGTCACGCAGGTCCGCCTCCGGCACATCCGCCAGATCGATGGCATCGACCTGGCGCCTGGCCGTCTGATACGACCCACCCCCGGCACGAGGACGGCGAGTCCCCGGCTCCCACACCCGCTCACCGATCGCGACCAGGCGACGCTGCCCGGTCGGAAGCGTCGGATCGGACTTGTAGGTATGGATGACCCACCCCACGGTCGAGAGCTCGCGCATCCGGCGCTCGGCGTCTCCCGCTCGGTCGGCGCCGAACAGATCGACGAGGAAGTCGAGCGTGAATGCCTCGCCCTCCCCGACGTTCTCCGCCAAGTACTTGCCGATGGTGGCCGCCATCGAGAGGTTCCCGTACTTGCCCGCCATCTCAACTACCCCTCGTCGTTCTCGTCGTCGTTGAGGTCCGCGAGCTCGTCGTCGGGGTCGTCGTGCTCGTGCTCGTAGTGCATCTGCGCCGACGAGAGCGCGGCGTCGAAGTCGACCTCGTTCTCCTTCGCCCAGTGCATCCAGTCCGCGAGCATGTCAGCGAGGTTCGTCCGCTCGTCCTCACCGCCGCCGATCAGCGACACGTAGTGCTCGAACAGCGGCGCCATGCGCTCGGCCGAGCGCTCCTGCTTGGTCGAGCCGTGCATCTCCTCATCGCTCCACGCGATGTCGTCCTTCGCCATGTCAGCCTCTCTCTGATATGCGAAAGGCCCCGCTGGGCGGCGGAGCCTCAGAACTTCGTACAGCTTTCCTGTAGTCAGCTCTCCTGCTGGTCGACCGCCGGCTGCTTCCTGATCAGCCGAGGGTGATCGCGTAGACGGTGTCGGCGTCGATGGTGTGGCCGTCGTCGAAGACTAGGTGGTCGTCGCGGAGCTCGACCAGGAGGCCGGAGACGGTCAGGAACTTCGTGTCCCGGTCGAGGGTCCAGTGCTGGACGCGGATCTGGACGCTGTCGTCGCTGAGGAAGTCCTCGATCGCGTACTTGAGAATCAGTGTGAAGCTGCCCAGCCAGTTGACGCCGTCGCAGCTGATCTCCAGAGACCCGCTCTGCTCCGGCTCGCCGGCTTCGGTGTCGCTCACAGTGGTCGCGACGCGGGTCATCTCGCGCAGGCGCTCGGTGATCTGCTCCGACTGCCACCCGTTGGAGAGCAGGTAGTCCACGCCCTCGCCGGGGCCCTGATTGGTGATGTCGGCGGCGATCTCGCTCGCCTGCTCGATCACGAGCGTGGCGAGTGCTTCCTGCTCGGCGCCGGTGAGCTTGGTCAGGTCAGTGGTGCGTGCCATCTGTTGGTGCTCCTGTTCTTGTCGTATTGGCTGTTATCGGCCTACTGCTGGGTAGCGGCTTACTGCTCGCCGGTGAAGCCGCGGAAGGCCTCGATCGTGCGCTCGGCGTTGTTGGCGTGGACGTAGGCGACGATGCCGCCCTCGTTCTCGTCCACGATGCCGACGGTTTCCTCGCCGAACGGGAGGTACTTGCCGGGCGGGTCGGCGACCCAGAAGCGCGAGCCGTTGTTGTCGACGTCGCGTAGCTCATCGCTCTTGTCCAGGAACATGCCATCAGTCCTTCTCGTCGTTGCGGATGATCGCCTCGATGGCGACGCTCGGGTCGATCCGGTCGTCGTACTCGGGCAGGGCCTCGACCCATGTGCGGGTCAGCTGCTCGGCCTCGTTCGGGTCCGTGGCGTGGACGCCGTGCCAGCCGTCGCGCACCACGCTGCTGTCGATACCGGTGAGGATCTGCCACCGCACCTGGTAGTAGGAGCCGTCCTCGGCGCCGAACATCTCGTCGAGCATGGCGTCGAGCAGGTCGTACGCCTTCTGGCCCTTGATGCTGGGCTGGAGCGTCTTGAGCAGCTCGCCGCGCATCCGCATCCGCGGGTTGTCCGGCCACGACTGCATCGGCTGCGGTCGGGACCCCTGCTCGCCGAGCAGGACGGCGATCACGTTGGCGCCGTTGTGCCCGTGGCTCGTCGGGGTGTCCCGGCCGGCCAGCGGCGTCATGCCGTTGCGGTGCCCCTCGGTCAGGCCGAACGCCGACCCGGCGACGCGGTCGCCGTCGATGAACGAGTGCACGTCCACGCACAGGTGCTCGTCCATGCCCATCGGGTTCAGCACGATGTCGCGGTTGCCGTAGTGGATGAGGATGAGCTTGCTGTTCTCCACACCGTGCTCGACGTCGTGCATGTGGACGACGCGCTCGCGCTGGCCGAGCATCTGGTCCAGGTCGTTGGGCCGCATGGACTGCAACGGCATCGAACCCAGCTGGAAGTTCGGGTCCTCGTCGTAGTAGTCGAACAGCGCGCCCTCGATCTGGTCGCGCTCGTGATTGTGCTCGGTCATGGCAATGGCTCCTTCTGGCTACAGATTTGCTGTAGACCAATCGGTGAAACCGCACACGCCGCGGATGGCGAATGCGGGCAAAGCAAAACCGCCCCACACACAAATGCGGGACGGCCCGGCGATAC
>JACCDR012232864.1_pt1 | contig 32111 bp, 34 predicted proteins | sample 7446431 | NCBI WGS metagenome assembly JACCDR01 (sample SAMN15323443, study PRJNA562643) | freshwater metagenome | isolation source: river surface water | place: USA:Blue River Watershed | collected 2017-08-17
AGTGGCTTGACTTAGCTTAGTTGTCGTCAGAGGGAAAGCGGCGTTTTTGCGGCTTTGCATCGGCTTCGGGGGGCGTGGTTTCCCTAGGGGGTTTGGCCTGCTCCTCGTCCAGGGTGTCGGCCGGGCCACGAGACGCTGGCACAGCGTCTAGCGGTTCATCCGCTGTAAGGCGCTCGCTGTCGCTTGGCGCTGCCATGACGGCCTCTGTCGGCATAGCATCGACAGTGTCCAGGGGTTCTTGAGGCATGGCGGCTGGCCGCTCTTGTACAACCGGCGCAGCGCTATAGTCCCCAGCCCCGGATGAACTCGCCACCGTATGGATAACATGGTCATACTCAAAATAGACCGTGAAGTTGGCATAGTGCCAACTGCTAATGGGCGGATTGCCGACCGGCGCTTTAGTTTCCAGCGGGTCGCCGTACAGCTGCCGAACCCTGGCTTGGGTTTCTCCTGTACGGGGTAGGCTCGCTTGCCAGCTGCCAGCTTGTTGGCCTAAGGGGATGCGGACGTTTTCCGCAAGGCTCGGCCCTGTGACAAAAAGACCCCATAAACACAAGGCCGTAGAAACACGAATTGTTGACAACATAATCCCTCCTAAAGCGTTAAAGGTCACACACTGGCGTTGCTTGCGGCCTGTTGTGCGCGGGTGATTTCAGCACTCAAGCGGCTCTGGCAATCGGCCGTGAGTCGAAAAAAACGTGCCGCCACATTAAAACCGGTATCGCGTGGCTCGCAACGGACAATCTGTCCAAACGTGGCGATTGACGCAAAGTGCGGTAAAAAAATGAGTGACAGCAGCAGATAACTGTCTTTGTAAAAGTATTTTGGGTGCTTGAAGGCGATGCCATCGAGGCTCAAACTGATGCGGGTTTTGGGCATCTGCTGGAGTGACTCAAACACACTCTGTTTGGCGAGAAGGTCCAGCTTGGCATTGAGCAGAGTCAGAGCATGATGGGTGTCAGGCGCTAGGGGTTGGATCTGAGCCAGCGCACTGCGCCATTGGCTATCGAGTGCAGAAAAGGCCTCCAGCACCGGCATGTAGGGCTTATCGACCAGATGTTCTGCGGGGGTGTCTGTCAGTGCTTGATGGCGGCTGATGGGGCTGACATCCAGTATCACATCGCGATCCAACCGAAAAAACTCGCGTTTATCGGCGGTCGCCTCGCGAGCTAGCTGTGCATCGCCTTTGGCGCTAGCGGCTGTTAAAGGCTCATTGGGCATGGTGCTCTCTCGTCGGATACTCCCACTCAGTCTAGCTGAGTGGGACGAATCAGTAACGCGGCCTGCCACTAGCCTTTCAGAAACATATAGGCCACATAAGCCACATAAAGGGTCAAAAAGCCCGCGCCCTGGAGGCGGCTGACCTTCAAACCAAATCGTAAACACAGCACTAACAAGGCAGCGGCCACCAGCATCATCCATTGGTCGATCATGATCATTCGCTCGTTGATGCTTAGCGGTGTAATCAAAGACGAGATACCCAGAATCGCCAAGATATTAAAAATATTGCTGCCGAGGACATTACCAATGGCGACATCGCCGTGGCGTCTGAAAGCCGCAATCAGGGAGACTGCAAATTCTGGCAGCGAGGTGCCCACGGCCACCACCGTCAAGCCGATAATGGCTTCAGGTATGCCAAAGGCTTCCCCCAAGCCCACGGCGCCGAGCAAAAATCGATTGGCGCCAATAATCAGCATGCCAAGGCCACCCAGAATAAAGACTATGACAAGTGGCAAGCCGATAGGCTTATGCTGTTTTTCAGCCGCTTCGGCTGCGTGCAATTCAGCACTGGGTGAGTGGTCGTCCGCTTTTTCCGTTCGGTAAGCCCAGACTAAATAGGCCGCAAGAATGCCGAGGAAAATCACCCCGGTCATCCAGTTCAATAGCCCGAAAATACTCGCAGACAGGATAAAGAGAAGAGTCGCCACTATCATCATGCTGCCATCGCGCTTTAACGCCTTGATGTCAGCAACCATGGGAAAAATACAGGCCGATAAGCCCAGAATTAACAAAATGTTGGCGATATTACTGCCAACCACGTTGCCAACGGCTATGTCTGGCTGGTTGTTTAGGGCCGCATTGACCGATACGACCAGCTCTGGCGCTGAGGTGCCGAACCCCACAATGACGAGGCCGGCTAGCAGCGGCGAGACTTTGGCTCGTTCAGCAGCGGCTAAGGCGCCGCGCACCAGCACATCGCCGCCAATCGTCAAGAGGCCTAAACCCAGAGCCAGCCAGAGTAAATTCATCAGCATAAAAAGATCCTCAGTGATTGATAAAAAAGTGGGGCAGGTCAGCGTTTACTGGCGGCGTCGAAAGAGTGGCTTTTGTTCGTCGCAGCTTGCCTGATAGCTGTCGCTGAAGTCCTGTAAGGAGACTGCGGCGCTTTCAAGGTCTAGCGTGTCGTCCACTTCAAAATGGCTGAACCCACAGCGTTTGAGATAACACAGTTGGTCCTGCATAAAAGCGCCAGCAGCGATGAGCGGACCGGTAAAGCCAAAGCGCTCGCGCAATAGACGCGCCAACGAAAATCCCCGACCATCGCGAAATTCTGCAAAGACAATGGCAATCAGCGGCGCTTGGCCGTTTTCGATCGTGAGCAGACTCGGGTCCGTATCGGCTCCAAGCCAAAAACCCTGACCGCAGGCAAGTGTCCAGTCAGTGATTGGTAGCAGGGCGTTGCTGACGTCAGTGGTGCTGTCTGACCAGAGTTGGGCGGTTTGCCCGTGTGCATCAATGAGCTTTGGCATAAACGCGCTCCTTGAAGGGGGTAATTCCGATGCGTTGATAGGTATCGAGAAAGGTTTCGTCCGGGTTGCGGTGTGCCAGGTAGACGCCCAGCAGTGTTTTAATGGCCGCAACCACTTCCGCGCGTGAAAACGCAGGGCCCAGCACTGTGCCTAAAGCGGCAGCTGTTCCGCTGTTGCCACCCAGTTGCACCTGATAAAACTCTTCGCCTTTTTTATCGACCCCTAAAATGCCGATATGGCCAACGTGATGATGGCCACAGGCATTCATGCAGCCTGAAATATTGAGGTCCAGCGGGCCGAGATCGTAGAGATAGTCCAAGTCATCAAATTCGCGCTGAATCGCTTCGGCGACGGGGATGGATTTGGCATTCGCCAGCGAGCAAAAATCGCCGCCGGGGCAGCAAATCATATCGGTGAGGGTGCCGATATTGGGGGTTGCAAAGCCCAGCGTTTGGGCTTCTTGCCACAGGGCAAATAAAGCGTCGGCTCGCACATCGCCCAAAACGATATTTTGTAAGTGGGTGGTACGTGCTTCGCCAAAGCTATAGCGGTCGGCAAGATCGGCGATTTGCTCCAGCTGATAGTCGGTCAGGTCGCCAGGGGCAATGCCTGTGACCTTAAGTGAGAGAGAAACAGCGCGATAACCCGGTTGTTTATGGGGGTGCACGTTGTGGCTCAGCCAGCGGTCAAAGGCTGGATCTTGGCTGCGAAGCTGCTGGTTGCGGGCCATGGCGTCTATGTCATCCAGCGCGGCATAGGGCGGCTGGGTAAAAAATGACTGAGCCTTCGCGATGGCCTCTGGCGTGAGGCGGGTCTCGCTGTCTTGTAGATAGGCCCACTCGCGCTCAACGGCGGCGGCAAAAACCTCTGCGCCCATGGCGTTAACCAGTATTTTGATGCGGGCTTTGTATTTGTTATCGCGGCGGCCATAGAGGTTGTACAGGCGGAGTATGGCTTCCAGGTAGGTTAGCAGGTCGGCTTCCGGTAAAAACTCGCGAATGACTTTGCCAATCACTGGCGTGCGTCCTAAGCCGCCACCCACCATGACACGAAAACCCGTTTCGCCCTGACTCGAGCGGACTATCTGCAAACCAATGTCGTGAAAGGCAATGGCCGCGCGATCGGCCTCGCTTGCCGAGACCGCAATTTTGAATTTGCGCGGTAAAAAGGCATATTCCGGGTGGAAGGTAGACCACTGGCGGATAATCTCACAATAGGGCCTCGGGTCCAGCAGTTCATCTGGCGCTATGCCGGCAAAATGGTCGCTCGTGACATTGCGAATACAGTTACCACTCGTTTGAATCGCGTGCATTTCCACTTCAGCGAGTTCCGCGAGAATATCCGGCACTTCGGCGAGGTCGGGCCAATTCAGTTGCAGGTTTTGGCGCGTTGTGACGTGTAAATAACCCTTGTCATAAAAGCGGCTAATGTGAGCAAGCTTGCGCATTTGCCGGCTGTTCAGCAGGCCATAGGGAATGGCGATGCGCAGCATGGGGGCTAGGCGCTGAACGTAGAGGCCATTTTGCAAACGCAGGGGCAAAAATTGTTCGGGGGGAAGCTGACCCTCCAAGTAGCGCTGCGTCTGGCGACGAAACTGCGCCACCCGCTCAGCAATCAACTGGCGATCATGAGAATCGTAAACGTACACGGTGTTTACCTATGATAAAACCAAACGGAAATCAGAGCCGATAACCCTCATGGCGTGGCGCTGACAGACGCGGCAGAATACCCTAAAGCACCCGGGCCGCCAAACAGCCCGGGTGAGGGACAATACTTAAAATGCTGGCAGCACCTGTTGCTCGCCCGTGCTGAGATCGACTTCGATCAGCCGATTGAGGCGATTTTCAACCAGAATAATATGGTTCGGCTTGGTCGACATCACCAGGCGGCTCACGCTATCGGCATAGTTAGTGGGGCTTTGCAGCTGGGTCCGTTCACCGGTCGCGAGCTGGATGCGAATCAGAGCGTTTAAGTTGTTATCAAAGGTCAGTACAGACTCGCCCGAGTCCTCCAGTAACAAACCGGAAGGGGCGTGCAAGTAAGGGCCTGAATGGGCACGACCTGACAGCACTACCAGGTCGCCGGGCGTAATGCTGCCGTCATTCGCCTCGCGGTAGGTCACTGCTAAGAGTGCATCCTGCACATTATCGACCAGTAGCACACGTTGTTTGCTCTCATCGAGCAGGGCCCCCCGAATGGAGCGCGGTGCCAGCTGCGTGTTGAGCACAGCGGTGAGGGACTGGAGGCTATCGAGCGAGGGCACATAGGCGCCAATCTGCGAGGTTGTAACAAAGAAGACGGCGCTATCGGTTGCCCAAAAATCCGTCACGCCCGAATCCAGATCGAGCCCAGGCGTCAGTGTCGTTTCATTATCCTGCTGTCGAGTACTGATCGGGATAAAGTCAGCTGAGCCTGCCGCGCGCTTGTAAATGGCGGGCAAAAAGGTTTCAACCAGGCTGGTATCGGTTGCATGGGCTCGTGCAAACCCTGAGGCCCAAATGAAGAGATCGCCTGCTGCGTTGGCATAAATCAACCCGGGCTTGGGAGCTGTGATGAAATCGGCGAGGCTTTCATCGGTTTGCAAGGTGTAAATGCTGGGTTTAATACCGGTCAGTGACGCGGTAAAAAGCGCCTGACCGAACGAGACAGGGTCCGTCGACAGGTCAGCTGTAAAAATTCGGTTGCTTGGGTTGTTGTTTTCCGTCAGCCACAGGCTCTCATTGACCCGTGAGGTATGTTTAATCGCTGCCAGTTTATCTGTCGGTTTGGCCGTTACGGGTTTACCGGTAAAGACGAGGCTGTTTTGGGTGATGAACACCGGCGCAACACTGCTGGATGTTGAGCTTTCGCTGTTGGTTAGGCTGCTCTGTGTGCTCGACAGGCTGACCGATGCGGCGCTGCTAATCGATGAAAAACTGCTAGCCGATGAAGCGCTGCTGATAATCTGTTGCACGATAGTGGCGTCGTAGAGGCCAGATGTGTGGCCATCTAGCAAAAAGACCTTGTCTTCGTCCTGACTGACGACTTGCAGCGGTAAGCGAATGGGGTAGTCGCCAGCAGTCAGTGATACAAGCTGCGCTGCTTGGGACGAGCTGTTATTGCCAAGGGGCAGGCGCAGCAAGCTGTTCAATCCTCGGTGCAGCGCAAATAATGTTTGTCCGTCGTCACTTAGACTCAAACCGGTACCGTATTCGGTGGCTTGGAGCAGGTCATCAACGAGAAAGCTTGAGTAAAGCGATTTTAATGTCCAGTCCGCCGAGGCTAGCTCCCAAACGGCTTGAACAGGCAGATCTCCACTGATATCAAAACCACTCAGCCAAAAGCCGCCAGTGGGCTTAGGTAGAAAGTCTAGCACTACCAGGTCGCCGGTCGTGAAAGCAGTCTGAGGTGTTGCATCAACCAAGCTGACGCCGCCCTGAGTGACGCTATAGAGCGCAAATGTTTTTTTGTCAGTGAGCGAGTGCCCAGTGGGATCCAGCAGCAAAAGATCGCCCGTTTGCGGGTCGAGGCGCAGCTTATAGGGGTTGCCCCAGGCAAATGCCTCCCCGACTGCAAGTTGGGAGGCAGTTAACCAAACGCTCAATTGGTTATTGCCAAGATCAAGGCGAAGCAATTGCTGACCGGCGGTATCCAACAAAAAAAGTGCGTCACCTGTGCTATCGAGCACCATGTCGCGCAGGCTATACAAGGCCGGTGCTGCCTGGCTGGATTGGCTGCTCGCTTGCACACTAGTGCTATTGCTATTGCTATTGCTATTGCTATTGCTAGTGCTAGTGCTGTCGAGGTCTGGCGTTAAGGGCAGCAATAGTTCAGCGGCTTGGCTGGTCTTGTCGATGCTGATCAGGCCTTGGAATTTGTCGGCGACCAGCCAGCGGTTGCGTTGGGTGTCATCAACATAGGCAATGGCGCTGTAAAAAGCGCCGGGTACATAGGCTACGGGGCTGGGTGTGCCCTGGACAAAGGGCGCCAAACTGCTGGCTGTAGTCGCTGTGCTGGAGGTGTTGTTGGCGTCTTTGCCGCAGCCGGCTAAACCGAAAAGGCCAAGTAGCATTGCCGGTACCATCGAAAGTGACGTGAAAAATCTTACCAAGTGCATAAACGATAATCCTAAAACAGGGACAAGCGACCGCTGCAGGGTGTGTGATCGAGGTGCCAAGCCTTGACGGCCTCAGGCGGTCGGCATTCTACGGGCTTGCATCAGCTGATGCTAGGGAACTGCCTAATAAAGCTGCGAGACCCTCGGTGTGGCGTTCTGCTATCAGGCCTCGAAGGTTCGCTTGGAACCTGTGGCGGTGAAAAGTTCACTCGCGTGTTTTTTGCCAAACCCCTGACGCAGTGAGGGCGCCCTCCGGGAGACTGGCACCCGTTTTGCTCTAACCCCTGCAGAGCGTTATTGAGCGTCGAACTGACAGGATTTTGACATGGCAGATACCCCAGCTGATGAGGCCGGCGCCGGCAATGGTGGCGGCAAGAAAAAAATCATCCTGCTAGCACTGTTGGCTGTGGTTTTGGTGGGCTTTTCGGTTGGAGGTACTTTACTTGCGGTCAAATTGTTATCGCCGCCGCCCCCTGAGCCCCCCCCAGAAGCCGCACCTGCAGAGGAAGTGGTGGAAGAACCCGTCAAAAAAACGGCGATTTATTTCCCAATCACCCCTTCCATCGTGGTGAGTTACGACCATAAGGGCAGGCAGCGCTATGCGCAGGTAGACGTCACCTTGCTCGTGCGCGAACCCGATGTGATGGCGGCGCTTGAACTGCACAGCCCGGCCATTACCAATGCCTTGGTGATGGCTATCGGATCGCAGCTCTATGAAGAGGTGCAGACGGCTGAAGGAAAAGAATTGCTCAGGCAGCAATGCCTTTTAGATCTTCAAAAAATCATTGAAGCCGAACTCGGCAAACCGGGTATCGAGCAGGTGCTTTTTACCAATTTTGTCATGCAATAAGGGCTTACAATGCAAGATTTGTTATCGCAAGATGAAATTGATGCGCTGTTGCACGGAGTCGATGATGGCGATATTGACACGCGAGACGATAAAGAGCCCGGCGCCGTTAATCGGTATGATTTAACCAGTCAAGATCGCATTGTTCGGGGTCGCATGCCGACCCTTGAGATGATTAACGAGCGGTTTGCACGCTATACCCGCATTAGCATGTTTAATTTATTGCGGCGTACCGCTGATGTGTCAGTCGGTGGCATTCAAATTCAAAAATTTGGCGAGTATGTGCACACACTCTATGTGCCCACCAGTTTAAATATGGTGAAATTTCGTCCGCTACGAGGGACAGCCTTAATTATTTTGGATGCCAAGTTGGTGTTCAAATTAGTGGATAATTTTTTTGGCGGCGATGGGCGCCATGCCAAAATTGAGGGCCGGGAATTTACGCCTACAGAGTTGCGCGTGGTTCAAATGGTGTTAGAGCAGGCGTTTGTCGATCTGCGTGAAGCCTGGCGCGCCATTAAATTAATTGACTTCGAATATATCCACTCCGAGGTCAATCCGTCTATGGCCAATATTGTCAGTCCCAGCGAAGTGGTGGTGGTCAGTACCTTTCATGTCGAGCTGGATGGCGGTGGTGGGGAAATGCATATCACCATCCCCTATTCGATGGTGGAACCTATTCGTGAAATTTTGGATGCGGGCCTGCAGTCAGATAGCGATGAACGCGATGACCGGTGGGTTAATTCATTGCGCGAAGACATTATGGAGGCGGAAATTGGCCTTGAATGTACCTTGGCCAAGCGGGTCATTACCTTGCGCGATATAGTGGCGCTGCGACCGAATGATGTCATTCCCATCGAAATGCCAGCACAACAACTATTACTTGCCAATGGCGTGCCCGTATTTCGCGTGCTATTGGGGCAGCGTGGCGAAAAACTCGCACTCAAAATTAACGGCCAGGTTGAACGCATGAAAGCCAGTAGCAGCTTAGGAGAACAGCATGAGTGACGACAATGTCGATCAGGACAGTATGGCCGATGAGTGGGCCGCAGCCATGGAAGAGCAGGCGCATGAAGACGCGACAGCTAAGCAAAAGCCCGCCGTCGAACCCGTGGATCTCGAGGAGTTTGGCGCAACGCCGCCTGGTATAGAGGGGCGGCCAGACTTGGAGGTCATTTTAGATATTCCCGTGACAATTTCGATGGAGGTCGGCCGAACGCCCATTACCATTCGTAATTTGTTGCAATTAAATCAAGGCTCGGTCATTGAATTAGATCGCTTGGCCGGTGAGCCCTTAGATGTGCTGGTCAATGGGACCCTTATTGCCCATGGCGAAGTGGTGGTCGTGAATGAAAAATTCGGTATTCGCATGACCGATGTTATAAGTCCGTCAGAGCGCATCAAACGTTTGCGTTAGGAGTGAATATGGCGCTTTTGCCACGCAGTATGCTTGCAGTGAGTTTATGTGTTATGACTTTTTCGCCTCTGCTTGTGGCGCAGCCGGAGGGGGGGAGCACGCTGGCAGGGCCGGTAATTCCCGATGCTTTTCGTGTTCTTTTTGCATTGACCCTGGTTATTTTGGCAGTGGTTGCGCTGGCTTGGGTTAGTAAAAAATTGGGCTTGGCGCAAACGGGGGGACGGCGGTATTTACGCTTGCGCGAGCAACTGGTGTTGGGTCACAAAGAGCGATTAATCTTGGTAGACTTTGCCGGCGAAACCTTACTTCTCGGCGTCACCTCTCAGCAGATTCAACTATTGCAAGGTGCTCCTCAATTGCCGGAGCAGGGGGAATCGCTTTCGCCTTTGGCGGCGCGCAATACCGCAGATTTTCAGAAAAAACTGCATGCGTTTTTAACCAAAGGACACAAATAATGCAGAAGCCTTGGCTCACTTTTGCAATTCATGTGATGAGTTTTCTGTTGGCGCTCGGCTTGCTTGGCATGAGCTGGGTCGCTTTGGCCCAGGAAGCGCCTGCTGTTGCTCAGGTTGCGGGTAATGTGGCGCAGGCCGAGGCTGCATCCGGGCGCGGCGCCCTCGCCATACCAGCCTTGCCGGTGTTAACTGTCACCGATTTGCCAGATGGTAAAAAAGATTACAGCGTGACGCTACAAGTGTTGCTGCTTATGACGGCGCTGTCTTTTTTACCCGCCATGCTCATCAGTATGACGGCGTTTACGCGGATTATCATAGTGTTCTCGATTTTGCGCCAGGCGCTCGGTTTGCAGCAGAGTCCTTCAAATCAAATTTTAATTGGACTGGCGTTGTTTTTAACGTTTTTTATTATGACGCCAGTCATTGATAAAATTTACCGCGATGCTTATCTGCCTTACGCCCAAAACACCTTGACGGCACCCGAGGCCATTGAGGTGGCTCGCGCGCCCTTACGCGATTTTATGGTAAGCCAGACCCGCGAGTCGGATTTGGGTTTGTTTTATCGCCTCGCTAAAAAAGAACCCGCTGCCACAACGGCCGATATTCCGTTTTCCATATTGATGCCTGCGTTTATCATCTCAGAGTTAAAAACTGCTTTTCAAATTGGGTTTATTATTTTTATTCCATTCTTGGTCATTGATATGGTGGTGGCCAGTGTGCTTATGGCGATGGGGATGATGATGTTGTCACCGTTGATTATTTCGTTACCCTTTAAAATTATGCTATTTGTACTCGTCGATGGCTGGGCCATGATGGTTGGAACCCTGGCCGCAAGCTTCGGACTATAGGTGCCTTTATGACGCCGGAAGTGGTTTTGGATATTCTGGGGCAGGCCTTTTATCTCACGGTTCTGATGGTGTTGGTATTAGTGGGCCCCAGTTTGTTAGTTGGCTTGGTGGTCAGTGTTTTTCAAGCTGCCACACAAATCAATGAGCAAACGCTCAGTTTCTTACCGCGTCTGATTATGACCCTTGCCACCATTATGATGACAGGCCCTTGGTTGCTCACCCGATTTATGGATTTATTCACGCGGCTGTTGCACGACATTCCCTACGTGATTGGCTAACCCCATGGCCATTAGTTTCGAACAATGGCTGGCTTTGTTACAGCATTATTTGTTGCCATTTTTTCGCATCAGTGGCCTGCTGATGGTTATGCCCATTTTGGGCGCCCGCGCTGTACCGGCGCGCATTCGTTTAATGTTGGCGATGACATTGACCGCACTTGTCGCCCCCTTGCTGGACCCTCCTGCGTTGTCTGTTACCACCTTTATTGCACTCGCTGCTATTGCAGCAGAAATCGTGCTGGGGCTCAGTATGGGGTTTGTCTTTTTAGTCGTGTTTCAGTGTTTTGTTTTATCCGGTCAGTTTATTGCGATTAAATTGGGGTTGGCCTTTGCATCGCTGAATGACCCGGTCAATGGCGTTCAAACCACCGTTATCTCACAGTTCTACTTGGTTGCCATCAGCTTACTTTTTTTAAGTCTACATGGGCATATCACCTTGATTGAGTGGCTTATCGTCAGTTTTGACAAGGTACCACTTGGACAATTTGTTGCCGAGAGTTATTTCCCCATTGCCCATCTGGGCGGCTGGTTATTCAGCTGGGCGTTGCGCCTATCCTTGTCTCTGATGACAGCGCTGTTGCTGGTTAACGTCGCGTTTGGCGTGATGAGCCGATCAGCCCCACAGTTAAATATTTTTTCTGTGGGGTTCCCGTTCACTTTGGGTTTTGGCTTGTTGTTAATGTATCTCGGTTTAGAAGGTGCGCTATTGCTTTTTGAGGAAGTGGCAGGTGAAGGATTTTTATTCATTAAAAATACGCTGATCAATCATTAAACCTATGTGTTGCCATGGTCTACATTAACCATCACCAATCAATAACTCCCAGCGGATTCACTCATGGCTGAAGACGATAGCGGACAAGAAAAAACCGAAGATGCCACCTCGAGACGGATTGAAAAGGCACGGGAAGAAGGGGATATTCCAAGGTCTCGGGAACTTGCCACGACCTTACTACTTGTGGGGGGCATGATTGGGCTCTGGCTCACTGCAAACGACATCATTGCGCTTTTTTCCGGCATTTTTCGCAGTTGCTTTACGTTGTCGCGCGATCATATTTTTGATAGTCAGCAAGCACTGGGGCTTCTAGGTCATGTTTTTTGGGAGTGCTTGTTGGCGTTCAGTCTTTTTTTTGGAGTGATGGCGGCTGCCTCAATCATTGGCTCTACGCTCTTAGGTGGATTTCTGTGGAGCGCTAAACTACTCGAGCCCAAGTGGGACCGCATTGATCCAATCGCTGGCATTAAACGGATGTTTTCAGTAAAAGCCCTAGTGGAGTTGATCAAATCGATTTTAAAGGTATTTTTTATTGTCGGCGTCAGTGTGGCTGTATTGAATTATTTTAGTCAATCGATTTTGAGTCTTGGCTATCAATCGGTCGAGCAAGGCATGGGAGAGGCGACTTGGATTATTTGGATCTGTGCCACCTTGATGTGTCTTTCAACGGTTTTTGTTGCGTGTCTTGATGTGCCTTATCAACTCTACGAGTACCAAAAAAAGTTGAAAATGTCGATGCAGGATATCAAAGATGAAATGAAAGACAGTGACGGCAAGCCCGAAGTGAAAGGGCGCATCCGGCAGTTGCAACGCGATATGGCGCAAAAACGTATGATGGCTGATGTCCCCAAGGCCGATGTCATCATTACCAACCCGAGTCATTATGCGGTGGCGCTGCGGTATGACCCTGAGGCGATGAAAACACCGATTTGTTTAGCTAAGGGAGTTGACCAGGTTGCCTTTAAAATTCGTGAGATTGCCAAATTGCACAAGGTCGAGATTGTTGAAGCCCCCGCCTTGTCGCGCGCTATCTACCACACTACCGATATTCAAGCGGAAATTCCGGCCGGGCTTTATGTCGCAGTCGCTCAAGTGCTTGCCTATATTTTTCAATTGCGGGAATTTCGGCGTGGCCGGGGTCATAAACCCGATCGACCAAAAGCCATACGGGTGCCGCGTGATTTTTATTATGACTAGAGGCGCTGATTGCGTTTTGTACAGGCTCAGTGCTGCACCATAAAGGAGTGAAAGCGCGCTGATGACTAACTTGTGACTTTTGGTGTGAATCCAGTAAAGTGGCCATTTTTGCGTCGGGTAATGGCATGTCGTTAGAGCGTCCGGTGGGGTTGGTATGTGGTTATCGCATGGATTCGATGGGCCAATCATCGGTTTTATCGATCGAGGCAGAGGACTGCGCCAGCTTGCTTGCCGCCACAGCGCCTGGCAGCTACGTGTGGCTGCACTTTGATATTCGTGACCCCGAGGCTCAGGCGTGGTTAAGTGCTCAAACCGCCTTGTCGTCTTTAGCTCGCGATACTTTGCTGTCCGATCAAACACGCCCGCATGTCTGGTTGCATGCCGACACTTGGGTTATGGCACTGCGCAGTGTCAATTTAGCGCCCAATGCGGCATTGGAGGACATGGTGGCTGTGCGCATTTATGCCGACAGCCACTTGATCATCACGACACGGCGGCGCTCCTTATTGGCCTTGTCACAATTGGCAACTGATATCGCCTCCGGAAAGGCACCGGTATCGGTCGAAGCCTTTTTAATACGACTGACGCAAGACGTGACGGCGCAATTGGGCCCGGTACTCGACCATTTGGATGAGCGCCTAGATCGATTGGAGGAAGGGCAGGTAGGTCAAGCCCCTCGGGACGGCGAAACGGCTGAACTTGATAGTTTGCGGCGCAATATCATTGTGCTGCGCCGCTATTTGGCGCCTCAGCGTGATGCCTTCGCGCGCTTGTTGGTTGATTACCCAAGCTGGGTGACGCCGCCTTCTAAACTCTTGTTCGGCGCCATCAGTGAGCATTCATTACGGTGTCTTGAAACCCTGGATGCACTGCGCGATAGGGCAGCCGTTGCTCAAGATAGTTTAAGTATTCGCACCAGCAACCAGTTAAATCGGCGCATCTATCTATTGTCGGTTATTGCCGTGATTTTTTTGCCGCTCAGTTTTTGGATCAATTTATTTAATTTACCTTTCGGTGGCCAGGCTTGGGTGCAACACCCAGGCGGCGGCTTTTTATTGCTGATCACCCTCGGGTTAACGGCCTTGCTGCAAATCCTTTTTTTGCGTCGTAAGGGTTGGCTGTAATGATGACAGAGGATTCCATTATGACTCATCACCCAATACCGTCACGCCCAGACGCACTGATTCCGATTCAGCCTGCATGGGCCCAAGACACCCAGACATCGGCGTCCCGTTATGCAGCGGGTTATCGTCTGTCGCTTGAGAATCCGGATGCCTTTTGGGGCCCCTTGGCGCGTGAGCGCATTGAGTGGATTAGACCTTTTACTGAGGTGTTTACGGGCGATTTTAGTGCAGGTCAGGTCGCGTGGTTTGGCGACGGCCTTCTCAATGTCAGCGCGAATTGTTTGGATCGGCATTTACCGCATAAAGCCGATGCGATTGCGTTAATCGTCGAGGGTGATGAACCGGGTCACACCGCTTATTACACCTATGCACAGGCGTTAGACGCTGTGTGCCGCTTGGCCAATTGCCTCAAGTCCTGGGGGGTCAAAAAAGGTGATCGGGTGTGTATTTATATGCCGATGGTGGCCGAGGCCGCCTGGGCGATGTTGGCTTGCGCACGCATTGGCGCGATTCACTCGGTGGTTTTTGGCGGCTTTTCTGCCGAGGCTTTAAAAGATCGGATTTTGGACGCGCAAGCCTGTTTTGTGGTGACGGCAACCGTCGGACATCGCGGCGGCCGGACGATTCCGCTGTGGCCACAGGTGCAGCAAGCCTTGGCGGTGTCGCCCTGTGTTAAAGGGGTTTTGCTGCTTAATCGTGGCGGCGATGGGGAGAGTGAGGCCATCCTGGCAGAGTGTTTTGATTGGCAGGAATCGCTAGGCAAAGCCGAGCCCTGGTGCCCGCCTGAACCTATGGCTGCGGAGGACCCGCTATTTATTTTGTATACCTCTGGCAGTACCGGCAAGCCCAAAGGGGTATTGCACAGCACGGCTGGGTATCTGTTGCAGGTTATGGAGACTTTTGCGCGGGTTTTTGATTACCGAGAAGGCGAAGTCTTTTGGTGTACGGCGGATGTTGGTTGGATAACCGGCCACAGTTACTGCGTTTATGGGCCTCTCGCACTGGGTGCAACCAGTTTGCTATTTGAAGGCGTTCCGCTCTATCCCGATGCTAGCCGTTGCTGGCAAATTATCGATCAGCACAGTGTGGCCATTTTTTATACCGCACCCACGGCATTGCGCTCGCTGATGGCGCTGGGTGATGGCCCTTTGGCTTCGACCCACCGGCAGAGTTTGCGGCTGCTAGGGTCTGTGGGTGAGCCCATTAATCCGGAAGTCTGGCAATGGTATTTTGCGGTTGTGGGCCAAGGGCGCTGCCCCATAGTCGACACCTGGTGGCAAACCGAAACGGGCGCTCATATGCTAACGCCCTTACCGGGAGCCATGCCACTCAAACCGGGCTCGGCGGCTTTGCCGTTTTGGGGGGTAGACGCTGCGCTCTTGGATGCTGAGGGCAAAGAGATTCAAGGTGCAGGTGAGGGGCTTCTCGTCATCAAACGTAGTTGGCCGAGTCAGGCGCGCAGCTTGTATGGAAATCATCAGCGGTTTTTAGAAACCTATTTCCAGCCCTACCCCGGATATTATTTTACGGGTGATGGCGCCAAACGCGATAGCGATGGTTACTACTGGATAACCGGCCGGGTAGATGATGTCTTAAATGTCAGTGGCCATCGACTGGGGACAGCCGAGATAGAAAGTGCGCTGGTTTTGCATCCTTCAGTGGCGGAAGCCGCCGTCGTGGGCTATCACCATCCGGTAAAAGGGCAGGGGATTTATGCTTTTGTCACCCTGATGCAACAAGTCCACTGGACGCCCGAACTCGTCGCAGCACTGCGTCAGCAGGTTGCCGATGAGATAGGCCCCATTGCCAAGCCCGATAAACTCCACCCTGCCGTAGCACTGCCCAAAACACGCAGCGGGAAAATTATGCGCAGGCTATTGCGTAAAATAGCTGAAGGCGACACGGCGCAATTGGGTGATACGAGCACGCTTGCAGATCCGAGTGTCATGGCGCAGTTGATCGCACAGAGCCCCCTATAAAAGGCGAAAAAAAGGGGCGCAAAGCGCCCCGAAGCGTGAGTGTTGCGAACAACACCCGAGGAAGTCAGTGTAAAACGCGCGGAATTTTAAGCGTTTCAAGCGTCAGCGTATGGGGCTGTTCAGCAACGACTTTGGGTGCCTGCTGACCTTGAGCCGCCATGTTATGCGCTGCGCGCTCAATCAGTTGATTGACGCGAATTAAACTCTGCTGCAGCTCGGTTAAGACCCTGTCAATGTCGGAGGCTTGCGCTGTGCTTTGGCGGCGGTCGGTGTCTTTGGGTTGGCTCATACTAGCCTCCTCGTCTGTGTTATCGTGTGCCGGTTGAGTGGGGCAAAGCTTAATCCCAACTCAAGGCGCCGCCTGTTTGGTATTCGATCACTCGCGTTTCAAAAAAGTTCTTCTCTTTGCGCAAGTCCATGATTTCACTCATCCACGGAAAGGGATTTTGTGCACCGGGGAAGGCCTCGGACAGGCCCAACTGCGCCAAGCGCCGGTTGGCAATAAAATGCAAGTATTCTTCCATGATGTTCGCGTTCATGCCCAAAACACCGCGCGGCATTGTATCTTTGGCATACTGAATTTCTAACTCCGTCGCTTCCAAAATCATCTGAGTGACTTCTTCGGTAAAGCTTGCTGTCCAGAGCTGCGGGTTTTCGAGTTTAATTTGGTTGATCACGTCGATGCCAAAGTTAAGGTGCATTGACTCGTCACGCAAAATATATTGAAACTGTTCTGCGACGCCTGTCATTTTGTTTCGGCGCCCCATGGACAAAATCTGGGTAAAGCCGCAATAAAAAAAGATGCCCTCTGTCACCACATAAAAACCAATCAAATTGCGCAATAATTCTTGATCGGCTTCAGTCGTACCCGTTTTAAACGTGGGTTCGCTAATGCCTTGGGTGTGAGTGATACTCCAGGCCGCCTTTTTAGCGACACTGGGAACTTCGCGGTACATGTTAAAGACTTCGCCTTCGTCCATCCCCAAGGACTCAATACAGTATTGATAGGCGTGAGTATGTATGGCCTCCTCAAATGCCTGGCGCAATAAATATTGCCGCGCCTCAGGGCAGGTGATGTGCCGATAAATCGCCAACACCAGATTGTTGGCGACCAGGGAATCTGCCGTCGAAAAATAGCCTAATGAACGCATGACAATGCGGCGTTCATCTTCGGTCAATCCATCTGGGCTTTTCCAGAGTGCGACATCCGCGGTCATATTGATTTCTTGCGGCATCCAGTGATTGGCGCAACCATCCAGGTACTTTTGCCAGGCCCATTCGTATTTGAAGGGTACCAGCTGATTGAGATCGGCTCGGCAGTTAATCATGCGTTTATCATCGACCTGAATGCGCGCGGCTCCCAGCTCCAATTCTTTCAGCCCGGGGGTGGGATCCAATTGGGCGATAGCGGCTTGCGCCTTGCTGTGGCTTTGCGGGTCGCGAATTTTAGCGTTATAGCCTCGCTCGCTCGGGTTCTCAGCAACTTCTGTCAGGACGGCTTGTGTCAAGACGGCTTGAGGCGAAAGAGCCTGGGTTGAGGCTTCGCGGCTTGAGGTGGCGGTTGATTCGCTGTAGTCATCCCAACTTAACATGGGGTTTTCTCCTCAAAATGGACTGAGTCAGATGGTGTACTGCCGCTTGGGGGCGCCTGTAACTGGGGCTGAACTATAGTCAGCCGGCTATGCAAACACAATATATTGTGTATAAAATTTTCAGAAACACAATATGTACACCTTGTGCACTCGGTGTGCACGCGGTTCGCACAGCTTATCCACAGCGCTAAAAGCGGTATGACGCTTTTAGCGCCAGCGCACTTGGTCAGTGCCTGAGTCAGTCTGTCACGACTTTTGAAGGCATAAAAAAGGCCCAGGGTTCGGGGGAACGCTGGGCCAAGACCATTAGGAGTGAAACATTAAGGAAAAATCCTCAATCGAGACCATCAATACCAGCCATCGCACATAGCTTGCTACTAACAGACTCTACAAGTTGCGCCATTGGGGGATTGGCCACAGCTTGTTACTCATTAGTATTGCTGAGTCCTTTCAAAGTTCCAGTCCGATCGGCATATTTTTTAGACAATTTGGCATTAAGTGAGGTTTGGTGACTAACTCGATGGAATGAATGATCGCTGCAAAAATTACGTCTTTAGTATTTAGTCAGTAAACCGTGCGTCACGGTATCGATAGAGATGTCTGTCACATTGCTATTTTTATATGGTGTTTTTTATAACAAATACAGATTAAATTGGGCGCCTGCATTGATATCAGGACCCTCAGCCATGATGAGTTTACCCTTCCATAATGACGCAGTTGGTAAGCGCGCGTTTTGTTTACGTTTCTGGCTGCGATGGACTCTGTGTTTGGTATGTTTTTCGATGTTGGTGGCCTGTGTTGGTCGTCCCGGTCAAAGTTCGTCGTCGGTCGGCAGCCTCGTGGTCAGCTCTTCATCCGGGGCTCCTGCCAGTAGCCGGGCATCAGTTGCGGTGTCTTCGGCGCCGAGAAGCGAATCGTCTACTGTCTCGTCGATTGATCGCGTGAGTAGTCGATCTTCGGCCTCATCATCGTCTGCTCGGTCGAGCAGTCAATTACCGGTAAGTTCGCGCCAGTCATCGCAAGGTCAAAGTAGTAGCGCACCGGTAGTGACCTTGGATGCCAAGATGGTCTATGAAAAGCAGTGCGCAGGCTGTCACGGTGCTCGTGGTTATGATGGATCCTTCTCGCTGCATAACGACCGGTTGGCGGCTGACGACATGGCGCTTGCCATAGAAAAAACCATGCCGCCGGTTAATCCCGAATTATGTGACCTGACGTGTTCAAAAGCTTTAACCCAGTACATCAAGGGGACACTCTTTGCGGATGGCAATGGGGTTGAGTTGCGAAAACCTCTGGTGGCTCGGCTGACACGAGATCAGGTGATCAATAGCCTGAAAGATATTTTTGGTGTGACCTTACCGGTGAGTATCATCAATGAATTACCGCAGGAATTAATTGATGAAAAGGGTTTTGTCACTTGGATTGACACCCAGCGTATGGAGTCTCAGTACCCGCGAGCCTACAACAACCTGGGTCTCTGGTTGTCTAAAAATGTTGATTGGGTGACCTTTAGTAAAAATCTCGCCAATTGCAGCGGTACTGGCGCCACCTGTCAGGCTGCCTTCCCGAAAGCAGTGGGTCGGTTGCTCTTTCGGCGGCCGCTGACCAGCGCTGAGCAAACCCATTACAGTCAATTATTCGTGACCGCCGCCGGCATTACGGGCAATCAGTTTGCGCCAACGGCTGCGACAGTTGTGAGAGCCATGTTGCAGAGCCCGCTCTTTTTGTATCGACTGGAAAAAGAGCAAGGTGCAGGCACGAGTCGTGATCTGGACGCTTATGAAGCGGCAAGTCGATTGAGTTTCTTTTTATGGCAATCCTCGCCAGACGCCCTGCTGTTAGATGCAGCACAAGCGGGTTGGGACGAAGCCAAGTGGGCTGCACAGGTTTCTCGGATGATAAAAGATGCACGATTTGCGCGTAGCCGGGATACCTTTTGGGCGGATTACACCATTACATCGACGGCAGCGCTTTTAAGTGTGCCGGCGAACATCGCCTCAGAATTAAAAACAAGCCTGATGGCGACCTTGACTCAGGCCTCCGGCGCCGGGTCAGCCCCGATTCCCTTGCAGCAATTATTTACCACGCAGGAAATGGTGTTCACAGGGCCGGTTGCCAGCTGGCTGGGTTTAACACCCAAAGCCAGCGGCGTTGCCCGTTATAACACGACGACTCTGCCTGAGCGCACCGGTTTTTTAAGTCACCCTGGTTTTCTTGCGAATATTGGGTCCACATCCTTTGTGGGTAGAGGCGTGGTGCTGACGGAGCGCGTGCTGTGCCGTGAAATTCCGGAGCCTCCCGTCGGTATTGAAACCCAAATTGATGACACAGCGACCGCGACGCGTGATCTGACGCCGCGACAAGCCAAAGACTACCGCTTTGGCTTGGGCGGATTGTGCAGCCAATGTCACAAAACCTTTGAGCCGATTGCCTTTGCGTTTGAACGTTTTGATGTTGCGGGCCGGTATGCACAACAAGACGCCCAAGGTCGTAACCTGTTTACAGACGGTTATCTGCAAACCCCCAATGGGGGTGAAGGTGAGCCTTATGCCAACGTCGCAGGATTAATGGCGCTGCTCAGCAATAGCGACGAGGTGAGTGAATGTTTTGTGCAAAACATGCTGAGCTTTGCAACAGGGCGTAAACATCTTAGCGGTGACGACGAAACGATTAGTCAAGCCCATACAAACTATTTGCGGGATGGTGGCACTTTTGAGGCTCTCGTGCGCTCACTCGCCCTGCATCCTAATTTCCGTCGCGCTCCCACTGTGGCGCCCTAGGTGAGGCTTACTATGAAACGCCATCGATCTCTCTCTCATCGCCGCGCTTTTTTAAAAGGGGCCGGCAGTATTTTGATTGGTTTACCCTTGTTGGAAGAGGCCGTTGCACAAAATGCCGTAACACCTCCACGTCGGATGCTTACCCTGAGCTTTGGTTTAGGTATCGAAAAAGCCTTGCAGGATGAGCAAAATAAAGGCCCGCTGGCACCGCTGTTAACGCATCAAAATAAGCTCATGCAGCTATCCAATTTACAAAATTCGGCCTTATCGAGTGATGGCACCGCCCACTTTAAGGTGGCTGGCGCCCAGTTTACCGGTAAGAAACAACCCAACGACAAACAAGCCGGCGGGGCCTCGTTAGAACAAATTATGCGCCAAGCGCTACACCCAGCGGGTGTGCCTTCTGTGACCGGGCTGCCGTCTTATTCGGCAGGCATCTGGTCCAGAACCGGCTCAGTAACACAATACTGCCGCCATTGGAATGCCGATGGAACACCCGGCGCTTTGCCGCAGCGAAGACCGAGTAAAGTGTTTGATGCCCTGTTTGGCCGTTACGGTGCTGGAGCAGGTGATGGCACCAGTGTGGAGGCGCGTCTGCAACGAAGTATTTTGGATTCGGTCTTGGTTCAGTATCAGTCGCTGACAGGCCCTAATTCGTATCTGGGCGCTGATTCTAAAAATAAAATCCGTAATCACCTGGAGCAAATTCGCGCAATTGAAAAAGAACTGGCCGCGACAGATGGCACCGTCACACAAATTGAAGTCGGGGAGAGCGGTTTCATGCCGCCGACAAAAACCGATTTTGCCGACCCGACAGGCATAGCCTTTTATGATGCGCAAAGTGGGCCGACTACAGGGCCCCAAGTGGCTTGGCAGGATGCACAAAAAGCATTTCGGCTGACTGCGGATTTGTTTGCTTTGGGTTTGCAGGGCGATGCCCTACGCTTTGGCAGTTTAATTTTTGTGGGTGCCGGCGAGCATCTACGATTTACGGGGCGCTACACGGCGACTGGCATTGACCAGAGTCTTGACTTTTCAACGGCTTTTGCCAACAGCTCGCCGCACGATGCCATCTTTCACAATTATGTCCAAAGTGCTGTGCGGGTGTACCAACATTATGTAATCAGTCAACTCGCTTATGTGTTAACACGACTAGACACCATTACGGAAGCCAATGGCAAAACGTTGCTGGACAATTGTTGTGTCTTGATCGGTACCGAGTACGGCAAAAATCATGATGAAGGTAGCGACATTTTTCATGCGGTGGCGGGTGGCGACGGCCTCTTCAAAACCGGGCGTATCACCACCGCCTACAGTATTAATGACGTCTATAAAACGCTATTGGATGCCTATGGCATTACACACACTATTGCAGGTAAAACCGTGACGGGCTTGCGCGTCTAACGACTCGCCATATTGTTGGGGAGCTACAGTGGCACAGGGTTGTGCCTTTCTTGACGCAAGATTGGCTTCGCGAGTCTATTCCGCCGGCATCTTCTGTGGCGCCCAGGGCGTCTGTGTGAGCTGTTCGGGTATCTTGAGCGTAAAAAGAGACTTGTTAGCGATTGCTCAGAGGTGTAAACAGATGCCCCCTAAAAAAAGCCATCTGCCAACCAAGATTTGCCCGGTTTGCCAGCGCCCTTTTATGTGGCGAAAAAAGTGGCGAAAGGACTGGATCGCTGTCAAATATTGTTCCACTCGCTGTGCCTCACAGAAAGCTCACATACGATAAGGCGATAACAGGATGCTAAATCGGCGTTACCACAGGATCCGCTTGATCTTAGGCGACCAATTAAATGGGCAGCACAGCTGGTTTAATGACTTTGATGACGGCGTACTGTATTTGATTGCCGAGCTTAAACAAGAAGCGACCTATACTCGCCATCATATTCAAAAGTTATGCGCATTTTTTTCAGCAATGGCGATCTTTGCGCAAGAACTTCGTACGATGGGCCATCACGTGTTGCATCTCACGCTTGATGATACGGCCCAATTTGACGATTTGAATGATCTGATTATGGAAACGGTAAAGCGCTTTTCTGCTGCCCGGTTTCAATACCAGCGACCAGACGAGTACCGCCTGCTGCATCAGCTCGACGCATTACACCTGGGAGAAGACGTACAAATCGATGTGGTAGATAGCGAACATTTTTTATTGCCATTTAACGAGATATCCGATTATGTCGAGCCCGGACGACACAATCTGATGGAGTTTTTCTACCGTAAAATGCGCAGGCGATTTGGATTTTTAATGGATAAAGGGCAGCCCTTGGGCGGCCAGTGGAATTTTGATGCCGATAATAGAGATAAAATAAAGCCCTCTCATTTACATGATCTCCCTGGCCCCCTGCTTTTTAGTAACGATATTCGCGAATACGTACAGCGAATAAAAGAGCATAAAATCGATTATTTTGGTTATTGTGACAATAGCTTACTCTGGCCTGTGTCCCGGGATCAGGCGCTTCAATTGCTGAGTCATTTTTGCAGTTACTGCTTGCCGTTATTTGGGCGTTTTCAAGACGCCATGACCTGCCAGCACCCAAGCCAGTGGACCCTGTATCACTCGCGTTTATCCTTTGCTTTAAACGCTAAAATAGTGAGTCCTCGAGAAGTCATTGTCGCCGCAATCGATACCTACGCAAACGCTGGTGGTGCAGTTTCATTGCCTCAAGTTGAGGGATTTGTTCGCCAAATACTGGGTTGGCGGGAATACGTGCGCTGTGTCTATTGGGTGAATATGCCGCATTACCGCGAGCGCAATCAACTCAATGCCGGGCGTGATCTGCCGCGGTATTTTTGGGACGGCAATACTAATATGAATTGCGTCAAACACGCTATTGAGCAATTGTTACACTATGCCTATGCGCATCATATTCAGCGTTTAATGATCACTGGCAATTTTTGTTTGTTGACCGGCGTTGATCCCGATCAGGTAGACGCTTGGTATCTAGGTATTTATATTGACGCGATTGAATGGGTTGAAATGCCTAACACGCGAGGCATGAGTCAATTCGCCGATGGTGGCTGGATCGCAACAAAACCTTATGCCGCTGGCGGTAATTATGTGAATAAAATGAGTGACTACTGCCAGGATTGTTATTATGCGGTGAACGAAAAGTTCTCTGAAAGGGCGTGCCCGCTCAACAGTCTCTATTGGTATTTTATGATTCAGCACCGTGAAGTATTTGCCAATAATCCGCGTGTTGCTATGGTTTATCGCGGCTGGGATAAGCAAAACAACGAGAGCCGTCAGGCCACGTTGGCGCGGGCACGGTGGTGTTTGGAACATGTAGAGACGCTGTGAATCCAGAGCGAAAAGAATAATTGATCAATGAGTGTCATCTAGTGTGGTCTGTTCTTTTCTGCGTCATACGTGATAGAACTCTGGGCTGAGGCTATTGAATGAAATACGGCTTCACAATATTAATATCAACCCGTGCTAATAATTTCTGGTGCGTAGACTCGGGCTTGATTGGAGGTGCCACACCGGCTTGATAGGCCTCTATCCACCTCGAAGCACACAGACACCAGCTGTCCCCTGCGGTGAGGCCCGGAAAGTTGAATTCAGGGCGGGCACTAATGAGATCGTTGCCTCGGCTTAATGAATATTGCAGAAACTCATCAGTTAAGACTGCACACACAATATGTGCTCCCCGGTCCTGCTGGCTAGCCTGACAGCATCCATCGCGTAAAAAACCGGTCAATGGGTCCGTAGAGCAGGGCTGCAACTCAGTGCCGAGTAGATTAAGTGTTTTTTCGTTGGTCATAGTGACATCCATACAAAGCGAAAAATCATATATTACAACGATTGCAGTTATAGCGCTTTCGAAAACGCCGGTCTGCCCAGCGGTTATAGAAGAAATCGGCGACTGGCCGAACAGGCCATACTCTCAAGATCTTAAATAAGACCCCGTAAGGGGTAAATGACCACGCGTAGACGTTAGCATCCAAGCCGACCAGCCAGTCACCTGCGGGTTTTCGCAGATGCAAGCGCTTAAGCAATAGTTCTTTGCTGGGAAGGTCGGCATCATTTAGATGATGAATATCGACAAAATCTATGTCTTGACTGCTCAAACGTTTCAGCACTGAGATTTCCTTGCTGCATAACGGGCAAGTGCCATCATAATAAAGCGATGATTTTTTCATGGTATGAAACAACCTCAAGCCGACAGACGCCTTCATGATGAGTGATTAACGTGACAATCACTATCGATAAATTAACCCGGCGATCCGTTTGGTTACTCATAAGCGAGCATAATCTCGTTACGACGAAGGAAAGGTAAAGTCCAGGGCGGGTTATAGCGGGCAATCTCCGGTTTGCCCGTGGGCTGAATGTTTTTGTGCTCTAGCCACGCTAGGAGTTCGGCAGTTTTACGGGCGATTTTTTCTTCATTAACGAGCCCTGAAAAGCGGATCACGGCATAGCGGCGCTCGGGTATGGCTCGTAAGGTCACCTCGCGGTTGTTGGGTGTGGGTAAGCTGTCTAGGGTGTAGTCGCTTGGCATCACAAAATGCACCCGCCATTGCGCCTCAATGGGCTCGAGGGTGACGGGAGCTGTCATGCTAATTTTCACGGAGTCTTGAGCTTGATCTTTGGCGGGCGCAACGCCTACAGGCGCTGTCATAGGTATTTTTTCGCTACTACCTGATCGTGCGGTATTATTGCCAAAAATATAATCGGCAATAATTCTAAAGCCCGCTCGTGAGGCGTCATCCAAGGTGCCTGATACAATCGCTTCAGCCACAATCATAGGCTGGTAAACCCGAAGCTCTAAATTCTCTGACTTTTCGATGATGGCATAACGTGGTTCTTCAATGGCCATAGCCACCTCGGCCAAGAGTGAAAGCAGTAGCCCTGTAAAAAAATATCGTGTCATGCGCTTTCCTGTGTCAGTCAATGTTGCGGCTTGGCGAGCGAAGGGCACCAATTGTAGAGGCGGCAATTCTTGATTGAGGTTTTACGTGCAATCTCACGCATTGGTTTTGTCGCGGCTGTGAAGCCGCTTACGGTTTTTGCTGAGAGATCTACTGCTTGGCGGCTGCTCGCAGCGTTAGTTTTTTGAGTATAGGGATTCAATTTTTTCCAAAAATAACTTCCGCTCTCTATCATTTGAGTAGGTGAATGCAATTTTATTGTGAAAATAAATATCCAAGCGAACATAATCGTTGTACAGCGCTATAGCGTAACCATCAAAATCGGATTGGGCGCTGACGCCATTAAATGTGTAGGCATCGCCGCTGCGCTTGCCTTCAGTGATAATGACATTAAAAGCGAGTAGCGCCTTTTTGATATCCACTTTTTCGCTCATAGAGTAAAGGCCATAGAGTGTTGTATGAGAATCGCGCAGAGCAGGCACCCTGTGGGGCTGATCCGCTGGGTAGAACTCGCCGTAAAACTACGTAAGTTAAGCCTGCGCGGATGACATTTCTAGTCGCTCAGGTGCCTCTTCAGTTTGTTGATCATACACAATATGTGACGGGTAAACATGACATCTAAAAATATCGTTATTGTCGGCGCTTCAGGGGGATTGGGTTCGGCGTTTGTCCGGCAGCTTGCGAGCGACCCAAGCAATCGCATTTATGCCTTGTCCCGTTCAGCCATGAAAAACGATTGTGCGAATGTGCGTTGTGAGCAAATCGATTTCGCGAATGAAGCCTCTATTTTCCATGCCGCACAAATGAGTGCGCAAGACGCGCCTTTGGATGCTGTAATTGTCGCCACAGGCCTGCTGCATGACGCCGACTTGCTGCCTGAAAAGTCACTGCGCGACTTAAGCGCGGAGAGTTTTCAACGCAGTTTTCTCGTCAATACCCTAGGCCCTGCGCTGGTTGCTAAGCATTTTCTGCCCAAGCTGCATCGAAAGCAGCGAAGTCTGTTTGCGGCGCTGTCTGCGCGTGTGGGCAGTATTGGCGATAATCGTTTGGGCGGCTGGTACGCCTACCGTGCAGCCAAAGCGGCACTCAATATGGTTATTAAAACGGCTAGCATTGAGGCGGCTCGCAGCCACCCAGAGGCCATAGTGGTCGGCCTTCACCCAGGCACGGTGGATACAGATCTCGCGAAACCTTTTTTGCGGCGCCTTCCCAGTGAACAGTGTTTTACGACAGATTACGCTGTAGAGCAATTACTATCCGTGCTGGAGGGGTTAACCCGTGAAGACACCGGTAAGGTCTTTGCGTGGGATGGCCGTGAGGTGCCTTGGTGAATAAAATCTGTTTATATCTGTGCTCGGTCAGGGAAAAATCCATCAGCGACCACAACTCGCCCAAATGATTTTCCAACGGTGTGCCGGTTAAACATAGGCGCATATCGGATGCTAATCCCCAGTCGCCGCGTTTTTACGAAGACGCATCACCGGCACCAGCATCGGTTTAGCTGGGTTGCGGGTGTCGATTAAGTAGAAGGCATGCCAATCTTGCTGTGCAGTGACCATTATTGCCTTGGCTGCGTCACATGCCCGACACAATCTATCCTGTCGTGATCTTTATTCAAAAGGGTTACATTCGTGACATGATCCTTGGGGAACAGTTGCTCGCCCCGCGCCATGATCAGGGCTGAAAAGTGGTTTTTTATGAGCGAGCGTAAAACCGTTTTTTGCCTAATCAGCACGGAGAAAACCTAAGAGACATTGCGTTGGCGTTGAGCTGGCGGGTTACTCGATAGCGGATAGTCAATCGTTACCCCAGCCGGGTTTTGAAATCCTCATAGCCAAATTCTTTCAGGATTTTCCAGTCGCCCGTTTCGGGGTTGGCGAGGATTATGGCGGGCAAGGGGATGCCATTAAAGGTGGTGTTTTTGACCATGGTGTAAATGGCCATGTCTTCAAAAGCGAGGCGCTGACCAATCTGCAGAGGCTGAGCAAACGCGTAGTCGCCAATCACATCGCCAGATAAACAACTGGGCCCGCCCAATCGGTAGACGTGGGCGCCCTCGGTGCTCTCAAGGCTACCCAGCAGTGGCGGCCTGTAGGGCATTTCGATTACATCGGGCATATGGCAGGTTGCGGAGCCATCCACAATAGCGAGGTTCATGCCGTTGTGTAGCAGGTCCAGTACTTCGGTGACAAAAATGCCGCTATTGAGGGCTATGGCCTCGCCGGGTTCTAAATAGACGGTTAAACCATAGCGCTCACGCAATGCCTGAATGCGCTGGATGAGCGCCTCAATGTCGTAATCGCTGCGCGTAATGTGGTGGCCGCCGCCAAGATTAATCCACTCAAGCTCGGGCAATAAATGACCAAATTGGGCTTCCACTTCATCGAGTGTGGCGGCCAGTGCAGCGTAATTTTGCTGGCACAGGGTATGAAAATGCAGGCCGCTTAATCCGCTTAAATCCTCACCCGTAAACTGTTCCAGGGGCGTGCCCATGCGCGAGCAGGGCGCGCAGGGGTCGTAGAGCGGGGTGCTGCCTAACGACAATTGCGGGTTAATGCGCAAGCCAAAGCGCAGGCCGGGCTTGTGGGTTTGCGCAGTCAGGGCCTGGGTTTTATAGCGCCGCCACTGCGAAAATGAATTAAATACCACATGGTCGGAGAGGGTCAAAATGTCAGCCATGTGATCCGGCCGGTAAGCGGCGGCATAGGTATGAACTTCGCCGCCAAAACACTCGCGACCCAAGCGCGCTTCATGTAAGCCGCTGGCACAGGTGCCGGCCAGATAGCGCCGAATGAGGGGCGCAAGGCTTGGGCAGGCAAAGGCTTTGAGCGCCAATAAAATGGTGGCGCCACTGCGCTCGGCAACATCGGCTAGGCACTGTAGATTGCGCGTCAAGGCGGCCTCGTCAATCACATAGGCTGGCGAAGGCAAGTCGTGCAAATTCAATCGATGATAAAAGGCCGGTAAAACAGGGCTTGCAGACACTAAAAGACTCCTCATCTGCCAGGGCAAACGTTGTGACAGGGTTAAAGACCCGGGGCTTAGTCCTGGCGCCCGGCGGCAAGTTGTTTGAGTTTTGACAGGTCTTGAATATGAACATGCTTTTTATCGAGCAAGATCAACCCGGTGCTGTGAAAGCGCCCGAGTACACGGCTGACGGTTTCAATGGTCAACCCCAAAAAATTGCCGATATCCGAGCGCGACATGGGCAGATGAAATTCGACTGGCGACAAGCCTCGGCGGTGATTGCGTTCGGAAATGCTCAATAATAAAAAGGCCAGTTTTTCATCGGCGGTATTTTTGCTGAGCAGGCTGATCAGCTCATGATCTGACGCAATTTCGTTGCCCATGATCTGCAACAGTCGGCGCTGTAATGTGGGGATTTTGCTGCTGAGTTCTTCAAACCGGTCAAAGGGAATTTCGCACACCGAGCTGGTTTCGAGGGCTACGGCGCTGTTGGTGTGCAGGCCTGTGGCGATACCATCCAGGCCGATGATTTCACCGGGTAAATAAAAACCGGTAATTTGCTCCTCGCCGTCGGCGCTCAGACTGAGGGTTTTAAAGGCGCCTGAGCGAACCGCATACACGGATTTAAACGTATGCCCTGCATCATAGAGGGCATCTTGCTTTTGCAAAGGGCGGCCGCGTTGCACGATTTGGTCCAGTTGATTGATGTCAGTGCGCAAGAGGCTAATCGGCAAACACAGATCGCCTAGTCGACATTCGCCGCAATTCACCTGGGCGGTGGCCGTCTGAGTGGCAGTTTGGCAATGGGGTTTCATCATCCAAGCCTTATCCAAAAAGCCACCATTCTACCTACCTTTCGCGTGGGGCTACAGGGTTGGCATCGCATAGGGCGCCTCGAGCGAAAAAGGCACTGGCGCTTCCAGTTGCAAGGGGCTGCGTGTCAGTGGGTGTAGCAGTGTTAAGCGGTAGCTGTGCAGCAGCAGACGATCGGGCTGACCCGGGGCCTGATCAGCGTCGATGAAAGCCGGATGATAGAGTCTGTCCCCCAAAATGGGGTGTCCCAAGCTTTGTAAATGCACGCGCAGCTGATGCGAACGCCCCGTCACAGGCCACAGTGCCACAAGACTCGCGTCCGTAAGGGCTTTGATGCAGCTGTAGCGGGTTTGCGCTGGCCGGCCTGTTTCATGGCACACCTTTTGGCGCGGCCGCGCAGGCCAATCACAAATCAGTGGCAAATCGATGATGCCTTCAGCCGCAGCAGGCTGCCCGACGACCCAGGCAAAATACTGCTTTTGCAGGCGCTTATGTTCAAAATCCAACCCCAGTTGCCGCTGAGCGGCATGGTGCTTGGCAAAGACGATGAGACCGGATGTGGCCATATCCAAGCGGTGCACCAAGCGGCTGTTGGGGTTGTAAGCTTGGACTGCCGCCAGCAGTGAGGGTAGGGGCACTTTGCCGGGAACACTCAAGAGGCCGGCAGGTTTATTCACGGCCAACAGGTCCGCATCTTCATACACAATATCGAGCGTCATAGGGGGCGACAAAAGCCGCGATTATCGCAAGAAGTGGCGCCCCCTGATATGCTCGCCACCCCTTTTTAGGGCATCTAGTGAGCTAGGCCCTTTTGTCAGCGGGCCAATGTGAGGGCAGTTCGTGGCGCAAGAATTTGCGGTATATCCCTGGTTTCAGGCTTTTTGGCAGGCCTTTATCGCTCAGCAAGCCGAGGGCCGTCTCCATCATGCCAATTTGTTGGTCAGCCGTGAGGGCATTGGCCTCGACCCGCTAATGGAGGCTATGGCCACCTATTTGCTGTGTCGCCACCCGCTCGCGACGACTGCCTGCGGCCAGTGCAAAAGTTGTCTGCTGCGCGCAGCCGGCAGCCACCCGGATGTGTTTTATGTTATGCCGGAAGAGGGCGCTCAGGGCATTAAAATTGCCCAAGTACGCGATCTGGTGCCCCGCCTCAACGCCTCGGCCCAGCAGGGCGGCGCCAAGATCGTATTGCTGTCACCGGCCGAGGCCTTGAATACCGAAGCGGCCAATGCGCTACTGAAAAGCCTGGAAGAGCCAACCGCCGATACGTTTTTTATCGTCGCCACCTACCAGAGCGCCCGCCTGCTACCCACCTTGCGCTCGCGCATGGTGCAGCAACTTTTACCCGGGCCGAGCCTTGAGGTCGCCACCCAATGGCTACACGCGCAGAATAAGTCCGAGGCCATTGCGAGCTTGCCCTGGGTCGAGGGCGCCCCCCTCGCGGCGATTGCTTGGTATGAGAACGGACGCCAGGCGGCCTTTGATCGCTGCCAGCAGGCGCTGGAATCCTTTTTAACCGGCCAGACCCCGCTGCACCTCGCACTCAAAGAGTGGGATAGCCTGGAGATTCAGGATTTACTGAGCTGGATACAGTCTTGGCTGTTGCAAGCCAGGCGCCAGCAGCTGGACCCGAGCCTCGCCCCATCCGGGGTGGCGAGCTTCGTGAAGCTGCCCGCTCAGGGGCTATACTCGCTCTGGGATTTGGCGGGCTTTCGGCAGCGTCAGTGCCGCAGCGGCGCCAACCCCAATCGCAGTTTGTTATTGGAAGAGTTTTTAGTGCTGTGCCAACAGGCATTAGGCGCGCGTTAAGCGGTAAATCCGCGCCGGGTGCGGGCTTTACAGTGGTGGCATCTATGGTTAAGGTGCCTGGTGAGTCCATAACGAGAGGTGTTTTATGCAAGGTTTAGGTGGTGCAAAACACGGTATCTTGTCGTTAACCATTCGCGACAAGGCTGTTCTCTACGCGGCTTATATGCCTTTCATTAAAAATGGTGGCATGTTCATCCCCACCAACAAGGCCTACAGCATGGGTGACGAAGTCTTTATGCTGTTGAGCCTGATGGACGAGCCGGAAAAAATCCCAGTCGCCGGCAAGGTCGTCTGGATTACCCCCAAAGGGGCTCAGGGCAACCGCGCAGCCGGTATTGGCGTGCAGTTTGATGGCAACGATCAAACCGCGAATCGCAAAATTGAAACCTATTTAGCCGGCTCCTTGGAGTCTGAGCGCCCAACCCATACGCTTTAGCGCTGAGGCGGTTGTCCGTTTTGGCGTCCTCCCGATTTCCCTTATCTGCCGCTTCTGCGCGCCTTGCGTGTTAATCCCCACAGGTTGTTGTCATGCTGGTTGACTCCCATTGCCATTTGGACCGCTTAGAGGCCTTGTCGGCCGCAGCGGCGCTTGAAGCTGCGCGCGCGCGCGGCGTGTCGCGTTTTTTATGTGTGTGTATCAATGAAGCCAACAAAGCGGCAGTGTTAGACATTGCACGGCAGCATGTCGATGTGTATGCCTCCGTTGGCGTGCACCCCTGCGATGTGACCGATCAGGTCACGGCAGTTGAGTCGCTGTGCGACTGGGCCAGTGCGGACAAGGTGATTGCCTTGGGCGAAACCGGGCTGGACTATTACCACAGCCAAGACGCCAAAACCGCACAGCAGCAGAGTTTTATTCACCACCTGCAAGCGGCCAAGCAGCTGCAATTGCCTGTAATAGTGCATACGCGGGAGGCTAAAGCTGACACGCTCAACCTATTGGATGCCCACGCCTGCCGCCAACAGGCCGGTGTGATGCACTGTTTTACGGAAGACTGGGCCATGGCCGAGGCGGCGCTTGCCTTGGGGTTTTACATTTCCATCAGCGGCATAGTCACCTTTAAAAATGCGCAGCAGGTGCGCGAGGTGGCACAACGTGTACCATTGGATCGGTTACTGATTGAAACCGACAGCCCCTATTTGGCCCCCATTCCCTATCGCGGCAAACCCAACCAGCCCGCCTATGTGCGTGAAGTGGCGAGCTGTATCGCCGACTTGCGTGGCATAACACTCGACAGGCTTGCTGCGGCCACCACGGACAATTTCCTACGGTTGTTTTCACGGGCGCGCTGATGCGCCTGAATCTATCCGGTGTGGGGCCGACTACAAGCTGAGCAAGGGTGCTGCCGGGTTTGAGATAGGCCTGCAGGGGCCTTGAAAGACTGACGCCAAGACATTACCGCTCGTTCATCAGCTTGACCATTGAGTGGGTTATTCAGGCGCTCTCGATGGGGGTAAAAAATGCCCGTCAAACGCAAGGACCCATAGCAGCAAGCTGAGGAAAATCAGAGC